>Ga0105237_10004630_pt1 | contig 15847 bp, 10 predicted proteins | sample KBSC24metaG_FD_81520 | JGI IMG/M metagenome (GOLD analysis project Ga0105237, IMG submission 81520) | Corn rhizosphere microbial communities from Kellogg Biological Station, Michigan, USA - KBS C2-4 metaG | ecosystem: Host-associated > Plants > Roots > Rhizosphere > Soil | place: Michigan, USA... | reverse complement strand
TACTTTAATTTAGAAAGTAAGACCTAACTACTAACTATATATACCTATTCTTTTAAGTAATACTTAAACTCTAGTTAAATATAACGGAGTTAACTTTAATAATAAGTAGGTTAGAATATTATTAGTCTATTTAGACTATATAAATCTATTATTAGTATATATAATAATTAAGACGATTTCTACTATAAAAGTTAAGCTTACTTTAACTCGTTTATTTAATAATAGATTTAAAGGACCTAGAATACTTAATTATACTTCGCTAACTACGTCTAGGAACTTACTTAAATATATATTAAAGCTTCTATCTACTTAACCCGGGTTCGTAAATACTTAGACCTCGATGCTTAGCGCGCTGAGACTATCGGCTAGGTAGTCTATATTAACTCAGGCTTTAAAGTGAGCCGTACGTATCTATCCCTATCCTTATCTTCAATAGTGTATATATCGACAGCTGCTTAAATATTTTCTAGTCCGACTAAATCTAGTAGACGTAACCCGTATTAATTTAGGGAGTATAAATAGGCTAAGGTGGCCTTCTAGAGAAGACCGAGACAGAGAGCAAGCGCGTCGGAAAATAGATAGGCAAAGGCGGATGGAGCAACATCGAGAAATGGGAAGGGAAGTATCGTCAATTTTTATGGCAGGTTAGATAGATGCCATGAAACTTGCCGCAGCGTATCATGGGAATCGAGATATTATGGCCAACAAGGACGTCCCTGAAACTTCTGGCTCTACACTTAAATGCCGGAATGACAGATTTTCAAATCACTCGGATGCAGTGCAGAACAAAGAACTTATGACACGATTCGAGGATGGAGATCTGGGATACTGGACTGGGCTCCCACAACCGCCTACAGAAAGTCAATCAAAGGTGGAGGAGGGAGCGCAAACTCGGCTCCGGGACCTTTGACGATGTTTTCCTGGAAGTTTCTACTGACAAACGTTGCAAAAAGGTGCGTGCTGTCAAGGAGATCAAGTTACACAGCCAAGCCGGAGATGGAGCAGAGGAGCTCAACGTCGAGTTGGAGGCATTGGCAAAGTTCTCTGCGGAAAAGGTACATCCTAGCTGTTTATCACAAGACCATGATCCATTGTCACTGAACAAAGCCTAGTACATGCACCTTTTCGTGTACTTTATGGGATGGTATCAAGATTCCAAGTCTCTGTACATCGCTATGGAGTATGTCGAGCACGGTGATCTTCAGCAATACCTGACGAAGACTTCTCCGGACAATAGGACACTGCATGAAGAGGAAACCCGCAAAATCGTATTTCAGATTCTTGAGGGACTCGCAGTGCTACATTCCAGCGGCTTTGTTCATCGAGATTTAAAGCCTCAAGTAAGTCAAAGTACCGTTATGAAAATGATTACTGAAGACTATTGGGTATAGAATCTCCTTGTCGTATCACCTGGACCGGACTGGTGGATCAAGATCGGCGATTTTGGTGTCAGTAAACGTCTCCAGCCAGGAATTTCAGGTTTTAGGACAATAACCGGAACTCCAGGATTTTTGGCTCCTGAAATGTGCCTTCTTCAAGCCACAGGTGAAGAAACTCGAACCATTGTACTTAACTATGCCGTCGACATTTGGGCCACCAGCATCATCACCGGTCTACTATTGGCAGGGGCTCATATCATTCCTGAAAGGAGTTTCAGGAACTATTTGGACGGCGAGCTCACATTCCCTGACGGCCAGTTAGCCGTCAGAGGAGTAAGTGAAGAAAGTCGAGGCCTAATCCGCGAGATGCTGCAACCCGCGCCAACAGCACGCATCAGTGCCGTTGCAGCACTGCAACACCCTTGGCTTCACTCTCTGCTCTCGGAGTCTACCGCGGATGATATCGATCGGCCACAGTCTGCTAATAACCAGTCACCCGCCACTCCTTTTGGTACAAGCTCTATCGCTTCCGCCCGATGGTCTCGCTTGGGTGATACTCAACCCAACTCAGACGGGCCAGTACAGGCGACCTCTTTGCCCAGCACGATTCTTCCAAGCAGACCGCCTCACATTGAAGGCTTTGCTCTCGGTAATTTCAGTTTCAACAGATCCCGAGGATTAGAAAACCCCTTCGGAATGACACACAGCGGCGCAGAGCCTAGCTTGGATGACCAATACCCCTCTCTAGGGCCTCGGCTCACTTCGGCCTTCCGGGAGGAATTTCATGCTGAATATATGGATGGGCCTTTGGGACAGGATCACTTGAGACATTTGTTACGCAAGTGGTGATCATCGATGCAACCATTTGACCGGGAGGGAGGGCGGGCAGGGGTATGATCTTATTCCCAACAGAGATGTGAATAAGGGCATCGCGACATCTGATTCTATAGATCTCTCTACTCGACTAGTGAAATGAATGGGCTTAGATATAGCAACCAAATGGCTCAAATTCGTGTAATTTTTTCCCCTTAATTGGAGAAACGGAGTAGACGAGGTGGAATTCCATCTACTACTAATCCAGTGCTATATGTGGCTCTGAGCCTTTGGACAAGGCGAGGAATATCCAAGCCTCTCCTTAGATCTCCACCTTGATATCACTATCAGGTATTTAGTTCGTTCTCTTTGCTGTTACAAAGGCCAAGCAGCGCATATAGCAGTGACAAGTGTTCATATGTGCCTGTCATCTAGACTCCCTAATATTAGCGAGGTCAGGCACATAATACATACAACTCCGAATAATTTGCACCGACAAATTTTAGTGTTCTGCGTTTTGAAAAAGAAATTTTGTATATTTATACACCCTTAAAGAATCCTGCTAACACTCGCTGTATTCGTTTGTACACAGTACTGGCACATAGTACATAGTATAACTCACTCATCAATGCCCAATCCCACCCGCGACCCAATTATTGAACTCCGGATCTCCAGGGCCAGGGAACACCCCTCTGTCTTGCCCCTGAGCCGCCTGAGCCTGCTGTGGCTGTGCAGGCTGTTGCTGACCCTGGGGTTGTTGTGCCTGCCCCTGATTACGCCTCCTCTCCTCCTCAGCGGCTCTCTGCCTCGCCTGGCGTGCATAGACGAGCAAAGCCAACGCCCCAGCGAGGGCAATGATGATCAAACTCTCAATCAGCCCATCGTCAAACTCATCCCACTCATCCGCACCATATCCATCATCTGCGGGCGCCGCCTGCCGCTCCCTTGCCCTCGCGGCGTAGTCGGCATCTCCACCAGGCATGCCAGGCTCAGCACCGAGGGCTAGAAAGTCGTCGTCGCCACCATCACGGTCTCTCGCAGCCATAGCCGCCGCCTCAGCGGCGTCCATCTCCTCCGCAGCGTCAAGGAATCGGTTGATCCACTCGGTGAAGCTGCGGGGTCGACTGCGGGCGCTCTCATCCTCGTCGTCACGGATACCGTTGACTTTCCCGCCACTAATTCCGTTCCACCAGGAGCGGATGCGTAGCTTGCTTAGTGCCAGCGTCACCGGGAGGTATGCTTCTTTGTTCATCTCCAGTGCTAGGTCGTAGTATCGCTTCGCCATGTGGTAGTCTTTGGTGACTGATCCGACGCCGTGCTCGTGCATCCATCCTAGGTTCCAGAGCGCTTGGGCAGAGTGGTGCGTCTCTGCAGCCGTGGTGTAGCATGTTGCTGCCTTTTCGAGGTCGGATTGTGCTTCTTTGGATGGAGGGTTGGAGTCGCCTGTGTTGCTGTCGCCTGAGGTGGGAGGGGAGGGTGTTTGGAGTTTACCAGCGCCGGCACTCGCACTCCCAGAAGCCAGATAGTAATCGCCCATTTTGATGAGGGAGTCGACGTTCGCTTGTTTGGCGGAACGAGTGAAGTAGGTCAGAGCGAGCTCCGCGTTGTTGAGGAGCTTGCTGCGGCTTGAAGCTGGCTTATCTGATGAGAAGAATGGGATGCCAGGCACTGAGATAACGGAGGTCTTCTTGTCGAGCAGATACGCTGCATTCGCCTGCGCGTATTCGTATCCTTGTTCCGCGGCCATAACGGTGGGAATGAAGGCGCGTTCGAAATCGCCCCGTTCGTAAGCCGAGTTGGCTTCAAGGAATGATGAATGAAGTATCTCCGCACGCTCGGCCACCACTTTGTAGTATACTGTTGCCAGCCCGCAATTTCGCTCCTGTCCAACTCCTTGATTGGTCATTTCGGCAAGGTAGTAGTATGCTTCCATCACGCCGGCACCCGCAGCAAGTTCAAAGTAACGGCTCGCGGTCTCGATGTCCCCTTGATCGATGAAAAGAACTCCTAACGCAGATTGGGCGAGAGGCAAGCTCTGCTCCGCGGCCGCTTTCAAATATGCGCCGGCACGGAGTCCATCTTTGGGCACTCCCAGGCCGTCACGGTACATGATACCCATGTGATACTGGGCGAATGAATCTCCATGGCTGACACCACGCTTGAGCCAGGTAAGTGCCTTTTCGAAGCTCTGTTCCACGCCTTCACCTCGGAGAAACATGCGTCCAATGTAAGCTGCAGCTTTTCCAGCCAGTCGTTCAATGCCTTTAGGTGCCTTCGGATTAACTTTTCCGTCTTTACCCCAATAGAATCTGGCCACCTTCATGAACTGACGCTGTGCCTTGCGATAATTTCGCCGGTAGCCCCGAGGTGCCTCGTAGTAGTACTTTCCGATATTGAGGATGGCATTGATGTCGCCTTGATGTTCCTTTACGTCGAGGTAGTCGAGAACGCTGTCGACGTGGGCAAGGGACAGCCCATCGCGCGGGGCGTTGTGACCAGAGCTGCTAACACTCGCACCTTCGCCGTAAATGCCACCATCAATCTCCACCCAGCGATAGGCATTGCGCACGAATGAAGCTCCTCCTGGAGGACCCGAGCGCCAATACGCCATGGCTTTATCGGCTACACGCTTGTAATACTCCACCGCCTTGTTGCAGTCTCTCGAAGTAGCAATACCAGCGTGATGGCGGAATGCAAGTGTCATCTCCGACCGAACGTTGTCCTGCTCGGCTGCAAAGCTATGGTAAAGCATCGCCTTCCCTTGATCTCGCTCCACACCACCAATTCCTGTTGCGTACAGCAGCCCAAGCATATGCTGCGCGGTGCTATTCCCATCCAAATCCGCCAATCTCTGGTACCATTTCTTCGCCTCCCTGATATTCCGTGGAATGGAGAAGTTCCCATAGAAGTTCATCTCCGCGAGCAGGAAAATCGCGTCGGGGTCCTCAAAGGCGGCCGCGGCCTGAAGTGTCTCGACACCACTTTTGAGATCTCCATGGATTTGTGGTGTCTGACTCCCTGATTCATTGCCATCGTTGGTATCGTGTCTTGAAGGCGCATTCATGAACAACGCCCGAAAGATGATCTTGAAGTAGTGCCATGATATCTCCAGAAGCCCAGTGGGGTGGTGTCCAGCGCTTGAAGATGAGACGCTGTCCTTCCACGTCGGCTCGAAGTCTCGTAGGATCGACCATACCTCGTGCACAATGTCGTTGCCACCATGTTCCCAGTAGTTCTGTCGCTGTTGTTCCGTGGGTGTAATTTCAGGCGATGTCTCTTCGAGAACAATCTGCTGCTGCTGGGTGGATTTCGCGAGCGCGCTATTTTGGTAGTGGTCGATGCTTAGTAGCAGGAAGAGGAAGGACAGGAGAAGCGCTACATTTCCAAACAGTCAGCCAGTGGCCCTTTATTCCTAGATGGTCCCCCCTCAAAAGGGTCTGCAGGTGCAGGCGGCATCACTGCAAAATACACTTACTGAGAAGCAAAGATGGAGCCCTTTGGTTGGCCATTGTTCGTTGGCGGCGTTACATTAAATTTGTCGTTATAACATCATTCATTCAGATGAAGATAAGCACAAGCATAAGTGTTACACGGAAGCACTCCAGCAATGTGAAGGTGCGTTTGCTGGTGCAGGCACTTATGATGGGCAAAATAATGTCAAGATGCCAGTTTGTTGTGAAGGCGTGGCTTTTGGGTTCGGAGGAATGACGTCCGACTTCAGCCTCGTCGGCCCTGGCCAGCCTTGCACACTTGACTCATAGCTACTTAAAGGGATGGTTACATGACTTTGACAACCTTACTTTTAATTTCAGAAGGAAAGGCTGTGTTGGGGGAATGGAAGACATGTCATAGAAACTATATATCTAGGCTAAACTATGCTCAGCATGAATGCTTATAACAGCCACTGTACATCATATTTACAGGAAATGAAGACACCCCCGATGACTTAGGCAATGAAAGTTGACCCGTAAAACCTGTGCGACAGACAACAGAATACCCGCTTCTGCCCAAGTTCTCGTCCATGCATCGCGCACTTGAGCATGACCGTGAAATCCTGTTATTTGGTTGCATTTTTCATATAAAGCTTCGCTTTTTCGTCAAGAGTCTCCGACTTCCTATTCCAGAGGCGCGCTTCGTGACTTTGGAGTTTGACTTATTCTTTCCATTGACCTGGGTCTTTGAGTTAGCTCTCGAGGCTGAATCTTCTCTGATAGGGCTTGAAACATCGCTCGAGAAAGTGAGATCAACGACCTGCGAGCCAGCCGGAATCTGAGAAAGGCTAGCTGAGCCTTCGCTCTGCGATAATTTAATCGCTGGTTGGTAGGATGAATCTGGCAAATCAGGACTGCTAGAGGGTGCCGAGCGTCTCCTTTGACGTAGTCTGCGCAATGAACCCTTGATCGGAGGAGGTGATATCTTGATGGGAACTTCCACTAGAACAGAAGATTTTCTGGACTTTTGTGGTTGGCTTGAAGTTAACTCCCGTACGGAAGGTAAGCCATCACTATCTCCCTCACTACCGCCTTCATCGTCTTGGTACGAGGAGTCCGGACCATCGTACCCAAGTCCTCCTAAAAAAGAATCGAGCTGCGCAGGTGATTGTGAAGGATCATTGTCAGCTTGCACGTCCTCAGGTGGTGATTGGGGCACTTCTGATGGTAGTAAAGGTAGATTGTGAGAGTCCTGGCTGAGATCAACATCACTTCCATTCTCCTTATCGTCATTATTTCGGGAGGTCTCTGCCTGGCTAGGGACCTTGTCAGGGTCAGATACAGTGAAAGACATCTCCACAAGTGGGGCAGGTGATACTCTTTGGGCATCCTGATGCGAGCTGCTATTGTTGTCTTTCGATGGCTCTGACGAGTTGATCTCGATTTGTGAGATATGAGGATATTCGACCGTTTCTTGAGTATGCATGTAAGGCGATGATGATGATAATGGATATTCGAAGGGGTTTGGGGAGATATCCCCATTTCCTTTTGTGAGAACAGAGACCTCTGCATTTGGCTCAACGTCAGAGGACATATCTTGAGCCTCAGCTTGGTTGTGTCGAGGCGACAAATGACGGAATCGATGTGCGACCTCTTCTTGGGATTGGACTGGCAGGCTTGACTTTTCTTCTGCCTGACCATCGTCATGAGACGGGTTTCGAATGGGCTGGAGCAGTTGCTCATCTAACATGGAGTCAAACCCTGCCTCCTTAATTATTGTTGTGATCTCATCCCGGCGAGGGGTCGCGACCTCGATCTGTTCAAATCGGAGGACTGTATTCTTCTGAACTAATGATTCTGCCATAGCTCCCGCGCTTTCTGGAACCACATCAAAATGCTCGCCTTCGGGGGACTGAGCTGCATCCTCCCCATGTCCACCTCGCAGTCCTTGAATGTGACTACTATCTGGCACTTCTACCAATGAAGATTTGACCAGCTTGGGAGCTATCATGTTGGAGAAATCGAGGTCGCGCATGCCGTCATCTGGGTTGTCCTTCGCATCATCAGGTTGCAGGATGAACTTCCCCAAAATCCTCTCCCCAGTCTCTTCATCGTAGATTGCTGATGGTTGGGACCAGAATTGTTTCGCAAGAATCATTTGAATCATGCCATCTGAGCCCACCGATTCAATCTTGCCGACTTTATACGCAGAGACTTCCGGTTGATAGTTGGTGCTGTGATCCATCTGCAATTCCTTGTATGCAACAATGGCGCCACGGAGAAGCTGTTCTCGTCCAAGATCTTGTAGAGTGTTAAAATCGGCTGGGACCGGAATTTCTTCATCACTTGATAGAACTCCAGTCTCCTCGAGTGGAACTTGCTCTGCCTCTATTGAGAGAGGTTCGTCGTAGTCTAATGTCGAAATTTCCTTAGCAACAACTCCTCCCTCGGTCGGGGAATGATAGTATTGGTAGTCGTCTCGAGCATGGCGTTTGTTTCTATTCCTGCCACCAAGAACACCTTTGGCCCATCCTTGTTGGAATGGGAAAGGAGGTGGTGGTAATTTAACTCCGTCCCGCTCACACTCAACCGCGGAGACAATCAATTTGTCTTTCCAGGAGTTGAGGTCCTCCGAAGTTGCCACTTGGATGCCATTTCCTTTATTCGACTGCGGCGGTTCAGTGGAATTAACCTGCTTCAGCGGTCGAACTGAGCTGGACAACTTCTCTCTTAAAGCTTCTTCGGCAGCTTTGTCTTTAGGAGTTCGAACACCAAGAGCTGAGAACAGCATCCTTCGGGAGCTCGCTAGATCAAGCTTGAGTCGTCGTGGAGATGGATCCTCGAATACCTGCAAAGTGGCATCGGAAGATTCCAATGGTGCAGAAGGTAAAGGAGCTGGGTCTGCGGTAGCTTTGCCACTCGCTTCATCCAGTTGGCTGGCAGGGACTGTTTCGTCAACTGCCATACCCTCAATTTCTTTTGCAGACTCAAGTCTCTGCTCCTCAGCTTCTACTATGCTGTCAGCTTGTGTGATGGACGGCTTGCTCGGTGAACTGTTATTTTCCCGAGCTTCGTACTCAGCAAGTGCCTTGAAATCTGCATTTTCTGGTAGAAGGCCTTGCATCTTCAGCGAATCAAGCCTTTTTCTTCTCTTCGCCCTGTTATTATTCGCATGTGTTTTCGGACTCCCTTCACCTGGTGCAGATCCTAACGACCTTGATCTCGCTGTGCTGCCTTTCAATGGGTTGGGTGGCGGCGGAAGACTGGATTTGAGGTCGGGTACATTTTTCTTCTTCGCAGCTTTACGCTCCTCTTCCCCTCCTTCCGAATCCGACTCAGAAGAATCGTCAGAATCTGACTCACTGCTAGCAGAACTGGATTCCGAACCCGAGCTTGACGAACCATCGCTTTCACCTGCGCTTTCATCCCCTTCTTCGGCCGAGCTTGAGTCTGACTCAGAGAGTAGATCTTCCCCAGGTAGTCTCACAAGATTCAACGCGCGCTTCTGGGCTTGTTCAATTCGAATATTTGCCATCATACTACCATGATCACTGTCAGACTCAGATGATGACCCGGAGCTCGACGTGTCGTCCTGGGCTTTAGCATCAGCCTCTTTCCTAGAGGAGAGCTGACTGGCTTGTGGCTTGGTTCTTGGATGAGAATGAGAGTTGGTCGTATTGTCGAGGTCGGAATCCGAAGACTCGGAGGACGACGATGCTGAATCAGCATCAGAATCATCGATGTGGGCTTCATCAGGAAGGATGTTGCGAGCCTGTTTTACGGCTTCTCGGGCTGCTAACCCTTCCAGGGACCTGTCTGCATCAGCGTCAGAGTCCGAACCACTCATATCCTCATCCTCGTTGTAGTCAATTGCGAATAAGTCAACAGGGTGTTTTGCCGGAGTCGAGAAACCCTCAAACGCTTCGTCCTCCAACTGGTCACCTTCATCGTCTTCGGCTCGCTTTCGCTTCAGCTGGGATATAGCGATCTCAACTTGAGATCGGACGTCTGTAGCCTTCTCAATCTCTGCAGCGTCTTCCAGAAGCACACGTACGTCATCAGCGAGGCCTTCCTGTGCATTCAATCCACTCCCAGGTGCTTCAAATTCGTCTTCTGATTCGACATCAGCATCGTTAAACTCCTCCCGAAGAGCAATCTGTAAATTGTTTTCTTCGGAGCTTGCTTCGGAACCATCATCATCATGGTCATCGTCGTTATCATCGTCAACAAAATCCTCGTCGTCTTCATCATCGTCCTCTTCTTCGGAGGGGGCATTTGCCCTCAAGGAGACTTCGTTGGAAGAATCCGCCCCTGCAGGGAGAAGCAAAGGGAGCTCTGCTTCACAGACATCAGCATCATCGATTTCCAACCTCCGCCTCTTCCGCGGTGGAATCATGATCCCAGGCCTGCCGGTCTTCCTCAGCCATTGTTTCCCAAACGTAACTCCATCGACCAGATGTCTCCCGTCCCCAGTGATTTGATGCCTGCCACCCAATCGTCGAACTCTCAAATCTTCGGTACTCAGAGCACGGATGACAACCTCGTCATCGGCTCTCAGCACCGCTTCGCAAGTCTGGAAATGCAAACACTCATATGCCGTCTCTTGGTCCGCAGTTGCAGCCACCTCCACTACGTAGTCCTCTAGCCCCCATTCTCCGTCACTTGACTCGAGTGGCACTAGGTCGTTCACATCTTGCAGCAGGTCCGCAATAGTACTGTCTCGCGATCTCGTATGGGAGGTCGGCCCTGTGCCTGTAGTGTGAATGATATGGACCGGCGGGAGCGAGTGTCGCAGGATCTGGAGTTGCAGGCGCATCGTTGTCGCTCGACTGCGACGGCCTGTCAGTTCGGGCGTGGCTGTGGCAGAAAAGGAAGGAACCGAGGGTGATTTTATAGGAGTGCGCACTTGATCAAAACGTGGGGACCAAGCGCCCGGGATCGTGCATCGACACAAATCTCTCGCCCGGTTTTCAACTTTCCAAGTGACGCGTGCAAAATGAAGAAACGCGAAGTCTAATTAGGCAACGGCGGCACCCCGCATCCCAAAGAGGAAGCGGATATTCATGTCACGCCCACAGACACGCCGAATCTAAGCATGCCACCTTCTTTCGTGTGATGGGCAATAATGAGAATGATTCAGAAATAACATGACATATAATATTTATACAATTTATTTGGACGGCACTATGTGAAGCCGTAGAACAGTCGACCTTCTCTTCAAGACTAGTCCTCTGGGGAGAAATAAGACCCCTTCTGGAGGCGATCGCTCCACCCAATCGCCCTCGTCCAGATCCACGAGATACAACTCGCTTTTGAAAATCTCATCTGGCAGCGATGGGAGATATTCGGCGTCCAGCAGGAGCGGTTGTTGACTATGTGAGTTCTCTGGGATCCGGTCTCTATTTTTCAAGTATATATGCATCCCGGGGAGAAATATCTTTAGCAAAGTATTCCGCTCAATCTTGTATCTCCTGCTTTCACCCGCCTGCAGGAGCAAGGATTCTGATGGCGTTGCTGTTAACACGTGGTTTATCGTCGGCGGTGAGGACGGACCGGAAGAATGACCAGCAACTTTTGCAGACCGACTCTCCTGGCGTGCTTTAGCTGGCACCGTGATTGTGTCAACCGTCGAAGATGAACTATCCAAAGCCGAAGCCATGCTGTTTTGCGCTTCCCGTAACGATATATTTGAAGTCATTGCTAACTGGTTCGGTGTTCGGACTGACGAATTGGAGCAGCTAATGCCGTGCGTGGCGCTGCTGCCGGAACTCGACGAACCATCACGCGAGACTGAGGGTGTCAACAGGGAAGTGACGTCGATAGGACTTTCGACGACGTTGAATCCTTTTGGCCCCGGTCTATCCTTCAAACATTGATTCAACTTATCATTGATGAGTTGGCTGAACCTTGGCAATATAGTTGTCAATCCGGAACGTGTTCGGTTGGAATACCTGGCACCGTTGAGCGGTAGGCATCCAGGCCATTTCCAAGTATCATATAGCTTCCCGTGGCTGCTGGGAATGTGATATTGGCCGTGGATATCGAAGAAGAGCTGGCAAAGATAACAAGCACTCTTCGACGAGCATACCACTCGAGGGCATGACGCCGTTGGGTGTTCTTCATAGTGTAGGAGGAGCTGGATTTCGGCATGAACCCGTGCCTTCTTGCCAAGCTCCTCTCTGACTTTGCGCCGTATACCGGCTTCCGAATTTCCACATCGAGCTGCGATTTGAGACATCGTTCGCTTTGAGCAGCATGAGCTTATCAACCGATCGGTAGCATCTTGATCTCCTGCCTGAAGGTGTGGTCCATTAAATTGAAGATCGACAAACTTGACGTCAATATTCGAAAATATCTCATTCCGGCGCGCGGCTCTGAGTAGCTCGTCACAAGCATCGACATAGCGACATGCTTTTCTGAGGCGCTCTATCAGAGATCTTCCTTCATCCGCTGTCCACACGCCTAATTTCTCTGGGATGTTAGTGAAATCTTGCCCGTATAGTTGAACAATATGTTGGATTTGTGTCACAAGAGAGCCTAGGATTTCATCAGAGTGCGATGAGCGAGCCTCTTGTCCCGTCATATGCTCCAGACGGTTGAAGTCGTTCTGCAGAGCTTCAATCTTGGTCTGCAGGTCCTCAAAACGAATCTTCTTCATCGCACCCGAAAGTTGCTGTTTGGCAGTTTGGAGTCTCCGCAGCAAAGGGGCTTTATTTGATTTACCATGCTGAGATCGAAGACGGCCGAGAACCCTGACGCGGTTCAGGGCAATGACTGCCTTGAAGAGGTAATCTCCATTCCTTCCACCGTCCACTTCATCGAAATTTTAGTGACACACGTCGACATCGTACAAGTAAGGACACACACCACCGATTGCCTCATTCTGCAAAATGTGTGCTATCCTCTCCAGGCCGGCGATCAGAGACTCGTGCTTGCCTGTATTGGCTGCCAGCAGAATGGTCATGCCATTTCGAGAGTCAGCCTCCTCGATGCAAACAGCTAAGACATGGAGAGGGTCATCGGAATAAGCGCATATGAAGGCCAGCTGCTCTGCTATAGACCGTTCGTGCTTGAATGAAAGTGTTCTTTCGCAACTCGGGGCATGCTGCTGCCGTGGGATATTCAGCTGTGGGAGTTCTGGCGTGTCATTGACAATACCCAGGAGAATGACCTTGACTGCGAGGCAGTCAACAGGCTTTACCATGCTGCTATAGGCCAAAAGATGAGGCAAGGCTGAACCTGCAAAACCTTGATATTGAGTTTTTCTTCGCCGGACTTGAGCGAACTCAAGATAATATACTTGAATCTCCAGGCCGAGGGATCCATGTCTGACAACCATTCCATCAATGAGAATAAGTATTTTAGTCCGTCAAGGTGTGTGCATATTCCCCAGCGCACCGTTGCGCACGCTTGAGACAGCAAATGCTCTTCTCTCTTCGCTGTCATCCCGCGATTGGCCTGAGGCACATATCCGAAGAACGCCAAGTCATCAATGCTGCGGGACATGATAGGCGCGAGGAAAGTTTTGCAGCTCATTACCTTCATCACTCCCAAATACATGACTTCTGCCAGCAGCATCATATCAACCGAGTCAAGAGACACGTTCAACAGTACAGAAGTGCAGGTTTCTCGCGTATCGCTACTGATTTGACTCGTTAGTGCGGAATGGATCGGCCCTTCCTCAGACTATTATTTACCCATGTGGAATTTCCCTTTGCTGTATAATCGATCCCATGTAAGCCCAATCGCCATGTGGGCACTGCTTCGATTGACCGCTATTCCAGATGGCTTGTCGCCTCTCTACAACGGACAGAGCACCAAAGGGCATTTCTGGTCCTGCCTTCGTCTCATTTGTGAAATTCGAACCGAACTTAGTGAGCTAGATGATCAAGCCCATATCAATGAGCCCAATGATGATCGCGTAGGCCAGAACAACAAGTCATCCCAGCTGAAGGATCCCATGTCGATATCGACATGCCTAGGGTATTTGTGAACTGACCAAGACCAAGGTACCTTCCTGGTATTGGAATCTTCCTTCACTTGAAGCCTGCTAAGATGTGGCTTCCTTGCCGCTTGTTAAACTGTACAACGTCTCTGGATATGCTGGAACTGTTTATCTTCCCCAGGATCGAGATCGTAGTAGGTAGCGGCTTGGGCAGAGGCTTTTCCTTGTTATTCCAGAGTCTAGCAAGCCGTTGGCGAGCTTGCCTAGATGCGAAGCATTGATTGAAGGGACAGGCTTAGAAGTCTGGAGGGCGTCATCACCTCGCAGTGTACGTTGCTAGGCTGGTGGAACTAGCCGCATCAATAAATTAAAACATCTGCAATGCCCCTCAGGTAGATGCAAGTCGCCACATCGGAAAAAGGACTATCTTTGTAATGAGGCTTTTGGAAAACGTACGGGTCACAGATCGTCAGAAGGGAGCTCTTCAAGAACTAGGTGCCAAGAAGACTATCCTCAGAGAGAGTCAATTCTATGCCCCCCGAACAGCCTCGCAGGTGTTGGAAGTAGGAGTACAACCTCGGGCACACATTCCGGGTCGCCTCTTTGATGTGTTGGGCGTTGTTGCTGCTGACGGTGGCTCGTGGACGAGATCATAGTCGTCGATAACCATGATTCCTGGGAAGCAAGTCTGGCTGTTAGTTATAAGCAGATTTAGTGGTATAATTCTTCTGCTGGGATAAAGCCGTTGAGATATTTCATGGGCGCAATGAAGATAGGATTGATGGAGGGGTGAGGCTGGAGTCCCTGGCTAGAAATTGTGCATCGCGGGCGATTCGAACGACCTGGTTTGTGCCACGCCACCGCTAAAAGCGTTGGCCCAGGGGTTGCCCGCTGGCTGCCTGGCCGTATTTGCCTACCTGGGTCCCTGAGCGCGTATAATAAAGTCCTGATATAGCTAGGGGGTCAGGGTTGTCATTATCTTGGCCCCATTAACTCTTGCGACTACCCTCTGGCATTTAAGGGCAAATCAGCAAGAATGAGACATCTGAAAGTCTTTCGGTAAAAACAATGCACGGTGAAATCTCGAATCAGGGGTGTCGAGAACAGATCATGTCTGGCATCAACAGAGCTTCTCGCGTGGTCTCCCATTGTCGGAATTCTAAACTTAGTCTTGCAATTCCACCCTAACGGATCTACGATCCCCGTATACCAAATGTTTGCTTTATCCGCGGCAAATCAAGTTCTAACCCAACGTCAATGATACATTTCAAATCTCACAAATAGATGTCTGGTCGTTTAAACCTTAGGACCCGTGACTCAATTCAACCATTCAAGCGCCCTCGACCTTCGTGGTGAGTTGCGCAAGCTTTTTCTCGAGATCTGCCAGTTTCTTCTCAAGGATCTCTACTCGCTTATCGACAGGGGTCTGTGGCACACCGTTCACAGTCTTGACGGTTGGGAGTTGGTCTTCCGGGACTGAGGCCATGACAGTCGCAATGCTTGTTGCTCTCTGCCGGGCTGCAACCTTAGCCTCTTCGAGGGCCTTGAGCGCCTCCTGGCGGACATCGTATGCGAAGAAAAATTTGCAGATCGGCGGGCTGTGAGGCATGGAGCCAGTGGGTGGAAGAGGACCAGAGTAATACTTTCGAATCTCTGCCTCTTGTTTGGCATAGTTTGCAGCGGCTTGGGGGCCTGGAACCACGGGATCGGTAAGGATCTGGGTAGCAGAGACTCTGGGAAGACGGAATGCCTCGAATTCCTGAAGACGCTGGAGAAGTTTCTCAGATGGAGGTTCACTGACGCCTTTCGACGCCGGGATGTCTGCGAGGAACACTTCCAGACTGGCGGCATCTTCGATTGATGACGATACACCCTGAGCATGAGTCAACAGCATAGGGTGGGAAGCATCACCGATCAACAAAGTCTTTCCCCTTGTCATCTTGCTCAGGGGCTCACGCTTCATCTGAGTGTAGACTTTGACTTCTGGTGATTTGAGGAACATTTTCTTGACGGCAGGATGGAAGCCGTCGAGGACCTTTTCCAGGTCTTCGTGGGTGGCTGGGAAATTCCAGTCGTCGATGATAACATCTTCCTCGCTTGACGCGTGCTGACCGAGCTTTCGATGAACTGCGAGCACATTCAAGATTTCATTGTTTCGGCAAGGGTAGGTGACAGCCATGACACCCTTTGCAGGGAGAGCAGGAGCCCAAAATCCAGGGGGCTGGTTCTCAAAGAAGAATTTAGTCTCTTCATCTTCCAGGATGTCTTTCATCGGAATC
>Ga0105237_10004628_pt1 | contig 15851 bp, 13 predicted proteins | sample KBSC24metaG_FD_81520 | JGI IMG/M metagenome (GOLD analysis project Ga0105237, IMG submission 81520) | Corn rhizosphere microbial communities from Kellogg Biological Station, Michigan, USA - KBS C2-4 metaG | ecosystem: Host-associated > Plants > Roots > Rhizosphere > Soil | place: Michigan, USA... | reverse complement strand
CGGGCGGCCGGCCCGCGGCAGCAGCACCGAGGCCAGGGCCGGCGTCAACAGCAGCGCGGTGAGCATCGAGACGAGCAGCGCGATCGCGTAGCTCGCCAACAGCGGCTTGATGAAGCTGCCGCCGATGTCGTCGAGCACCAGCGCCGGGGCGATAGCGATCAGTGCGATCGCCAGCGCGGTGATCAGCGGCGCGGCCACCTCGCGCGACGCGGCGACCAGTGTGCGCAGGCGACCGTCGGCATTGGGCTGCTCGGCCGCGCGCTGCGCGAGGCGGCGACGCAGGTTGTCGACCGCGGCGACCGCATCGTCGACCAGCACCGCGAGCGCCAGCACCAGCCCGGCCACCACCATCATGTTCAACGACAGGCCGAAGGCCGACAGCACGAGCAGCGCAGTGCTCAGGCTGAAGACGATCACGACGAGGCTGACCAGCGCGGAGCGCCAGTCGAGCAGCAGCGCGCCGGCCAGCACCACCATCAGCAGCAGGCCGAGGCCGAGGCTTTCGACGAGGTTGGCGCGCGCCGCCTCGGTGAACGAGTCGGCGCGGAACACGCCGCTGTCGAGGCGGATGCCCTTCAGCCCCGGCCGCATCGAATCGAGGGCGTGCTCGACGTCGCGCGTGGTCGCGGCGATGCTGCTGCCCGGCGTGCGCTCGACGACCAGCATCAGCCCGGCGTGGCCCTGCACCAGCGCGTCGCCGATCAGCAGCTGATGGCCTTCGACCACGTCGGCAACCTCGCCGAGCGTCAGCGGCTTCGGCAGGTCGGTCTCGATCGAGACCTTGGCCAGCTCGGCCGCGGTCTTGATCGGCTGCGTGTGGTTGATCGAGATGCGCTGGTTCGCGGTATCGATGAAGCCGCCAGTGCCGGGGGTCGAGGCTTCGACATAGGTCAGCGGCGAAGACCACATCGCATTCGCCGCGGTGCGGATCACGTCGTCGACGTTGACCCGGTTGAGGCGTAGCCGGTACGGGTCGACAAGGACTTGCAGTTGCCGGTCGCGCAGGCCCCAGATCGAGACGTTGGAGACGCCGGGCACCGCGAGCAGGCGCTGGCGGATCTTCCAGCGCGCGAGGGTCGACATGTCGACCAGCGAGACCTCGTCGGAGGACATCGAGATCATCATCAGGCGGCTGGTCGTCGCCGAAGGCTGGATCACGAAGGGCGGCTTCGAGACCGCCGGCAGCGCGGGCACCATCGTCAGCCGCTCCTGCACCACCTGGCGCGCACGGATGTCATTGGTGCCGGGCTCGAAGATCATCTCCACCGACGAGAGTCCGGGCGCGGTGACGGAGCGGATCTTGTGCAGCCAGGGGATGCCGGTGAAGAACTCCTGCTCCATCGGGTTGGTGATCAGGTTCTCGGCTTCCTCGGGCGAGAGGCCGAGCGCCTCGGTCTGGATCTCGACACGCACCGGACCGAAATCGGGCAGGGCTTCGAGAGTCGTGGCCGGCAATCGGGCGATGCCGACGGCGAGCAGGGCCGCCGCGACTGCGAGCACGAGAAGCCGGTATCTGGCGCTGGCGCCGCTGATCCATTGCAACATCGCGACCCCTCCGGACATGCTTGAGGACTTCGAACCGCACAGGGATGCCGGCAGATCGTGTGACTGAATCTTCCGGTTCTGTTACGTAAAGTTATTCGGGGAGTCGATGGGATTCAAGGTCTCATTGGTCCCGGCAACCTCAAAACTAGGGATGAGGCTCGGCTGTATCGAGAATGGTGCGCACAAAGAAAAACCCGCCGGGCTTGCGCCACCGGCGGGTTGGTCGGGCGCCTGCAGGCGCCGCGAAGATGACGAGACTCAGCGATTGCCGCGGAACTTGCGCAAGGCCGCGATCTGCGCCGCCATCGCGGCGAATTCACCTTGCGCCTTGGCGAAGTCGATGTCGCTCTTCGCATTCTTCATTGCATCTTCGGCGAGACGCTTGGCTTCGGCGGCCTTGGCTTCGTCCAGATCCTTGCCGCGGATCGCGGTATCGGCCAGCACCGTCACCGTGCCGGGCTGCACCTCGAGGATGCCGCCGGCGACGAAGACGAACTCTTCCTGGTCGTTGTCGGCGCGCTGGATGCGCACCGCCCCCGGCTTGATGCGCGTGATCAGCGGCACGTGCCGCGGGTAGATGCCCAGCTCGCCCATCTCGCCGGGCAGGGCCACGAACTTCGCCTCACCGGAGAAGATCTGCTCTTCGGCGGAGACGACGTCGACATGAAGGGTTGCCATATCGGTTCCTGATGTGAAGAAGAAGGTCCAAGAAGCAAGCAGTCGGCGTCCGGGCTAGGCGCCGCGCGGAAGCGGACTCGCGTCCGCTGAGCACGGCAACGACGCCCGGGTGTCGAATGCGCCGCTCATTGGATCTTCTTCGCCTTCTCGAAGGCCTCGTCGATCGAGCCGACCATGTAGAAGGCCTGCTCGGGCAGCGAGTCGCACTCGCCGTTGACGATCATCTTGAAGCCGCGGATGGTTTCCTTCAGCGGCACGTACTTGCCCGGCGAGCCGGTGAAGACTTCGGCCACGCTGAACGGCTGCGACAGGAAGCGCTGGATCTTGCGCGCGCGGGCCACGGCCAGCTTGTCTTCCGGGCTCAATTCGTCCATGCCCAGGATCGCGATGATGTCGCGCAGTTCCTTGTAGCGCTGCAAGGTACCTTGCACCGCACGGGCCACGGTGTAGTGCTCTTCGCCGACCACGTTCGGGTCGAGCTGGCGGCTCGACGAATCGAGCGGATCCACCGCGGGGTAGATGCCGAGCGAGGCGATGTCGCGCGACAGCACGACGGTCGAGTCCAAGTGCGCGAAGGTGGTCGCGGGCGACGGGTCGGTCAAGTCATCCGCCGGCACGTAGACGGCCTGGATCGAGGTGATCGAGCCGACCTTGGTGGAGGTGATGCGCTCCTGCAGGCGGCCCATTTCTTCGGCCAGGGTCGGCTGGTAGCCCACCGCCGACGGCATGCGGCCCAGCAGCGCCGACACTTCGGTACCGGCCAAGGTGTAGCGATAGATGTTGTCGACGAAGAACAGCACGTCGCGGCCTTCGTCGCGGAAGGACTCGGCGATCGTCAGCCCGGTCAGCGCGACGCGCAGGCGGTTGCCCGGCGGCTCGTTCATCTGGCCGTAGACCATCGCCACTTTCGAGTTGCCGAGGTTCTCGAGGTCGACGACCTTGGATTCGGCCATCTCGTGATAGAAGTCGTTGCCCTCGCGCGTGCGCTCGCCGACACCGGCGAACACCGACAAACCGCTGTGCGCCTTCGCGATGTTGTTGATCAGCTCCATCATGTTGACGGTCTTGCCGACGCCGGCGCCGCCGAACAGGCCGACCTTGCCGCCCTTCGCGAACGGGCAGATCAGGTCGATCACCTTGATGCCGGTTTCGAGCAGTTCCTGCGACGGGCTCAGCTCGTCGTAGGCCGGGGCCTTGCGGTGGATCGGTGCGGTCAATTCCTGGCCGACCGGGCCGCGTTCATCGATCGGCGTGCCCAGCACGTCCATGATGCGGCCGAGCGTGGCCTTGCCGACCGGCACCGAGATCGGCGCGCCGGTGTTGGTGATCGTCACGCCGCGGCGCAGGCCGTCGGACGAGCCCAGCGCGATCGTGCGCACGATGCCGTCGCCGAGCTGCTGCTGCACTTCGAGCGTCAGCGACGAGCCTTCCATCTTCAGCGCGTCGTACACCTTGGGCATCGCATTGCGCGGGAACTCCACGTCCACCACGGCGCCGATGCACTGGACGATCTTGCCGCTCGTAAGGGTCTCAGCCATGTCTTTTCCTTTGCTTTCGATTCGGTTCAGCCGACCGCAGCCGCACCGGCGACGATCTCTGACAATTCTTTGGTGATCGCTGCCTGCCGCGTCTTGTTGTAGATCAGCTTCAGCTCGGCGATCACGCTGCCGGCGTTGTCGGTCGCGGACTTCATCGCGACCATGCGCGCCGACTGCTCGGACGCGATGTTCTCGGCCACCGCCTGGTAGACCAGGGCTTCGGTGTAGCGCACCAGCAGCTCGTCGATCACGGTCGCCGCGTCGGGCTCGTAGATGTAGTCCCAGCTGTGGCCGGTCGGCGTGGCCTTGTCGGCGGTCATCGACTCGGCCGACAGCGGCAGCAGCTGCTGCACCTGCGGCTCCTGCTTCATCGTGTTGATGAACTGCGTGTAGCAGAGATAGACCGCGCTCAGCTTGCCGGCCGAATAGGCATCGAACAGCACCTTCACCGGGCCGATCAGCGACTCCAGCGCCGGCCGGTCGCCGAGCTGGGTGGCATGCGCCACCACGTTGACGCCGATGCGGTTCAGGAAGCCGTAGCCCTTGTTGCCGATCGCGACCGCCTCGGCCTTCACGCCCTGCCCGTCGAGCTCGCGCAGCTTGGTCGTGACCGCACGCAGCACGTTGGTGTTCAGGCCGCCGCACAGACCCTTGTCGGTCGTCACGACGATGAAGCCCACCGTCTTGGCGCCTTCGGTCTTGACCAGGAAGGGATGTTTGTATTCCGGATTCGCCTGCGAGAGATGGGCCGCCATGTTGCGCACCTTCTCGGCGTACGGACGGGCGGAACGCATCCGCTCCTGCGCCTTGCGCATCTTGGCCGCGGCAACCATCTCCATCGCCTTGGTGATCTTCTTGGTGTTCTCCACCGATTTGATCTTGCCGCGTATTTCCTTGCCTACCGCCATGAGACAACTCCTTTCGATCGAAGAGACCCGGCCAGCGCCGGGCCGCCCCAAGCAGGCCGGCGGCCCCCACGGGGGGCAGCGAACGGAGTGAGCTTGGGGGCCGTCATTTCGTTAGGCGAACGACTTCTTGAAGGCTCCCACCGCGGCGTCCAGCTTGCCCTCGGTCTCCTTGTCCATCGCCTTGTCGGCCTCGAGCTTGGCCAGCAGCTCGGCGTGGCTCGACTTCAGGAACTGGTGCAGGCCGGACTCGAAGGCCAGCACCTTCTTGACGTCGACGTTGTCCATGTAGCCCTTGTTCACGGCGTACAGGGTGGCGGCCATCAGCGAGATCGGCAGCGGCGAATACTGCTGCTGCTTCAGCAGCTCGGTCACGCGGGCGCCGCGGTCCAGCTGCTTGCGGGTGGCTTCGTCGAGGTCCGACGCGAACTGCGCGAACGCGGCCAGCTCACGGTACTGGGCCAAGTCGGTGCGGATGCCGCCGGAGAGGTTCTTCACCAGCTTGGTCTGCGCCGCGCCGCCGACGCGCGAGACCGAGATACCGGCGTTGATCGCGGGGCGGATACCGGCGTTGAACAGCGAGGTCTCCAGGAAGATCTGGCCGTCGGTGATCGAGATCACGTTGGTCGGCACGAAGGCGGACACGTCGCCGGCTTGCGTCTCGATGATCGGCAGCGCGGTCAGCGAACCGGTCTTGCCCTTGACCTCGCCCTTGGTGAACTTCTCGACGTAGTCGGCATTCACGCGCGCGGCGCGTTCGAGCAGGCGGCTGTGCAGGTAGAACACGTCGCCGGGATAGGCTTCGCGGCCCGGCGGGCGGCGCAGCAGCAGCGAGACCTGGCGATACGCGACGGCCTGCTTGGACAAGTCGTCATAGATGATCAGCGCGTCCTGCCCACGATCGCGGAAGTACTCGCCCATCGTGCAACCGGAATAGGCCGAGACGTATTGCATCGCGGCCGATTCCGACGCCGTGGCCGCAACGACGATGGTGTAGTCCATCGCGCCGTGCTGCTCCAGCGCACGCACCACGTTCTTCACCGACGACGCCTTCTGGCCGATGGCGACGTAGATGCAGGTCATGTTCTGACCCTTCTGGTTGATGATCGCGTCGATCGCCACCGCGGTCTTGCCGGTCTGGCGGTCGCCGATGATCAGCTCGCGCTGGCCGCGGCCGACCGGCACCATCGAGTCGATCGACTTCAGTCCGGACTGCATCGGCTGGCTCACCGACTGGCGCGCGATCACGCCCGGCGCGACCTTCTCGATCACGTCCGTCATCTTCGCGTTGACCGGGCCCTTGCCGTCGATCGGCTGACCCAGCGCGTTCAGTACGCGGCCGATCAGTTCCGGGCCGACCGGCACTTCCAGGATGCGGCCGGTGCACTTGACGACATCGCCTTCGGAGATGTGCTCGTACTCGCCCAGGATCACCGCGCCGACCGAGTCGCGCTCGAGGTTCAGCGCCAGGCCGAAGGTCGGCACGCCGTCCTTCGTCGCCGGGAACTCGAGCATTTCGCCCTGCATCGCTTCGGAGAGGCCGTGCACGCGCACGATGCCGTCCGTCACCGAGACGACGACGCCCTGGTTGCGGATGTCCGTCGAAGCGCCGAGGCCCTCGATGCGGCTCTTGATCAGTTCGGAGATTTCTGCGGGATTCAGTTGCATTGCTTGCTCCCAAGATTGCCGGCGCGGTCGCCGGCGTGGGCCTACGTTGGATTCCTACTATTCACCGGAGGGCGCGTCTGCCAACCGAACCAGCACCCGCCGCATCAAGCGGTGAGCGCCACCCTCATCTGTTCGAGCCGGGCCTTGACCGAGGTGTCGAGCACTTCGTCGCCGACCACCACGCGGATGCCGCCGATCAGCTCGGGCTCGACTTCCACCGTCGCGCTCAGCTTGCGGTTGAAACGCTTCTCGAGCGAAGCGACCACGTCGGCCAGCTGGCCTTGATCGATCGGGAAGGCGCTGTAGACCTTCGCGTCCGAGATGCCCGAGCGCTGGTTCACCAGCACCTTGAACTGCGAGGCGATCTCGGGCAGCGCGGCGAGGCGGCCGTTGTCGATCAGGGTGCGCAGGAAGTTCTGCAGCCAGAAGTTCAGCGGCTGCGGCAGCACCGAGGTGATCAGGTCGTAGACGCTGCGCGATACCGCGCTCGGGTTGTCCGCAAAGGCCTGCACCGCCGGATCGGCCACGACGACCGCGAGGCCGGCGAGCTGCTCGCTGGTCTCCTGCAGCTTCTGGCCGTTGACGGCCTGGAACAGCGCTTCGGCGTAGGGGCGGGCAATGGTTGCGATTTCAGCCATGGCTCACCCGATCAAAGTTCGGTCTTCAAACGACCGAGCAGCTCGGCGTGCACGTTGGCGTCGACCTCGCGGCGCAGGATCTGCTCCGCGCCCTTGACGGCCAGCGCGGCGACTTGCTCGCGCAGCGATTCGCGCACCTTGACCGCGGCGTTCTCGGCCTCGGCCTGAGCCGCGGCGACGATCTTCGCGCCCTCTTCGCTGGCCTTGGCCTTGGCTTCTTCGATCATCGAGTGGGCGAGGCGCTCGGCGTCGGCGAGGCGCTTGGTCGCGTCGTCGCGGGCGGCGGCCAGCTGCTGCTCGACACGCTGGTTCGCGGCCGTCAACTCGGACTTCGCCTTGTCAGCGGCCGAGAGGCCGTCGGAGATCTTCTTCGCGCGTTCGTCGAGTGCCTTCGTGATCGGCGGCCACACGAAGGTCATCGTGAACCACGCCAGGATGAAGAACACCACGAGCTGCGCGAACAGGGTTGCATTGATGCTCACGGCAACACCTTTCTGTCGGCTGAGGTTGATCGGCTAGACGTCAATGGGGACGACTTACTTCAGCACGAACGGGTTGGCGAACGCGAACATCATCGCGATACCGACGCCGATCAGGAAAGCCGCGTCGATCAGGCCGGCCAGCAGGAACATCTTGGTTTGCAGTTCGTTCATCAGCTCGGGTTGGCGAGCGGCGGACTCGAGGTATTTGCTGCCCATGATGCCGATGCCGATGCAGGCACCGATGGCGCCCAGACCAATGATCAGGCCGGCGGCGAGGGCGACAAAACCGAGTACGTGTTCCATGTTGGCTCCAGTAGGAAAGTGAGTTGTGGTTGGTGAAGGAAAGGAAGGGAAAAACGGACTCGCGCGATCAGTGGTGATCGTGTGCCTGGCCGACGTACACCAGGGTCAGCATCATGAAGATGAAGGCCTGCAGCGCGACGATCAGGATGTGGAAGATCGCCCAGCCGGTGCCGGCGATGATGTGGCCGATCCACAAGGCGATGCCGGTGGCCGAGCCGAAGCCCACCGCACCCATCAACGCGATCAGCATGAAGACGAGTTCGCCGGCATACATGTTGCCGAACAGCCGCATGCCGTGCGAGACGGTCTTGGCCAGGAACTCGATCATCTGCATCAGGAAGTTGAACGGCCACAGCAGGAAGTGATTGCCGAACGGGGCCGAGAACAGCTCGTGGATCCAGCCGCCGAGGCCCTTGATCTTCACGTTGTAGTACAGGCAGACCAGCAGCACGCTGATCGACATGCCGAGCGTGGTCGACAGGTCGGCGGTCGGCACGACGCGCAGGTAGGCGTGCTCGGCATCGTGGCCGGCGGCGCCGTAGATGCCCTTCCAGATCAGGGGCAGCAGGTCGACCGGCAAGAAGTCCATCGAGTTCAGCAGGAAGATCCAGATGAACACCGTCAGCGCCAAGGGGCCGACGAACTTGCGCGAGGTCGCGTTGTGCACGATCGACTTGGCCTGGTTGTCGACCATCTCGAGCAGGATCTCGACCGCGGCCTGCAGACGGCCGGGCACGCCGGAAGTCACCGACCTCGCCACGCGCCACAGCACGAACAGGCCGAGCACACCCATCAGGATCGACCAGAACAGGCTGTCGAGATTGAGGATGCTGAAGTCGACGATGCTTTCCTGATGCCCGGAGCGCAAGTGCATCAAGTGGTGGCCGATGTATTCACCGGCGGTGGGTCCTGCGTGTTCTGCGGCTGTTTCGGCTGCCATGTCGAGTCAGTCTCTCTACACGTTTGTCTTCGTTGTTCCGGACCGGCGCATCAACAGCGCCAGCCAGCTCACCTTCATGCACACCACCATCGTGACCAGCAGGGCCGGCCAGCTCAGGTTCGGCACGATCCTGACGGCCGCGACCAGCAAGGCGACCGTCAATGCAATCTTTGCCATTTCCCAAAACAGGAACCCGAACATCGCGGCACCTGCATTCCCTCTGGGCTTCGTCATGCCGCGCGCGAGCACGGCCTGCGGGCCCACCACGGCGACGGCGCCGAAGAGCGCCGACATCGCGATCGATTCGCTTTGCATCACTGCCCAGGCGACACCGGTGCAGACCAGGCCGACCACTGCCTGCACCGCGACGACACGCCAGGGCGAAAGCTGTGGAAGTTGACGACGCAGCGCTTCGGCTTCGTCGTGTGACAAGGGCTTGAAGTCCTCGTCGCGTACCTCATAGTCTTGAATCCGGCTTCCCTCTTTGGAGTGATTCGCCACGACCTGATTCGTGATCTGGTTCATGGCAGGGGCTTCCAAGGCGAGTTCAGCAAAGCCGCGGGATTATACGTAAGAAGCGGAACGGGCCCGAAAGGCCCGCTGCCGTGCTGCGCTCATGCCGGCTTGCGCTACAACGCATGACATGCCCGAACACCTGCTGTCACGACGTGCCGCGATGGCCGCCGCGAGCCTTCTCTGCCTTGTTTCCTGCAGCCACGTGAACCCTTATTACGACGCCAGCAAATCGCATCATCGGCCGGACGGGTTCCAGGACAACGACATCGAATTCGAGCCGCGCAGCCTCGGCGATCTGCTGCGCTGGAAGTGGAACGCCTATCGAGACGGCTTGCCTCGGCCGCCATCGTCACCGATCCCGCAGGTAGCGCCCGACGTGGCCTTCGTGCAGGCCAATGCCAAGGCGGGTGTCGGCTCGCAGCCGGCGGTGACCTGGATCGGCCATGCGAGCGTGCTGGCGCAACTGGGCGGCCTGACGATGCTGACCGATCCGATCTTCTCGGAGCGTGCATCGCCGTTTTCCTTCGCCGGGCCGAGGCGCCATCAGCCGCCCGGGCTGTCGCTGGGACAGCTGCCGCATGTCGATCTGGTGGTGGTCTCGCACAACCACTACGACCATCTGGACGCGGACAGCGTCGATGCCTTGAACCGGCAAGCGGGCGGAGCGCCGCTCTTTGTCGTGCCGCTCGGTCTGAAGTCCTGGTTCGCCGAGCGCGGCATCACGAACGTGGTCGAGCTCGACTGGTGGCAAAGCCATCACCTGGCAGGCCCGAAAGGCGATGTCGAGGTGATTCTGGTGCCGGCACAGCACTGGTCGGCGCGCGGCCTCGGCGACCGCATGCAGACCCTGTGGGGCGGCTACGCGGTGTTCGCGAGCGACTGCCATCTGTTCTTCGCCGGCGACACGGCGTACTCGCGCGATTTCACCAGGGTGCGGCAGCGCTTCGCCGAGCGCCAGGGCGAGCATGGCTTCGACATCGCGCTGATCCCGATCGGCGCCTACGAGCCGCGCTGGTTCATGTCCAACCAGCACGTGAACCCGCAGGAGGCGGTGAAGATCCATCTCGACCTCGGTGCGAAGCAGTCGATCGGAATCCACTGGGGCACCTTCGAGCTGACCGACGAGTCGCTCGACGAACCGCCCAAGGCGCTCGCCGCGGCACGCCGCGAGCAACGCGTGTCCGAGGCGGATTTCGGCGTGCTCGCGATCGGCGAGACGCGCAAGCTTTCGCTGCGCTAGATGGTGCCCCGGTCGCGGGCGTACCCGCGTCCACCCCCCGAGGGAGTCGCCGGCCGCTCCGGAGCGGCCACGCGCTGGCCGGCGCAGCTCTTGGTGAGCCGTGCCGTAGCTCAGGCGAGTTTCGCGAAGTTCGCCGGCAACCCCGGCACCTCGACCCGCATCGACAGCACGCAGCCGGCCCAGGGCTGGGCGGCGAGCTCTTCGGCAGGGCGGTTCTGGCGCGCGGTCGTGATGTAGAGCGTCTTCAAGTCCGGCCCGCCGAAACACGGCATCGTCGCGCAGCGCACCGGCAGGTCGATCTGGCGCAGCAGACGGCCATCGGGCGCGAGCTGCACCAGGCGCTGGCCTTCGAACATCGCGGCCCACAGGTTGCCTTGCGAATCGACGGCCGAGCCATCGGGCCGGCCGCCATAGGTCGACAAGTCCTGATCTGCCTCTTTCAGCGGGAACTGCGCGAAGACACGCCGGTTCGAGAGCTCGCCGGTGCCGAGGTTGTAGTCCAGCGCGAAGATGGTGTGCGAGGTGGTGTCGGACCAATACATCGTGCGCGCATCCGGGCTCCAGCCGAGGCCGTTGGAGTTGGTGATGCCGTCGGCCATGCGCTTCAGTTCGTCGCCGTCGAAAGAATAGAGCGCGGCCTTCGGCGGCTTGCGCGGCTCGTAGATCGTGCCGCACCAGAAACGCCCGAGGGCATCGCACTTGCCGTCGTTGAAGCGTTCGATCGCCGGGTCGTAGGGCGGCACTGCGAGCAGGTGCCGATCGTCGCTCGTCAGGTCGACATGCCACAGTCCGCTGCGCGCCGCGAGCAGCATGCCGCCGCCGAAGACCGGTGCGCAGCAGGCGACGTCGGTATCGAAACCCCAGCGCCGCAGGCTGCCCGCGACCGGGTCGTAGCGACGCAGTTCGTGGCCGGCGATGTCGACGTAGTACAGCACCTGTTCATCGGGGTGCCAGACTGGGGATTCGCCGACCAGGGCCGGTTCGGCGACCGCGCAGAGGATGTCGCTGTGATGCATCGTCGGCAGGCTTCTTCAATGCACGTCGGCGATCTCGAGCTTCATCCAGGCGCTGGTGCTTTGGCCGGGCTCGATGCTGCGCAAGCCGTTGGCGAGCGGGTCGGCCATGTTGATCGCGTTGTTGACGTGGCTCACCGGCTCGACGCAGTAATAGGGCTTGGCCTGTGGCGTGAACACGACCAGGTAGGGCAGCGAGGACGTGAGCTTCAGCGACAGCGATTCGTCGCGGATGCGCGCCGCGCCGCGCCAGCCTTCGAAGCAGTTGTCATAACTGAGCTGGGCGACGTCGGCATCGATGCCGGGTTGCGCGAGCTTGCGCGTCGGCAACTCGGTTTCGGGATCGCTGTCCCAGCGGTGCGTCAGCTCGATGTGCAGGCGGCTGCGCTGGCGCTTCGGAAAATAGGGATGCCAGCCGAGGCCGGCCGGCACCGCATGACCGGCGGTGTTGGTGAAAGTCAGCTCGATCCCGAGCCCGTTCGGGGTCAGCGTGAAACGCTGCTGCGCCTCGAAGGCAAAGGGCCAGTCGGCATCGCCCGCGTGGCTCAGCGACAGCGCCGCCTCGCTGTCGCTCTGCGAAGCTACCTGCCAGGCACGCTGCCAGCCCACGCCGTGCACCGAATGCGGGTTCTCGTCGAAGTTCTGCTGGGTCGTGTACGCCTGGCCCGCCCAGCTGAAGCGCCTGTTCGCGATCCGGTTCGAATACGGCAGCAGCGGGTAGCAGCCGGAAGTGCGCGACGAGGTCAAGGCATCGGCATCGGTGGAGCGCAGCACCGGCACGCCGTGTTGCCACAGGCCCGCGATGCAGCCGCCCAGGTCGGGGCGAAGGGCCAGGCTCAGCGAGCCGGATTGCAGTTCGATGACGTTGATTGATCCAGACATGGGACTCCCGGGAGGTGACGGCGACGCGGCCTGCGTGCCATCCTACGCTCGCCGCCGTGCGGCCGGAGCGCCGCGCGGACTCTCCATAACCCGAGGCCCCGTACCGCGCCCCTCCTCTTTCTCAGTAGCTGGTGGCGTAGCGCGAGCTGGCGCCGCCGGCGAGTTCGGCCTTCAGGTAGTGCGCCCCGGGGATCGGATTGAAGTAATACGGGGGCACCTCTTCGAAGCCGAGCGTCGCATAGAGGCCGCGCGCGGTTTCCATGTCGTCCAGCGTATCGAGCAGCATCACCGAGTAGCCGGCCTCGGTCGCGCCATCGATCAGCTTGCTGGCCACCAGCCGGCCCAGTCCGAAGCGGCGGAACGGGCGGCGCACGTACAGGCGCTTCATCTCGCAGGCGTTGGCGTAGTCGACATCGGCGAGCGCGCGGAAGGCGCCGCAACCGGCGAGTTCGTCGTCGACGAAGGCCAGCAGCAGACGGCCGGCGGGCTCGGCGTATTCGCCCGGCAACGCGGCCAGCTCCTGCTCGAAGTTCTGGAATGCCAGGTCGATGCCGAGGCTTTCGGCGTATTCGCGAAAGATGCGCCGGGTGGCGTCGAGCAGTTCCGGCGTATCGGGCGTCAGCAGGCAGATCTCGGGCGCGTCCATCGGCCTTCGGGCAGCAGTCGTGTCGAAGATAGTCTAGGGCCTGTTCACACTATGGCAATAGTGTGAACAGGCCCTAGTAGCGGGCGGGAGCGCCAGTCCGAGCGTCGTGAAGCGGCCCGAGATCCGGGCCCCGCGCCGAGGCGACCCCGCAACACCCATCAAGTACCATCCCGCCTTGCCCGCGCCCTGCCTCAGCAGGTGCGACCCGTGGGCCGGGTCGGCGCGCTCGTGCAGTGCGGGTTCGGTGCCCCATCTTCGGATGCCCAGATCACATGCACATGACTCCGTCGCACCAGCCTCATTCCCTTGCCCGCCGCCCGCGTTTGTTCTGTGCGGTGGTGATGTCGTTGCTGACGCTGCTGTGGGGCACCTGCGCCGCGCAGTCGAACGATGACCGGAGCGGCGGTGGCTTGTTCTCGGCTCCGGGCTATCCCTCATCATCGTCCGGCATGGATCCGACGCAGCAGGGCCTGGGCGGCGGCTATGGCAGCGGCAGCACCGGCAACCAGGGCAGTTCGGGCGGCGGCCTTCGCGGCCAGACCGGCGGCAACGGCTACAACTTGCAAATGCCGGGAACGCCGTCGCTGCGCAGCCCGCAGAACGCGATGCAGCAGGACCAGGCGAACGTCGAGCGTCAACTGCGACGGACCGACCTGGCGCCGCCCAAGCCGAGCGAGTTCCAGAAGTTCGTCGAAGCCTCCACCGGCCGCATGCTGCCGGTCTTCGGCTGGCGCTTCTTCGCCGATACGCAGAACGGTTTTGCTCCGGTGGACAACGTGCCGGTGCCGGCCGACTATTCCGTCGGGCCGGGTGACGAAGTGATCGTGCGCGCCTGGGGTTCGATCGACGTGGACTACCGCAGCACCGTCGACCGCAACGGCCTGCTGAACCTGCCGAAGATCGGCAGCTTCAGCGTCGCCGGCGTCAAGGCCTCGCAGCTCGAAAGCCATCTGCGCACGCAGATCGGCCGCCTCTACACCAACTTCAACCTGAGCGTGACGCTGGGCGGACTGCGCTCGGTGAAGGTCTTCGTCGTCGGCCCGGCGCAGCGGCCGGGGGTCTACACCTTGTCGAGTCAATCGACGCTGTTGTCGGCCGTCGTTGCCGCCGGCGGGCCGGGTACCAGCGGTTCGATGCGCAAGATCAGCCTGCGCCGCGACGGCCGCGTGATCTCGGAGCTCGATGTCTATGACTTCCTCGTGCTCGGCGACAAGAGCAAGGACATGCAACTCGCCGGCGGCGACGTCGTCGTGTTCCAGCCGGTCGGCCCGCGCGTCGCCATCAACGGCGCGATCGACAACCAGGCGATCTACGAGCTGAAGTCGAACGACGAACCGCTCGGCAATGTCTTGGGCTATGCCGGCGGCGCGCCGGTGCTGGCGAATCCGAACCAGGCCCAGCTCGAGCGCGTCAATCCGATGCAGCCCAAGGGTGCGCGCTCGGTCGAACTGTTCAAGCTCGATGCCGCGGGCCTGCAGCAGCCGATGCACGACGGCGACGTGCTGACCCTGCTCGACATCAGCCCGCGCTTCAGCAATGCCGTGACCTTGAAGGGCCATGTCGCACAGCCCTTGCGCTACGCCTACACACCCGGCATGCGCATCAGCGACCTGATCCCGGACCGCGACGCGCTGATCTCGCCGGACTTCTATCGACGCAAGAACCTGTTGGTGCAGATGATCGACGACGATGACGATAGCGCGCCCAGCGCCGGCGCCAACGACGCGGCAAGCGGCCTGGCACTCAACGGCACGGGACTCAACGGCACGGGCAACACCAACGCCAACACGAACGCCAACACCAACACCAACACCAACACCAACACCAACGGTAATACGGGCCGGGCCAACGTCACCGGCGCGCTATCGTCGAACGCGGGCCGCAGCGACACGACCACGCGTCAGAACGGCATCAGCAACCGAAGCCGAGCGATACGTGCCGAGGACCGCGAGCTGATCGGCCGTGCGCGCAAGACGCCCGTGCCCCTGTTCGACGAGTTGAACTGGGAATACGCCATCATCGAGCGGCTCAATCCTTCGGACCTGACGACACAGGTGATCCCGTTCGACCTGGGCGCGGTAGTGCTGCGCGGCGACCCGACGCAGAACGTCGAGCTGAAGCCGGGCGACGTGGTCACGATCTACAGCCAGAAGGACATCAAGGGGCCGGTGGCGAAACAGACCCGGCTGGTCTCGATCGAAGGCGAGATCGCGGCGCCCGGCGTCTATCAGCTGCTGCCCGGCGAGACGCTGCGCGGCCTGATCGCGCGCGCCGGCGGCTTCACGCCGCAGGCCTATGTCTACGGCCTCGAATTCACCCGCGAAGAAGCGCGCCAACGACAGCAGGAAAACCTGACAGCGGCGATCGCAAGGCTGCAGACACTCGCCGCGACCCAGGCCGCACGCGATGCCGCAAACCGGCGCGACGACACGTCGGCTGCCGCCACCAGCGCCGTCAGCGACGCGGCCACGCAAGCGCAGCTGACGCGCCTGCGCGCGATGCAGCCGAACGGCCGCATCGCGCTCGAACTCAATCCGCAGGACAAGACGCTAGCGCAATTGCCCGACTTCCCGCTCGACAACGCCGATCGCATCCTGGTGCCGCCGCGGCCTGGCTTCGTCACGGTTGCCGGCGCCGTGGCCAACGGCAACGCATTCCTGTGGAAACCCGGCCGCACCGTCGCCGACTACCTGAAGATCGCCGGCGTCGATGAAGCTGCCGAAATCGACAACACCTTCGTGCTGCGCGCCGATGGCACGGTGGCCAGCACCGGCGAACGGCGCAGCGTGTTCGGCTCCGGCAGCGTGCTCTCCGCAACCTTGGAGCCCGGCGATGCGGTGATCGTGCCGAACCAGCT
>Ga0105237_10004626_pt1 | contig 15853 bp, 22 predicted proteins | sample KBSC24metaG_FD_81520 | JGI IMG/M metagenome (GOLD analysis project Ga0105237, IMG submission 81520) | Corn rhizosphere microbial communities from Kellogg Biological Station, Michigan, USA - KBS C2-4 metaG | ecosystem: Host-associated > Plants > Roots > Rhizosphere > Soil | place: Michigan, USA... | reverse complement strand
TGGCCCGACGGGACCGTGGTCTACGAAGTGGATCAGCCCGAGGTCATCGAGTTCAAGGCGACGACGCTGGCGGGTATCGGCGCCAAGCCGACGGCGACCAGGAGGACGGTCGCCATCGACCTGCGGGAGGACTGGCCGAAGGCGTTGGTGGACAACGGCTTCGACCCCACGCAGCCGACCGCGTGGAGCGCTGAGGGACTGCTGATCTACCTACCGCCAGAGGCTCAGGACAAGCTGTTCGACAACATCACCGCGCTGTCGGCGCCTGGCAGCATGCTGGCCACCGAACACATCCCAGACATGAGCGGCTTCTCCGGCGAACGCGCACAGCGCATGTCGGAGCGGATGAAGCAGTTCGGGTCCGACATCGCGATGACCGACCTGATCTACGACGGCGACCGCAGCGACGTCGTCGACTACTTGACCGGGAAGGGCTGGGAGGTGTCGACGGTGCCGATGCGACAGGCACACCTGTCCAACGGCTTCGAGGCCCCTGACGACGAGGTGAGCGCCCTCGTCTCCAACCTGAGCTACCTCAGCGCGACGCTGGTCGATTCCCCGTCGCTTCGCTCGCCCCACAAGTCGGGTAGGGGTCAGAACCGGTAGTCCCCCAGCCACAGTGCGTTGGCCCCCGTCATCGACCGTTCCGTCTGGGCGACGACGCCCGCGACGGATCGGCCGACCAGGGCGGCGACCGCTTCCGGCAGGGACGCTGCGCCAGGTTGAGACGACGGCTTGGGCCGCAGCATGTCGACCCACGACGATCCGGGAAGACTGATGAGCTTTACCTCGGTGTCGGCGTCGAACCCCGCGAGCACCTTGGCGCGGTCGATCGCCGTGCGCAGCCCGCCCAGTTCGTCGACCAAACCCCGTTCCAGGGCGTCCGCACCAGTCCACACCCTGCCGCGGGCGACGGCGTCGACGTCCTCGACGGTCATGTTCCGCCCCTGCGCGACGCGTTGGACGAAGTCGGTGTAGAACAGGTCTGCCTCCGCCTCGACGTGGGCGTGCTGTTCTTCGGTGAACGGTTTGTTCGGCGACCATGCGTCCGCATTGGCGTTGGTGCGCACCGAATCCGAGCCGATGCCGAGGCGCTCCTTCAGATCGCGGGCCACCAGCTTCCCGGTCACCACGCCGATCGATCCCGTGATGGTGCCCGGGTTGGCGACGATGGCATCGGCCGACATCGAGACGTAGTAGCCGCCAGAGGCCGCGACCGCGCCCATCGATGCGACGACGGGCTTGCCCGCCTCGCGCAGCCGATTCACTTCCCGCCAAATGGTTTCCGATGCGGTGACCGCTCCGCCCGGGCTGTCGACGCGCAACACGACCGCGGACACGGCGTCGTCGGCGCCCGCCTCGCGCAACGCCGCTGCGATCGTGTCCCCGCCGGCGTTGGACGTGCCGAACGGTGACAGCTGGCGTCCACCCCTACCGCTGACGATGGGCCCAGCCAACGTCACGACGGCGATGGTGGGCTTGCCCTTGCGCCCAGGCAGCGGCGGTGTCGGCACCGAGAGGTTGGCACGGGGATAGCGCGACAGGAAGAGCCGCGGCGGGGCGTCCTGACCGTCCGCGTCGGCCGAATCCGCGGGTGCACCAACGAGTTCCGCGATCCGGTCGTAGGCCTCGTCGCGGTACCCGATCCGGTCGACCAACCGGCCGTCCACTGCTGCGTCGCGCAGCAGCGGCGCCTTGTCGGCAAGCGCGTCGATTTCGGCGGGGTCGATGCGCCGGGACTCCGCCACGCCGGCCAACACCTGCGCGTGCAGGCTCTCGATCAGGCGGGCGTCGGCTTCGCGGTGGGCATCGGTGTATGCGTCCTGCGTGAAAAGGTTTGCGGCGGACTTGTATTCGCCACGGGCGATGAACTGCGCCTGGACACCTGCCTTGTCGAGCGCATCGCGCAGGAACATGGCGTTGGTGGCGAAGCCCACCAGTGCGACGGTGCCCGACGGCTGCATCCACACCTCGCGAAACGCCGAGGCGAGGTAGTAGGACAGCGTGCCGGGATACGTCTCCGCCCACGCCAGTGAGGGTTTGGCATCGCTGAACGCCGCGATGGCCTCGCGCAGCTCCTGCACCGGCCCGGCCGCGGTGGGCGGGATCTGCACCCTGGCGATTAGGCCGGCCACTCTGTCGTCCTCGGTCGCGCGGCGAATGGCGGTCACCGCATCGCGCAACAGCAGCGGGCGGCCACCGCCTGCGATCACGGCCAGCGGATCGAATCCACCCGTCTCGTTGGGCACCGACTGCAGGTCGAGCTCGAGCACGCAGCCATCCGGCACGCCCTGGTGCCGCGCGGTGTCCACCTTGCGGGCGATCGCACGCAACTCGTCGGTGCCCGGGATTCCTGACAGGAGACTGAACATTCCGCGAGCCTACCGATCAGAGCAGGACCCCGGTTTCGCCCGTAGCGTGGACGGGGTGCGATTCTCGATCTCCCTCCCCCAACGTGACGTGGACGGCTTCGACGCCGCCGCATTCAAGGACTACCTGACCCGAGCAGAGGATCTCGGCTTCGAGGGCGGCTGGACACTCGAACAGACGATCGGCGCTGCGCCGTTGATCGCACCTATGGAGCTGCTGGCCTACGCCGCAGCCTGCACCACGCGATTGCGGCTCGGGGTGGCGGTGATGGTGACGTCGCTGCACGATCCGCTGCAGCTGGCATCCGTCGCCACGGCCGTCGACCGGCTCAGTCACGGCAGGCTCGACTTCGGCGTCGCACCAGGCGGCGGCCGGCGGCAGTTCGCCGCCTTCGGGGTCGATCCCGATACGTTCATCGGCAGCTTCACCGAGGGACTCGAACTGATGAAGGCCGCGTGGTCCGACGAGGCGGAAGTGACGTTCCACGGCCGCTTCCGCGACGTCGACGGCCTGCCGATCTCCCCCAAACCGGTGCAGCGTCCGCATCCGCCGATCTGGTTCGGGGCCAACGCACCCAAGGCGATCGCCCGCGCCGTTCGTCACGGTGACGCCTTCCTCGGCGCGGGCTCGTCGACCACCGCCAGCTTCGTGGAGGCCGTCAAGGTGGTGCGCAGCGAGCTCGACGCGCAGGGCAAGGACCCGGCACACTTCCCCATCGCGAAGCGGGTGTATCTGATGGTCGACGACGATGCCGCACGGGCAAGGGATCGGGTCGTCGCCGGACTGCATCGCATCTACGGCGACGTGATGCCAGGGATCGAGGACGTTCCCGTATCGGGCACCCCCGACGACGTGGCGGCTGGCCTGCGCGAGGTAATCGACGCCGGCGCCCAGATGATCCTGCTGAACCCCGTCGGCCAGACCATCGCCGAGGACCGCGAGCAAATGGAGCGGCTTGCTGCGGACGTGATTCCGCAGCTCAGCTGACGCACAGAATTCGCTGAAAATTCGATGTTTGAATCGGCTGATCTTGGTGGTAAACCAGAAACATGATAGCCAAACTAAGATTCATCGCACCGCTGCTCTTTGCGGGTGTTGCCGCGGTCGGAATCGCCTCGGCACCGGTGGCCGCCGCGGAGAACTTCGCATGGGCTGCAAGCAGTTCGATCACTCAGTTCGCCCCCCAATCTCCCGGCGGCGACGGTTGCGCCAACGGCGTCTGCGGTAGCGGCGGTCCCGGCGGCGGCCAGGGCTGTACGGCCGACGGAGTCTGCGGCGGCGGTGGTCCCGGCGGTGGTGGCGGCTGCACTGCCGACGGCGCGTGCGGCCACGGCGGCCCGACGGGCGGCGGGGGTTGCGTGCCCGGCATCGGCTGCTTCAACTACGGCGCATAGACCGTTCGACGAGAAAGCCCCGGCACACCTCTGGTGCGAGGTGTGTCGGGGCTTGTCGCCTCGTGCGGGACCTAGAGCTCGGTAGCCGATCCGCCTGCGGCGGTGATCTTCTCGCGAGCGCTGCCGCTGAACTTGTGGGCGGTGACGTCGACCTTGACGGTCAGCTTGCCGTCGCCGAGCACCTTCACCAGGGTGTTCTTGCGAACCGCGCCTGCTGCCACCAGTTCCTCGATACCGATCTCGCCGCCCTTGGGGAAGAGCCTGCTGAGGTCGGCCACGTTGACCACCTCGTACTCGGTGCGGAACCGGTTGCGGAAGCCCTTGAGCTTCGGCAGCCGCATGTGGATCGGCATCTGGCCACCCTCGAACGTCGATGGGACGTTCTTGCGAGCCTTGGTGCCCTTGGTGCCGCGGCCTGCGGTCTTACCCTTGGAGCCCTCACCGCGGCCAACGCGGGTGCGGGCGGTCTTCGACCCCGGCGCAGGGCGCAGGTCGTGCAGTTTGATCGTCATTTCGAGTCGACCCCTTCCACCGTGACGAGGTGGTTCACCACGGCGAGCAGGCCGCGGGTCTGCGCGTTGTCCTCACGGACCACGGACTGACGGATCTTCCGCAGGCCGAGGGTCCGCAGGCTCTCGCGCTGCTTCCATCGTGCACCCACGGTGCTGCGCACCTGGGTGATCTTCAAGTCAGACATCGTTACGCCGATCCCTCACGCGCGGCCGTGGCGGCCAGCGCCTCGCTCTCACGCCGGGCCCTCAGCATGCCTGCGGGCGCGACGTCTTCGATGGGCAGACCGCGACGGGCCGCCACCTCTTCGGGACGCTGCAGCATCTTCAGCGCGGCAACGGTGGCGTGAACCACGTTGATCGCGTTGTCGCTGCCCAGCGACTTGGCCAGGATGTCGTGCACGCCGGCGCATTCCAGCACCGCACGCGCCGCACCGCCGGCGATCACACCGGTACCGGGGCTGGCCGGGCGCAGCATGACGACGCCAGCGGCGGCCTCACCCTGCACCGGGTGCACGATGGTGCTGCCGATCAGCGGCACGCGGAAGAATCCCTTGCGGGCCTCCTCGACACCCTTGGCGATCGCGGCGGGAACTTCCTTGGCCTTGCCGTAGCCGACGCCGACCATGCCGTTGCCGTCACCGACGATGACCAGGGCGGTGAAGCTGAAGCGCCGACCACCCTTGACCACCTTGGAGACGCGGTTGATCGCGACCACGCGCTCGATGTAGTTGCTCTTCTCGCCGCCACCGTCGCGACCGCCACGGCCACCGCGGTCGTCACGACGGCCACGGCCGCCATCGCGACCGTCGCGGCCGCCGCCCCGGTTGTCGGACGTTGCCGGACCGCCGCCGGCACCAGTTGCCTGATCGGCCATCATGCAGTCCTTCCGTTGGAAATAGTCATCAGAACTTCAGCCCGCCTTCTCGCGCGGCGTCGGCCAGCGCGGCGATGCGGCCACCGTAGGTGTACCCGCCGCGATCGAACACCACGGTGTCGATGCCTGCGGCCTTGGCGCGCTCAGCGATGAGCTGCCCGACGCGGACGCTGTGGGCCTTCTTGTCGCCGTCGACGGCGCGCACGTCGGCCTCGATGGACGACGCGGCGGCGAGCGTGACGCCCTCCAGGTCGTTCACCAGCTGGACGTGGATGTGCCGCGACGAGCGGTTGACCACCAGGCGTGGGGCCTCCGCAGTACCCGAGACCTTCTTGCGAAGACGGGCGTGCCGGCGCAACCGCGCCACCCGCCGGGTCTCGGAGATGTTCTGCCCGACCGGCTTCCGCTTGGCGGCTTGATCTGTCTGGGTGGTAGCCATGACTTACTTACCTGTCTTTCCGACCTTGCGGCGGATCTGCTCACCCTCGTAGCGAACGCCCTTGCCCTTGTACGGGTCTGGGCGCCGCAGGCGGCGGATGTTCGCCGAAATCTGGCCGACCTTCTGCTTGTCGATCCCGGAGATCGAGAACTTGGTGGGCGTCTCGACCGCGAAGGTGATGCCTTCGGGGGCCTCGATGACCACCGGGTGGCTGTAACCGAGCGCGAACTCCAGGGTGTTGCCCTTGAGCTGCACGCGGTAGCCGACGCCGAAGATCTCCATCTTGGTGGTGTAGCCCTCGGTGACACCCGTGATCAGGTTGGCCACCAGCGTGCGGGACAGCCCGTGCAGCGAGCGGTTGAGCCGCTCGTCGTTCGGACGGGCCACCACGATGGCGCCTTCGTCGTTGCGCTCCACCGAGATCGGCTCCTTGACGGCGAGCGCCAGGGTGCCCTTCGGGCCCTTGACGGACACGTTCTGTCCGTCGATCGTGACGTCGACCCCGGCTGGAACCAGGACCGGCTGCTTACCAATGCGCGACATGTCTACTCCCTCACCACACGTAGGCGAGGACTTCGCCGCCCACGCCGCTTCGCGCTGCCTGGCGGTCGGTGAGCAGCCCCGAGGACGTGGAGATGATCGCCACGCCGAGGCCGCCGAGAACTCGCGGCAGGTTGGTTGATTTCGCGTACACGCGGAGGCCGGGCTTGCTCACCCGGCGCAGTCCCGCGATGCTGCGTTCACGGCTTGGGCCGTACTTCAATTGCACCACCAGCGACTTGCCAACCCGAGCATCCTCGGTGTGGAAGTCGGTGATGTAGCCCTCTGCCTTGAGGATCTCGGCGATGTTCGCCTTGATCTTCGAGTGAGGCAGGGTCACCTCGTCGTGGTACGCCGAATTGGCGTTGCGCAGACGTGTCAAGAAGTCTGCGATCGGGTCCGTCATGGTCATGACAGCCAGTTCACCTTCCTCGCGGCGGTTCCCACTGCCCAATGTTTTGGGGTGGGCCTACCGCAACCTGTTGATTAGTAGTTGTGGGCCGTTACCAGCTGGACTTCTGCACGCCGGGCAGTTCGCCCGCGTGCGCCATCTCCCGCAGGCAGATTCGGCACAGGCCGAACTTGCGGTATACGGCGTGGGGGCGGCCGCACCTGTTGCAACGCGTGTAACCGCGGACTGCGAACTTCGGCTTCTTGTTGGCCTTGTTGACCAGAGCCTTCTTTGCCATCTGCTCAGTTCTCCTTGAACGGAAAGCCCAGTGCACGCAGCAGCGCGCGACCTTCGTCGTCGGTCGTCGCCGTGGTGACGACGGTGATGTCCATGCCACGGGGGCGGTCGATGCTGTCCACGTCGATCTCGTGGAACACCGACTGCTCGGCGAGCCCGAAGGTGTAGTTGCCGTTGCCGTCGAACTGCTTGGGCGAAAGGCCACGGAAGTCACGGATACGGGGAAGGGCGATCGACACCAGGCGGTCGAGGAACTCCCACATGCGGTCGCCACGCAGCGTCACGCGGGCGCCGATCGGCATGCCCTCGCGCAGCTTGAACTGTGCGATCGACTTGCGTGCCTTGCGGATCTCCGGCTTCTGGCCGGTGATCAGCGAGAGGTCGTTGACCGCGCCGTTGATCAGCTTGGCGTCGCGGGCGGCGTCGCCGACACCCATGTTCACGATCACCTTGACCACGCCGGGGATCTGCATGACGTTGGCGTAGTTGAACTCGGTGTTCAGCGCGTCCTTGATCTCGTCGCGGTAGCGCTGCTTCAGGCGAGGCAGGGTCTTCTCGGTGGTTTCTGCGGTGGTCATGCCTAAATGTCCTTGCCGTTGCGCTTGGAGACGCGGACCTTCTTGCCGCTCTCCTCGTCGACGCGGTAGCCGATCCGCGTCGGGTTGCCGTCGGAGTCGACCACCATCACGTTGCTCACGTGGATCGCCGCTTCCTGCGTCACGATGCCGCCGGACTGTGCGCCACGCTCGTTGCGCGAGATCGCGGTGTGCTTCTTGATCCGGTTGACGCCCTCGACGAGCACCTTGTTGCGGTCCGGGTAGGCCTGCAGGACCTTGCCCTTGGCGCCCTTGTCCTTGCCGGAGACGACCAGCACGGTGTCACCCTTGTGCACCTTCATTTACAGCACCTCCGGGGCCAGCGAAACGATCTTCATGAAGCGCTTCTCGCGCAGCTCACGGCCGACCGGCCCAAAGATGCGGGTACCGCGCGGGTCGTTGTCGGCCTTGATGATGACGGCGGCGTTCTCGTCGAACTTGATGTAGCTACCGTCGGCGCGACGGCGCTCCTTGACGGTGCGCACGATGACGGCCTTGACCACATCGCCGCGCTTGACGTTGCCACCCGGGATGGCGTCCTTGACGGTCGCCACGATGACATCGCCGATGCCGGCGTAGCGCCGTCCGGAGCCACCGAGAACGCGGATGCACAAGATTTCCTTGGCACCCGTGTTGTCGGCGACCTTCAGCCGCGATTCCTGCTGAATCACTCGATCTCCTCGATTTCTTACACGCATTACGGACGGCGGGCAGCATTGAATTGCTCGACGTACGCGGTCTTCGTCACCGAAGGGCACGCAGGGCTGACGCTAGCCAGCCGAGGTCTGCCCAAGGCAACCCCTACATACTAGGTGAGCTCTGCGAATGCTCCAAATCGCCCTCACTTCTCCCCGCGAGCGTGCGTGTCTGTTGGCGACACGCCGCCCAGCTGACAACGAACGCGCACCCTCGACGGCCGCGAGCGTGCGCCGTTGCTGGTGTACAGCGGCGTGTCGACCTGCAGACACGCACGGTCGCGGTTAAGGGAGGGAGACCACGCAGCGGAAGCCGATGTGGGTGGTGGCGCTGTCCTGCGACTGCGAGGACCGTGCCGCGGGCCGGTAGCGATGGCAGTACTCCGGCGCGCACAGGTGCGAGCCCCCCTTGAGCGTCTGGTTGACGGTCGGGTCGGGAACCGCCGACGGCGTGCAGCACCCCTTGTCGGCGATCAGGTGGTGGGCGGAGAACCTCGTCGTCGTCCACTCCCACACGTTGCCGATCATGTCCACCAGGCCGAACGCGTTCGGCGGAAACGCCCCGACCGGCGAAGTGCCGACCCAGCCCAGCGCGCCGTCGTTGCGGTACGGGAACCGGCCCTGCCAGGTGTTGGCCATCAATCGGCCGTCAGGAGCCACCTCGTCACCCCATGGGTAGGTCGTCGTCGCGCCGCCCTTGGCTGCGTACTCCCACTCCGCCTCGGTCGGCAGCCGCCGGCCGGCCCAGGCCGCGTACGCCGCGGCGTCGGTGTAGGCGATCTGCACGACGGGATGGTCCGCCAGCTCGGCGACGTCACTGTCAGGACCGAAGGGATGACGCCAGCTGGCGCCCGGCGCCCAGTCCCACCACTGCCGCCAGTCCCGGAGGTCGATCGGGCCCTCCGTCGGCCGGAACACCAGTGCGCCTGGCACCAGGTCCTCGGGCGCGACCCCCGGGTACAGCGCGGGATCGAGCGGCTGCTCGGCGACCGTGACGTGGCCTGTGTCGGCGACGAACTCGGCGTACTGGGCATTGGTCACCGGATGCCGCTCGATCGCGAACGCGCCGACGGTCGCGGTGTGCACGGGAGCCTCTTCCGGATAGAAGCTCGTCGAACCCATCCGGAACGATCCGGCGGGCAGCTCCACCAACTCCGTCAGCATCGGGTCAAGGCAGGCGGACTTCGAAGTCCTCGGTGAGCAGCTGCCCGGCCGCATCGAGTTGACCGACGCCGGTGGGCGCTTGCACGTGGACCGACACCAGGTAGTTCTTCGTGTTGGTCCAGACGTGCACGATGCGGTCGACGAACTGGATCGAGTTCTGCGGGGTGTCCGACCACGCGCCCATCAGCTTCTGTCCGCTGTAGTCGCACAGTTCGCCGGGCAGAATGCTGACGCTGCTGACGGGCGACTGCGACATCACCTGATCGGTGTACTCGCGGAAGGCGGCCGCCGGGTCGAGTCCGGACGGACTGATCGTCACGGTGGCAGACATGCCTTCTGGGCCGTCCATGCGTGCGCCGACGTCACCGGAGCCTGGCGACGAGTTCCAGCCCGGCGGCACGGCGACGGTGACCTCGGGGGCCGTGGGATCCGAGACGGCCGCTGTCACCACGGTGCCCGGCTTGCCGGAGGCCGCGCAGGTGACGGTGTCGACGGGCACCGTCACCTGAGTCGTCGGCACGACACCGGGCGGCGCCTGGTCTCCTGCTCCGGACGGCGGTTCGGAGCCGGGGAGCGGTTTCGTGCTTGCATGGACGGACGACGCGGCGACGGGAACGCCGTCACCGGTGCGGGCGCACGCGGATGCGACGCCCGCCGCCACGAACACGAGCGCGACGCCTGTCCATCGCCCGAGTGTCATCAGTCCTTAGAGAATGCCTGCGCAAGTTCCCGTTCCACGTCCACGTAGGGCGTTCCCGAGATGTCCACCACCACCTTAGCGATCGTGCCACCCGTGAACTCGTATGGCGCCTTGTACGCACTCGAAACGGGCTGACCGCCGTTGCGGCCCACCGCGATGCCGCCGCCTGCCAGACCGAAGCTGCCGGGATGGGCGCGCACACCCGACATGGTCGCGACGGTGTCACCGTCGACGTACAGCGAAACGTCACCGACGGGCGTATGACTGCCCTCGACGGTGCCGGTGCGCTCGTAGCGGACGCCGAACACGTGACTGCCGAGGGGAAGCGGATCGGGGGCGGAGAGCTTCTGCTCCTCCTCCCCCATGAAGTTGTAGACGTAGTGCAACCGACCGTCCTGCACGAACAGGACGTGGCCGCCGTGCCCCGCGCCCTGCTTGAACAGCACGCCTTCGGCGCCGGTGGTATCGACGGTGACCTCGGCCAGAACGGAGAAGGACTGGCCGCGCAGCTCGGCCGCCGCACCGATGCCCACCTCGGCGGTGCCCGGGTAGTAGGTGAAGTTCTTGCGGTCGACCGAGAGGTAGGGCCGGAACCGGCCCAAGGACTCGAAGATGTTCAGGTCACCGAGCGGAAGCCCGTTGTACTTGTCGGCTTCGGTGAACCACAGGGTCTTGAGCTCCTCGAGTTTCTCGGGCTGCTCGGCGGCGAGGTCGTGGCATTGGCTGCGGTCGGATTCGATGTGGAAGAGCTCCCAGCGATCGTCGTCGAAGTGCGACCAACCGGCGGGGCTGGCCGCGTGCACGGTGTTGGCGAACCAGCCGTCGTGCCAGATGCCGCGCGTGCCGAGCATCGTGTAGAACTGCGTCTTCTTGCCCGTATCGGCGGCCGAATCATCAAGTGCAGCCTTGAAACTCACACCGTCGAGCGGCTTCTGCGCAATGCCGGCGACTTCGTCGGGTGGGGTGATGCCGAGTAGCTCGTAGATGGTCGGCGTGACGTCGCAGACGTTGACGTAGTTGTCGCGGACTTCGCCGTGCGCGTCGATTCCATTGGGCCAGCTGATGATTGCCGTGTCGGCGATACCACCTTCGTGCGAGGCGTAGCGCTTGAACAACTTGTACGGCGTGTTGAACGCCATCGCCCAACCGATCGGATAGTGGTTGTAGGTGTCCGGCCCGCCGAGGTGGTCGTAGAAGCGCATGCTCTCTTCGACGGTGTCGATGTAGCCGTTGAAGAACTTGTTCTCGTTGACCGATCCGTTCGGGCCGCCCTCACCACTTGCACCGTTGTCGGAGATGACGACGATGATGGTGTTGTCCAGCTGTCCGGACTCGTCGAGATAGTCGAGGACGCGGCCGATTTGGGCGTCGGTGTAGGACAGGAAGCCCGCGAATACCTCGGCCATCCTGCTGAACAACCGCTTCTCTTCGTCGTTCAAGGTCTCCCATGGCCGCACCGTGTCTTGATATGGCCACGCCTCGCCGTTGGGTCCCTTGACGTCGAGATATGGGTTGACGGGCGACAATTCGGTGTCGGGCGGGACGATGCCGAGCTTCTTCTGGTTCTCGAGCACGATCTCTCGGTAGGCCTCGTAGCCCATGTCGAAGCGGCCCGCGTACTTGTCGGCCCACTCCTTGAACACGTGATGCGGCGCATGGCCGGCGCCGGGGCACAGGTAGCTGAACCACGGCTTGTCCGGGGCGATCACCTTGGCGTCGCGGATGAACTCGATGGTCTTGTCGGCCAGGTCCTTCGACAGGTGGTAGCCGTCCTCGGGCGTGGCCGGTGCAGGCACCGGGTGGTTGTCGTACACCAGCTCCGGATACCACTGGTCGGTCTCGCCGCCCATGAAGCCGTAGAAACGCTCGAAGCCCCGGCTCAGTGGCCAATGTCGTTTGGTGGAGGCCAGATTGGATTCCTCGAGCGGCGTCAGGTGCCACTTGCCGACGCAGTAGGTGTTGTAGCCCCGTTCGGCGAGCACCTCGGAGAGCAATGCGGTGTCGAACGGGATCCTGCCGTTGCAGTTCGGGAAGCCGTCGGTGAACTCCTCGATGGTCGCCATCCCTACGGTGGTGGCGTTGCGTCCGGTGAGCAACGACGCCCGGGTCGGCGAGCACAACGCGGTGGTGTGGAACTGCGAGAGCCGCACCCCTCGTTCGGCGATGCGGCTCATGGCGGGCATCTCGACAAGGCCACCGAAGCAGTCCCAGGTGGCGATGCCCGTGTCGTCCCACACCAGGTACAGGACGTTGGGCGCATCCTTGGGTGCAGTTGGTGCAGCGTAGGGACCCCAGTCCGGCTCGGAGTCGCGGATGTCGAGTTCGATCTTGCCGTTGAATTCAGTCATTTTCTTCCGTCGCTCCGCTCGCCCCGGCCGTTCGCCCGGAGGTTACACCGGTTGCGCGTCGACGGACGGAACAATTGACGACGCCGACACAACAGGGTGGCGCCGCAACCACCACCGCACCGCGAGCAACGGGATCGTCCAGCCGAGCCAACCGCCAAGGCCAGCCACCAACCAGATGAAGCGTTCCTCGTCGCCGCCAAACACGCTGTCCCGCAAAGGCTGCAGGCCGATGTAGAGAATCGGGTTCCAGATCCGGTTGGTGATGATGGAGAACGCCAGCGTCACGCTGCACAGCATGTGACGCCGGTGGTCGGCGAAGCGATGTCGGCGTGCGGCCACGAACCCGTTGACGGTGAACCCGAACCACAACGCGCCGAGAACGACGCTGCCCACGGCAAGGACCGGACCGAACGGCGTCGCGGCACCGATCACCACGCCGATCGCCGCCGCGGGCAGCGCCGCGGCGACGTACACCCGGCCTGCCGACCGGTGCACGCTCGGCCATCGGGCCCGCACGCCAGGCCCGATCTGCACCAGCGCCATCAGCATGGCGACGGTGGCCAACCCCACGTGGGCGACCAACAACGGATAGTGCAGGCCGAACGTCGACGGCACCCGTGATCGGGCGGGGTCGACGGTCAGGTACGGCGGTAGCGAGAACACCAGGAAGGCAGCGACCACGACGACCAAGAGCGCGGACCAACGATATGCGTATGCCATACGCATCAGCGTACGCCATACGCTCCGCCGGTCCGATCGGTTACGCTAACCCCACATGAGCAGCGAAGAAGCCGACGAAGCGCCGATCCCCCGCGCCCTCGAGTTGTTGTGGCGGGGGCCGAGTCCGTCACGCCGCACGGGCGGGTTGACGCGCGAGCGGATCGTTGCTGCGGCAATCGATCTCGCCGATGCCGACGGGCTTGGGGCACTGTCGATGGCCCGCCTCGCGGAGCGACTGGGCTGCGGAACCATGTCGCTCTACCGCCACGTCGCCAACAAGGACGAGTTGGTGGTGTTCATGCTGTCCGAGGCACCTGCACCGCCGCCGGCACCGGCGGACGGCGCCAATTGGCGTGACGCCCTTTCGGATTGGGCGTCCGGCCTGTGGGACGTCTACCACCGGCATCCGTGGGTTCTGCAGGCCGCCTCGTCGGGTCCGCCCGCCGACCCGGGACAGCTGGCCTGGCTCGACGCGGGGCTCGCGACGTTGGCGGGCACCCCACTGTCCGAACGCGACAAGATCGCCGCTGTCATGGCGGTTCTGCACTTCGTTCGTGGCGCGGCGGCACTTTCGGTCGAGACGGGCGCGTTCGACAACAGCGGATACTCCGACCTACTGCACCGACTGGTCGACCCCGTCCGTTTCCCCGCGTTGATGACGGCCGTCGACGCCGGGGTGTTCGACGGTTCCGACGATGACCCGCTGGCCGAATTCCGTTCCGGTGTCGCGCAATTGCTGGATGGCATCGCGACGCGGATCCGCCCCTCGAGGCGCTGAGGCCCTACCCGCGCAGTGCGGGAATCAATGCCGAAAGCAACACCCGGGTGTCGGGCACGAAGGGCCAGTCCGGATCCGCGAGGCGCTCGACGAGCTCGGCGTCGGCCCACCACCAGCCGTCGGCGATCTCCTCCGGCTGATGACGGATCGGACCGTCGTACTGAATCTGATACGCGAACAGGTGGCAGCGCATGGGGCGTCCCGCCCATCGACCGTCCCAGGCTTCAGACGTCAACGCCGTCAACGGAACCCCGGTGATACCGAGCTCCTCGGCCAGTTCCCGGGTGGCGGTCTGCTCGGGCGACTCCCCAGGGTCGACGACGCCGCCCGCCAGACAATCGTGCATGCCGGCGAACACGGCCTTGGTGATGGTGCGACGGTGCACGTAGATCCGGTGGCCGTCGGTCGAGCGGACCAAGACTCCGGCACTCGCATGCCAAAGGCCCTCGGCGTAGACGCGTGAGCGCGGCGCCGCGCCGGTGACTCGGCCGTCGGCGTCGAACACCGCAACCAGCTCGTCGGTCACCACCGGTACCCCCTCCATGCAAAAGCACCCGAAACCTTTACGTTTCGGGTGCTTTCACGTGAGTCGCGTGAGCGTGCTCGTTACTTGGCCCGCTCGAGGACCTCGACGAGGCGCCACCGCTTGGTCGCCGACAGCGGTCGGGTCTCCATCAGTGACACCCGGTCGCCGACGCCGGCGGTGCCGTTCTCGTCGTGCGCCTTCACCTTGGTGGTGGTGCGAATGATCTTGCCGTAGAGCGGGTGCTTGGTGCGCTCCTCGAGCTCGACCACGATGGTCTTCTGCATCTTGTCGCTCACCACGTAGCCGATGCGCGTCTTACGACGGCCGCGCGGCTTCTCGGTCCGAGGCGTGTACTTCGGGCCCTTTTCGGTGCTGCTGTCTGCCATTACGAATCCTCACCAACGGGTCCGGAAGCCAGACCCAATTCACGTTCGCGCAGCACGGTGTAAACGCGTGCGATTTCTCCTCGTACGATGCGAAGCCGACGGTTGTTGGCCAGCTGACCCGTTGCCATCTGGAAGCGAAGGTTGAACAGTTCTTCCTTCGACTCGCGCAGACGGGTGATCAGCTCTTCCTCAGTCAGCTCGCGCAGTTCACCAGGCGAAGTTCCCACTGCCATCAGAACTGCTCCTCTCTGGTAACGATGCGTGCCTTGATCGGCAGCTTGTGGATCGCGCGGGTCAGCGCTTCCTTTGCGATCTTCTCATCGGGGTAGCTGATCTCGAAAAGCACGCGACCGGGCTTGACGTTGGCGATCCACCACTCCGGGCTGCCCTTACCGGAACCCATGCGGGTTTCGGCGGGCTTCTTGGTCAGCGGGCGGTCGGGGAAGATGTTGATCCACACCTTGCCGCCACGCTTGATGTGCCGGTTGATGGCGATACGAGCGGACTCGATCTGCCGGTTGGTGATGTAGGCGTGCTCCAGTGCCTGGATGCCGTAATCGCCAAAGCTCACCGACGTTCCGCCGCTGGCAATCCCACGCTGACGCGGGTGGTGCTGCTTGCGGTGCTTGACCTTGCGGGGAATCAGCATTTAGCTCTCCGTGCTTTCTGTCGCCTCCGAAGCAACGACGGCTTCGGGAGCGGCGGACGTCGCGACGTCCTCAGTGACGGGCGATTCCTCGCTGGCGGCCCGGCCCGCTTCGGTGCTCGTCGCCGTGGTACCCGATGCGCCACTGCGGCGCGGACGGGTGCCCGACGGACGATCCCGGCGCGGGCGCTCGGCGCCTGCGGGAACGGCGGCGGTCAGCTCACGCTTGCCACCGACGATGTCGCCCTTGTAGATCCAAACCTTCACGCCGATCCGGCCGAACGTCGTCTTGGCCTCGTAGAGGCCGTAGTCGATGTCGGCGCGCAGCGTGTGAAGCGGAACGCGGCCTTCGCGGTAGAACTCCGAGCGGCTCATCTCGGCGCCGCCGAGGCGGCCCGAGCACTGCACCCGGATGCCCTTGACGTTGGGCTGGCGCATGGCCGACTGGATCGCCTTGCGCATGGCGCGGCGGAACGC
>Ga0105237_10004625_pt1 | contig 15853 bp, 15 predicted proteins | sample KBSC24metaG_FD_81520 | JGI IMG/M metagenome (GOLD analysis project Ga0105237, IMG submission 81520) | Corn rhizosphere microbial communities from Kellogg Biological Station, Michigan, USA - KBS C2-4 metaG | ecosystem: Host-associated > Plants > Roots > Rhizosphere > Soil | place: Michigan, USA... | reverse complement strand
TGCTGCTGTCATTCGGCGCCGATCCGACCTTCCGCAATCCGCGGGGGCAAACGCCTGCAGAGGTCGCGCGCCGTCGGGGTCTAGACGACACTGCAGCACTGCTGGAGGACGCGGCGAAGCAAGGCCCCGCAAATCCACAAAGCGTGAAGTGACCCTGAGCGCTCGGTAGCCCTCAGTGCAAGTAATTTCGAAGAGGCCCTCCACGCTGTTCCTGCAGTGCTCGTTAGGGTCCGCGTCAGGTAGCTCACTCCCAAATTGAGTCGTCCGCCATCCATCGCGACAGAGTATCGGCGCGTGCCGCGAGCAGTGGGGCAAGCTCACGTGCTCTGTCTGCATCGCCAATTGAAAAATCTGGGTGTTGTTCGCCCTTTGCGAGCCGCGCTGCGGGGTGTTCGACTATACGTTAAGGGAATGGCGTGCTCAATTCGCGCAAACCTTCGAGTTCTCGGCGTATCAGCGAACGCGGCCGAACGGGCAATTCGAGGGGAGACGGCGCGCCAAAACGCACTTCGATATTCCGAGCTGATCGGCGAGATGGCTCCTCGCACCTGCGAAAGCGCCGAGACGCCGCGTTAGGTTCGCTGAGCGCTTCACAGGAAGTGCCCGATGTAGGTCACAGCGTGATGACTCGGACGCGGCTTTACGTTGAGTCCGGGCGGCGGGCGTTGGCCGCCGATTTCAGTGCCCGAGCCGACCACGCTCTCGCCCGTGATATCAACGAATTCGTTGACACCATGCCGCCTGCGAGCGCTGAAAGCTCGATGCTCGCGGAACGCTTGCGCTCTGTGCGCTATTGGGAGGGCGCACCCGAACGATCGCAATGAAATCCTCTACCTCCAGCGCCCGCATCGAAGTGACGGGGCTATCATCCGGATCTTGCAGTTAGTGCTCAACATGACCGCCGCGCAATTGTTGAACCGCGTGTTGTTATTGTACTCGCAGCCACCCTGCAAGACCTTAAAGACCGACAGCGCCCCGGAAGTGCTTAAGAAGCGAGGTCGGATTAAAACGTGGCGCGCGTTTCGCGCATCCGATGCGCCGCGGCCGGAGTCGCTTCTCAACTGCCGTCACTCGATCGCCTCGCGGGGGGGCAGCAGCGGTGGTCCGAGAGTCGCGCCGCCGACCCAAACTGACCGATATTGATTCGGCACAGCATATGCGCTGGCCGCTCGCATTCGTTCAGAGGGTCGAGAAGACCTCGCGCAGCCTCTACATCCACGAACTCATCCTCATGTCACCGGCACTGCAGCTCACGCCAAGACAACTTCTGACTAAAATAGAGGAACGCGGTACGACGTAGCAGGCCTGCCCTGGTGACCCGAATGCAATTCGTTTCGTACCGAAGGGTGCAGGGCGTCACGGAGCTTCGCGTCTCACACGGTTCGAGCGTTGGCGCAGAGCTCTCGTGGGCTTCGATCCATACTCGATCTCTGAGTACAGCTCCCCGGGCTCGCCCCATATCTGAAGGTGGCGGCCGGTGGCGACCTTGTAGGGCTGCAGCGAGGTCCACCCAGTCCACGACAATTGTCACACTTCAAGGTCTGCCTGCAGATATTCGCGCCGCAGGGCTCGCCCACCACTAATTCACCCGACGTCCCGAGTTGCAACGTGAGACCGTATCACGCACCCTAACAGGGCAATGGTCGCCAACCGTGCGCTGCATCAGTACGTGACACCCGCGAACCGATGATAGCGATGTGCCTGTGTTCGGAGTTGGTCTGCAAGCCTCGACATTGGTGCGATGCACCATGCTTCGTAGGCGACGATCTTCGTGGCCGGACACCTCACACCGTTGCGTTTGCTGTCAAGTTGGCGCAGCATGTTGGTAGAAAACTAAAGTAACAACGCGCTCGCTCCAGGGACGGGTCCCTCTGCCAAACAGAACAACGACCCTCTTGCGGATTGGATGCGGCAGGAACGGATCCTATGCGGGCTCTTGGGGTGGCCTTCACACTTCTACTTTGTTCAGGGGTGTCAGTGGCGCGGGGTGCAGATCGCGGGACTGTCGCGGAGTCGGCGCCGCTGATCGAGTCGTATGAGCCGAATGTGGTGGGCTACATTCTGGGTTCTTATGGCAGTTAGCGCAGCCAAAAACGAAAGCGTAGTGCGGCACTGCGCAAACGGCATTGCCGTATGACGCGTTGGAAGAAGCAATGGAACACGATCGCGTCCGGCGCAGCAATTGCGCTTGCTGCATTCATCGGGCTCGATTGGGTCTCCGGCGGGATACTTCGCGCGCAAGGTGGAGTCACACAACTGAGGACGGCTGTGTTGTTGACGTGCAAGGGCCTGCCAGACGGAGTGAAGCCGTCCTTCGTCGCCCGCGTCTCGCTGCGTCGTTCGAACGACATCGAGCTACAGATCACACCATTCGACAAAATGCTGGACCGGGAACTGAGGGTAAACGCAATCAAGTCATGCGAGAGCGTCACCGTCAGGACGAACTTCTTGCCAAAGACGGCGGTCGATGGAACTCCGAAACGGACGTCCTTGCACGACAAGATCAAGCCCTGCCGAGTCGGCGAGTTTTGCCTCACGGTGGACGGCATATCATATTTTGAATCTATGGGCCGCGTCGTTCTCGGCTCTGGGTTGCCGTCTACCTATGAGTCCCTCTCAACGCGCGCGCTCGCTCTCATCGTCGGATCTGGGCAGGCTGATATGGAGGCTGAGGTCTCCGTCGACTTGCCTGACCGGTACATTCCCGAGTCCTCACTTCCCAGCCCCGACTACATGACGAGCTTGGCATGGACCACGATGTATTGGCGGGCAAATAGTAACTTTGGTCTCACCGCACCGGTACTCGGATCGACGCCACTGCAAGGCAATCGAGGTCGGCTCGAAAACATCGGTATTCAGCTTCGTATCAGTAACCCGAAGCTCAAACGCCTTGAGACTACGCTCGTATTTCTCTTCACGGCATTCTTCGGCATCGGATTCGCCGTATCAGTCGATGCACCCATTCGACGCGCGCTGGGAGCGAAAGATGAATGAACAGCGACGGAATTCCGCGTTGGTGGTCAGGTTATGCTTCTGCGAGCCAGAGGAGGCGGGGTCAGTCAGCTTGCAATGCTGGAGCAGCATGTACTCGATCAGCACTAGGTTCAGATCCTGAAAGAACGTTTTGGCACCTCCGCCTTGAGTTGATGACGCGTGCCACCGGACTCAAAGAGTTGTGCGAAATGCGTTCTCACGACTCAAGCCCACAAACACTCCTCGCAGAATGCCTTAACAACGGCTTGTCTAGGGTCCATGTCGGTTCATGCTCGCGATGTAGACAATTGAGTGCAGTCCGAGGAATCGGCAGTCGATGCCTGCGGCTCGGGCATTATGGCGCGCTTTCAGGGGCTTCCAGTTCTCTGTCCGACCAGCCGCTCGTCGCGTGCAGTTCTTCGGGTGGCTTGCTTCACTTCACTGCACCGTGGTCGATTGCCACGCTAATCCACTGCAAACGATTCTTTGATGCTCTGCGGCGAGCGCAGGAGACGATGATGATGAAGGATACCGGAAATGAGTTAGAAATGCGCGGGATACCAACACCGGTCACTTTGCGGCGAAGTTCTGCCCGTTCACCCGAGACATGGCATCTTGCGTGTCAGATTTGTATGAGCAAAGGGCCACGGACCGGGTCAAGTAAATGTTAGCTTCGGGCTGGTGTGTGTGTAAAGTTTCTCTTATGATTGTAAAACGGAGTCGCCAAGGACTAGAACTACAATAACGGCCGCGTGGCGCGGCTCAAGGGATCCAACACATGAGCACCGAATAACCTGCATCGGCGGCGCGCGCCGCTGACTGACACGAATGGTCATCGATACTTGCGCGAAATTTCAACACGTGCGGGTACTGCTCGGTGAAATAAAAACAATCGCCACAGACAATGATGCCCGTCGAGTGGTGCGGCGCAATGGGGTCTCGAAATGAGAAAGCACGTCCTTTTATTGGTGCACGGAATGGGTGCGTATGTCACTGCCGATGGCAAACCTGATGAGACTTGGTTCAACGATTCAGTGGCGGCTCTCAAGGAGCAGTATCTCAAATACCCGTTGGTTCGACTCAAGTCGTTCGAAGATGCGTTTGAAATCGTCCACGTTAACTACGACACCGAAATTTTCAAGCTGGTCAACCGCTGGCAGACCGAGAGCCAGGCGATCCTAGCGACCGGAATTCCTGCCGCCGCTCCCGCTGAGAAACTGGTCGGGTGGCTGAAGAACGCCGCGAAACTCGACAACAATTTCGCCTGGTCACACGCTGCCTGTGTGATTCTCTATCGGTTCTTTCCGCTGATGCGCCAGCGGATCAAGATGGCGGTGGCCACGCAGTTCCAGAAGGCCCTCGCCGCAAACCACGAAGGCGCGGTATCAACATGGTCGGTGATTGCGCACTCTCTGGGCACGATGGTGACCCACGATGTGCTGCAGGCGCTCGATTCGACCACGCCGAACGAGGCGGGGATCAGCATTTTGGACGCCATGGCACCCAGCGCCAACCTCGTGGCGATGATCGCCAATGTCTCAAAAATCCTGCAGACAGACTCCAAGGTCTATCAGAGCCTGGTGGTGCCCCAGAGCATGATTCAGAACCAGTCGGCCTGCTACAGCTACTTGAGTGCGCGCTGTGAATATGATCCGTTTATGCGGTTGGACCCGTTCGACCCCGGTGATTTGCCCGCGTGGAATCTCGCCAAGTCTAATGGCAGCTTCATCGACGTATTCACCCATAACATCCATGACCTAGATCCGCATAGCTTTCGCAATTACATCGTCAATCCTGACGTACACATTCCATTGCTGACGAAACTGGTGGGACCCGGTGCTATTACGGAGCAGGAGGCCGCCACGGCACGAGCCGCGTTCAAGAACATTCCGCTCGCCACCGTCGAGCAGGCCCTGCAGGACATCCTGAAGAAAGTCGATCCGCAGTTGGCCGGGCAGTCGGATCTGGATGCCTGGTTTCAGCGAGCCGGATTCTTCTATGCGCAGTTAAAGCAGAAGCAGGCGGCCCCGCCGGCGGGTACGCCATGAATAAGACACTCTTTCAAGCGTCTGTGGCACTGCTCGTAGTCACCCGTTGTTCCGTACTTCGCGCCGCGCCGCCAGAGGCATGCACTGCCGCTTATCAGAAGAAGATCGCCGCTCAAACGGTCCCAGCAAGCTCCGTGTATGTGGTGATCAGCCAGGAACAGCAGAGCGGTTGTATCCTGGGTCCCACCGATAACAGTGGCATTGAGCAGATGACCGAAGAGCTGCGCGCCGCGAATACGGGTGCTGAGAAGGCGGTGCTGCGCAAGGAACTCTTCGAGGCCGTCTTGGCTCAGTTTGAGGGCTACCCTACGGTGGCGTGTACTGAAGACACTCTTGCGTGTGCTGCCGGAAGGCATGTGAGCAACATGCGTAATTTGCAGGAGGCGGTCAACGCCGAGAACCTCAATGCCCGCGATGCGAAGCTCGCGCCGCTTCTTGCTGCAAAGAGTTGGCCCTTGATTCCCGCCACGGGCTCCATTGAGATCAGCAAAATCCATCTCGCTGAGCTGCTAACCCATGAATGCACCGATGGCGCGGACGGCACACGGTCGCCGCAGTGCATCGCCGCGGTCGAGTTTGCCGCCAAGACTATGCGCACCAGCGAGGCGATGCGCCAGGTCGTTGACATGTATTCCCAACCCATCATAGAGGCCAACGCTCAGTTTCTGACGGTACGGGATAAGGAATGGAACAGCTACATGAACGATGTATCGGTGCAATATCCGTGGGAGTTGTGGGCGAACGGGCTCATTTTTCAAAAGGTGACGCCGCTGGAAGAGCGCGCCAAATTTCCCCGTGCGCCGAGCAGCAAGTGGGTCTTTTTGCACCCCTCTCCGGGCTTTGAGCGAGTGGAGGGGCCGACTGGGGGGCATTCAACGCAGGCTTCCGTGTTGATCGAGTTTGTCGGCTATGAGAAATGGCGCTGGAGCGGTGGCGCTGCGTCCAACCGCTGGGGCGCATCGTTGGTGACCTCTTTTGTAGATGCTACGGGCAGCCACTCGGTCGGGTACGGCGTGCTGCTGAAGACGCCGTTTAAGAACGCATCCGTCGGTGCGATCTGGCGCAAAGGCGATCGGGGTCAGCAGGTTAATCTGATGATCAATGTGGATCTCGCCAAACTGATCGAGCAATACAAGGACGTGGATGTGAAGGGGTTTCTCGGCAAGGCGCTGTCAGGTCAAGGCGTCAACCCCTGAAGGTAATCCCATTAGCGTGGCAAAAGTTTGGTCGAGGAGGTCGATATGGCTGAGCCAGTGGCTGAAACACAGAGGGAGCCTAGCGCACCGATCGATCGCTTTTGTGACCTGGTCATGAAAGGCGGAATCACCAGCGGCGTGGTCTATCCCCCGGCGATCTGTGAATTGGCGCAGCAGTATCGGTTCAAGAATATCGGGGGTACCTCGGCGGGTGCGATTGCCGCAGTGGTGACGGCGGCTGCGGAATTCCAGCGCCGGCACACGGGCTCGATGGCCGGCTTCGAATTACTTGCCGGACTACCCAAAGCCTTGGCGGATAAAGAGGGCGGTCGCAAGACGAAACTGCTGCGTCTATTTCAGCCCGATCCGGCAGGTCGCAGACTGTTTGGCATTCTCATTGGATCGTTGAATGCGAAAGGTACTATTCGGCGGATTTTCAAGATTGTGCTGGGGTGCGTGTCATCGTACTGGGCTGCTTCGCTGACAGGCCTGCTGGTGACATACCTTGCTTACCGCGGCTCTGGTTCGTGGCTTGCAACCCTACTGACTCTGCTCATCAGTGTCCCGTTCGCTGTTGGCGTATTCATCTACCGTGACGTGACGCGCGGTATGGTGGAAAACAACTACGGCCTGTGCAAGGGGCTGACGACGAAGAAAAGACAAGGGCCTGCGCTCACGGATTGGCTGCACAAGCTCATCCAGGATGCCGCCGGGCTGCCGCTGAACCAACCGCTGACGTTCGAGCACTTGTGGAAGTCGCCCGGATTTCCGCCAACCTGGCTGGAGTTATCGGAAGAGGAGACTAAAACCGCGCGGTCGATTGATCTGCAGATGTTCACCACGAACCTGACGCATGGCCGACCGTACATCCTGCCGCATGTCGAGACGACTGCCCGTTTGTTTTTCAGGGTGGAGGAGCTGGAAGACTACCTTCCGAATGAGGTGGCCGATTGGTTTGTCAGGCATGCGCGAGAGTACACGGACGCGCGCCGGTCCCACGAAAGCGATCCGCCGGTGGCTGCCGCAGAGTATGAAGACAAGCACGGTGAGAAGAGGAAGCTGCTCGAGATACCGGATGCCAAGGACTTTCCGGTGCTGCTCGCGGCACGAATGAGTTTGAGCTTCCCGGTACTTTTTGCGACAGTTCCGCTGTGGGCGATCGATTACGAACATCTGCGCAAAGAGCGCAACTTTCGGCGGTGTCTGTTTTCCGATGGCGGTATCTCCTCGAACTTCCCGATGCACCTATTCGACGGGCTGCTGCCGAATTGGCCGACGTTTGGTATTCAGCTGGAACCGGCGTTACCTGGCCTCAAACCAAATCCCAACACGCCAGAGAACCTGATTTTTCTCCCGTATACCTATGGGCAGGGGATTGCCGATCGCTGGAATCGCTTCGATGAGAAGAGCAACCGGGCCAGCAAAATGGGGGGCTTCTTGGGCAGCATTCTAGGGACGATGCAGAACTGGAACGACAACATGCTCTCAAGGATGCCGGGTGTTCGCGACAGAGTGGTCCGTATTCGGCTTCTGGAGAATGAGGGCGGGATGAATTTAAACATGGAGGAATCATTGATCTTTCGCATCGCGGGCCGGGGAAAGGCGGCCGCTCGACGGCTGATCAGACGATTTGCAGAGAATGCTCACACGGACGTGGAGGGCGCCGCTGCCGGGCGCGCCTCGCCTGCCGACGCGGTCATCGGAAGAGCGGCGGCGTCAAGGACGTGGCCCGGGTGGGACTTTCAAAGAGTTGTGCGGTTGGATGTGTTGTTACGCACATTGGCGGATAAGGCGGTGGGTCTGCGTCGTGCCCTTGCAGCCAACGTACCGCATGCGACCGCCTATACCGAGCTCATCACTCGCGCGGGGGCACAGCCAGCACCCGGTCACCTGGATGCATTGAAGCCGGATCAGCTACAGGCCTTAAATGCACTGGCGCAGGAGTTAAAACACGCGGCATCGACTTTTGAATCCGAGGCGCCCCACTATCCAAACGAGCCCATTCCAAATCCCGATCTGAGGGTAAGGCCGTCGTTGTGATCGAAATGTCTAGCACTCCGAAGATCGTCGCAGTCCTGGTGCTGGGTGTCCTGATGGTGTGGTTTGGCAGCCTCGCTCAACGCCCTTTGAAGGGAGGACCTTTGCGGATCGTGTGGCTGGAGCTGGCGCCAACTGTGGCCAGTGCGAACGCGTTTCTGGACGCTTGGAGAGACTTCCGCTTTCCGTCCAATGACACATTCAAGGGAGATTGGAAGACAAGACTGCAAACGGCCCAGGCATGGGATACGTGGCTCATCTGTTTTTACGCTCCACTGTTTGCTCTTCTCTGCTGGCTCGCTGCGGCTCGTTTTGCGCCTGTAATTCCAATGGTGGCGGTCGTCGGTCGTGCGCTGGCTGGCGCGCAACTGTTAGCGGGTGCACTCGATTTTCTAGAAAACGCGGCCATGAACAAAATGATCGAACGCGAGATGGCACAGACGCCGTGGCCGCTGATTTCGGCCACAGCCTCTGGAATCAAATGGCTCTTGATACTCGCATTCCTCGCCTACGGCGCAGGTGCAGCAATTCATTGGCTCGTAGTGCCGGCAAGCAGATCTTGAGGTTGATGCGATCGATGAGATAACGCGCGCAGTTACGAGTGAGGCTCTCACCCCGCGATCTTGGAGAGTGCCTTGCGGCCCAAGAATCCGCCGATGGCGCCCAGCACGAAAAACAGTGCCTCGGCTGTGCCGCCCGGCGGCACGCCCCATGCGTCGAATTTGACTCCGGAAGCATAGGCGACACAGACGATAACCGCGGCCAGCAATCCAACAGCAATGCCTGAGAGAAACTTCTGACGGATGTCTTCACGCAACAGCGCGCCGCTCAACCCTCCCAATAGAGTCGAAATGAGGAAGCCCGTAGGCCAAGTGAATCGCACCGCACCGACACCATTTTGAAATGGCGGATCGGTGGCCGCGATAGTAGAGCTGCCGGTCCCTTCGGAGCGCAGGACCGCAGTAGCGATACCTGCATCGTCCAGCAAGACCAGAGCCGGGCTAATTGATCCTGAGTTGGCCTTCAATGCGACGTGTTCGCCTTTACGGCCTCGGGCTTCGCTGACTCGAATGGTCAATGTCGTCTGGGCCAGGCCAAACCCCCAAATACTGGGATTCGCGGACAGCACTTCGATCTGTGGACGCGCGACGGGAATATTGAGCTTGTCAGGCTTGTCGTTAAGACTGGTCATGACGGCAATGGAGTACGGGTCCGTTGGGGAGGCGACGGTCAGACCGACCTGGAGGGCAGTGTTCAGGGCCGTGAATTTCACCTGCGTCGGGGTGAGGTCTGCGTTATCCGCCTGGACGAGGACCGGGATCTCTTGAGTCAGGGCAGACGAGTCGCTTTTGTTAGACGGATTCACGAGAGCCAGCGCGATCTTTGCCGCGAACTTGCCTTGGACACTGTCGTAGTGAAGGGCGTTGAGCACCGCCAACTCAATGTCGAAGTGAACCGGTTGATTTGCGTTCAGTGCCAATGTGGTGAACCGAGTCGGCAGGATAAACGCTCGCGTGGCTCCTAGACTCGTCAGCACGCCGGAGGCCGAGGTCTCCACGACTGCGTTGGAGAACCGCTCGGCGGTCAATGTGGGCTTGCTGAGTATTTGCGACGCGTTCGCATCAGTGAGACGCACGACTTCGTTGCCTGATAGGGCAAGAACGTTCCTGGACGCCAGAGGCGTCCCGGCGCTCTTAACGGCATCAATCAATGCGTTACGTTGGATCGCAGTGACGGCGGTGGTTGCACCGGCTACGAGTTGTGGTTTCGCGGCCGGTTTTAGCACCAGAGCTTTGAGCTTCGCCCCAGGAGGTTCTGCTCGCGCAGGGCTCGCAAGCAGGGCAATCGCGACCAAGGTGATGAGTGCCACAAAGGTGCTGCGTGTACGACGTCCCAATGTAAAAGGCCCTGACATGGTGACCCCCTCCCTGTTTGTAGTTACGTTTTTAATTCTACGCGAGTCGCGTCTGTTCTACCCATCGGAGGGTCACTTGTCCGCACTGTTGCAATGCGCAAAATGAGCGTTGAAACAACGGTGTTCTGGAAACACTCGCGGCATACGTGACAACGCACCTTCCCTGGTCTATCTAGTGTCGCGTCCCACTGGTTCTCCGATCTGGACGTAACATACGCCTTCCGAGCCCGCCATTGGCAGAAAATACAAAATGGAGCCGATGGCATTGCGCGACATGGAAATGACGGTGACACCGCCGGACTCGAATGCTTCCGCCTTTTGCAATACGCCGCCGACACGAGCGGCTGTATTATCAAACGAAAGTAGGGTCTGCTCTACTCGACGAACTCACGCAGAGCATCGGTTAATTGAAAATTCAGACTGCGGCGTCGTCAGTGCGCTGGCGGCGCGTGACTGTCGTCCAAGGGATGAAGCTCCGAGATCTCCCGCAGGATCGCATCCTTTTCAAGCACGACGATCAATCGACCTAAGCGGAAAAGCGCGTCGGCCTCGCGTTGACTGTAGCGGGCACTTAGGGTGTCTGCGCTGACAAAGAAATTCAACAGCGCATTGAGCTGCCTAAAGACAGCCGGTTGCGAGAAAGGGGCTTGCCCTAGACATTCGGCCAACACCGACCCAGGGCTCTTAGGAGCGCCAGCGCTGTTGCGAGTCAAGGCTACGCAAGCCTTGAGGTCATGAACAAATGGCGCCGTATCCTCGCGACTGGGGGCTAAGATTTCCGCAAAATGCGTAAGGTCTTCAGCGGAGAGGGCGAGCAGTCTTGCCGCGAGCTTCTCGACATCAATGCTCCAGAATCCCGCGTACTCGGTGGGGTCCTTCAACGGCAGCAGGAGTTGAGGGGACAGATTGATAATACGTGGGCCGGTGAAGCCAGGCTGAGTGAAGGGTGCTCCTGAATAAGAATAGAGTAAGTCCGCGGCCGCGCCGATCGATCCGAAGTAATCGCCTGGGCCGTCGAACTCCCTGATGTAATCCCCGCGTATGGAGATGCCCACCTTGCGTGCCACCGATCCGCCGTCGCTCGCGAGGATAAGTGAGGGTGCCAGACGGTTGACGAGCGAGTCGGATGACGCCTGGGTCGCGAGGTAGGCCAACGCGACCAACATGACGACACCGCGATTATCGATGAGCCCACCATCCGCTAACTCCAGCGGCCCACGGGGAAGTCCATATCGTTCACGCTCTTTGACGCTGCATCCCACGTTAGTAATGATGGGTTCAAAAGCGAGCGGAAAACCGGCCGAAGCTGCGACCACCGTGCCGGACCCGTAAAACCAGGCATTCAATCGACAGGGCGCAAAATGGGGTGCGCCGTAGATGCTCGCCTCTACACTGTGAGCCTCCGGGGCCGCATTTGACCAGGGGCGGATCGGTATTACCAGAGTCCCCTCCGGGGAGGCCGCCACCAACTGCGAACCCCGGATGTCGGTGGTTCCAATGATCCACGCGGGACCGGTGACCGGCTCGCCGGCGTTGCCGATGGGTACTTGCCCCCATGCGAGCGCCATTAACTTCGCATTGACCGTGGTTCTGGACACGTCGCTACTTTGTAAGTCGGTCAAGCGGACCCTATGGATGGGATCCCAAGGGATGAAGCCGTCCAACAGGGCTGGGAACACGTAGGTGGGGCTCGCCACTGCGCGGGTGAGGTTGAGCTTTCCCTGCACGATCACGTCTACAAACTGCGTGGGGGTCAGGCCGCTTTGCAGTGCGTCGGCCAGAATGGATCCGCCGGAAACGGAGGAGATGATGTCCGGCGCGATTCCAAGGTGTTCTAACTCCTCCACGACACCGGCGTGCAGGAGCGCGGCACGATAGCCACCGCCTGACAGCGCGAGGGCGACCTTTCGGGAGTCGCTGCCGGCAGGTCTGGATGCAAACCAATTGTGGGGCGGCGTTTTGGAGGGTACCTCCGGGAGCTCGCCGAACCAGTCCATGACGCCGATGAGCAGCCAGAAGGTGATCAGGAAGAGCGGGATTCTCACAAATACGGGCGGCGTGGGAGGTAGCGCCCATTGCCTGAAAGGCATCGCTGCTCGCCGATAACCGCACTTGACCGCCACGCCATAGGCGAGCAGGGCGGCCAATCCATCCGCCCACAGCGTGAATGTCCCAATCCGATACACCCAATACACAAAGATCAGCGCGCACAGCACCGTAAAAGCCACTAGGGCACTACGGTCCTTGGCACTAAATGAGGCATAAAGAGCACCGAGTACCACCGCGGCCATGAAGGCCTGAATCAGGAAGACCGCGGCGGGGAAGATGCCCTGTCGCCACAGGATCAACAGCAGCACCAGCAGCACGACAAACAGCAGGAATAGGAGAATGCGATCCAATCCCTTCATATTCGCGGAATCTCGGCAACCGGATAGCGTGGCAGTATAGCGCGCATCATCGCAGGCTCACGTGGGCGCGTGCTGATGCGTTGTTATGTCGGATGTGTCCTACAGCATGAGAGTGCGCTTTGGACTCGCGGCTGCCCATGGGACGGGTCCAGACTGGCCATGTTGGGGCCTGTGAGTCCTACGGGTTTGCGCGCAGCGATCGACATTCCACGAAAGACAGGAAAGAGGGGCGCTTATGTTTCGACTCATAATGTGTTTGGCGTTCCTTGCCCTTCCCCTGTCTGCGTACGCGCAAACGTCGCTCTGCGGCGAAGCGCCTCCGGTGAAAGATAGCCACCTGAAAGGTGAGATTGAAGGTAAAGCTCAGTTTCTCTCGCGCTTTTTAGGGGATGCCTCCCTCGGCGGCAAAGTGGAGCAATCCAAGACCGAAATATTCTCACGTTACAAGGACGCCGATGAGCGTTCAAAGGCGTATTTCGACTATGAAGTCTGCATCCTTTTGATGCAGGACAAGAGTATGACGACCACTCAGAAAATCGAAACATTGAGCCGCTTTCGGCACTTCTCCGCAACGCCAGTGGCCACGGGCAGGACCGAACTGCGCGAGGGTCCCAACGTGAATTTCGGTTGTGCAGATAACGGATCATCGCCTGTCAGCTACGCGGCACCCACAGGGTTCCATATTGTGAATGCAAACGCTGCGGTGGTGGCATCAGATAACACCCAATCCGCCTCCGCAAAAGTCGTTTCGCAAGACCAAACCAGTGCCACGGCGGTTGCTGAGTTTCGAGGCCGGGATCGAGACTGGACCGGAAATTGCCCGGGTGGCGGCCATGGCGCCGTGCGCATCACCGTCGAAATTGCGCCGAACCAGGCGAGTTGACATTGCGATTTCATGACGTCAGGTCCGGCAAGCACGTGGGCGGAATTAACTCGGCGTTCGATCAGTAGGTCCCTTGCTTTGCGCCGGCTGAGCCGGAGTGTCAGTATGATAAGTACGCGACGTTGACGACGCGGCATCCTCATGACGCGTGCGCTACTCTGATCCGCCAATAGACTTGCGCGCCGAGCACGAGTGCAGGCCACGGTGCAATCGTTCGCTAGAAGGGGATCGCCAGGTTAAGGCGTCGACTTCGGTCCCTTGCTCGGCGGTGCACGTGGCGGAACTTGCGCTTTCATCGCGGTAGCGACCGCACCCACCACAAACATTCGATGAAGAAAATTCTCCACGCCTTCCATTATAGTGACTAACTGCTCGGGCGTTGGTCGCCAGTCGCGATGAGCGGAAGCGTTACCGGCGTCGGTCAGTGCATCGAGTACGTGCTTGTCGTGCTGGCTGATGACGTGTTGTTGAACGAGGTGTTTGAGTTTCCCTGCAAAACTATCGCCTTCCGGTGCTCCAAGCAAGGTCATTGCTCGATCCAGCACGGTGCGCGCGCCCACCGCCGCGAGTGTGCGATGGTCCGCATTCAGCACACCGTAGACGTCGCGCAACACAGTGTCCGCTCCCTGTGTCAGGGTAGTTGTCGCCTCTTCGTATTAAAATTACATCTTCGAGTAGGGGAGTCGTCATGTCATGACCCGGCCGTACTCCATCGCTTTCAAGCAGAAGATGGTCGAGCGACTCATTGGGAAGGACGCCGTGAGCGCAATCCAGTTGGCCCGAGAGACTAGTGTGCGTCAGCAGAGTCTGTCGAGGTGGCTGCAGGAAGCGACCGCTCTGCCGTCCGTGGCCACACCCAGAGTTGAAGACGACCAGTGGAGTGTGGAGAAGAAGGCGCGAGTGGTTGCGGACGTATCGGGTCTGTCCGGGGGAGCAACTGACAGCCTATCTGGCAGCGCAAGGGTTGAAGTTCGCGGACTTCGAACGCTGGCGGGTCGCGCTGCAAGATGCTCGGCATGGCTCCACGTCGGCGGCGAGGCGTATCCGTCAGCTGGAACGTGAGTTGGCTCGCAAAGAGAAGGCGCTGGCCGAAGCGGCGGCCCTGCTCGTTTTAAAAAAAAGGGTGCAGAGCCTGTTCAAAGACGAGGACAGCGACACCGACGAGCCGAGCGAGAGGTGATCCTGGCCGCCCTGGCGGAGGCGCAGGGGGCTGGCGCGCGGCTGTCTCAGGCCTCTCGAGTGGTGGGACTCTCAGCGCGCACGATTGAGCGCTGGCGTGCTCGGCCTCCGGGAGACGATCTTCGACGCGGACCGCATCATCGGCCTGACAATGCGCTGTCGGCAGCGGAGGAGCTGCAGATCGTCAGCGTGCTCAGAAGCTCCCGATACGCGCATCTCGCCGAAGCAACTGGTCCCGCGGCTAGCAGATGAGGGTGTCTATCTGGCGTCCGAATCGACCCTCTATCGCTTGCAACGCCGTCTGGGTTTTCGTTCCTGCAGGCATGCGATGAGCCGTACAGACATCACCCGCGGCAGCACAGTCCACCGAGCCATAAAACCCAATCAAGTCTGGAGTTGGGATATCACCTGGTTGCCAACTCACGTGCGCGGCGTGTATCTGCACCTGTATCTGGTCATGGATGTCTGGAGTCGCAAGATTGTGGGTTGGCGGATCGCCGACACGAGCTCGGCACACATCGCCTCACGGCTCATCGCTAAATCTTGCCGAGAAGGTGAGGTCGATCCTCGAGGTCTCGTGCTGCACTCGGATAACGGCAAACCGATGCGGGCGAGCACGATGATCACCACGTTGCAGTGGTTGGGTGTCATCCCGTCCTTCAGCCGGCCGCACGTCTCAGATGATAATCCTTACTCAGAGTAGCTGTTCCGGACGTTGAAACACACTCCTGCGTATCCGCGGATGCCGTTCTCCAGCATCACATCCGCACGTCGCTGGGTGGAGCGTTTTGTTACCTGGTACAACTTCGAACACCGACACATTGCCATCCGCTATGTCACGCCGGATGAACGGCACCGAGGTCAGGAGAGCGGCATCCTCGGAAAGCGACACGCCCTTTACCAGCGAGCGCGCGTGGCGTATCCGGAACGGTGGAGCGGTCAGACTCGGAACTGGACGCCTGTAGAAATGGTGGTCTTGAATCCCGACAGGTCTTCGATTGCTGTCGTATCCGCATCAACGCGACAACTACCTTGACACCCACCGCCGGTATAAACCGTTACCGAAGAGCCCGGAACACACCAGGAACAAGTGGTCGGGGTGACAGGATTTGAACCTGCGACACCTACGTCCCGAACGTAGTGCTCTACCAGGCTGAGCTACACCCCGACATGGACACCCGGCGCCCAAGCGAGCCGGGGAGGCACGCGGGTAG
>Ga0105237_10004620_pt1 | contig 15867 bp, 8 predicted proteins | sample KBSC24metaG_FD_81520 | JGI IMG/M metagenome (GOLD analysis project Ga0105237, IMG submission 81520) | Corn rhizosphere microbial communities from Kellogg Biological Station, Michigan, USA - KBS C2-4 metaG | ecosystem: Host-associated > Plants > Roots > Rhizosphere > Soil | place: Michigan, USA... | reverse complement strand
CGGTTATTAAAAACGCCCACTTCATCACGGTAAGGATCGCGAATGGTGAGTATATCTCCTTCATTAAAATTTGCACCGGAGAAATTACCGGAAAACTTTATTTTGAATGGAGAAAGTTCGATAGCATTACTTTCCGCAAACGGCTTCCAATTGGTATAATACATTATTTCTTTTGATGGAACATATCCTATTGAAAAAGGATTATTAGTTTTCCATCCTTCGCCATACCATATTAGTTTTTTATGATTGTTTTGTTTTTCAATTGCATACCAAGAATCACGATTCAAATCGGCAACTACTTCCGTTTTTGTTTTGGATACTATTTTCATTTCCGACATGGTTGGCCTTTCAAAATCGAATTGCAAATCTTTCACTTTAAAATTGCGGCAGCGATCGATTGCCATCAGCATCATTTTGCCATGGTACACCAATAAAGTATTATTTCCTTCCAAAGTAATATTGGACAAATTTTCGAAAAGCATTCCAATCGTTTTCTTTTTAGATAAGGTATCATCTTCTGTAGCATTGGAAATATAATATTCCCTTTGTTCAGCGCCCTCCGGCCAGATATCAATCCTTCCACCGGGAAAGCGAATGATACAGCTATCGGCGCCCTTCGCATCTTTGATAGCATGGGCAATTGCAGGCGAAGCATTTTTGTAAGAATCGGGAACGACTCCATAATCAGAAAGGTTAATTATTTTTTGAGAAAAAACAGGTGTTATACTTATCAGCATCACCGTTATGCCAACAATTATTTTATTAAATCGCTGCAACCATTTTATACACCTTTTCATAAACCTCGCTTAATTGATATGAAATTCAATTTTGATTATTTTATATTTTGAATAAACCCAATAACTATTATCATCAAAAACTTTATCAGTCCTGGTTCATCACTACATCCTTCTTTCGTATTGTCGGCGTAACAATCAATTTTTCAACTTTACCATTTTTGTATTCACACTCCACGGTTGTATTATAAGGAGCATTTAATTTGAAACTAACGTCCCAGTTTTTGGGCCACGCCGGCAACAATCTAATTTCTTTACCATCGCATTGCAACAACATCGATTGTGTTGTTTTCAGTAACACACTTCCATGATCCTGGTCGGGTATCCAATCATAGTTAGGTCCCCAAAAAGCAGGAAAACGATTTTCTTTACTCCAGTGCGAAGCCCTGTTTACAATACCATTTTTTGCATCATCGGTCTTGCCAAGCAATGCCGCCCAAAGATCGTCCTGGCGCCAGCCTTCATATCCTTTAGGGTCCCGGTAATCCCAGGCGTTTATGGCTAAATTCATGTCGGGTTTGCCTAATCCATACAGCCTGAAAGGAAATACGGCATAGAGTTCCGGGTTCTCAACATTCGATTTGTTTTCAAATTTATCAGCCGCAGCCAACATTTTTTTGTTGTCAAATTCGCGGGTGGGAACGGCTGGCATAATCTTTTCCAACTTCGACACTAAATTTTTTAATTGTTGCGAGACCAATTCCTGCGGAAGTGCATTTATTTTATTGATCAAAAAATGTATGCCCGCAATTTCAGGTAATGCATTGGTGCATTTCCACCAGGTTTCTAAAGCCTGTGATGGTTCAAATTTTAAATGTCCCGTCTCGTCTAATTTTTCATGTTGATCAAAGAACAATAAGATTTGTTCTGCCAATGGCAACAAGGTATCGGTAGCAAATTTCTTTTGTTGTGTGTATGAATAATATTCAAACATTAATGAAGATAATTCCAGGCCGCTTACCCATTCGTATTTGTGCCAGCCACTCCCCTGTACTTTGTCTGTTGTTTCTTCCAGGGATTTCTTTCCCCAAGATTCACTAAAAGTGCTGCCCCAGAAATAAGTGCATTCAGGATAATAAGCTCCTGCGTGATGAAAAGAAACTTTCGTTCTGTATTCTTCCAACGGAAGTTGTGCAAAATAAGTTTTGAACAAAGGACGCATCATTTCAAAGTCACCTGCGGCTGCCATCGACCAATAAGGCAATCGTGTATTCTGCCACCAATAGCCAGTTCCCCATCTGCGGTAATCGGCAAAGCCTTCTGTTCCCGGGTAATCCACCGTAAAAATGGAGCCGTTGAATTTTATTGGATACTTTCCTCTCCCTGCGCATGCATTCATAAAGCGCTGCAAGGCATAACCTCTCGTTATAACTTTTCCTTCATTCTCTTCTCCGAGCGGAGTTTCAACAGATTCATTACTGGAAACATTTATCCAACTCCTGTTCCAGAATTGATGCCACCAGTTTTCATGTTGCTGATAAAAATTGTTGGCATTTACCATTTGCTTTTTACCAATTAAATTTTCTACTGATGCTAACCATGCTGCAGGAGTGGAAGGTTGTTGCGTAAGTACAGCAATTTGCAAATGCCTTTGCCTGCCCGAATTGCTTTCCAAAGTTGAATCATCAATTTTCTTAAAGCCATCTCCCGCCATCATAGCCCCGAAGATTCTATCCTTTAAAGGATTTTGTAACGGAAAATCTTCCAATCCCTGCAATTTCAAATTCAATTTGTAACCTGGAACCTCGGGGTTGTGATGATACCAAACAATTGCAGTTGGCTCTTTCACAAGCGCATCAGGCTGAATGATTGTTGGCCCATATAAGTCTGGGAAATAATTCAAATCGCTTACTTCCAGTTTTGTCATCGTATCAATTTTGTTTCTCCATATTTGCGTGTAGGCCGTAACGTTAGTTGAATTGGGAACATTAGCATCAACGTTAATAACGGGATGATTGGCATCTACCCAAACATTTATTTGAACTGCGTTTGTTCCGCTGCCGACCTTTATATTTATTTTGCCATTGGAAATGTCAAGGGTTTGAACAAATGTTTGTTCATCTGCAAAAGGATTAGGTGATACATTAATTACCACTTTTCCTATTTTCAACAGCCGCCCGTTTTCTCCCCAAGCATCGGTTTTACTAATGTAAAAACAAAGGTTTCCATTGGCTTCTGTCCAAACATTTAAACCGATGTCCCCATTGCCTAAAGGCATGCTGGCATGAGAACTGCCGCCGACAGTTTTCCAAACAATATTATTTTGTTGAATATCGCCGCCGAGCTTTGCACTTTGCGCAAAGGAAGGTTTTTGTATCAACACAAAGGCAAAGCAGTAAATGCTGGCAAGAAAAACCAATCGGAACTTAGAATTTTTCATTAGTATATTTTTTTTCCGGTTTATCTTATTTATTTAGTTTTGGTATGAGCGAATGCACAAATCAATTTTGCTATTTAGTCCTTGCAACGTTTCACTCAATATCCATTTGTAATATCGCGGTGTAACGTTTGCGATAAAATATTTTTATCATTTTTCTCTTCAAATAATTCCCATGTGTTGTTATCCATTTCTTCTAAATGAAACTGACGCGTTTCATCTGCCAATATTTTTTTAATTGATCGTGAAAAGGCGTTCGCAGCCCTTGCCTTCTCCCAGGTTTTAATGGCTTTAAATATTTCATATTTATGTGGGCAACTTTCAATTGATTTTTGATTTACCGGCATTATGTAGGTTACACCAAGTCCCACAGAAACTGCTTCAATAAATTCATACTGCGCTACTGTTGATGACGAGTCAATGCCAAAATTGCCGCCGAATGTTGCCGGGAAATAATTAGCAAATGCAACATTTCTCAGGTCTTTGCCTTCACTCGTTGTACTTCCCCATTGTTTGGTTGCAAGATCATACATAGCTTTTCCTCCGCCTACATTCCAAACACTTTGATAATGCCATGAACCTTCCGATAGTGTAGCTCCTGAAATTCGTAAATAAGGAATATGATCAATTGCTGCTCTGTTAAAAAGTTTTCTAAAAAAACGCTTGGTAGAATAATAGCCGTGTCCGTTATCAAAAAGAAATTCCTGTCCATCTAAATCTATAAACCGGATTCCATTAATCGCACTAACGTCTGCATAATAGGCCGCTATTTCATCCTGCAAATAGATATTTGGGATGAGGCCGTCGTACCCATAGTTTAACGTAACCTGCAGTTTATAAATACTATCACCTGCCTTATGATTTGATGCAGTTGTGCCCCAGTAGCCCCTTTTAACTTTCTCAAGCTTATAAGGAGGTGTATTGGAAATACCTAAATAATAGATTAGCTCTTTGCCAATTTTTATGATGTTTAAACTGGAGCTATGGCCTTCCCATGAAGCAATCTCATCTAAGAATGCAGGATTGTCAACTGCGATATTGGTATCCCTTTCATTGATACTTTTTACAAGGATCCTTTTTTGTTGATAGCACAAACTATCACTCGGCACCGGGCTGGCATCCTTTGTTCCGGGAGCCAATGCTGTGGTTATCGAGTGCCTTCCCATTAAAATGCCGAGCGGATTAGAAATGTCGGTAAACTCTTTATGCGATTTATCTCCGCCGGAAAAATGAAACGGTTTTGTTTCAAAATTTTTTCCATCAATGTATCCTTCATTTCCACGATCAACTTTAAAATAGGAAAGGTCATTTGCTTCAATCGCTTTAAATCCCATTTGCGAAACATAACTGATGGTGCTGTCAAATAAATTGCTTGAGGTAGTTACATCAGGAATATACCTTGCCGGATCTTTCACCCACTTACCTTTAATCGTAGGATACGGTAATCCCTCAGACAAAACAATATTTTGAATTACATCTAATAGCGCAGTGCTGTCGGGGCTTCCCCATAAGGCAATAGAGGATCCGATGTAATCCACACCAGGCAAGGCTTGTACCTGCTGGTGATTGGGTTCATCACTTTCTAAAAAAGGAATCAGGGAAAATAAAATGTTCCTGGATTTCCTCCTGTCCATTGCGTGGTAGGTTATGAAGATTCTGCCACGGTTATCGATAGACGCTGTATTTCCATATAATATCCGATAGTATTCTTCCGGGTGAGAATAGAATGCAACATCACTGATTCCATCTCCTCCAATCGGCAATAACTGGCCTTCGTGCAGGCTTGGTGGTAAGGGGAAACGGTTTTTATCCGGGGTGTGAATTACATATTGAAAAGGTGCCGCGTCGCCCTCATTTGTTGAAGTCCCACCAGTGGTTATATCGTTTAAAGCCATGCCCCCAATCGCATAATTAACTGCATCTGATGTATCTCTTGCCACACCAATTACTTCTCCAAAGAGGTTGGTGATATTGGTATAATAAGAACCCCATTGAATATCGTCTACGCCGGCACGTGGGGCAACAGATTGAAGTGTTAATCTAAAATATTTCTTATTCGAGACGATAGCAACTTTAGCCACGGAGCCATTAGCATACTTTATCGAAAGGATTTTAGTAGCGGCATTATATGTAGCATTTTGCGGTTCGTAATAAACTTCTTTTCTGCTATCGTATAAGCAAAGTATCGGCGAGGGTTTATCAGCAGGACTAAACTCACGGTCAGGAGTAACCGTTATATTTTTCATACTCGTAATAAACCCCTTACCATCGATATGAATTTTCAAATAATCGGTTGAAAGATCTGTTTGTCCAATTACTCTTATTGCAAACAATTGCATCGCAACTACAAGCAGAATAACTAATTTTCTTGGTATCGACATGTCTATTTCCTATTCGCCATTGATTAATAATTAAGATGAAGGTTCAAGCGCCTGGCATTAAAATGAGTTATAAAATTTAAATGGCAAGAGATTAATCGGCGACATGAAACAAAACGTTAGCCGGAATCGCTTCTTTGCTTCCTTTACTATTTTGCCAGGAAACTTTCAATTCGTTACCACCGCCGACATCAAAATAAACAACCTTTATCTTATGATATCCTTTCCTCAAGGCCGCTCTGCCAGGCGCTTCCGTACCGCCATGTTCACCATCGTTATTCACTACTTCTTCATCATCTATAAATAATTTACTGCCATCATCTGAATACGTAAAGAAATCATATATCCCGTCTTTGCTTATATTAATGTATCCATCAAACTGCAATGCATACCTGTCTTCGCGCTGTTTTACTTTTTCAGATATGACGTCGGTAACTCCTTCTTTTTTCACCGGTGAAGTTTGAATGGATTCCAAACTGATATTGCCATCCGGTTCATAGTATTTCCATGAGATACCCGTCTTCAAATTTTTTATTTTAGTTGCCCTTAACCATGGAAAAGATTTTACTTCTTCAGAAGCTATATCGCTGGGCAGAGCACCGGGCAACAAAGTAACCGCTTTCACGACAGACGTCTTTTTTATTGAGAATGGTTTCGTGTATACTAATGAAGTACCGTTAGGTTCGCTGCCATCTAATGTATAGCGAATCTCGCCGGCATCTTTTGTAGTAAAAGCTATCACAGGGTTTAGGGAACCATTTGGATAAGACACTTCCATAGCCGGCTTATGCGCAAATTTTCCATAGTTGGATATTTTTATTACATAAGCGTAAGGCGCTTTTATTTTATTGGGATCATAACCAGGCAAAGAAACCACTACGTCTGTTCCCTGCTCTTGCCATGAAAGATTTTCTTTTGTTGATAGAAAATTAATGGCGGTTCCCTCGGGTAAGGTAATATCTTTTAATACTAATTTTTTATCATCCGGGTATTTGGGAAAAATAGCATATAATGAATTCGTCGTTGGGTTATAGGTATAAAAAATTTCTTTTACGGCATAGCCGGAATCAGGATCAACAGTGATCTTCAGCAACAAATCATTGTCACCTTTTTTGGGTTTATACTTCCTGTTGCCTTCGCTCCATTGTGAAGATATTTTCCATCTTTCTGTGTTGTAAATGGCTTCTGAATTGATGTCCATCCAACTACCAATTTGCAATAAACGTTCCTGCATGATGGGTGGAATTTTTCCATGTGCATCAGGACCGATATCCAATAAGAAATTTCCGCCGCGGCTTACTTTATCTATTAATTGCAGCACCAATGATTGAGCAGAATTATAATCCCATGCATCCTCTGCACGATTGTATCCATAGCTGGCTCCCATGCCGCGGCTCTCTTCCCAGGGATGATCTTCAAAATCAATATCGGGCTGGTATTCCGGCGTGTACACGCCACCGTGATGAAAGCGAACGCCACTTCCCCACCGGTCATACGTTACTACCTTATCTTTAACGGGGCTGTCATCATAGAGCCATGCAAGAAACTCCTGTGATTTCCAGGTTGATGCCGGCGCATCCCATTCTCCATCTGTCCAGAAAACATCAGGCTGATATGTATTGATGAGTTCTTTCATTTGGGGCCACATGTGTTGGCTCACATACTTACCCCTGTTACTTAACCATAAAGGATCGTACCATTCATACAGGGAATAATACATGCCTGCATGTACGGAAGTTTTGCGAACGGCTTTAAAAAGATCGCCCAACAAATCCCTGTGCGGACCTGCGGATACTGCGTTCCATGGAAAGCCCCAATCCCTGTCGGCTTCTTTACTCGGCCACAAACAAAATCCATCATGATGCTTTGATGTGAGCACGACATATTTTGCACCTGACTTTTCAATCAATTGTGCCCATGCATTGGGATCAAATAATTCAGCATGAAAATTTTTAACCAGGTCATAATAAGAACGGTCATCGAAATTTTCGTGCTGGTATTTTATTCTTACCGAATCACCGCTTCTCAAACCATTTTGATACCACTCGGCGTATTGACCCTTTGAAGAATATCCCGGAACAGAATACACTCCCCAATGAATAAATATGCCAAACTTTGCGTTGGTGTACCATTGGGGTACCGGCCGGGTATCAAGAGATTCCCATGTGGGCTTGTATTGGGCAAAGGTGTTGGTGCAAAAAAACAGGCAAATACAGGCAAATAATTTTCCGTGCGTATTACTTTTTTTAAATTTCATGTTGAATCGTTTGAAGGGATGAAGTTGATCAAAGTAAAAACAATTTATTCAATAAAAGTCAGGCAAAGATGTATGTCAGCCGAGGTAAAGCTTCCGTTTGTCATTTGTTGCGGGGCTGGATTTATAAGTGATCGGGCTTTCTTTGGAATAAAGCCCTCAATTGGCTTTACATAATTATATTCCCGACGAGCCCTCTTTGAAAGACCCGGCTGCGACTTAAAGTAAAAGCACATAGGAACTAACTGTAAGGGATACCCTCAAATACAAATGATATTAAAGGATCAATTTAGATTCTTTTATTTTGTCTCTGGTCCATCTTTGAGATTCCAAGCCATTACATAAATCATGTAACGACAGCAGCCCCCGCCACCTCTTCGTGGAAATGAACCCCTTTCGCTTCTGGTCCCGCAAGTATCACAATAGCTCCAAGAATTAAAACAGAGCCGGCAAGTATTTCCATCGAAGTAGCATAACTCACAGTTTGGGCAAGTACTGCTTCCACATACGCGATGCCCGATGCAATTAAAACACCCAGTTGATAGGCAAAGCCTGGAAAGAAACCACGCAACGGCCCCGGTGATAATTCATTAATATGCGCCGGAATAATTCCCCAGGCTCCCTGCACCATAAACTGCATTCCAAAAGCGCCTAATGCAATCAATATACTTCCGCCGGCCAGCAGCCACAATGGAATTAATACAAGAGCAAGAATTACGGCGGTTGCCATCATTTTTTTTCTGCCGTACCGATCAGACAAATAACCAAAAAATAGTCCGCCCAAAATAGCGCCCACCATGGAAACCATAGTTATGATGGCTGTTTCATGCGGACTAAAATGTTTTTGTTGTTGTAAAAATGTAGGATACAAATCCTGCGTACCATGAGAAATAAGATTCATCATTGACATAAGAAGAATGAGGTACAAAAATAACTTCCAATGTTTTTTTACTGCAATTCCATACTCCTTCCAGTCTCTTGATTTGTTTGCTTTCCACGCGGCGGTTTCTTTTACTTTGGCCCGAATAAATAAGGTGACCAAAGCAGGCAAGCCTCCGATAAAGAACATGGCCCTCCAGCCAAAGCGTGGGAAAACCAGGTAATAAGCGCCTGCAGCTAAAAGAAAACCCAACGCATATCCTTCCTGCAATACACCCGATAAAAACCCACGCCGTTTTACTGAAACAGATTCCATGACGAGCGAAGCGCCCACGCCCCACTCGCCGCCCATACCGATACCATACAATAAACGCAGTAGTAAAAAGATACTATAGTTGGGAGCCAGCCCGGACAATATCTCCATCACAGAATAAAAAATAATAGTGATCATTAAAGGTCCCTTTCTTCCATACCTGTCGGCCATTAACCCGAAAATCAAAGCTCCCACCGGCCGCATGGCCAGGCTGGCAGTGAGGGTTAAAGCCATTTCAGGTATTGTTCTATTAAAATCTGTAGCAACAGTAGCGAGCACAAAAGTGAGAATAAAAAAATCAAAAGCATCCAATGTCCATCCAAGGAAACCTGCAAGTACTGCATTATTCCGGTTACGTCTTGCTTCCTTTTCAGTCGGGAAAGAAGAATTCATTTCACTTGTCGCCATGGTGTTTAATTTTATTTTAATGATGACCTTGGTCTTAATATCCGGAGTAATTGTTCAAACTGCGGTTAATATTTTTTCAATGCTAATATACTTAAAAGCATTTGTCGGAAATGAAATATATGGAAGCGCTAAAAAAGGATGGCAGTAACGACAACGTATACACGATTTAAGGAAATGTTTATGACTGCCCGCACTACCATTTTTAATAAAAAAAGGAATGAAAGTTGCGAGACAAAACCGGCCATGCTAACAGTTACAAACTTTTAATTTTAAATTTGGCGGGGGTTCGGGCGAATAGCCATTTCCAGGACCGCCTAATGAATATAATCAGTAGCAAAATTAATACATACTACAGCAATTATGAGTAATACGGGAACAATAGCATTAATAATATTGGTTGTAAATGTTGTCTTTTCTTATAAAGGATTTACAAACGAACAATTTTTTGACCGCTATAAATTTGAAGTTGACAAAATCTTAATCAACAAGGATTATAAAAGACTTATTACCCCAGGATTTCTGCATGTTAGCTGGATGCATCTTATTGTCAACATGATAAGCCTTATGTTATTTAGTGGCAGTGTTGAAGGTTACCTGGGTGGATTAAAGTTTTTGATAGTTTACGTAGCCAGTTTGATTGGTGGTGATTTATTTACGCTGTTGGTTCATAAGAACCATGGCGACTATACTTCAGTGGGAGCATCAGGAGCTGTATGTGGAATTATATTTGCGTCTATTGCATTGTTCCCGGGAATGAATGTTGGACTATTCGTGTTGCCTATTTCAATTCCCGGCTGGCTTTTCGGAATTCTGTTCGTTCTTTATTCCATTTACGGAATTAAATCACAGAGAGGAAATATTGGGCATGAGGCGCACTTAGGCGGGGCGTTGGTTGGTATGATCGTCGCCGTTTTTATGGAACCTTCTGTTTTCGTTGAAAATTACGTTACAATTTTAATTATTATTGTTCCAACTGTTGCTTTTATTTACATTATAATTACCAGGCCTCAATTCCTTTTGATAGACAACTTCTTTTTCAAAACACATGAAAACGTTTACAATATCGATCAACGATACAACCTCGAAAAGGCTAATCAACAAAAAGAGATCGATAGGATACTGGATAAAATAAACAGGCACGGCATAAATAGTTTAACTAAAAGCGAAAGCCAGGAGCTCAAAGACTATTCAAAAAAAATATAAAGTCATTTCTTTTAAAGTTGTTAGTCTGGCGTATGCAATTAATAAAGCTCTAAAAGAAATCGTAATATTTTGTGTGAGCGCCGATGATTCTACGGGGCGGCAATTACAAAACATGGGTTTGGGAAGTTACTTAAACTTCGCATTTGCAATTGCCGGGAAGATTTACTATTTTTTATTTAACACGAAAAACTATCTAAGTGATGTCTTACAATGCGGTAATGTTTGAGATAGGATTAATGCTGTTAAATCTGCATTCATAACAGCAGTATGTTTCGCCAAAATTCAGGATTCACCCAGACCATCATTAAATATGAAAGATTTAAAAATTACTGAGGAAGAAATCAAGGATACCTGGTATACTTTTCTTACTACAGGGGATATGCCGGCGAACGTTCATGCCTCGTGGTTTGAGAGTAAATCTATGCGGCCATTTATAAAGCGGTTACCCAAAAGCCCCAGGTGCAGTATATGTTATATGCCTTTTAAAGGAATCGGTGGTTACCTGTCGAGAACCTTTCTCGGCGTCGAAGCATCCAGGCTTAATCCACGTATGTGCAATCTCTGCGAACGATTTGCGGGCAAATACCAGGGTGGAGTAGAAATTGAAACGGCAGTTATGTTTATTGATGTCCGGAATTCCACGCAAATGGCGGAAAATTTATCGGCTGAGGAATTCAGTAAAAAAATCAATCGGTTTTACCGGGCAGTAACAGACATATTTTATCGGAACTATGGTTGGGTAGAGAAATTCCAGGGAGATGAAGTGGGTGGTTTCTTCATCCCGGGATTTGCCGGTCCCCGATTCGCAGCCCATGCCGTAAAAACGGGAAGGCAGGCACTGAAGGCGCTTGGCTACCATACCCTGTCACAACCATGGATCCAAGCAGGAGTAGGAATTCATACCGGCGTCGCTTACGTGGGAAGCGTAACAGCAAGCAATGGTGTTTCGGATATTTCAATTCTTGGCGATACAGTTAATACAGCGGCACGGCTAACCTCACTGGCAGCGCCGGGAGAAATAATTATCAGCGAAGCAACCCGTGAGGCAGCTGAAATCTCCCGGGAACAACTCGAATACCGCAAACTTACATTAAAGGGAAAGGCTTCTGAATTAGATGCATGGGTTATAAAAAAATGAATCACGGATGCCATTCGGAATTTTTCGATTTTGGGAATTTATTCGAATATACTTTACCGTGAGTCTCTTGTTACCAGGAAAGCGGACTTCAAGTTAAAAACCGCCACGGCAAATATTTTATTCATCGAAAGTATTCTATAAGTTGTCGAATTAATTTATTCAATTGTATGATGAACATTAGATTCGTATTCTCAAAACTTTCTCACTATGGAATACGATAACGACCGGCCGGTAAAACCCTTTTATAAAGCTGAAATATTTTATTGGATTCTCGTTTTTCTATTTTACCCGTCGGTGAATTTTGTTTCCTTTTTTTATAAGGACATTATATTCCTCCCGATCCTGTTGTTAGTGAGCCTGTTTTTATTTCCTTTCTATTTTTTATATTCAAAAGCAATTATTCCGTGGCTGTTTTTTACAAAACGGTATGCATGGTTTAGCATTATCTCTGTGGCTTTGTATGGAATTATTATTGCATTTCTGCGCCTTCTTTATTCATTTGTACATCTTGATGAAAACCCGCTTGAATCACTTCAGTCTTTTCAACCTTACTTTAATTTCTCTCCGTCTACGGTTATACGTGAGAGCTTGTGGTTCTTCATTAATCTTTCCTTCGCAACCGGTATTGCTTTTCTCAAAAGAAACTTTGATGAAAAAAATATTATCGCAGCGCTTGAAAAAGACAATGCCAATTTTAAATTGAAATATTTGCGTTCACAGTTAAACCCTCATTTCTTTTTTAATACTTTAAACAGCATTTATTCACTCAGCCTGCAGAAATCAGACAAGACACCGGAAGTTGTTGTAAAGCTTGCCGACCTGATGCGGTATATGATTTATGATTGCGATGAGGAAAAAATTTCGCTTGATAAAGAAATAGAATTTATTAGAAACTATATCGACATTGAAAAAATAAGATACAAAGCGGATGTGCGGTTTTCTGTTGAAGGGGAAACTGAAGGAATTATGATTGAACCTTTTCTATTTATCTCATTTATTGAAAACGGGTTTAAACATGCCTTTAATAATTCTTACAACGATGCTTTTATTTATGTTACCATCAAAGCAAGCCCCGAACAAATTGTTTTAAATGTAATTAACAATACCAACATCGACCTGGAAACGCAGGCAAAAAAGATGCCCGGTACTGGCATTAAAAACAGCCGCAGTTTACTGGAGTTAGTATACCCCGAATCATACGCTCTTGATATAATTCAAACCGACAAAGAAGAAGTGAGGAAGAGCGGTTTAAGAATTACAAATGCGAAGAAAAGACTGGAAGCTTTGTATCCAGATTCTCACACGCTTGATGTAATTTTAAGCAAGAACGCTTACACGGTTTCTTTGATAATAAAAACAATTCCGCTTGATAAAATGCATTATAGTTGAAGATGAAATGCTCGCCCAGCAAGTCATTCAGAGCCATTTACAAAAGATCGACAGATGCGAGCTGGTGGCTATTTGCAACAATGCTTTGGAGGCAAAAGAAGTTCTAAATAAATTCGAAGTAGACCTGATGTTTCTTGATATTCAACTTCCCGGCATGACCGGTTTACATTTTTTAAAATCGCTGAACGACCCACCGTTAGTTGTGCTTACAACTGCCTATTCCGAATACGCTGTTGAAAGCTATGAATTCAATATAATTGATTACTTATTGAAACCAATTTCGTTTGAGCGCTTTCACAAAACGATCGATAAAATAATAGATGGTAAGTCATCTGCAAGAGTTCTAACCGGGAGGGATACTTTAACGTCAGATCACATATTTATCAAGAGCAACGGAAAGTTCGTTAAGGTGAATTTTTCAGAGATAATCTATATTAAAGGCATGAAAGATTATCTTAAAATTCACACGAAAGGTTCCAGGCTGGTAACGCATCAAACCATGAATGAAATGGAAAAACTATTACCGGTTAAACAATTTACCAGGGTTCATAAATCTTATATAATTGCCCTGGCACACATTAAAAGTATTTATGGCAACAGTATTGAAATGGCAGACGTAACCATTCCGGTGGGCATCACTTATAAGGACAAAGTGATGCATCTTATCAATAAAAGAGATTGATCCTGGAAATCATTCCAAGCATATTCTTTGCCCGCTTTGCGTTTTCCTCTGCGTTCTTTGCGATACTATTTATTTGATCCCAATATATTGTCTCTCTACATTCCATCCGTACAATTCAACTTCAACGTTTTCACCGGGAACCGGCGTATAGTCGATACCGATAGTTTTCTCCTGGCCCGGCAAAACCGAAATATAATTATCACTATAAAACGCAGGTAATATCCTTTGCTTCGAAGTTTTGTTCACCATCGACAACCGATTAAAGAAAGCCACCGGGTTGTCTTTTGGATTTTGAATCGTTACTTCGGTTTTTCCTTCACCTGTTTTTTTTGCTGTGATAAGAACTGCAGCTTTCTTCATTTCCTGCAATCCCGAATAATTACCTGTTGCGTCCGGTAGCCAATACAAATTATCGCTCAACAATTTTTTATTTTCGTCTAACAGACTTAAATAAAGAAAGCCTCCCTTTTCTTTAACCAGCCTGCCCAACATGCTTTGTACAGAGAGATATTTCTTTGAACGGGTTGGTTCAATTTCAGAAAACACTTGAGTGAGCAACTTTTCTTTTCCATCAAGATCATAAAACTTAACCTCCAGCATAATATTATGCTTTGCCGTAAAAGTGTTATTGGCAATCATAATCATTCCATCTGCCGGATTATACATTACATGAAATGGCTCACTGCCTTTATGCAATCCATATAAACATGCGTTAGGATCAAGATAATAATCATACATCTGTCCCCGCAATGCCGTCCAGGGGTTTTGCGTTTTCCAGATGATAACCCCGGTATACCATTCCCACATATGCGAACTAAATCCTTCCATCAACGCACGGTATTGATCATAATTAACAAGCTGTGCTTTATCGGCAAAGTCGGCTACGTCTTTTGGTTTACCATAAGGGTCGATGGATTTATCGTAACCAATATATTTATGATACTCCCAAACGCTATCAATTTTTCGGGTGGCAAAATCTGGAACCATCATGTTCTCTTTCGGTATAAATCTTTTCAAAGATTCATAATCGCCAACGCCAACAGAGCCAATCTCGGAGTTGAAGGGAAATGTCTGATGTTCCCAAAAAGTATTAATGTTTTGTATGCCATAAGGCCCATCCCCATTGCCACCGAAAGGATTGTAAGACATGCTGTCGGAATTAGAATACTCAATCAAATATCTTGTGCCATCAAGTTGCGGCATTATTGAATCACGCATGGCAACAAGAATATCTTCAGGCGGCGTTATTTCATTACCGCCACACCACAGCGCCAACGATGGATGGTTGCGGATCATCTTTACCTGGTCAACAACAGAGGCGAGAAATAATTGATGATTATCAGGATATTTTCTTCTTGTCCATTGATCTTCTTTTTTCATTGGATCGAGCCAACGGCCATTACAATCACCGGAGTTCCAAAAGTCCTGGAACACCAGCATACCATACTTATCACACGCATCATAAAATTCGGGACGTTCGGTTAATGCGCCACCCCATACACGAATCAGGTTCAGGTTCATATCGCGATGAAAGCGGATTTCCGCATCATAACGTTTGTCGGATAAACGTAGCATCTCGTCAGAAACAATCCAATTACCACCTTTAATAAATATCCTTTGCCCGTTCACCAATACTTCGCGGCTATGCGTTTCCGTATTCCATATCGTATTAATTTCACGAACGCCAAATGATACATGTTCCGCATCACTCGCGTTACCGTCATCAGTAATAAATTTCACATCAATGTTGTATAAATTCTGCGGGCCATACCCATTAGGCCACCAGAGTTTGGGATCTTTCAAAACATAATCAGGCAACGATGCAGTAAGAGTTGTTCCGGCATCAACAGAAACATTCCTGGAAATTTTTTCTCCGCCCATTTCATATTGTAAAACACCATTAATAGTTTTGTTGCTGCTGTTCAATAATTCTGCAGAAACCTTTATTGTTGCAGGTGATTGGATTCCCTCAACAAATCTTTTACCTGGCACTAACGTTATAGCATGTACGTTTTGCACATTTACCGGCCCGGTCTTTTCAATCGTAACTTT
>Ga0105237_10004616_pt1 | contig 15876 bp, 15 predicted proteins | sample KBSC24metaG_FD_81520 | JGI IMG/M metagenome (GOLD analysis project Ga0105237, IMG submission 81520) | Corn rhizosphere microbial communities from Kellogg Biological Station, Michigan, USA - KBS C2-4 metaG | ecosystem: Host-associated > Plants > Roots > Rhizosphere > Soil | place: Michigan, USA... | reverse complement strand
CTTCGTCTTCGGCGTTGGGCCGCAACGGTTCCGCGGTCGACGGTGTCGGCAGGATGGCGAGCGCATCGGTGTCGATGACGTGTTGGCAGTGCCGTTCGATCATCGTCATGAACATCAGGTCGCCACGCTCGGTGCGCTCGACCAGCATCGGCGAGACGATCGACATCAGGACGCCGAAGAAGCTCTGCCTCCGCACGCCCTCCCTGACGTCGTCGAGGCTCAGTGGCGAACCGGCGCCGAGCGCGTCGTGATAGGCGCGCAGCAGGTCGTCGTAGTGGGCGCGGCGGAGCTGTACCGGCAGCGCACAACCGAGGAAGTAGGCGACGTCTGTCTGCGCCGGACCCCACGTGACGGTCTGCCAGTCGACGACCGTCAGCGGGCGCTCGGCACCGGCCTCGCCGAACAGCATGTTGTCCAGGCGGTAGTCGCCGTGGATCAGGCCCTGCGGGCGTCCTGGTGCCGCCTCCTGCGCGACGAAGGCGTCGAAGGACGCGACGAGGCGTTCGCACACCTCGCGATGTGCCGGCGCGATCTGGTCGGCGTAGCGCTCGGCGAAGCCGGCGTACAGGGCGGCGATCAGTCCCTGATTGATCGGCGACTCCCGGTTGATCCACGCTGCGCCGGCAACGGCCTCGTCGCCGAGCAGAGCGCCGTGCACCCTGCCGAGCTGGGTCAGCGCGAGGACGGCCTGTTCGACTGTGGCACCACGGATCTCGTCGCCAACGGCAGCGGGCGTGGCGTCACTGAGCAACAGGTCGAACGCACCCGTCTCCGAGTCGTAGGCCGCGTGATGACACTCCGAGATGGGCCCGTCGAGGTCCGGTGCGATGTCGCTGTAGAACCGGATCTCGCGTTCGTAGAGGCCGAGACCGAGGCCGGTCTGTCTGCTGCTGGGATCGGCCGCCGCGACCTTCAGCACCACCGACGCCGGTCCCGTCGTCCCTGCCGAATAGGTCAGCGCGACGCGGTAGCACTCGCTCATCTGCCCGGTGCCGATGCGCTCGACCGCGAAGTCGGTGACTGTGCCGGCCCCGATCGCGGAGGTCAGCCATTCGGCGGTCAGATCGGCGGGGCGTTCGACGAGTGCGGGCACCCGTGCATCGTCAGCCACGAATTGACGGGTGTCAACTAGTGGTGTGCGCTCGTCGTAGATGTGTGCGAGCCAGGGACGTCGAGCGCCGGGTTGCGATCGAAGAACCCGTAGGGCTTGAGCCAGAACGACACCACGTCGACGGGCATCACCGGCCAGTCCTCGGGCCGGGTGATGTGGTGGATGCCGAACACGTACCAGAGCACCACGTCGGTGTTCTCGATCGAGCGGTCGGCCTTGGTCCACTCGCCAAGGCCCGTGTCTGCGGTCGACTGGTTGACGAACTCCCCTGCGGGCCAACGCTCGTCGGGATGGTTGGGCGTCACCCATAGGGTGTGTCCGATGACGTTGGCGCGCTGCAGCACCGGCGACCGGGGATCGAACATCGGCGGGATGGCGCCGCTGGGCACCAGCTTGTAGGACGGGTGGGTGCCGAGCCCGTTGACGACGTTGGTGTTGACCACCTTCCACGCCCGCTGGGTGCCGAAGTCGACGTCCTGCTTGCCATCGGCCTCGGTGCGCAGCGCGACGTTGCGCACCACCAGCGACAGGCCGTACGGGTTGTCCGGCCCGATGGGCTCCGCGTACGACTCGGTCATGTACGCGGTGTTGTCGGTGCCGTCGACGTCCAGATCCAGCCGGGCCACCAGAAAGTGTTGGTGGAAGGGCGCATACGTGCGCTCGTCGACGAGGGTGCCGTTGGGGTTCGGCTGTCCAGGGGCCAGTGGCGTGGTGACCATGATGCCGGTGGCCCTGACCTCGCACTCGATGTTGCCGTCCTGGTACAGCCGCCAGTAGACGAGGTACTCGTAGTTGGCCACCGTGACGTGAAAGGACAGCGTCAGCCGGCGCATCCGGCGCACCTCGGCGCCCGCATCGTGGTCGACGTGCTTCCACAGCACCGCGTCGTCCTCCTCGTGGATGCACACGGCGTTGGCGATGGTGTACGGCTCGCCCTTGCTGTCGTGCAGGACCGCGTCGAGGTAGCGGATCTCGCCGAGGCAGTCGCACCCAAGCTCGAGCGAGGTGGTCATGAAACCCAGGCCCCACTCGCCGATGTCGAATGCGGTGCGCCGGTAGTGGTCTGCCGACGAGTCCCGGTAGGGCACCACCATCTCGGCGAAGGACATCCGGTGCGCCACCGACCGCGACCTGTCGCCGTCCTGGTAGCGGACGGTGTGCAGGGTCATCCCCTCGCGGTAGTTGAAACCGATTCGCAGCGACCAGTTCTGCCACGACAACAGATTGCCGTCGAGGGTGAACGACGGGCCGTCGGGTTGGGTGACGTGCAGCGGCTTGAGCGGTTCGCGCCGCGACGCCGCCCTGATCCGTTCGGGGATGTGCCGTGGCACGTATTCACCCATCACGTCGGGGATTTCGGCGCCGCCCTCAGAGAAGGGGCCGGTGTCCTCGACCTGCAGCAGCTCCATCGTGTTGAGGTCGATGACGCAGTGCAGCCCACTGATGAGATGCGCGTACGGGTTCATCCCTGGCCCGTCCTTGAGCCAGGTGTCCGACCAGCCCAGCCTGCGGCTGCGGTACTCCGGTGGTGCGACGGCATCGCCGTAGGTCCAGGTGTCGACGAAGACGTTGTCGATGTCGGTGATGCCACGGCTCGCCAGCGCCGCGAGGAAGTCCGGGTGCTGACGCAACATCGCGTCGCACTCGACGAACTCGTCGACGGTGAAGTTGGGCTGCACGCCGGGGACGTGATCGAAGGACTCCGCGCGGTCCGCGGTCACCGAGACCACGCTCTTGTACGTGGCGTTGGCGGCCCGCTCGAAGCACACCACCGTCCCGCGGCGGTCGGGCACCGTACCGTCGTCCTCGTACGCCCGTAGCTCGGCCTTGGCGGGTTCGAGCAATTCGATCGAGGCGAACCGCCAGCCAGAGTCCACGCCGTGGTCGCGTCGCAGAATCCCGGCAACGGTGCGGAATTCGTCGGCCGCCAGCGGATCCAGTGGATGAGTCACCCACCCACGCAACCACATCCAGCGATGCCGCGCAGTCGGTTCACCAGAACCTCAATTTGCGGCGAGCGAGAAGCCCTCCCATGCGCGGCGCCGCTCGGCCCGCGGGTCGTACTCCAGATGGGACTGCCGGTCGAACACCATGACCGTCCGCTCCTGCTCCGTGTAGGCGGGCCAGCCGTCACCTGGCTGCCCGGTCTTGCTGAACGCCCGCCACCGCCCCTGCACGTCGTTGCTCACCCGGCGCGCCGAGCGCCGGTCCGCCGCCGCGGTGAGCAGTGAACCGAACGGAGTCCGGTACACGTCGAACACGGCGAACAGCTCGGTGCCGTGGGTGGCGCCCAACCCCGACCAGTGGAACGTGCGCGGCGCGTAGTCGTATCGGTAGACGTAGGTCGGCGCGTGCCTGCCATGTGCTTCGGCGATCTGCCACGCCGCCGTCGCGAAGGCGAAGTCACCACCCAGTCGGACGCATGCGCTGGGACTCGGATAGCCGGGATAGGCCTCGGTGATCCGGATCTTGGACTCGAGGTCGGTGTCGGCGAAGAGGGCGTCGATCATCGGCTCGGTGGTCGGCAACAGCTGCAGGAAGCGGGTGAAGAGCCTGCCCTCGTCGGCGTTGGTGCCCACGATGAGTGGGACCCGGTGCGCGTTGCCGTCCCGCATGGCGGCAACAGGATCCTGCGGCAGGTATTCGGTGCCGAACGTCGGCCCGACGACGAAGGCTCCGCGGACCTCCTTCATCCCGCGCATCACCTTCTCGAGCCCGTCGACCAGCACGCCGGGCCGCGCCGCCATCACCGCCGCTGCCGCGTCCCGCCGTGTCACGCCGAGAACCTTGGCGAGGTCATCGGCGAACGCCGCCGCGACCTCCGGCGGTCCCGACATGCCGCTTGCCGGGCTCTCCGAAATCGCCTGTGCGAAAAGGCCCTTGGCCTCGGGCACCGCCAAAAGGGTGGCGACGGCGTGCGCTCCGGCGCTTTCGCCGAAGATCGTCACGTTGTCCGGATCGCCGCCGAACACGGCGACGTTGTCGCGCACCCACCGCAACGCCATCACGATGTCGCGGAGGAACAGGTTGTCGTCGATCGGATGCTCCGGCGTGGACAGCGACGACAGGTCCATGCAGCCAAGCGCACCAAGCCGGTAGTTCACCGACACGTACACACAACCCCGGCGTGCCAGCGCGGCACCGTCGTACAGCGGCGTCGCCGAGCTGCCGAGGATGTAGCCGCCGCCGTGAATGAAGACCATCACCGGCAGTGGGCCGTCGGACGGCTCCTCCGGCGCCACCACGTTCAGCGTGAGGCAGTCCTCGCTCATGGGCTGGTACTTGCCGACGCCCAACAGGGTGTACTTGCGCTGCTGCGGCGCGCAGTAGCTGAATCCGTGGCAGTAGCGAACGCCTGGCCACGGCTGCACCGGCTCGGGCGCGCGGAGGCGCAACTTGCCCACCGGTGGGCGGGCGAACGGGACGGACCGCCAACGATGCACTCCGTCGCGGGTGAAACCCTCGATGATCCCGCTGTCGATGGTGACGCGCTTGGTGCGTTCGTGCATGTATCAGACGGTAGCGAACAAATGCCACGCCGGACGCGCCTGAACCGTGCGCGCGTTGCGCCCGCTAGCCTGGCCAGTATGCGGATTGCTGTGCTCGTGGCGGCTGCTGCGCTGCTTGCAGGGTGTTCGTCAGCGCCAGACAGCCAGCCTTCCTCGTCGGCGCCCACCCCGTCGTCCTCCACGGCCGCCTCGACCTCGAAGGCGCCCACCACGTCACGCACACAGGTACCAGGCACGCCACCGGCGTCCGGGGCGGCGATGGCCGACGTCATCGCCTGGATCGAGGCGGGCAGGCCGGCCGACCCGGCGACGTACGCGTCGGTGACGCTCGACGGTGTTTCGACGCCGCTCGAGGGCGGCGTGGCGTTCACCACCCCGGGTACCGAGGCGAACTGCGTGACCAACAAGTACCAGGACGGCGCCCTGGCGTGCCTGGTCAAGCTGACGAATCCGCCGCCCCGCCCACCCGATTTCCCGACGGCATGGAAGAACAATTGGGTGGACTTCTACGGCACCAGCGTCGACGTCGGATCTCCGCACGGTGATCCCGGTCCGTTCGCCGAGGGCACCGGCGCGGAACTGCCCGCAGGTGCGTCGCTGGCCTTCGGTGACTACCGCTGCAGGGCGGATGCCGCAGGCCTGTTCTGCGTCGACTACGCCCACCAGACCGGGGTCAAGCTGGCCGCTACGGGCGTCGAGGGCTTCGGCTGCCTGCAGAAGACCACGCCGCCACCCGAGATCGGCCAGCGGCTCAGCTGCTGAGCGCGGGCTCGTGCCCGGGGTAGGCGTGCACGATCGCGTGTGACAGCGTCGGGATCGCGTGTGCGAGTTCGTGTTCGGCATCGTGGGCCAGCCGGTGCGCCTCGGCGAGGGTCAATTTGGGATCGACGTCCAACTCCACGTCGGCCTCCAGCCGGTGGCCCACCCATCGCATCCGCACCTGCCGCACCGACTGCACGCCGAACCGGTCGGCAAGAGCGTGCTGTGCGGTGTCGACCAACTCCGGGTCGACGCCGTCGAGCAGCCTGCTGAAGACGTCGCGTGCGGCGACCACCAGCAGGCCGCCGATCGCGCATGCGATCACCAGCCCGACGATGGGATCGGCGAGCGGGAATCCGAGCCCGACGCCGATCGCTCCCGCGACCACGCCGAGTGACGTCAGCCCGTCGGTGCGGGCGTGCATGCCGTCGGCCCGCAGTGCCGCCGAGCCGATGCGCTTGCCGACCCTGATGCGGTAGACCGCGACGATCTCGTTGCCGACGAACCCGATGACGCCCGCCGCAGCGACCCACCGGAGGTGCGACAGCGGCACCGGCTCGATCAGGCGACGCACGCCCTCGATCGCCGCGACCGCCGCCGAGATGGCGATGACCGCGAGGACGAACAGGCCGGCCAGATCCTCGACGCGGCCGAAGCCGTAGGTGTAGCGCCTGGTGGCGGCGCGCCCGCTCATCGCGAAGGCGATCCACAGCGGTACCGCGGTCAGGGCGTCGGAGAAGTTGTGCACGGTGTCGGCGAACAGCGCCACCGAACCCGACACCAGCAGGACCGCGACCTGGGCCGCGGCCGTGATGCCGAGCACGACGAGGCTGACCTTGACCGCGCGGATGCCCTCGGCGCTGTCGGCCATTGCGTCGCGGTCGTGATGGCCGTGGTGGTGACCGTGTCCATGACCGTGTCCGAATCCGATGCCCATCAGCCGGCGCTCCCTTCGTGGACGACGCGCAGCTCGCGGTCGTCGAGGTGGTGGGCGGGCACTCCCCCTGCTGCGTGCTCGGCGTTCTGCACGGCATCGATGACCAGCTGGCGCACGTGGTCGTTCTCCAGCCGGTAGAACACCTGCGTGCCCTCGCGGCGCGTGCGCACCAGGTGCGCCATCCGCAGCTTGGCCAGGTGCTGGGACACCGACGGCGCGGGCTTGCCGACCCGTCCTGCCAGGTCGTTGACCGACATCTCCCGGTCGGCCAACGACCAGAGGAGCTGCACGCGGGTGGCGTCGGCGAGCATCCGGAACACCTCGACGACGAGGTCGGCCTGTTCGTCGGCAAGCCGGCGCGTACACGCCTGCTTATCTGCATTCATACGCAGATAGTAGCGCGCTTCCTAGCCGGCCGGCTGGATGCGTGCGCGCACCCGCGCCGGATACGTCTGCGTCATCCCCACTGCGCCGACGAGCACGACGATCGGGATCACCCAGTTGGTCCAGTCCTTGGTCTCCGGCACCTTGGCAGCCGCGAAGCCGAGCACGGCGATCAGCGCGAACACCAGCGCCCACATCAGCGTCAGCACGCGGTTGGTCTGCCGGAACGCCGGCTTCTCCCAGTCCTGAAGGGGCGGTGACAGCCGTGCGTACTGCTCGGTGAACGGGGTGAACGCGAGCGATCCCAACGCCATGAGCGCGAGCACGCCGCTGGAGAGGCTCGTCGAGTAGGTGTCCATCCAGTCCCGGTCGTTGGCGCCGACGATCATGGCCACGGCCGTCACGGCGATGAAGAACACGATGGTGACGATCTCCAGGAGGCGGGGGCCACCGAAGCCCATCGACACACCGAGGATGATCGCCGACAGCACCGCACACAGAGCGCCGTACAACCACGTGCTCGGCCCCTCGGCCACCACCCAGTAGATGATCCACGGCGCGAAACCCACTACGGGGCTGCGCTCGAACCAGTCGTCCACATCAGGAGACTAGGCGCTAGAGGGTGTTACGCCCGGGTCTTTCAGGCGACGCCCTTCTGCTTGAGGATCGGGAGCACGCCCTCGGCGAACCAGTACGCCTCCTCGAGGTGCGGGTAACCCGAAAGGATGAACTCGTCGAAGCCCAGCGAGTGGTACTCGTAGATCAGGTTGGCGACCTCTTGATGGCTGCCGACCAGCGCGGTGCCCGCACCGCCGCGCACCAGGCCGACGCCCGCCCACAGGTTCGGGTAGATCTCCAATTGGTCGAGCCTGCCACCGTGTAGGGCGGTCATCCGACGCTGCCCCTCCGACTCCGATTTGGCGTGCAGCGCAGTCGCGTTCGCCACCTGCTCCTCGGTGAGCTCGCCGACCAGTTCGTTGGCGACGGCCCACGCGGCGGCCGACGTGTCGCGGCTGATGGTGTGCAACCGGATCCCGAACCGCACCTTGCGACCACGCGCCTCGGCGAGCTTGCGCACCTGTTCGATCTTGGCGGCAGCGGCCTGCGGCGGCTCACCCCAGGTGAGGTAGACGTCGACGTACTCCGCGGCGACGGGCAGCGCGGCGGCCGACGAGCCGCCGAAGTAGATCGCGGGCAACGGATCCGGCGGTGCCGACACCCTGGCGTCGGCCACCTCGTAGTAGTCGCCCTTGAAGTTCACCGACTCCTCACGCCAGATCGAAGTCACCACATTCAGGAATTCGGCTGTGCGGGAATAGCGTTCGTCGTGGCCAAGCCAGTCGCCGAAGCGACGCTGCTCGATGTCGTCGCCACCGCTGACGACGTTGAGCAGCACCCTGCCCTCCGAGAACCGTTGCAGCGTCGCCGTCTGCTGCGCGGCCAGCGTCGGCGGGGTGAGCCCCGGCCGGAAGGCGACGAGGAACTTCAGCCGCTCGGTCTCGGCGAGCAGCGCCGCCGCGGTCAACCATGCGTCCTCGCACCAGGTTCCGGTCGGCGTCAGGACCCCTTCGTAGCCGAGCCGGTCGGCGGCGCGAGCCACCTCGGCGAGGTAACGGCGGGTCGGGGCACGGAAGTTGTCGGGCACCGTGTGATGCGACGACGCGTGCGACGCACCGACGATCGAGCGGCTGTCGCCGTTGGTGGGCAGGAACCAGAAGAACTTGGCAGGCACGAAGACTCCTATTTGGAACTGATGAGCAACGGACGAAGCGCGTCGTTGTATCGGCGGTCGACCCAGTCGGCGAACTTCGGCGCTGAGGCGATCTGACCGGATGCGGCGAACAGGTCGGCGAGCTTCTGCTCCGACGCGATGACGTCGTCGTCGAGTTCGACGGGCAGGCGCAGGCTGCGCGCCTGGGACACCTCGGCGACCTTGAGGTCCAGACCGACCGCAGCGGCGTAGCTCTTCGCCCAGTCCTCCGGGTGTTGCTGGGCCCACCCGGCGGCCTTCTCGAAGCGAATCAGCAAGTCCTGCAACGCGGTATTGCGCTTCGGGTCGGCCAAAGCCTGGTCGGACGCGACGCCGAACCAGTAGCCGTTGGTCACGTCCTTGGCTTGACCGATGCTGCGCACCGGCAGTTGCGCGGCAGCCTGAGCGGTGAAGGGGTCCCAGATCGCCCACGCGTCGGCCTGTCCGCTGCTGAAGGCGGACAACGCATCTGCGGGCTGCAGGAACACCAGCGTCACGTCCTCGGGGGTCAGCCCTGCCTTCTTCAGCTGCGCCAAGATGTGACCGTGCGCGGAGCTGCCCTTGCCGACCGCGATGCGCTTGCCGCGCAGCTCGGCGATGTCCGAGATGGGCGAATCGGCGCGCACCAGGACCTGATCGCCGTTGCCGCCCCCGTTGTAGACCGAGACGACCTTGACCTTTGCGTTGGCGGCAGCGCCGAAGATCGGAGGGGTGTTGCCGGTGATCGCGAAGTCGATCTTGCCCGCGGTGGCGGCTTCCACCTGCGGTGGTCCCGATGTGAAGGTGGAGAACACCACCTTGTACGGCAGATCGTTGAGCGCGCCCGCCGCACGCAGCAGCGACTCGGTGTTGCCCTTCTGGTCCCCGATCTGCAGTGTCACGTCCGACAGTTCGGACAGCGGCACCGTGGCCGGCGCCTGCTGGGTGCCCGCGTTCTCCTGTCGCGATACGCAGCCGGCCAGCACGCCGACCAACATCAGCAATGCGGCTGCTCGGAGCGCGATGGGTCTGCGGCTTCGCGGCCCGGATGTGGACATGATCATTCCTTCGGTTGGGCTTTGGCTATGTCAGTTCTGAACGCCGAGCTGGTCGAGCAGCTCGGCGCGGTAGCGCTCGGTGTTGGCCGACGGATCCGAAGGCGGGCGCCGCGCGTCGTCGATGACCATGGTGTGCACGACGCGTCCTTCGTCGAGCACGAGCACGCGGTCGGCGAGCGCGACGGCTTCATCGACGTCGTGGGTGACCAGCAGCACCCCGAATCCGTGCTCGCGCCACAGGTCGAGCAGCAGCGCCCGCATACTCAACCGGGTCAGCGCGTCGAGGGCGCCGAAGGGTTCGTCGAGCAGCAGCAGCTCGGGGTCGGCGACCAGCGCGCGGGCCAACGAAACCCGTTGCGCCTGACCGCCCGACAACGTGAGCGGCCAGACATCCGCGCGATCGGCGAGACCCACGTCGGCGAGCGCACGATCGGCGCGTGCCACGGTCTCGGCCTTGGACAGCTTGCTGCGGGTCAATCCGTACACGACGTTGGTTCGCACGTCGCGCCACGGGAACAAGCGCGGTTCCTGGAATGCCATCGCGGGCGCCCCCGCGACGACGCGTTCACCGGTGTGATCGGTCGACAGGCCCGACAACACGCGCAGCACCGTCGACTTGCCGGAACCGCTGCGACCGATGAGCGCGACGATCTCGCCCTTGCCGACCTGCAGGGACACGTCGACGAGGACGTGATGGCCGCCGTACCACTTGTCGACGTGGCGCAGTTCGCCCGCGGTGCCGACCCTCCGAACGGACGTAACGGTCACTGGCGGTACCTCAGGGCTCGGCGTTCCATGGCGCGTACGGCCGCATCGGTGCCGATGCCCAGTAGGGCATAGACGATGAGGCCGAAGATGATGACGTCGATGCGAAGGAAGTCGCGGGCGTTGTTGATCAGGAAGCCGATTCCCTTGTCTGCGTTGATCTGCTCGGCCACGATGAGGGTCAGCCACGCGATGGCCAACGACTGACGAAACCCGACGAGCACCTGCGGCGCCGCGCTCGGCACGATGATGGTGCGAAATCGCTGCCAAAACGAGAAGCCAAGAACCTGGGCGGTTTCGAACAGCTTCGGGTCTACCTGGCGGATCGCCGAGAACGTGTTGAGGTACAGCGGGAAGCTGACGCCGAGCGCCACCAGCAGGACCTTCGGCAGCTCACCGATGCCGAACCACAGGATGAACAACGGAATCAGGCCGAGGTGCGGAAGCGCGCGGACCATCTGCATCGGCGGGTCAACCGTCGCCTCGAACCATCGGGACAGGCCCACCGCGGTGCCCAGCGCGACGCCGATCACGCCGCCGAGGATCAGGCCCTCGACCACGCGAACACCCGAGACCCGCAGCGCGTCGACGAGTTGGCCGTTCTTGATCAGTTCGATGCCGGCCTCGACGATCAGCGACGGGGCGGGCAGCACGTCCTGCGAGATCAACCCGACGGCGCTGCCCAGCTGCCACAGCGCCAACAGGATGACCGGAGACAATAGCCGGATCAAGCCCCACTTGCGCTGCCGCGGCCCAGTTTTCGCCGTCGGCGAAGCCACCGTGGTCACGGCGGCTGACTGAACGGGAGAGGTCACGATGCAGCGACCCTACGCATCGGCCCGAGACGCGTGAAGGGTTCAACTCTGCCTGATACAAAGGGAACGGCCCCGCTGGGAATGCCAGCGGGGCCGTTCGACGAGCGGTTCGGGTCAGGAGAAGCGGGTGTTGCCCGTGACCAGATCGGCGGTGACGTCGGTCCCGTTGATCTTCGAGGTCAGCTTGTTGTTCGCCAGCTTCACCGATTGGTCGGCCTGCAGCAGGATTCGCTTGCTGCGCACCTGATTCTGGAACTGGGCGTTGGTGAGCTGCTGCAGCTCCGCCTGCTCGAAGTCCTTCCCGCTGATGCCACCGTTGAACTGCACACCGGTCACCGTGCCGTCGGGACGCACGATCCAGGAGGCGCGCACGCCGTCCAGGGCGGCGGTGTACATGCCTGCAGGCGAAGACACCGGAGCTGCGGTGAAGTTGTACGTGACACCGTTCATCGTCAGGTCGCCCTTGACGTCCGAGCCGGTGAACTTCGCGTTGAGCGTGTCGCGGAACTTGTTCTTGATGTCGATGGCGCCGCTGGCCTGGTTGCCGAAGAACCACGCCTCGTCGTCGACGCCGTTGCAGGCGTAGGCGGTGATGTCGTTGCCGTCGACGGAGATTCCGATGGCCATCTTCTTTCCGTCCTTCTCCATGTCGGCCATGTACCTGGCGGACGTGGGGAAGGGCGCGGCCGTCGCGGGTGCCGCAGATGACGACGCCTGCGAGGGCGTCGCTTCCGTGGACGAGCCGCTCGAGCAGGCGGTCAGGGTGCCCAGTGCGATCATCGCGCTGAGACCGATGAGCAGGGTGCGGAACTGTTTTCTCATGTCACCAGCATGCTTCGCAGCCCACCGCGGTACATGGAGAATGTATGGAGATTGCATGGAGATATGAACCGGCGATCATCGATCATTCGGCCAGGAACGCCTCGACCTCGGAGCAGAACATCTGCCACGCGGGCTCGGTCTCGGTCAGCAGGTGGTTGTTGCTGGCCAGCGCCACCAGCCGCGAATCCGGTATCAGGGCGGCCAACTCCTCGCCGTAGCGCATCGGCACCCGGTGATCGTCGCGCGCGTGCATGATCAGCGTCGGGCACGACACCCGTTCCGCCAGTTCGCGGACGTCGATCCGGGCGAACTCCTCCAGGAAGCGCACGGCGTTGTCCGGCGACGTGGTGCGGCGCTGCAGGTGGTCGAACGCCTCCCAGTCGGCGCGGGACCCGTCGGGCAGGAACTGCGCTGCGAACACTTGACGGAACGCCGGGTCGTCTCTCCCCCATCCGACCCGCGCGAGGTCGAGATCCAGTGCGGCCGCACGCCTCTCGGCATCGTCGATGGCGCGCACCGCACGTCCCCGTGCGTAGGACGAGCAGAGGATGAGCTTGGTGACCTGCTCGGGATGCTTGGCCGCGTAGGCCACCGCCACCGCGCCGCCCTGCGACACCCCGAGAAGGGGAAAATGTTCCAGCCCCAGCGCTTCGACGACGGACTCCAGGTCCGTCACCCAGTCGTCGAACGTGAAATCGGCTGCTTCCCAATCGGAAAGGCCACAACCGCGTTCGTCGTACCGAATGAAGGTATTGCTGGCCGCAAGGTCGCGAGCCCAATGCCGCCAGACGGGACTCTCGATGTCATAGCCCAGGTGCGTCATCCAATTCGCGGCGCGGACCAACGGCGGGCCCTCCCCCGCCACCGCATACGCCAACCGCACGCCGTCGGCTGCACGGCAGAACGCGATGTGCTGACGCGGTGGCGGCGCCGATTCGGGCACCGCGGGGGCAGCGTCCGGGTCGACGGTGATGGTGCCGACGAACTGATAGCCACGGCCGCGGACCGTGCGGATGTAGCGCTGCGACTCGCCGTCGTCGCCCAGTGCGTGCCGGACCGCCTTGATCCGGCTGGTCAACGCCGCCTCGCCGACGAACCGGCCACCCCACACCGTGTCGAACAACTCTTCCTTGGTGACGAACCTGTCGTGGTTGCTCACCAGATGAGTCATGACGTCGAACACCTGCGGTTCGACCTTGATGACGTCACCGTCTCGGCGCAGTTCGTAACGGGCGGTGTCCAACGCGAAGTCATCGAACTGCCACACCCGTCCGGCTGGCGCCGGTTCCGGGGTTGACTCCGCTGACGACAGGGTCAATTCGTTCCGATCTCGAGGTTGGCGATCTCGCATTTCCGATCGAGGTCATCGTAGCTGTGAGCCGTGTATACACGTGAGATCGCGGCGCTGACCTGGGTCAACGCCAGCCGTCGGCCGCCTTGGCAGCGCGCATCAGCGCATCGCACAGTTGGCGCAGTTCGGACCCCTCGGCGCCCTCATCGATTGCCGTTGCGAGGTCCTCGGCGGCGCACCGGACCTCGAAGACGCGATCGGACAGCTCGGACGCCTCGTCGGCGGTGAGAACCACCGAGTCGGGCGACAGCGACGTGCCCTTCACCAACGCGCGTTGCTCGTACGCGCGCTGCCGACACGACTGCCTGCAGTACTGCCTGCGCCTGCCAAGCCCGGCGTCGGCGACTTCGCGCCCGCACCAGCGGCACGGCTGCGCGCGACTGCGTCGTTTGGTTCCTGGCGCCACGGAAACCGACTCTAAACCGCTGGCAGCTCCGATCCCGGTATCATGGGTCGCTGAGTCGGGAACTTCGCGTCATCCGAATGCGTTGATTCCCCGGACGAATCGCATGACAAGGAGATGTTGACGATGGCTGATCGTGTCTTGAGGGGCAGTCGCCTCGGAGCCGTGAGCTACGAGACCGACCGCAACCACGACTTGGCGCCGCGTCAGGTCGCGCGCTACCGCACCGACAACGGCGAGATCTTCGAGGTGCCGTTCGCCGACGATGCCGAGATCCCCGGCACCTGGCCGTGCCGCAACGGCATGGAGGGCGCCCTCATCGACGGCGACGTGCCCGAGCCCAAGAAGGCGAAGCCGCCGCGTACCCACTGGGACATGCTGTTGGAGCGCCGCTCGATCGAGGAGCTCGACGAGCTGCTCAAGGAGCGCCTCGACATCATCAAGACCCGCCGCCGCGGTTAGTCAGCGCACGACGCCGCGGGCGCGATCGAGGCGCCCGCGGATGCCCCATTCGGCGACCTTGAAGATCGCCTCACGAATGTTCGACCCGCTCATCTTGGAGACGCCGAGCTCGCGTTCGGTGAACGTGATGGGCACCTCGACGACGCTGAATCCCGCGCTGATGGTGCGCCAGGTCAGATCGATCTGGAAGCAATAGCCCTTGGAGTCGACGGCGCCGAGGTCGATCTTCTCGAGAACCTCGCGCCGGTACGCGCGGTACCCCGCGGTGATGTCCTTGATGTCGACGCCGAGTGAGATTCGCGAGTATCCGTTGGCGGTCTGCGACAGCACCATGCGCCTGCGCGGCCAGTTGCGCACCGTTCCGCCAGGGATGTAACGCGAACCGATGGCCAGGTCGGCACCTGCGTCGACGGCGTCCAGGAGCCGGTAAAGCTCTTCGGGGGCGTGCGAACCGTCGGCGTCCATCTCCACCAGCACCGAGTACCCACGGCCCAGTCCCCAGGCGAATCCGGCCAGGTAGGCGGCGCCGAGGCCGCCCTTGGCGGTGCGGTGCATGACGTGGATGCGGTCCGGGTCGGCCAGCGACAGCTCGTTGGCCAGTTCGCCCGTGCCGTCCGGGCTGCCGTCGTCGACGATGAGAACGTGTACGTCGGGTCGCGCGGCGTGCACCCTGCCGACGATGAGCGGCAGATTGTCCCGCTCGTTATAGGTCGGAATGATGACCAGCGTGCGCTGACTCCGGCGGTCGCCCCCTGCGGTCATGCGCGATCTCGCTGCGCTTCTCGCTCCACAGTCATTTGGCTCCTTCGTCGTCGGTCGCCTTCTTGCGGCGACGCACGAAGCTCCCATTGTGCAGTATCGCCGCGGCCAGGGACGCAACACCGATGGCAACGAGTAGTCCTTGGACGATCGGACCCCACCTGGTTGCGGGCGTCAGATCCGTCTTGAGCCGGATCTGGCTATCCAGGTAGGCAGGCTCGAAGAAGGCCGTGCGGGCCACCACGTGGCCGTCTGGGGCCACCACCGCGCTGATGCCGGTGGTGCCCGACACCACCGTGTAGCGATCGTGCTCGACGGCCCGCAGCCGGGCGAACGCGAGCTGCTGAGCGCTCATCGCCTCGGTGAACGTGGCGTTGTTGGCAGGAACGGCAAGCACTTGGGCACCGTTGAGCACCGACTCGCGGGCGGCACGGTCGAAGATCACCTCCCAGCACGTGGTGACCCCGATCGGAATGCCAGCGGCGTTGACCACCCCATTGCCGGTGCCCGGCAGGAAGTAACCGGCCCTGTCGGCGAACGACGACAGGTGAGCAAAGAAGCTGCGCCACGGCAGGTACTCGCCGAACGGCTGCACGATCTGCTTGTCGTGCCGCTCGCCGGGGCCGCTCTGCCCGTCCCACACGATCACCGAGTTGGTCGACACCGGGTTGGCCGGGGTGTAACCGGGTGCGGCGAGGACGGCGCCGACCAGGATCGGGGCGTGCACCGCGTTGGCCGCCGCTGAGATGACCTCGGCAGCGTCGGCATTCCTGATGGGGTCGATGTCGGACGAGTTCTCCGGCCAGATCACCACCGCCGGCTGCGGCGCCCGGCCCGCGCGCACGTCCTCGGCGAGGAGCATGGTCTCGCGGACGTGGTTGTCGAGCACCGCGCGCCGCTGGGCGTTGAACTCCAGGCCGAGCCTCGGCACGTTGCCCTGCACCGCGGCGATCGTGGCCGCGGGATCGTCACCGGCGCCCAGCCCGGACTGGCGTACGTGTGGGCCCGCCAG
>Ga0105237_10004613_pt1 | contig 15881 bp, 27 predicted proteins | sample KBSC24metaG_FD_81520 | JGI IMG/M metagenome (GOLD analysis project Ga0105237, IMG submission 81520) | Corn rhizosphere microbial communities from Kellogg Biological Station, Michigan, USA - KBS C2-4 metaG | ecosystem: Host-associated > Plants > Roots > Rhizosphere > Soil | place: Michigan, USA... | reverse complement strand
GTTCAGGCCTCTGAACCTAATACATCCTGCGGTGTTTTTGACAAGCGTGGACGAGACAGGGCACCCGGCGCGGCGAGCGCAGACAACAGGGCGAGCGCCCGGATCCGTCCTGCTGAGCCGTGCGGAGACAACGGCGGGGCCGACGCGTGCCTGCGCTCACCGGCCGTCCCCTTTCGACGCCTTTGCTGATCGCTCGTGCCGGCGAGAGCGCGAAGGTCCGGCTGACGAAGGGTTCCCGATCACAAGCGCCTCCGACGGCTCGTTGACCAGCGCCGGGAGCGACCAGGTCCAACCGGCGGACGGCTCCCGGTCATGAGCAGCCTCCACGAGACATCGAGGCGACGTCGCGGGCCCGGAAGCGGCGCCTGCCCTTCCCGGCGTCCGCCAATCCGGAACACGCGGATGTCGCGAACGACCTGGAGCCGGTGCCCAGGATTGAACTGGGGACCTACGGTTTACGAAACCGTTGCTCTACCACTGAGCTACACCGGCGAAAACTAAAGGCGGTGGGTACTTACGTCATCTCCTGGGCTCTCGTCAACCGTCTGCGTTGCCACTGCGTTGCTACGCGGCTCGGTTCTCTCGTCACGACGGGAGGCAAGGTCTATCACATCCCCCCCAGCGCGTGACAGATCGACCCGCAGCGCCGGCAGGTCTTCCGGCCGCAGCATGTCGGGCCGCAGGTGCGCGTAGCGCTGGGTGGTGGTCACGCTGGCGTGGCCGAGGATGACCTGCAGCTTCTCGATCGAGCCGCCTCCCAGTACGAACTGCGACGCGTACGTGTGCCGCGTGACCTGATACACGCTGAGCGTGCGTGGCAGCCGGCAGGCCTCCAGGGCATCGCGGACCTTCGTCTGCACGGTGGGCCCGCCCAGGAAGCGGGATGGCGAGCCCTGACGCCCCCCCTTCTCGGGGTGCTCGGGCCGGAAGAGCTGGCTCTCGCCCTCCGTGGCGAGCCGCCATTCGGCGAGGATCTTCGCCAGCGCGTCCGACACCGGCACGAAGCGGGGCTTCCCGCTTTTCGGTAACCCGACCCGGCCGTGCCGAACCTGGCGCTGGACGGCGATCCTCCGCGTCGTCAGGTCGATGTCACCCCACTCCAACGCCAGTACCTCCCCAGGCCGCAGCCCCGCCAGCACGCCGACGGCGAAGACGACGTGAAACGGTGCGGGCAGCGCCCGGAAGACCGCAGCGATGTCCTCCTGGCGCTCCAGGAAGGCCGTGGAGCGCGGATCGTGAGCGCTCCGATACAGGCGCCGCGTGGAGCGCGGGAGCGCGCGCACGGGGTTCGCGGTGGCGAGCCCGCGCTCGATCAGGTCCGTGTACAGCGTGGACAGCAGGCGAACGCAGTGGCCCGCCGTCGTGGAACTGGTCCCCCGAGCGAGCCGGCTCTCGACGAACCGCCGCACCTCGGCCGGCGTGACCTCGTCGGGCAGCATCCGGCCGAAGAACGGTCCTAGGTGACACTTCCAGCGAGAGCCATCGTCGCGGAACGATCTGACCGTGAGCTTGCGGCGCTCGAGCCACGCCTCCGCCAGCGTCGCCAGCGGCGGCGACGGCGCCTTCTCCACCTCCAGACCTCCGCGTCCGGCAGCGAGGTCGCCGAGGATGCGCGCCAGCACGCGACGCGCGGTGTCCTCCGTCGGAAACTTCGCCGAGCGGCGCCGACCGCTTTCGCGCCACTGAACCCACCAATTTCCCCCGCGCTGCCAGACGGTGCCTTGGCCGGCTGGCCGTTTCCGTGCCTTGCGCTTCATCGTGTAGCCCTCCGTCTCGGAGTGACCTCGACGGCTGACGCCGCCGGTCCTGCGGGCGCTGGTCGCACCCCGTCGATTGGGATGACCTTCGCGGCGGGCCCACCGCCGTCTGGCCGCAGCGGCGCCGTCAGCGCGGCCGAGAACGTGCGCCGCTGAAAGTGTATGTAGCGCGCTTGGGTCAACGCCACGGACGAGTGCCCCAGCGCCTGGCTGATCTCGTCGATGCTGGCGCCGGCAGCGAGCCCGCGGGACGCGAAGCTGTGCCGTCCAGCTCGGTGGAACGTGAGCGCCTGCGGCAATTCGAGCGCGGTGCGGACCTTGCGCCATTGATAGCCCACCTCGTCCTTGCCGTAGGGGAAGCGGCCATCGCGGGCCGGGAAGACGAGATCGGCGTCGGTGGCGCCCTCCGCGCGCCGCCGTGCGATCCACGGACCTAGCAGCGCCGGCAGATCGCGCGGCGCGGGCGCGAACTTCGTCTTGCCGTCGCCGTGCTTGTCCTCTTTCAGGGGCCCGACGTAGCTGCGCGCCACCCTGACCGTCCCGTGTTGTAGGTCGTCGAGATCGCCCAGCCGGAGGCCGGCCGCCTCGCCCGTCCGCAGGCCGCAGCGGTTCGCCAACAGGAACAGCAGCCCGAACGGCTCCGGCAGCGCTTCGACGATTCGGACAACGGTCCGATCGTCGGCGAGCCACGGCACGTCGGCCAGGCTCTGTGCGCCGCGTGGGCGTCGGCCGTTGGGGATCGCCCTGCAGGGGTTCACCTGCAGGTGACCCCGGTCGACCGCCCACGAGCCGAAGCGGGAGAGCAGCCCTAGGAGGCCGCGCTGCGAGCTCGGCTTCATCGAGCCCGCGACCGCGAGGTCGTCCAGCCAGGTCATCACGCGCGGGAGCGTCAGCTCGGACGCGCGCAGGTGACCGAAGGCCGGCACCAGGTGGCGCCGAGCGCGGTATCCGTCGTTGCGGGCGCCCCGATTCGACAGCGCCGTCACCCAACGTGCCATGAGCTCGCCGACCGACGTCGACGCGGCCTCCGACACCTCGAGGCCAAGGGCCTGCCTCTCGGCGCGTGCTTCGATGGCCCGCGCCACCGCCAGTGCTTCCCGCTTCGTCTGCTGGTGCACGCGCCGCGCGCGCCAGACACCGCCGACCTTGACCCGCGCGAACCACCGCGGCGCCGCCTTCGGCCCGCGGAGGAACACCGAGGCCATCTAGGCGCCCTCCGGGGCGCTGTTCCCGCTCGTGACGTTGTTCATATTCTCGCTCCCTCTCAGGTGGTTTGGCAGGTCCCGCGCGATTCGCGCGCTGACCGTGGCCGGGGTCGTACGTGACCCTTTTGTTGCTACATAGATACTACATCCGTCCCGCTTTTTGGGGACATGAGTCCTCGGCGTGTACCGTTGTGCCGCGATGCCTCAGCGAACAAAGCCCGTTCCTAAACGGGACCCGCCAAAGGGCGAGATGCTCCGGGTACGCCTCACCGCCGAGCAGAGGGCCGCTTTCGACGCGGCAGCTCAGCGGCTCGGAATGGGGCTGTCTGCCTTCGCACGGATGTCGATGATCGAGAGAGCCCGCGCCGAGGGGATCGAGGTCAAAGCCCCCTGACTGATCAGGTCCGTTTTCTTGGCCAGAATGCGGACGGGCGCGCGCCTCACTTAGTCACCCCAGCGCGCGGGCAGCCGCCGCAAAGCTCCCCTTCCCCCTACTTTCGATCTGTCGGACCCGCTCGCGCGTGAGGCCGACGGCGCGGCCCGCCTGTTCCAGCGTGGCGGTGCCGCGATCAGCGACGTCAAGCGAGCAGCTCTCGCCCATCGCCCACACCTCCAGGTGCGGGAAGTTCAGCTTGATGCCGCCGCTCTCGCGCACCTCGAGGAACAGGTGGTGCCGGCACGACACCCACGGGCACGGCCGCGGACCTGCGGCGCAGTCGCCTCGGGTCCGCGGCCGCGCGGTGGGCAACGGCTGCGGCCCGGTCGCCGGCGCGGATGCGCTCACCGCCCTCCTGCCCAAGCGGGAAGCTCGTCCGCGGCGTGCTCGTTCGAAGGCGACGATCCCCCTTGGACCACTTCCGGCCCCGACGCTTGCTCGTCGGTGGCGGCGAGTTCGAGTTCGGGAGCATGCGCGATGATGGAGCCCAAGCGCGGCAGCAGCGTGGTCGAGATGTTCATGCCGAACGTCATCGGCATTCGCGTCCCGTCGGGCCTGATCCGCCAGTACCGAAATCGGAGAACCGCGCGATGTCTGCGGGTCAGACGGGTGACCGTGATGATCTCGCCGGCGCCCGCGACGAGTTCACCCAGCATCGCCTCCGCAGACCGAATCGAACCCCTGCGCAAGAAATTGCGACGATCCCACAGGCGATCCGCTCGATCGCGCAGTTCCTTCGCCAGCGCACGGCTGTCGGGCGGCTCTCCGCCGGATGGGCCTCCCTGGGCAGCGATCACGCGACGGCCTCGAACGCAGTAGGAGGTTCAGCCGGCGACGACGCGCACGTTTTCACATAGACGCTGAACGCGCGCGCGAGGTCCGACGACTCGCCGAACTGCCGCCCAATCAGCCAGCACGCGCGCTGCTCGGGCGTCATTGTTCGCCAACGCTCGACCCGGGCCGCAGCAGCCTCGCGAATCTGCGCGGACATCGACACGGAGGCCGCGCTGATGCTCGCGCTGAACGCCGCCCGCCGGTGAACGTCGATCGCGTCAAGCAACCCCCGCAGTTCGGCGAACCGCGCCCCGTCGAGTCGCCCGACGCGTTCGAGATCCGCACGTGCGGTAGCCTCTTCCGCGTCGTCATGCCCCGGCGCTCGGTCAAGATGCGCCGCGCGCGATCGACGGCCTCGTCGACGAGGCGACCCTCAGCAGGGGTCATCGGCCGCCGCCTTCGCCTGGCAGGAGACCGTGATGGGCGTCGCGGTACGCCCGCACCGCGGCCGCGGTTTCGAGGTGCGGTCCGGCGCCGTCCTTCGCATCGACGACCTCCGATGGAATCCTGCCGTCGCTGCGTCGCATTCTGAGCCGCTGAACGTGCGCGGCCGTCATGCCATCGGTGACGCCTCCGGCGCCGTCGCCGACCTCATCTTGCGCCCCCCGCTGATGGTCGGGATCGCTCTCGTCGGTGACTACTACGTCGTGGACAAATGGTCTGGTCATTTTCTCTTGCCTTTCTTGGTCGTGGTCGGGGCGTTGGTGGTGCTGCGGCCGAACTCGGCTGCGGCTTGAAAGAGAGCTTCGTCAGGATCGACACCGTCGGCGACGAGCTCGTCGAGCCGTACGTGGTCGAACAATTGGATGCGGGCGGCGGGATCGTTCGGTTTCGGCGGCGCCGGGCTACCGTCGTCTAGGCACCGCGTCCCTGCGTCGGGCAAAAACAGAACCCCACCGGGCTCGGGCGCATCGGCTGATCCGCCGCCGAGGAGGGCGAACGCCTCGATCGGTGGAGGTCTGAGCCCATGGTGGATCTCGGCGCGCGCCAGCCGTGCCAGGGCCTCGCGGCCGACGTCGTTGACGGTTCTCTTGCTGTTGTCGTCCTGGTCGTTCATTGGGTCCTGGTCCTTTCGCGTGCCGCGTTCTCGATCGCGTCGAGGCGGAGGAGCACGTCCTGCAGTTCGACCGACTTCGCGGCCATCGACAGGACGGCCACGCATGCCGACGTACGAGCCGCGCTCGCGGGGATCGCCCCTGTGCCCATCCGAACGAGGTCGCGTGCGCATTGAGCAGAGCCCACGGCCAACACGGTGGCCGTGCCGCTGAGCAACTTGCCGCGCTGGCGCGCGAGTTCGCTCGCGAAGGCTGGCACCTGCATCCAGGCCCTGATCGTCCGCTCCGACACGCTGGCTCGGCTTCCCGCCTCAGCCTGGGTAAGGCCGTCGAGCAGTGCCATGATGGCCCTCGCCTGCCTGGCCGTGATCGTCTCTCTCTTCACGACCGCCCCCCGGAAACCGGCAGAAACCGGCAACGCCTGGCTGGTGGTCGACGCCGGGGTGTGACCGCGCCATGCGTAACACTGAGACGGCGGCCCCACCCGCCTTCCAACGTCGAAAGCGAAGTCGCGCGCCGTGGATCCAGCATGGGGGTCATTCCGTCAGCTCCGGGTAGCGAGAGAGACGCCGCGTCCCATTTCGGGCGCGCAGCGCCCGCGCCTGCAGCACGGGGATCCCCTGCGACACGAGCAGGTGCCAGCTCCAGCCGGAGTCGCGCCAGTACGTGTCACCGGGGCGTGCACCAGCCGACATGTAGTAGTCGGTGGCGATCTGCCGGACGAGTTCTAGGTCTCCGAGGGCGGCGAGAGTGCGACCGATCCGCCCCGCCTCGCTCGGGCGCAGCGCCGGAGGCTCAGCACCCAGGACGGCCCGATAGGCATCCCTGACCGCCTCGATCGCCTCCGATCCGACCACGGTGGGGGGCGGTCCCGCTCCCCCTCCTTTTTCTGATCCTCCTCCTGATCCTCCTCCTGCTCCTGTGTCCGTCACGGTGTCCCCCACCGTGTCCGCCACGGTGGGGGACACCGTGTCCCCCACCGTGCCCCATGCCGCCGCGTATCCCGGACCTCGCGCCGAGACCGCTGCGCCCAGGGCCGTGGCCACCTCGTCCCGTAGCGGGCACGGGGGGACCTGGGGCCAGGTCGACCGCCATCCCATCACGACGCTCGGATTGGCCGGGGGCGCGTCGCCGATCACGGCGGGGAGCCAGATGAGCCGCGCCCGCCAGTCGGCGCGGACGAGGCCTCGCGTCTCGAGTTCGCGGTAGGCGGCGTCGAGGCGACGCGCGGGCCAGCCGAGAGCCTCGGCAAGGCCGGCGCGACCGGCGACCACCAGGCCCGGAATCGGCGTCGTCTCTGGGCCCGTCCGGAGGCGCAGCAGGAGCACGATGGCCGCGTCGGACAGGACTCCCATCTCGGTCCAGATCGCGACCGGTACGCGCCGGTAAATCCCCTCGGCGCTCACGAGCGCGCCTCGCGCGCCAGCGCGGCGATCTCGTCGTCACCCGCCGGCGCCTCCAGTAGGACGCGCACTATGCGGCCCAGTCGCCGCGACATCAGCGTGCCGTCGGCGATCCGCCGGTCGATGGTGTCCCTGCTGACGCCGAGCACCTCAGCAGCCTCGGCGCGTGAGCACCAGCGGCCGCCCGTCGCCGTCACGACGGCCGGCAGGGACGCGACTTCGCGGAGCAGGGGGGCGATGGCCCGTGCGACCGCGGCGCCCACGGCGGCGGCGATCGCGCCTTCGATCGTCGCGTCACCCACGGCGGACCTCGTCGAGTACGCGAGCGAGCACAGCGACCACGGCGGCGCGGGGCGCCGCGATACCTGCGGCGATCCGGAGCGCGGCGTCGGGCGCGATGCCCCAGCGGCTGGCCCCGCGGCGGACGCCCAGCCGGCGCAGATCGCGTCGGAGTTGCGCAGACGGTCCCACGGGCATCCGGACGGGGTCTGTCGGCCGCCGTTCAGCCACCGACGACCTCGTTCATCGAGGCCTTCACGAAGAGCGGGTCCACCGGCGTCCCGGCCAGAGCGACGCCAAGTCGCTGGGCAGCCACGATCAGCGTCGTCGGCTGTACCGGTAGCGCGGCGCAGAGCCGCGCCACGGTAGCATTCGCCAACCCTATGTGGGCGACGGCGGCGGACTCCCCCATCTCAGCGATCAATGCGCGCGTTGCCCGTGCGACGGCTTCACTGGCGCGGGCGGGTTTCAGGGTCGGTGTCGTCCGTATCACCCCTCAGTGATCGCAGATCTGCGCCGCCCGTCCCGAGATCAATTCGCGGAAGTTCGAGGGGTTGTTTATCGGCCGCCGGGCGGGAGCACGGGGATCAGCCTCCGTCCCCGACGGTCGATCTGTCTGCTGGTCAGCAAGTCCCTGATCGCAGCTCGGCCTGCGCTTTTCGAGCACCTCATCTTCTTGATCAGATCCTCGACCCCAAGGCCCCTAGGACTGTTCTCCACCAGGCGCCTCGCTGTCGTCAGGAGGTCTCGCGGCTCGTCGGCGGGCGCACCCGCGGCTCGGAGAACCTCCGTCCAGCTCTTGATATGGCTCTCTGGCGAATCTGTAATCCCGACATAGGAATCGACGGACAGGCCAAAACTTTCCACTGCTCTCCGGGCGACTTCGGACGCTGGGATCCCTTTTTCCTTCGCGTAGAGGGCCAGCAAGGTGACCGCTGGTTCTCTGGCGGCGCGTGTGATGGGGCGGCCGCGACCCGAGGGCGGAGAACCGATCTTCAGTGCCGTATCCTCAAGCATCACGTCCGCAGTCAATCGGAGGTCCGCGCTGTAGCGATGGAAGACTTCTGGATCTCCTTGCGGCATGTCGTCGCTCGGCACGATGGACGGCGGCGTCAGATCGAGACGCGAGAGGGAGAGCCGCCTACTCTCCACGGATGCCTTGACGAACCCGTCCAACCAACTGTCGCCGTCGTCGCGCTTCGAACGTCCCCAGCCGCAACATATTTGCCAGCACTCATCGAGCCTATCTCGCAAGGTGGACAGACGCGTCGTCTCGTAATTCTTGTTGCGATATCGGTTCGCCCGCGCGATCTCGTGTGCCAAGCTGTCCGCGGCGTCGGCCGTCGCGACGAGCGCGTCAGAACCTTTGGTCCAGTAATCCCACCATCCCCGGCGGATCAGGCGGAAGAACGCGCGCTCAAGGAAAAGAAGTCGGAAGATCGCGACGTTCACTTCGTCGGCGAACTCGGGAAACTGGGTGTTCCCTTCAGCGTCAATAATCGGCACCTTCCCGCACTTTCGCCGCACCGAAGGAACGTTCCGGGCCGGGCCGCGAGTGCGGAGCGCGACCCCGCTGCGGTAGCTAGCCGCCGCGGTGCCCGGACCCCAAAGCGTAGCCAACCAGATGCGGAAAACCAGATGAGATGACGAACCGCGAGCATCCTAGCGGACGCTCGGGACACTTGCGGGCGACGCTACGGCGCCGTGGTGCGCGCGTCCCGAGAGTCCATGTCTCGCTGCGCGACGCGCCGGCTCGCCATCTGGTACGCGTCGAGAGCTGCTACGAGGTCGGCGGTCGGCCTGTGGATTCGATGCGCGATGTTGATGACGGCTTTTTCGTCGCTACCGTAGCTGGCAAGGAACGCGTCGAACGCGGCCCACGCTTTCGTCGTGGTCGGCTTGGTGTCGAGAGCCCGTGACTTCACCCGGTCGACGATCTGCCCGCCAGCAATCCTAGGTGCCCATTCGCGCTGATAGGGATGGCACCTCACCTGCCGCATCAGGCTGATCGCGGACCGCTCGTCTTCGGTGAAGGAGGACCGGAACGCGTTTAGTTGCGTCCAAAACGCCGCAAACGCTTCACGTCTCGTCTTCTCGAGCGGGTCTGGAGTGTTTTTGCTCCAAGTCGGCCATTTGGAACGCCGGTTGTAGGTGTCCCAGATGTCCGAGATGGTCCCGTGGAGGTTGATCCAGAGAGGGTCAGCGAGGCAAAACCGCGCAGCCCTAAAGCTGACGTTTTCCAGCAACTCCGAGCTGGCCCATGCCAGTCTTCCGACCCACTGTCGCTCCAGCAACTCGTCTCGCAGATGGTGAGGGTGAGCTCGTTCCAGCACTGCGTCGATCTCATCGCGCGGCAGACGGGTGGTCCGAGCGATCGAGTCCAAGATGTCGTCCACCTCTGCCGCCGTCCACACGAGCTTCCAGCTCATGGCCGCCGACCGTACCATGACCCCGTTGCCCGCGGTGCCTCACACTTACGCGCTGGCGGGGATGGCCCGGATGTGCGTCCTGAGGCGATCGTCGGTCCTGCACGAAGCCGCGCTCTCACGTGCGGCGGGCCCGCGAGATAGCCGTGGCCACGCCATGGCGCGGGCACCTTTCTCGTGCGGCGTGGAGCGGGCGCGCTGGATTTGCCGCCGCGCTCGCGACCCCTGGCCCCGCCTCGTCTTGAAGCTACTGGACCGCATGTAGCGCACCGTCGGCCGGTTTCGTCTCCCGTGTTCCCACGTGGCGAGGACTAGGTCGGTCGACGAACGAGGTGCCCGTCAGACTGTCCAACCTCGGCACTCGCAGCGGCTCTCGGCACTGCGCGCCTTCGTATCTGGAAAGCTAAACGACAGGATCTAACGCCCACCGAAGCGCCGCGGTCACAGGCGACACCGACCTTGCTGTGGTGCTAAACACCGAGGCGATGACGTGGCTGTCGGAATGGCGCGCCCTCGCCGCGCGAATCGAGGGGCTGGGCGTAGCAGGCAGCGACCTCATGCGAAGCTTCGGCGTCCGGAACACCGACCCGTTCAGCGTCGTAAACGTGGTGATTAGGCCTTCAATGGCAGCCGTGCTGAACGACTTGGGTGCCTTTCGCGACCGCCACCGGGATCTACTGCCGGCGGCTGCTATCCCTCTACTAGACTCGGTGGTTGGCCGCTTCAGTAGCGCCATGTCAGGGCCAGGTCAGTCGGGAGTCGAACAGGCCACACTTCAACTCGTGTTCGCCCTGCGTGCTGTTCGGGCCGAACTCGACTACCTTTTTTCCGATAACGAGATCGCGGCGCGGCGGATTGTGGAGCGTGCGTTTCTACACCTGCAGCGCAGCTTAACAGCGGACGACGACGTTAGACGGCGATGGGCGGCCGCTTGTGGAGAGGTCGATTGTGAGAAAATTGGCGCTCTGCACCTTCTGGCGCATGGCGTGTGGGCGTTCAAGGCGCATACCGCCGGCGCGCGGACTGACCTCATCCTTGGGCGGCCCATCTCTGAGCGCGAACCCCGGGCGGCAGACGTCGAAGCCTTCGTCCTGACCGAGTGGAAGATCGCCACGGGGCCTTCAGACGCTATCGCCAAGGTCGACGCTGCACACACGCAACTCGCCCTCTACCGTCAGGGCGCGCTCGGCGGATTCGAGCTATCGACCCGGCGTTATGTCGTAATAGTGGCCAACCAGACGCTCGACCTCCCTCCGGACCATAATGGCTCCGGTGCGCTCTGCCGCCACGTTCTACTCGATCGCAGCGGCGCGACCCCGTCGGTCATCGCCAAGGCCGGCGCGACATCTCCTTCCGGAGCGGACAACTAAAAGCCCCAGCGGGCTTGGAGTGAGCCGATCCGTCACGTGAGGCGTCGGCGTTCGGCCATACTGCTTGACTCGCGGCACGAATCGATGGGCTTCTGTGGCAATTGCTCACTTGCCTTGTCGGAGAGAACCAACGGGGTAGAGACAGACAAGCGCACCAAGCTGTCATCCGCAGCGTCAGCGTAGTCCGTGTCCTGGCGAAAGGGCGATTCGTCGTTCTGGAACGAGGCGGGACGTGCGCGACTGCTCTTCGCGACATCGAAATTGGCGACCGCACTGGACGACGCAAACGCCGTCGCGTGACGGTCAAACGTGAGTCGAAAGCCACGACGGTCGGCCCACCATGGCGTCGTCACCGGGACACGGGAGATCGTGGTTGCGAACTGCCGGTTGGGTCTGCGAGGCGCTCGATCTGTTGAACCACCGTGGCGATTCCAGACAACCGAAGGGCCTCGCCAAACACATCGACCAGAATCCTCGGCATCAGGTACACGTCCTTCACTAGGGGGTGTCCCTAGTTCCGCGTTGATAAGGCGGCTCCATTCCGCTTACGCTCGAGGGCGGACGGGACGAGAGAAGTCCCTCGACGGGTCGCTCGCCTACGTCGTCCGTGCTCGGCTCTCGCCTGCGGCGAGACCCTCCGCGCGGGCGACACGTCGCTCGCTCGTTCTCCGGCTGGCAAGCTTCCCCGCAGACGGGGAAGCAGCGCCTCCGCACGCCCCGCCGAGAGACTTCTCTCGCCCCGCCCGCGCTCGATGCTTGCGCTTCACTCCGCTCGTACGTTCTTCATGTCCTTTAGACCGCCGGCTGGAGCCGCGCCTATTTGAGCCAGAGCCAGGCGCAGGCGACCTGAAGGATGGCGAGGTAGTTCCGCGCCGTCTTTTCGTAGCGTGTGGCAATGGTCCGGAACCGCTTCAGGTTGTGGAAGAAGACCTCGACCAAGTAGCGCTGACGGTACAAGTGGCCCGCCACGCGATGCTTCTTTTTGCGCTCAGGCTTCGAATGAATGACCGGCTTCATGCCCCGCGCTCGTACTGCTGCCAGGAAGGCATTCGAGTCGTATCCGGTGTCGCCGATGAGCGCCTTCCCTCGCGCATGCGCCAGCAGGTCTCCCGCTGCGATCATCTCATGCCGGTGACCAGGCGTCAGCGCGATGTAGATCGGCCGCGCTTTCGTGTCGACGACGACGTGAAGCTTTGTTGAAAAACCTCCTCGAGAGCGGCCCAGAGCATTGCATCGGACCCCCCTTTTCCGCCCGACGCATCTTGGTGTGCGCGAACGACCGAACCGTCGACGATGGACCCCGTCTCGTCCACCTCGAGCTGCAGTTCCCGAAAGATCACTGCCCAGTGTCCCTTTCGCGCCCAGTTGGCGAAGCGGTTGTACACGCTCTTCCAAGGGCCGAAGCGCTCAGGGAGATCCCGCCAAGGCATGCCTGTTTTCACTCGAAACAGGACCGCCTCGATGAACAGCCGGTCCCCCCTGGTGGCCTTCGGTCCCGTGCGCTGGCGGGGAAGAAAATCCCCCAGCCGCGCCCACTGCGCTTCGGTCAACGCGTGTCGGTGCACCCAGATCTTTGATCACATCGGAGATCCGCGCACAAGTTCCAAGTGGCTCATTTTTCTAAGTGATCGAAATGATCCAAGTTTTCGATCACCCAGAATTAGGGACACCCCCTAGTCCACCGAGAACGTCAATGACCATCGAGTCATCTTGGAGATCCAAACCATCGAGAACGAGGTCGATTGACAGTTGAAAGCCAACTTCGGCCCTTGCATCGTCGCAGTTGTCCGATTCGGAGAAAACGAAACGCCCGGACCCTGCGATGTCCAGACCTCTGGCATATACGTCAGGATCGCCAAGATGAAACGAGGCCTGATTTCTGAACTTCGAAAGCACAGGGTGCTTCCTCCACTTCTTTCGCGCTGCTTCGAGAGGCTCGCGAACGCTTGCCTTCATCGAACGGAACACTGGCCGACCGGCCAGGATCTGGAGAGCATCGCCCATCTCGTGCGCCAGTCCGACGGTGGAAAGCACGATCACCTTCCAGTTCCGCCAGTACGCGACCGAACTGGTAGCCACAACATTGCTGTTTAGCCGGTAGAGAGTTGCAAGGCAAGGAATCGATCGAGGCCAGCGAAGCATCGCACGAACGCCAGAAAGGTGTCCTTGCCCAGCTTGTCGGCGATCCCTGTCGCGGAAGAAAGCTCTACCGTCATCCGGCCGTCTTTGTCTCGCGTGAACACTACCCGCGGTTCCGAAGATGTTGCGGCTATTTTTGGTGGTGCGACACGGCCGTTCTTCCGCGTCTTTTTCGACCGTGCCAAAGACCTCTTTCGCCTGCTCTCGAGGAGACGCCGATTAGACGGTCCGTACCGCTTGCTCATGGCCGCTTAGACCAGGCGCCTCTGATTCGGCGCCAACCGTCGCCCATCAGATCCCATAGCGTCCGTTTTCGAAACCGGAGGAGCTCCTTCCGAAGGATATCCATGGCCTGCTCAGCCCCTTTGAACATCTCAGTCCCAGCCCGTCCGTCGGTCGTCATGACGACGCCTTTCCAAGTCTGGACCGTCTTGAACGCAGCGGCCGCCATGGGCGTCAGGAAGACCTCACTCACAGCGAACCAGTCAAGCATCTCGTTCATGGTGCCGGTCCAATTCTCAGCGACCTTGCTATCGAGCCACCAGATGACGCGGGAGCGGCGTACCGCCTCACGGTGGGTCTCGAGACGGGTGCCATACACCGCCATCGTGACCTGAAAGCCTCGCGCGATGGACGCAAGCCAGGCGGTGACCGCGAACTGAATTACCGTCTCGAGGTGTCGCAACACGAAATCGATCATGGGGCCGACCTCCGTCGGGAGGCTGACGCTCCACCAATTGGCGCGGACGGTCAAGCGTTCAGGGCCGCGCATATGACGGTCAACCAGCGACGAATGGATAACAGACGCAGGAGGCGCCCCACCCGCAATGCCAGCGGGTCGCTAACCTTCCCGGGCGAACGCTCAAAGGACGTGCCATCCGGCCGCCCCCCAAGATGCGCGAACGCCCCGCGGGCGCAGTCCAGGCGAGTAGCAGAGTTCACCGGTGTCGCCCTGTTCGAAGCTCCGCGAAACGGTGCCCGCGGGAAGGCGGCAGGACGGACGTCCGCGAAGCGCCTGCTTAATCATACGCGGTATCGGACCGGGGCTAACTTCGGGGATTAAGGACAACCGTCCAAATCAGCCTCGGCCTCATAAAATCCGCTTCGGGGCCAGTCAGGATGGCTGTCCCCGTTCGACGGGCCGCCAGAGCCGCCGCTAGCCCGCGCTCCCGAAAGCTGGCCCGATAGACGTTCCATTCGCCGTCGAGGATCGGGTTTCGATCGGTGAAGAAGCTCTCGATTTCATCCACCTCTTGCAGACGCTCCGCCTCACCAGCTGCAAGCTGTGACTCTCCTTCTCGGTAACCGGCCGCGAACTCCGCTTGCAGATCGGCGACTGCCTTTTCAAGGTTTCGTTCGTCGCGTTCTTTCACCTCTCACCTCACCTTTCCGGTCGCCTGCGGCGCCGAAGTTGTGCTTGCATCATGGTCCCAACGCAGCATGATTTCTGACGGTCGACTAGGAAGTAGTGTCCGGACACTACTTGCTTGGCATCACGAAACTACGTTTCGTCGAGCCAAGCGACCTGCTCCACCCCGGTCAGCACCCGGAGCCGGTTTTCAGTTCGCCAAACAAAGTGCTCTACCAGAGGGCTCGTCGGACTACTGATCTCCGCCAGCAGGCATGCACGATCGATCTGCTCAGCGAAAGACTGAGGCGCGGTCAGCTTGCCGGAGCCTTGACGCCAGCCGAGCGTCAGAGCGGTGCTCGTCGAGCCCCACAGTTTCATCCTAACGTTTACGAGAGCTGCCGGCGCGATCATCTGGACAAAGGTCGCGAGGTCCGCGATCCGCGCGCGACCTGTCTCCGCAACGAGCTTCGGCATCTCGATCGAGGCGTCGTTCAGCTGGTCAAACTCAGCAACCCGACAATCCGTCGCGATCTCTAACCTGCGTTTGCACGCGTGACCGAACATCAGATCTGTTTCCACGAAAAGTCGCGTTAACTCTTTTCTCGGTCGACGGCCCGTTCGCGCGACCATTGCCTCGGCTAAGCGGTCTCCTGTCTCGTCGAAGACCTCGAAAATAGAACGTTCCGGAGGGTGGGCGAGGCTGATCTCAACCCCGAAGAACCACCCTGTACCGCCTCCCGCACCGAATGGCGTTACGGTGCCGAAACCCTCCTTCGGAACGGTCCAGGAGCGGGCGGTGCTCCCGTGGTCAGCGAGGATGGCTTGGACAACGCTAGAGTGGAGCATGAACGTGTTGCCATCGGATGACCGAGTTCCGTACTTTCCTCGGAACTGGTGTGGCCCTCCGAAGGATGCTCGTCGAATCTCCACAACGATTACGAATCGGCCTCCGGTGACCTCGATCTCTTGGATGTCGAGGTGGACGGCGGGTTGTACAGCGTGCGCCGCGTTCCGCAGTTTCGATCGACAGCTCTTGACGAGCGCAGCCGGTACTCCCGACAGGCGGGCTGCCTGGTCCCGGTCGCCTTCCTCTGCGCCGATAACAAGCCGTCCCAACCCGACGTTCGCGAAGGCGCAGAGGTCTTCCGCCATTTTGTCCGCGTCCATGTCCGACGGGTTCTGGGCTTGTTTGTAGTCAAGCACCGATCTTTCCGGCTTGCCTATCAGCGTCGTCAGGTCTTCGGCCGTCAGGGAGCCAACCGGCTTCCAGAAATCCGGAGTAGGAGGGTTCATCGCGCGAAGAATACCTTCCCGCGCCTGCGGCATTCGGGCAAGCCGCGCGACATTCGTCTGGCTCCCGTGTAGCGTTGCTACCGCGTTGCCACGGGCCCCATCTTCGCGCGGTCGGGCCGTAGGCAACGTCGACGGCCTCCCCTATCTAACCTCGCGTCCTGCCCGGACTTGCGGTCTGTGCGACCGCAGGGCACCGCACGGTCTTTCGAATTACGAAACCGTTGCTCTACCACTGAGCTACACCGGCGATGGGGCCGCATGTATGCCGCGCGATCGGGGAGTAAGTCAAGGCTTCAGGAGCGTCGGCGGCGGGGTCCGGCGGGGTGTTCAGCG
>Ga0105237_10004611_pt1 | contig 15889 bp, 20 predicted proteins | sample KBSC24metaG_FD_81520 | JGI IMG/M metagenome (GOLD analysis project Ga0105237, IMG submission 81520) | Corn rhizosphere microbial communities from Kellogg Biological Station, Michigan, USA - KBS C2-4 metaG | ecosystem: Host-associated > Plants > Roots > Rhizosphere > Soil | place: Michigan, USA... | reverse complement strand
CGCGACGTTGACCAGCAGGCCCTGCGGCCCCAGCGCGTCGATCACCTCGGCCGAGATCAGCCCGACATTGCCGCCATGCGCCCGCGCCGCGACGACCAGCACGTCGCTCGTCCGCGCCAGCGCGACGAGGCTTTCCGCCCGCGGCCAGGCGGCGCCCGGCCTGGGATTCGGCCCCCACCAGGCGACCCGCATCCGCATCGCCGCCGCCCGCGCCGCCACCGCCGCGCCGATGCTGCCGAGGCCGACGATGCCGAGCCGCATCCCGCCCAGCGACCGGGTGAAGGGCTTCTCCCTCTTGTCCCAGCCCCCGGCGCGCAGCCGGCGGTCGCCCGCGACGATCGCGCGGACCTGGCCGACGATCAGCCCGATGGCGTGATCGGCGACATCCTCGTCATTGACGTTGTGCGCATGGGTGACGGCGATGCCGCGCGCCTTCGCCCAGGCCACGTCGATTCCGTCATAGCCGACCGTGAAGCAGGCGATCAGGCCGAGCTTGGGCATGCGCTCGACCAGCGCCGGGGGAATCGCGAACTCGCCCGCCGCGACCATCGCGCGGGCCTCGGCGATGCGGCCCTCGTCCTCCGGCTCCCACAGCCGGAGCACGTCATAATGGGGGGCGAGCAGCGCGATGACGGGCGCGAGATGCGGCTGGGCGACGAGGACGGTGGGACGATCGGTCATCAAGCTTGCTCCTCAAGCGATCCATGCGCCCGAACGGGGCTCCCGGATCAGGCCTTGCCCTTCGCCTTGCCCCATTCGCGGACCACCGTGTAGCCCAGATAGCCCGTCCCGAAGAGCGCGTAGAGCGGTTCCGGTATGGCATTGAGATAGGCGGCGATCGCCCGGGTCATGATCGCGGCGGTGACGGGGCTGACCGCCGCGACAGCGGCCATCGGGAAGGCGCCAAGCAGCAGCGCGTACATGACATAGAGGAACGTCGGACGCGCCCGGCGGGTGAAGGGATCCGGCGACAGGGCCTCGATGTCGGGCGGGGCGGGGGAGGGGGCGCTGGCCATCACGCCACCCGGTTGGCGAGCCAGCCGTAGAGGAAGGCCTCGTCGGCCGGCCGCGTCTCGGCCAGCGCGAGATAGCGTTCGCCCTGCAGCGTATCGAGCGCCTTGACCAGCACCGCCTCGCCGGCCGGCCCGCGCACCCGCAGGAAGGCTTTCAGCGCGGCCAGCACGGCATCGTCCACCGCGCCCTTGGCGGGCAGGTCGCGATAGTCGGCGCCGTTGCGGTTGAGCGCGTTGAGCGCGCGGCGCAGGAAGCCGGCGGCCGTGGCGGGCCCCATATTGGCGCCGGTGTCGAACAGCTCGGCCGCCACCTTCGGCGCCAGCGCCGCCACCGCGTCGAGCCGGGGCTTCGTCCAGTAATCGGCACGGTAGATGGCGATCGCCGTGTCGCGCGGCAGCGCCGCCATCTCGCCGCCATAGCCGTGCGCGCGGGCGACCGCCTGGGTGATGCCGAAGCGGGTCGGCCCGCCTTTGTCGGCCGCGCGCGCGACATAGCCGCCCTCGCGGGCGATGAGGTCTTCGATCAGGGCAGTGGGGTCCATGGCTCGGCTCCATCGAAAGCGAGCCGAATCATATAACCAGAAAGGTTCGTGTAGGAAAATGGTTTCTGAACTGGATCCTCCCCCGGAGGGGGAGGGGGACCGCCGGCGCAGCCGGTGGTGGAGGGTAGTTCGCGGGGAACTGCCGCGCCCGCCTCCACCCCTCCACCACTCGCTTCGCGAGCGGTCCCCCTCCCCTTGCAGGGGAGGATCAAAAACGCGAAGGGCCGCCGCGATCTCTCGCGACGGCCCTTCTCCGGGTAATCTCGTGACGAAATCAGGCGACCTGGGCGGCCGAGGCCTCCTGCGGGTCGCGCAGCACGTAGCCGCGGCCCCAGACCGTCTCGATGTAATTCTCGCCCTCGCACGCGAGGCTCAGCTTCTTGCGCAGCTTGCAGATGAACACGTCGATGATCTTGAGCTCGGGCTCGTCCATGCCGCCATAGAGATGGTTCAGGAACATCTCCTTGGTCAGCGTGGTGCCCTTGCGGAGCGAGAGCAGCTCCAGCATCGCATATTCCTTGCCGGTCAGGTGCACGCGGGCATTGTCGACCTCGACCGTCTTGGCATCGAGGTTGACCTGCAGCTTGCCCGTCTTGATGACCGACTGGCTGTGCCCCTTCGAGCGGCGGACGATCGCATGGATGCGGGCGACCAGTTCCTCGCGGTGGAAGGGCTTCACCACATAATCGTCGGCGCCGAAGCCGAGCGCGCGGACCTTGCTGTCCATCTCGGACACGCCGGAGAGGATCAGCACCGGCGTCTGCACCTTGGCGACGCGCAGCTTCTTGAGCACGTCATAGCCGTGCATGTCCGGCAGGTTCAGGTCCAGGCAGATGATGTCGTAATCGTAGAGCTTGCCCAGATCGAGGCCTTCCTCGCCCAGATCCGTGGTGTAGGTGTTAAACCCTTCCGCGCCGAGCATCAGTTCGATGGCCTTGGCGGTCGTGGGATCGTCCTCGATCAGGAGTACGCGCATTGTCCGTCCATCCCCGTCAGTACGGCCACGCGGTCTCCGCGACAGCCCTGCGTTAACGTTTACGGGTATGAAGGAAAAAGGTTAACGGGAGGTAAAGCCCAAACGAATCGTTTACGCGCCGAGTTGAATCGGCCGTTGCGCATTGGCGGCGCGGCGTGGCACGGGGGCCACATGCTGGCCGACCGCATCCTGTTCATCGACGCCGAGGCGATGGTTCTCGACAAGCCGGCGGGCCTGCCGGTCGATCGCCCCCGCGACGGTGCCTATAGCCTGGACGATGCCCTCGAATCGTTGCGTTTCGGTTTCCAGCGTGAACCGCATGCCGTGCATCGGCTGGATCGCGACACGTCGGGCTGCCTGCTGCTGGCGCGGAACCCCAAGGCGCACAAGCGCTTCGCCGCCGCGTTCGAGGAAGGGCTGGCGGAAAAGATATATTGCGCCATCCTGGCGGGCGTGCCCGGGACGGCGGGCGGCACCATCGACCTCGCGCTCGGCAAGCGATCGACCCGCGCCGAGGGATGGCGGATGGTCCCCGATCCCAGGGGCAAGCCGGCGGTGACCGACTGGCGCCTGCTGGGCGTGGAGGACGGGCGCGCGCTCGTCGAATTCCGGCCGCGCACCGGCCGCACCCACCAATTGCGCGTCCATGCCGCCGAGGGGCTGGGCCTGCCGATCGTCGGCGATCCCGTCTACGGGCGCGGCGGCGAGCCTCCTTCGGCCGGCTCAGGACAGGGGATGCTGCTCCACGCCGCGCGGCTCACGCTGCCCCGCGCGTCCAAGCCGGCGATCGAGGCGGTGGCGCCGCTTCCCGACGGCTTCGCGCGCTGGGCGCATCATGCCGGCGCCTGAGGCCTCGAAGCCCGCCCCCTACATCCTGCCCGAGGATGCGATCGAGGAGCGCTTCCTCGCCGCGACCGGCCCCGGCGGGCAGAATGTCAACAAGGTGGCGACCGCCGTGCAATTGCGCGTCGACGTCTATGCGCTGCGCCTCGCCCCTGCGGTGTTCCAGCGGCTGAAGGCGCTGGCCGGCTCGCGCTGGGTGGAAGGCGGCGCGATCCTGGTCACCGCGCGCGAGCACCGCACCCGCGAGGCGAATCGCGAGGCGGCCCGCGCCCGCATCGCCGCGCTGGTGGAGCAGGCGCTGGTGAAGCCGGAACGCCGCATCAAGACCAAGCCCACCAAGGCTTCCAGGGAACGCCGCCTGACGGGGAAGGCGACGCGGGCCGGCGTGAAGGCGGGGCGGGGCAAGGTCCGGCTGGATTGAGAGGCCGGCGGCTGACGGTTTTCACCGGGATGGGCGGCGTGCCGGATTTCCGGCCGGATAGCGGCGAAAACACGCCGTCTAACCCCATGCGATATGGCTAATACCTTATAGCTAAAAGGATCTGGCAAAAAATCGCCTAAAACCCATCCAACGAATAGGGCGCAAGGCGGGCATATGGCGTACCTGGATGGCATCGACCCCCACACCGGATTTATCCCTGCGGCCGGGTTCAAGGATAAAGGGCAGGAGCTCGCCGAAAGCTACGCCCTCGCGCAGCCATTTCCATCCATCCTGATCGACGATTTCCTGCCGGAAGAGCTGGCCAATATCCTGTTGGATCATTTCGACACGAAATTCAAATCCAGCGAGCTGAATAATTATTATAACCGACCACAAGAGAGATTTAAGAACAGCTATAATCCGGATACGCTGGACGATATCGCGAGGACGATTTTCTATTCTTTCAATTCCCGTTCATTCGTGCGGATAATCGAAAATATAACCGGAATAAAAGGGTTGATACCCGATCCCTATTTTCTCGGTGCCGGATTTCACGAAATGCACACGGGAAGCTGCCTGTCGATTCACGTGGACTTCAACCATCACAAGCCACTCAATCTGGAGCGGCGCGTCACCGTCCTCATTTATCTCAATAAAGATTGGAAACCTGAATATGGCGGCCAGATAGAATTCTGGGATGCTCATATGACGGAGGCGGTTCGGACTTACGATCCGGTTTTCAACCGATGCGTGATATTTTCGACGACGCCGCGAAGTCTGCACGGCAACCCGCGGCCGATCAAGCATCCGGACGGGCAGTCCAGAAAGTCTGTCGCGCTATATTATTACACATCGACATGGGACAGCCTGAAGCGCTCCCGCACGACCCAGTTCAAGACGCGGCCGGACAGCGCGGACAGGATCGACTGGACGATCATATCGCGGGAGTGGAAGGAGGATTTCATCCCTCCGGTCGTCTTGCGGAATCTCCTGAGACTGAAGATCCTTGTCAGGAAATGGCGGAAGCGGCCGGAGCTTCGCTAGCGGCCCCGCGCCGGACGGATCGCGCCGCGTCGCGCACGTCGTCCCCGTCGCGGCGCCCCAAAAGAAACCCCGCCGGAGCGAGCTCGCGGCGGGGCCAAGGTCAGGGAGTGCCGGCAGGGGTGGCCGGCGCTCTCCCTCTAGGGCGCGCTGGCTGAACCGGAACTGACAGAATGCCCCTTTTTCCAATGGCCCTCTTTCCCGATGGGCCCCCTTTCCTAATAGGATTGCGTCGGTCATGCGGGAGGCATGGCGCATCTGGGCTCCCGGCTGACCGTTCGGCGAAGCGGGTGCCGGGGAGGGGGCCATCCCCCTCGCATGGGCGTCCATGTTGTCCATGTTGAAGCCGATCCGGCCGGGCTCGCCGCCGCCTTGCCGCACGCGAGTCGCCGCCCTATCTGCCGCATCCCCACCGGAGCCAAGCCGATGTTCGATTTCAAGCCGCTGGCCGATGCCGATCCCGCCACCGTCTGGGCGGACCTGCTCTCCGCCGTCGACGGCGTGACGCGGGGCGAGCCGGATCCGATCGCCAACATGGCCAATGTCGCGGCCCTGCTGTGGGAGCTGGTGCCGGACCTGAACTGGGCGGGCTTCTACCGCATGATCGGTGGCGAGCTGGTGCTCGGGCCGTTCCAGGGGCGCGCCGCCTGCATCCGCATCGCGCTGGGCGCCGGCGTCTGCGGCACGGCGGCGGCCACCGGCGAGACGCAGCGTGTGGAGGACGTCCACGCTTTCCCCGGCCACATCGCCTGCGACGCCGCCTCGGCCTCCGAGCTGGTGGTGCCGATCGTGATCGCGGGTCGCATCGAGGGCGTGCTCGATCTCGACAGCCCGACGATGGCGCGCTTCACCGCGGCGGATGCGGCGGGGGCCGAGCGGCTCTGCGCCCTGCTGGCGGAGCGGCTGGCCGGCTGATCCGTTACGGCCTGGCCCATTCCGGCCTGACCCATTCCGGCCTGACCCATTCCGGGACGCGGCCGGAGTCTCCGCGCTTCCGGTGCAACCGCCGGCAATGTTAACACTTTCCCCGATCATGGGTCCGCGCGCCTTCCACCGGCGCGGCAAGAAGGGGACGGGATATGCGTGCATTGGGCATGATGGCGGGAGCGGCGATCCTCGCCTTGGCGTCGCAGGCGGCCGCCGCGCAGGCGCCGGGCGCGACCGCCGGCGTGCCGATGCAGGCGGGCAGCGCCTGGGGCCATGGCGCCCCGATGGGCGGGCCGATCGCCGGCGGCCCGGCCTATGCGCCCGCGCCGATGGGTCCGATGGGCCCGCCGCCGGGCGCGTGGCACGGCCAGGCGCCGCAATGGCATGGCGGCGGCGACTATCGCCGCCCGGTGCGCGGCTGGAAGGTCCCGCGCCATTATCGCGACCGCTCCTATGTCGTGGCCGACTGGCGCGGCTGGGGCTTCGGCCAGCCGGGGCCGGGCATGGACTGGATCCGCTATTATGACGATGCGCTGCTGGTCGACGATGCCGGCCGCGTGGTCGATTGCCGCTACGGCGTGAACTGGGACGGCGGCTATCCGGGCGGCGCCTATGCCGGCGGGCCGGGCTATGGCTACGCCCCGCCGCCGCCCGGCGCCTATCCGCCCGGCTATCCGATGCCCGGCACCCAGACCTACCGGGCCGGGCCCGACACCACCGTCACCACCACGGTGACGCCGCTCGGCGTGCCGGCTGTCTATGCGGCGGGTGGCTGCGGCGCGTGCGGCGGCGCGGTCGTCACGGTGACGCCGGGCATGGCCGTCACCACGACGACGACCACGACCTCCTACGAGACCGTCTACAAGAAGGTCGCGATCAGGCCGCGGAAGGTGTGGCGCAAGCCCATCCGCCGCTATCATCCGCGCTGCGTGCGAACCACCTGCCCGGTGCAGGGGAGCTGAACGCACCGCCTTCGGACATCCACTCTTCGACCTGGACCTCGCTTGGAGAGGCGAGCCGGATCAGGTTGAAGCTGTTGGGGGTGCGGCGCCGCCGCCACGAGGTGGCGGTGCCGGCCTGCACCACGAGGACGCTCGGGTCGGTCGGGAGGGCCTGCCCGGCCAGGCCCACCGCATGGGCATGATGGTGGCCGGCGAGGATCAGGTGCACGCCCGCCGCGGTCACCGCCCTGAGCGCGCGCCGCGCGCCGCGCAGGGCGGGCTCGACCTCGCCCGCGTCCTCGCCGGGCAGCGGCACCAGCGGATGATGGGTGACGAGGACCCGCGCCGCGCCGGGTGGGGCGGACGCGAAGCAGTCGCCGATCGAGCGGACCTGCACCCGCGTCAGCCGCCCGTCCTTGACGGTGAGCCCATGCGCCGAGGCGAGGCCGAGCACGGCCAGCTCGGTGTCGCCATACCAGGCGGACCGGCCCCGGGCGATGAAGCGGGTATAGCGCCGGAGCGGCCAGAACAGGCGCTGCAGGGGCTTGTGCATCGGCACGTCGTGGTTGCCGGGGACGACCAGCAGGCGCAACCCCTCCGCCTCCAGCCGCTCGAGAAACAGGGCCGCCTCGGCGAACTGCGCCGTGCGGGCCCGCTGGGTGATGTCGCCCGAGACGACGACGAGGTCGGGCCGGATCGTCGAAAGCGCGGCATGGAGATGCGCCACCACGGCCGGCTCGTGGGCGCCGAAATGCAGGTCGGAAATCTGGGCGATGGTGCGCATGACGTGGGGAGTACGGGCGGGGGCTATGCAAGTTCCTCCCCAAGCTTGTCTTGGGGAGGGGGACCGCTCGCCGCAGGCGAGTGGTGGAGGGGCCGGCGCAGCGTGTCGGCTTTCGCCGACTCCCCTCACCACGCTGCGCGTGGTCCCCCTCCCCGAGCAAGTTCGGGGAGGATTTAGGAGAGCCGATCCAGCGCCTCGTCGCCGAGCGAGCCGGGGATGATCATCACCGGGCAGGGCATGTGCCCCGCCTCGGCCCCCGCGAAATAGGTCACCAGCGGCCCCGGCCCGCCGCTCGCCTGCGCGCCCAGCACCAGGGCGGCGATGCCCGGCCGCTCCTCCAGCAGCGCGCGCACCGCCTTCACCGGATCGCCCTGGCGGATGGTGATTTCGGGCTTCACGCCCAGTTCCTCGACGATCTCGCCGGCGGCCTGGTGGAGCAGCGCCTCGGCGCCCAGCCGCGCCTCCTCCTCCAGCGCGTCCTGCACGCCGCCCCACTGGACGAACTCGGCCGGCTCGACCACCGCCAGCATCTCGACGCGGCCTTGCGTCTTGGCGGCGCGGCGCGCGGCGAAGCGCAGCGCCACCCGCGCCTCGGCGCTGCCGTCCAGGACGACGAGATAGGTGCGGGGCAGGATTGCGTCGTCCATCGGTCATCAGCGTGCGCTATGCATGCGGTTCACGCAAGCGTAAGCCTTGACCGGCGCTGTCTTCGGGCCGAAATGGGCGCAGAAACAGGACCTCAGCCAGAAAGGCCCGCGCCGACATGCCGATCGAACTCAAGATGCCCGCGCTCTCCCCGACGATGGAGGAGGGGACGCTGGCCAAATGGCTGGTGAAGGAGGGCGACGAGGTCAAGTCGGGCGACATCCTCGCCGAGATCGAGACCGACAAGGCGACGATGGAGTTCGAGGCGGTGGACGAGGGCACGATCGCCCAGATCCTCGTCCAGGAAGGCACGGATGGCGTGAAGGTCGGCGCGCCGATCGCGATCATCGCCGGCGAGGGCGAGGATGCCTCCTCCGCCAAGGCCGCGCCCGCCGCGAAAACGGAAGAGGCGAAGAAGGCCGAGCCCGCTCCGGCCGCCAAGGCCGCCCCCGCCCCGGCGCCCAAGGCCGAGCCCGAGGTGAAGGCCGCCGCCGCGCCGTCCGACGGGCGCGTGAAGGCCAGCCCGCTCGCCCGCCGCCTGGCCGGGCAGAAGGGCATCGATCTCGCGGCGCTGCAGGGCTCGGGCCCCAATGGCCGGGTGGTGAAGGCCGATCTCGACGGCGCGAAGGCCGGTGGCGTGGCCCCGGCCGCGAAGGCCGAGGCGCCGGCCGCTGCGGCATCGCCCGCTCCTGCCGCCGCGCCCGCTCCGGCGCAGATCCCGGACATCCCGCACGAGGCGGTCAAGCTTTCCAGCATGCGCAAGGTGATCGCGCGCCGGCTGACCGAGTCGAAGCAGCAGGTCCCGCACATCTATCTCACCGTCGACATCCGGCTCGACGCGCTGCTCAAGCTGCGGGGCGAGCTCAACAAGGGGCTGGAATCGCGCGGCTTGAAGCTGTCGGTGAACGACATGCTGATCAAGGCGCTGGCCGTGGCGCTGATCGAGGTGCCGAGCTGCAACGTGATGCTGGCGGGCGACCAGCTCGTCACGTTCAGCCGCGCCGACATCTCGGTGGCGGTGTCGATCCCGGCGGGCCTCATCACCCCGATCATCGCCGGCGCCGACACCAAGAGCCTGTCCGCGATCGCGACCGAGATGAAGGATCTCGCCGCGCGGGCCAAGGACGGCAAGCTGAAGCCGGAGGAATATCAGGGCGGCACCGCCTCGCTCTCCAACATGGGCATGTTCGGCATCAAGCAGTTCGAGGCGGTGATCAATCCGCCGCAGGGCATGATCATGGCGATCGGCGCGGGCGAGAAGCGGCCCTATGTCGTCAACGACGAACTGACCGTCGCGACGGTGATGTCGGCCACGGGCAGCTTCGACCATCGCGCTATCGACGGCGCTGACGGCGCGAAGCTGATGGCCGCCTTCAAGCGGCTGGTCGAGAATCCGCTGGGCATGCTCGCCTGATGAAGCCGCTCGACGATCTTCCGCCGGAGCAGGCGCCGACCGTCCGCGTGGTCGCCATGCCGGCGGACACCAATCCCTATGGCGACATCTTCGGCGGCTGGCTGCTGTCGATGATGGACTCGGCCGCCGGCTCGGTCGCCTCCCGGCACAGCAGCGGGCGGGCGGTGACGATCGCGCTGGACGGCATGGCCTTCCTCCGGCCGGTATTCGTCGGCGACGAGGTGTCGGTCTATGCGTCGCTCGTCTCGACCGGGCGGACCTCGATGAAGATCGCGGTGGAGGCCTGGCGCCGGGCGCGGCACAGCGAGAGCAGCTACAAGGTGACGGAAGCCACCTTCACCTTCGTCGCGGTGGGCGAGGATCGCCAGCCGCGCCGGGTGCCGCCGCTGCCCACCCCCGATGACGGGCAGGAGGCGGCCTGAACCATGGCGCTTACCACCGCGGTCGGTCTCGGAGCGATCGCGGCGGTGGTGATCCCGTGGATATCGGAACGCACCGGTTTCGACGTCGCGGGGCTGTTCTCGGGCAATGACGTCCGTATTCCGCTCGGCGGAATCGAACTGCACTGGAGCTGGCTGATCTTCTGCGTAGTGACGCTGATCGCGTGGAGTTCGCTAAAAGCGGCGGGAAGCAGATAGCGGGCGGGTCGCCCTCTTGAATGATCATCAGGAAGGACTGGAATGGCTGACACTTACGATCTCGTCGTGCTGGGCTCTGGTCCCGGCGGCTATGTCGCGGCGATCCGCGCGGCGCAGCTGGGCCTCAAGACCGCGATTGTCGAGCGCGAGCTGCTCGGCGGCATCTGCCTCAACTGGGGCTGCATCCCCACCAAGGCGCTGCTGCGGTCGTCCGAAATCTATCACTACATGCAGCACGCCAAGGATTACGGCCTGGCGGCGGAAAAGATCAGCGCCGATATCGATGCGGTGGTGAAGCGCTCGCGCGGCGTCGCGAAGCAGCTCAACCAGGGCGTCACGCACCTGATGAAGAAGAACAAGATCACCGTCGTCGAGGGCGCCGGCACGATCACCGGCAAGGGTAAGCTGACCGTCGAGAAGGACGGCAAGAAGACCGAGCTCGCCGCCAAGGACATCATCATCGCCACCGGCGCCCGCGCCCGCGAGCTGCCCTTCGCCAAGGCGGATGGCGAGCGGATCTGGACCTATCGCCACGCGATGACGCCCAAGGAGATGCCGACCAAGCTGCTGGTCATCGGATCGGGCGCGATCGGCGTCGAGTTCGCCAGCTTCTACAGCGACATGGGCGCCGAGGTGACGATCGTCGAGATGCTCGACCGGATCGTGCCGGTGGAAGACGCCGAAATCTCCGACTTCATGACCAAGGCGCTGACCAAGCAGGGCCTCAAGATCATCACCAAGGCGGGCGTCGAGAAGCTCGAAACCTCGGCCAAGAGTGTGAAGGCGACGATCAAGCTCGCCGACGGCAAGACCGAGACCAACGAATACAGCCATGTGATCGTCGCGGTCGGCATCGTGCCCAACACCGAGAATATCGGGCTGGAGGCGCTGGGCGTGAAGACTACCAGGGGCCATATCGACACGGACGGCGCCTGCCGCACCAACGTTGCAGGCCTCTGGGCGATCGGCGACGTCACCGCGCCGCCGTGGCTCGCGCACAAGGCCAGCCACGAGGGCGTGATCGCTGCCGAGGCGATCGCCGGCGGCCATCCGCATGCGATGGACACGCGCAACATCCCGGGCTGCACCTATTCGCGCCCGCAGATCGCGTCCGTCGGCCTCACCGAGGCGAAGGCCAAGGAGGCTGGCTATGAGGTGAAGGTCGGCAAGTTCCCCTTCATCGGCAACGGCAAGGCGATCGCGCTCGGCGAGGCCGAGGGCTTCATCAAGACGGTGTTCGACGCGAAGACGGGCGAACTGCTCGGCGCGCACATGGTCGGCGCGGAAGTGACCGAGCTGATCGAAGGGTACACGGTGGCGAAACAATTGGAGACCACCGAGGCGGAGCTGATCGAGACGGTATTCCCCCACCCGACGCTCAGCGAGATGATGCATGAAAGCGTGCTCTCGGCCTATGGCCGGGCGCTCCATTTCTAAATGAAAGCTTGACCTCGGGGCGTTTTGCTGACTCTCTCGGCACGGCTGCGGCCGTGTTGCGTTGCAGAACGTCCGCTGTGAACGGATAGGAGATTATCGTATGAAGAAGGGTATCACGATCGCCGCGGTTGCGGCCCTCGCGCTCGGCGCGGCTGCCTGCCACAAGTCCGACACCACCAACACCGCGAACGTGTCCGCCGAGGACAACATGCTGGTTCCCGCCGACGAGAATTCGATGGGCGACATGAACGCGATGGGCGCCACCGACAACATGGCGATGGACAACAGCGCCGCGGCGCCGGCGGACAACGCCTCGAACGCGATGTAATTCCGGGAGGGCCGGCGGGCAGACCAACCGCCGGCCCTTCTGCTTTCCGAAGGGGATCGATGAGCGCGGAATCTGCGCACGGCGAGAACAAGCTCGTCCTCTTCGCGGCACTGGCGGCCAATCTCGGCATCGCCGTCGCCAAGTTCGTCGCCGCCGGCATCACCGGATCGGCCGCGATGCTGACCGAGGGTTTCCACTCGGTCGTCGACAGCCTCAACCAGATCCTGCTGCTCTACGGCCAGAAGCGCGCCGCGCGCCCGGCCGACGAGATGCACCCCGCCGGCTATGGCCGCGAGCTCTATTTCTGGAGCTTCGTCGTCGCCATCCTGATCTTCGCGACCGGGGCGGGCCTCTCCATGTATGAGGGCATCAGCCACCTGCGCGATCCCGATCCGCCGCAGGACGCCACCGTCGCCTACATCGTGCTGGCGGTCTCGCTCCTGCTCGAAGGTGGCAGCTGGTGGACGGCGATGCGCGCCTTCGCGAAGGCCAAGGGCGATCAGGGCTGGTGGCAGGCAATCCGCCGTTCCAAGGACCCGCCCGCTTTCATCGTGCTGTTCGAGGACAGCGCCGCCATGGCCGGCCTCGTCATCGCCGGCGCCGGCATCTGGCTGAGCCATGTCACCCACGATGGCCGCTGGGACGGCGTCGCCTCGATCGCGATCGGCGGCGTGCTGGGCGTCGTCGCGATCCTGCTCGCGCGTGAATCCAAGGGATTGCTGATCGGTGAGCGGGCCGAGCCCCGGCTGATCGAGGCGATCCGCGCCGCCATCGCCCGCTGTTCCGAGGTGACGCGGGTGGGCGACGTGGTGACATTGCATCTCGGTCCGCGCTCGGTGTTCGTCGGCTGCGACGTCGATTTCGTGGATGCGGTCCCCGTCGGCGCGATCGAGCGGATGATCGCCGAGATCGAGGCCGATCTTCGCCGCGACTGGCCTGAAATCGGGTCGCTTTATATCAAACCGAAAGCTATGGTTAACGGGACACCCTGACCGGAGCCCGACGTCCTTGCGCAGCGCCTTGATCGCCTCGCTTTCCCTTCTTTCGCTCGCCGCCTCGCCGGCTCCCCGAACCGCCCCGATCAAGCCCGCCGCCGCCCCCGCGCGGCCGGCCGTCGCGGCGATGCGCAGCTATGGCCCGCGCCTCGAAGGCTTCGACTATCCCTTCCCGGTGCGCGAGTTCCGCACCGTCGCGCAGGGCCAGTCGGTCGAGATGGCCTATATGGAACTGGCGCCGGCCCGGCCGAACGGCCGCACCGTGGTGCTGCTGCACGGCAAGAATTTCTGCGGTGCGACCTGGGGCGATACGGCGCGCGTGCTCGCCGCGACCGGCTATCGCGTGATCGTCCCGGACCAGATCGGCTTCTGCAAATCGTCCAAGCCGATGGGCTATCAGTACAGCCTCTACGGCATGGCGAGCATGACCGCCGAGCTGCTGCGGTCGCGCGGCATCGCGAAGGCCACCTTCGTCGGCCACTCGATGGGCGGCATGGTCGCCGAGCGGCTCGCCATCGCCCAGCCGCAGATGGTCGACCAGATGATCCTCGTCGATCCGCTCGGCCTCGCCGACCGGCTGGCGCAGGGCGTGCCCTATATCAGCGTGGACAAGGCCACGGAGCTGGAGCGCCGCAAGACGCCGGCCTCGATGAAGGCCTATCAGCTCACCGCTTATTATCACGGTGTCTGGCGCCGCGATTACGATCGCTGGGTGGACATGATGGCGGGCCTGTATGCCGGCCCCGGCCGCGACGCGGCGATCGACGCGCAGGCGCGCACCACCGAGATGATCGAGACCCAGCCGGTCTTCTACGAGTTCGGCCGCATCACGGTGCCGACGATCCTGATGGTCGGCACGCTCGACCACAATGTGTTCGGCAGGAGCTGGGCGCCGCCCGAGATCGCCAACCAGCTGCCCGAGGCGGCGACTCTGGGCGACAAGGCGGCGACACGGATGCGCAATGCCCGCTTCGTGCCGCTTCCCGGCCTCGGCCACGTTCCGCAGGTGGAGGATCCGGCGCGCTTCCAGGTCGCGCTGATCCAGGCGCTGAGCGGGGCGCTGGACTGAGGTCCGGCGCCCCGGCGGCGCTTATTGGGTCGGCGTGAGCTTGGTGTTGAGCACCCAGCCGACATTGTCGTTCTCGTCGGCGACCTCCCACCACAGGCCGTTTTTCTTGCCCGTCGGGTAGACCGTCGCGCCGGGCGGCAGGGTGCGGATCACCGCGCCGCCGGCGGCCGCCGTCCTGCGCATCGCCACCGGGCCCGTGGCGGTGAAGGTCTTGGTCGGGGAGGCCTCCGCCGTGCCGGTCGAGCCCGGCTGGAGCAGGCCGAGATCGGTGACCATCTTCGAATAGGCCTGGATGAAGGCCATGGTGACGATCTTGCCGATGTCGGTATTGTCGTAGCCGCCGCCGACCGCGCCGATGCCGCCGCCGAAGAAGCCGGCGCCGCCGCCCGCGCCGAAGCTCAGGCTGTTCTTGACGGCATAGCCTTCCTCGGTCTGCACCGTCTCGGTGGTGCGGACGTTGGTGAGCGAGAGGACGGTGTTGGCCTCCATCTTGCGGCTGCCGATGCCGCCGGCCAGCGCGCCGAAGCGACCGCCGACGAGCCCGCCGACCAAGCCGCCCACCGCGCTGCCGCTGGCATTGCTGTTCGCGGCCTGCACCTCGGCGACGAGAACGTAGTCGGCCGCCTTGATCTGGCCGATGCCGACGTTGGAGCCGCGCTGCAGGCCGAGCCCGCCGCCGATGTTGCGCTCCGTCTCGGCGGCGCGGAGGCCGGTGCCGCGATCGACCAGGTTGAAGCAGCCCGAGCGCTGGATCAGCACCTTGAGCAGCTTGGAGGGCGGGGCGAGGCTGAACTGCGTCCAGCCCGAGGGATCGTCGCCGTCGGCGACCGAGACCGTGCCGAGCTTGCGCACGCAGTGCGGCACGTCGTTCTCGGCCGCTTCCTGCTGCTTTTGGGCGCCCGAGGGCTTCGCCGCCCAGGCCGGTGCCATCGGGGCAAGCAGAATCGCACCCGAAACGAGCAAGGTCATACCACGCATTCTATAAAACCCTCCCAACGCAACCGGCGTCATTCCCGAACACCGGGCACACGAAATGCGGGGCGGGGGTAGCAAGGCCCCCGCGGGGGGCCAAGATGCTTGCGACGAAGGTGACGAACCCGCAGACGAGGCAGCGGTTGACCCTTTCTGAGTCGCTCGCTATAGCGCGCGCCGGCTCGGGCCTTGAGGCCTTGGGCTGCTTGAACATTGCCGATGCTCGGAACAAGGCTCGGGCGGGTCGATATGACCCCCAGAGCCTTCTTGCATTTCAGCGATTTCCGGGCACGGCAAAGTAACCGCTCAGAAAGGTGAAGGCTTCAATGCCGACGATCAACCAGCTGGTCCGCAAGGGCCGCGACCCGCAGAAGGCCAAGTCCAAGGTCCCTGCGATGGAGCAGAATCCGCAGAAGCGCGGCGTCTGCACCCGCGTCTATACCACGACCCCGAAGAAGCCGAACTCGGCGCTCCGCAAGGTGGCCAAGGTCCGTCTGACCAACAGCCGCGAGGTCATCTCCTACATCCCCGGCGAAGGCCACAACCTGCAGGAGCACTCCGTGGTGCTCATCCGCGGCGGCCGTGTGCGCGACCTTCCGGGCGTGCGCTACCATGTCCTGCGCGGCGTGCTCGATACCCAGGGTGTCAAGGATCGCAAGCAGTCCCGTTCCAAGTACGGCGCCAAGCGTCCGAAGTAAGCCGGTCACCCAATCGCGTGTGACCATCCAGGCTGAAGTGAGAAGGAAACAACAATGTCCCGTCGTCGTCGCCCCGAAAAGCGCGAGATCCTGCCGGACCCGAAGTTCGGTGACATCGTGCTCTCGAAGTTCATGAATTCCGTGATGCTGGACGGCAAGAAGGCCGTCGCCGAAGGCATCATCTACTCCGCGCTCGACGTGATCG
>Ga0105237_10004608_pt1 | contig 15895 bp, 9 predicted proteins | sample KBSC24metaG_FD_81520 | JGI IMG/M metagenome (GOLD analysis project Ga0105237, IMG submission 81520) | Corn rhizosphere microbial communities from Kellogg Biological Station, Michigan, USA - KBS C2-4 metaG | ecosystem: Host-associated > Plants > Roots > Rhizosphere > Soil | place: Michigan, USA... | reverse complement strand
GTTTGTCCCACAGGGGGTTGTTCTCCAGCAGGCGCGTGAATTCTTTTCGTAAAGGTTCTAACGGGACGGTATAGTCCAAATAAAGAAAGACGGTACCCAGTATATCCGCCGTATTGCGCGTCCAGTTCTGAAATGGTTTTTCGATAAAATAATTGATGGGTAGGATCAGCCGGCGCTGGTCCCATATATTCAATACAACATAGGTTAGGGTGATCTCTTCCACACGGCCCCATTCTCCTTCGACGACCAATACGTCGTCGATGCGTAAGGGCTGGGTAAAAGCTATCTGGAAGCCTGCCAGCAGGTTGCTCAGGGATTTCTGTGCGGCAAAGCCGATGATAATACCACCCACTCCCACGCCGGCCAGCAGACTGGCTCCCAATTTGCGGAGGTTGTTAAAGCTGAGCAGGATGATACAGGCGGCAAGGATGATGATCAGCCCGATGGCCAGCTGGCGGATGAATTGCAGCTGGGTGCGGATCTTACGTTCCCTCAGATTGTCGGCCTTGTTGATATCGAATGTATGATAGGCATAGTCCTCGAAGACCTTGACGACGCCGATCAGCACATAGGCGAATGCGAGGGTCAGCAGGATGCCCACCGTCTTGTCGACACCAGGGTATACGCGGGGGCTGATCTTCATCAGCGGGAGCAGGAAATTGAGGGCCAGCAGCGGCAGCAGATAGCTGAAGGGCTTACCCAGGCGAATAAGGATGCTATGAGGTATGGAAAACTGGGGTTTGCCGGCGGAGGGTTTCCTGCGTATCAGAAGGGATAACAGGAATTTTACAATTAACCCGATGGCGATAGCTACTCCTGTCAATATCAGGTCCCATATAAAAGCGGGGAAATGATCAAACTTACTAAGGAATTCATCCATTTGGGGATAATTGGGTATGTCTAAGATAACAAATATAAAGCCAATGCTGGCCACACTGGTGGATCAGCCTTTTGACAGTCCTGACTGGATCTACGAGATCAAATGGGACGGGTACAGGGTAGTCAGCTATCTGCATAAGGGGAAGGTGGAGATGCGCAGCCGGAATAACCTGCCTTTTAACGAAAAATTCAGGGTAATAGAGGATGCGCTCATCCAATGGAATGTCAAGGCCGTGATAGACGGAGAGATCGTGGCCCTGGACGAAGAAGGGCATGCCAGTTTTCAGCAGCTGCAGAATGTGCTAAAACATAGGGAAAATGCTCACCTGGTATATTATGTCTTCGACATCCTCTGGTATGAAGGGAAGGATCTTACCCGGCTGACGCTGCTGGAAAGAAAGGAGATATTGAAAAGCATCTTTCCGGCTGGTGATGACCGTTTGCGATACAGCGACCATGTCGTGGGGCGGGGCAAGGCTTTCCTCGCGTCGGCGGTGAAGCATGGGCTGGAAGGGGTCATGGCCAAACGGGCGGACAGCACCTATGAGGCAGGGGCCCGCAGCGGCAACTGGCTAAAGATGAAGAACAACCAGCGGATGGAGGCGATCATTGCGGGCTTCACCCTTCCCCGGAGGAGCCGGAAGTATTTTGGGGCCATTATTTTGGGGAAGTATGTGGGGAAGAAATTGGTTTATATAGGGCATAGCGGCTCCGGATTCGACGACAACGATCTTCGTGAGCTATCCAAAAGGTTCAAACCTTTGATCACGGATAAATGTCCATTCGAGACGGTGCCGCGTACGAACCAGCCGGCCACGTGGCTGCGTCCGGAACTGGTGTGTGAGGTAAAGTTTACGGAATGGACGACGGACAAGATACTGCGTCATCCCATATTTGTGGGGATGCGGGATGATAAAAAAGCCTCCCACGAAAAAAATGAAAAAATGGTAAAAGCAGACGAGAGAACGATGAAGGCAGGGCGGCAGGAATTGACGCTCACTCATCTGAACAAAGTATACTTTCCAAAGGAAAAATATACCAAGGGCGATGTGATCAACTATTATCATGACATTGCTTCGTATATCCTCCCTTATATGATGGACAGGCCGCAGTCGCTGAACCGCCATCCCAACGGCATAACGGGGAGCAATTTCTATCAAAAGAATGTAGCGGGCAAGGTAGCGGACTGGGTGGAGACCTACCGATACAAGAGCGAGTCGCAGGGAGCCATCGACTTTATGGTCTGTAACGGGGAGGCCTCGCTGCTTTATATGGCGTCGCTGGGATGTATTGAAATGAATCCCTGGCATAGCCGTACCGCCTCGCCTGACAATCCGGACTGGTGTGTCATCGACCTGGACCCGGATGGCAATCCTTATGACCAGGTGATCACCGTGGCGCTGGTGATAAAGCGGATACTGGATGAGCTAAAGATCACCGCCTGCTGCAAGACCTCCGGTGCAACGGGTATGCATATTTATATTCCACTGAAGGCAAAGTATACCTTTGACCAGTCCCGTATGCTGGCCCGGCTGATCGTGGAGATGGCGCATGAGGATGAGCGTATCGCCGCCTACACCAGTCTTGAGCGTACGCCTGCCAAGCGGAAAAAGAAGATATATCTGGACTTCCTGCAGAACAGGACGATCCAGACGCTGGCAGCGCCCTATTCTATCCGTCCGCGACCCGGCGCTACCGTTTCTACGCCTCTGCATTGGGAGGAATTGAAGAAGGGGCTGAAGCCGGAGAATTTTAACATAAAGAACATATTTAACAGGCTTAAGGATGCAGGGGATATTTTTAAGCCTGTGCTGGGGAAGGGGATCGACCTGGAGAAGGCGGTGGGCCGGATCGAGAAGATGCATGCATAATGGAAATCTCACTCACACATAAAGAGCTGCTGCAAGCAGATAAGGACTATGTCAAGGCGGCTTCCATCGTACATCTCGTATATGTCAACGACCAGCAGCCAGGTATTCTACGGAATAAGAAGGGCAAGGGTTTTACCTACCTTCTGGATAATAAGCCGATAAAAGATAAGAAGGAGCTGGAGCGTATCCGCAGGCTGGTCATCCCGCCTGCCTGGACGCATGTGTGGATCTGCACCAGCGAGAAAGGACATATACAGGCTACCGGTCTGGACCTGCGGGGGCGCAAGCAGTACAAATATCATTCACTGTGGAATTCCTTGCGCAGCCAGACGAAATTTCACCGGATGCTGGAGTTTGGGAAAGCGCTTCCCCTGCTGCGCGCCCGGGTGGAAGAGGACCTGCGAAAGAAGGCCCTGTCAGAAGAGAAAGTGCTGGCTACCGTGGTCAGCCTGATGGAAAGGACCTTTATACGGGTAGGTAATATTTTCGGGCTATAGGAGAAGCGGCGACGGCAACGGAGATGAAAAAGAATATCAACACCGTATTGGATACCGTGAGCGGAGAGCTTGGCAATACCAGGGCCGTCTGCCGGAAATATTATGTGCATCCACGGCTGATACAGCTATACGAGGACAACAAGCTGGTGAAATATCTCCAGGAGCTGGATGCGCTGGAAGAAGAGGGTGGAGATGACGCGGGGCTTACCGCGGAGGAAAAGATACTGATGAAAATATTAAGGCGCAATAGTTGATGCAGGGGTTGATGTGGAAGATGGTTCGACAGTGGCTGTGGAATCCGTCTCTGTGGCAACGTTTGGCATACGGCTGCGGAGTTTGACGTGCAGATGGGAATATTTTTTAAAGTGGTATTTCTGCGGCTTGCCTAGAAGGAAGCCTACTGCCTTGAAGCCTGGCAGCAGATCGAAGATGATCTTGCAGATGGCGGTGACCGGCAGGGCCAGGATCAGCCCGGAGAGCCCCCAGAGCCTGCCGAAGAGGAGGAGGGAAAAGACGGCGATCAGGGGATTGATGCTGATCTTGGAGCCAACTATGTAGGGTGTGATCAGGTTGCCTTCCAGAACGTGTACCAAGAAGAATACGCCCAGCACGCCCACGGCATACCAGGATGAGTCCTTTGTGATCAGGGCGACGATAAAGGGGAGGGCGCTGCCTATCAGGATGCCGATATAGGGTATGATGACGAGGATGCCACCCAGGAAGCCAAAGAAAAGAGGGGACTCGATGCCCAGGGACCAGAGGCCGATAGAGTTCAGGGTACCGATGATGGCTATGACCTTTAACAGACCGATGAGATAATTCTGGATGACCAGGTATATCTTCTCCATCGTATCATCGATGAGCTGTTTTTCGGAGGAGGCAAAGACCTTGTAAAAAAACTCCAGGAAGAATACCCGGAAGTAAAGCAGGAAGAAACTGAACAGCAATACCAGTACAAATTGCGAGACCAGATTGGCGGTGAATGACATGGTAGAAGAGAAATACTGGCCCAGATGGTCGATCTGGAAGAGATGAAGGGCCTTTTGGATGTGCCAGTGGTTTGCAATATATACTTCTGCCCTGTCGATGAGGGCCCCCATCTTCCGGACGAACTGAGGACCCTGCTCAGTGAGGTGGAGGAGTTGGGTGACGACTACCGTGAGGAAGAGGGCCAGCAGGATGCCTGCAACAAGTACGGCTATGAAGGCGGCGAGCCCTTTGTGAAGGCCCCATTTTTCCAATTGGAGGCAAATAGGGAACAGCATGCTGGAAAAGATGATCGCAAACAGCAGGGGTATGATCAGCACTTCCGCCCAGGACAATATGACAAAGCATATGGCCAGGATAAAGAGAATGGATGCGATGCGTAGAGGGCTTGCGAATTTTATTTCGGTCATGGCTGTGAATGTTAAAAACGAAGCCGGCCACGGGCACCGGCTTTAAGGGTCTGAATCAACCAACCCTTTACCCCAAAGGAAGTTTATAACGAACCTATTGTTCATTTTGGTCGTCATGCTCTCCGGATGATGCCAAGGATCAGCGAGATCAATGCCAGGACGATCAATATATGGATCAATCCTCCAACGCTGTATACGAATACACCTAACAACCAGCCTATGATTAGAATTACTGCTATCAGATAAAGTAAACCACTCATAAAAAATTGTTTTAAGTAAGTAAGGAATTTTTTTATCTATTCTTACCTATGAAAAATGCTTGCCAATGTTTTTGAAAAGGCAGGGTCAGTCATTTATAGCGTATTTTAGGATGTGTCTGGGGAATAAAATCCACGAAAAGGGCATAAGGCTGGCACGATCTTACTAATATTGATGATATGAAGAAGCTTTCGGTGTATTGGAAAGTGATCAAAAAGGCTGCTGTAGAATTCAATGACGACAATGGCTTCAAACTCGCGGCCTCTTTATCCTATTCCACCATATTTGCCATTGGGCCATTGCTCATCGTCGTCATTTCCCTGGCCGGCATATTTTATGGCCATGACGCCGTACAGGGCCGTATATATCACCAGATCAGGGGCCTGGTGGGGGAGCGGGCAGCGGTAGAAATACAGGATATCATCAAGAATATACAGGCGACAAGGCATACCATTGCAGGCGCCATCATCGGGGGCGCTGTGCTGCTGATAGGCGCTACGAGCGTGTTCACGGAGATACAGGGCTCGATCAACTATATGTGGTCCATCATGGCAAAACCCAAGAAGGGGTGGTTAAAGCTGCTTATGAACAGGCTGCTGTCCTTTAGTCTTATTGTTGCCTTTGGCTTTATTTCCCTGGTAGGGCTGGTGATCAATTCCCTGATGGATCTGCTGAGCGAATATCTGAAACGGTACTTTTCCAACTTTACGGTGTATTTCTTTTATACGGTGAACCTGGTGCTGACGCTGGCTGCCGTAACGCTGCTGTTCACCATCATTTTCAAAGTACTGCCGGACGCCATTATACGATGGAAGGATGCCTTTGTCGGGGCGGTTTTTACCGGACTGCTCTTTATCTTGGGTAAATTTCTCATCGGCATCTACCTGGGCAATTCCAATATCGGCGTGATGTATGGCACGGCCGCCAGCATTGTCGTCATACTTGTCTGGGTATATTATTCCTCGATCATCCTCTACTTTGGCGCTGAGTTTACAGAGGTGTATGCCCGTGACTATGGGGGCAAGGTCCGTCCTTCGGATACGGCTGTCTATATCCTGAAGCGGGAAGTGAGAGTATTGGACGATGAGTCGACCACTGCCTAAGAAGCCTTACGTTTGCGTGTTCCGCCATTGCCTTGCAGGCTGGCTTTCAGCTGTGAGAGCAGGTCTTTCCCCTGGCGGTGGACAACCTTCAAAGCCGGTGTCTTTGGCTTGCGTCCTTTGGCCTTGGCCTGTATCAGCTTCATCAATTCATCCGAGTACGTGTCCTTGTATTTTGTTATGTCGAATGGTCCCGAGAGCTGATCGATGAGCTGAATGGCCATTTTCAATTCGGCCGGCTTGCTGGCGCCGGCGGGTATGTCGAGGTCTTCCGTGTTTCGCACTTCCTGCTGCCATCGGATCTTGTAGAGGACGAGCACTTCATCCACGGGTTTGAGGAGGCAGAGGCTTTCCTTATTGCGGAGTACAAAGCTCCCGAAGGCGACCTTGCCTGTCTTGTGGAGGGCGTCGCGTAACAACACGTAGGCCTTGGAGCCGGATTTTTCGGGTTCGAGATAATAGGGCGTCTCATAGTACATGCCGTCAATCTCCGTCTCGATGACGAATTCCTTTATCTCGATGAGCTTTGTTTTTTCCGGGCTTGCTTTCTGAAAGTCCTCATCGGTGAGGACTACATAGCGATCGTCCAGCTTGTAGCCTTTTACGATGTCACCCCAGGCTACTTCTTTCCCTGTGTGTTCGTTGACGCGCTTAAATTTGATGTTGGCGTGATCCTTTTTATCCAGCATATCCAGGTCCAGGGAACTTTCTTCCGTGGCGCTGTAGAGTTTGATGGGAATATTGACCAGGCCGAAGCCGATGGCACCTGTCCAGATAGAGCGCATAGAATTCTATTTTGTTAAAATATACGAAGATTTGTGCCAAAGTGAGCGGAAGTGGCGCAAAATCAGGCTGGCTGCGGCATAACAATTGAGTGGATGTTAAAAAAATAATAATCTATTATGAAGAAACATCAAACAATCCAGAAGCTAAGTGTATTATTTACAGCAGCCTTGCTGGCCGTTGTAATGTCGGCGAGTGCGCAGGAACAGCAAACCTCTACGGATGTTGGGTTGAAGACGAAATTAGGTATCAAGGGCGGTCTCAATCTCACTACGCTATACTCCAGTGATGTATCCACTTCGCATATGAAGGCCGGATTTAACGCGGGGGTCTTTGCCAAGCTCCCTGTCACGCGTGGGTTTTCCATTCAACCTGAGTTATTGTATAGTCTGAAGGGCGCCAAGTCCACCTATAGCAACTTCGTTCAGGGGAATGGGGAATACAGATTCAACCTGGGGTATATCGAGCTGCCTGTGCTGGCTGTGGTAAACCTGGGGCCGAACTTCAACCTGCAGGCGGGTGGATATGCGGCTTACCTGACAAATGCCAACGTCAAGAACGTAAACAACAATGGGGACGTCCAGGGGGCGACGGACCTGAATGCGGACAATTTCAACCGGTGGGATTTTGGCCTGGCAGGGGGCGCCGCGTTCGATATAGAGAACTTTACTATTGGGGCGAGGTATGACTATGGCTTGAACAAGATCGGGAAATCCGGGAACCTGAGCGAGACGTTTGCGCAGGGGATGAAGAATGCCGGGTTCTCGTTCTATGTTGGGTTTGGGTTCTGATCCCTGGCTGACGCGAGGGATTGACCGACACGAAAAAAACGCACACAGTGCGTTTTTTTCGCTTACTCCCAAAGGCCTCGAATCTGGGCGACGGGGATATTTAATAACTCTCTATATTTTGCAACTGTGCGGCGTGCGATGGAATAACCTCTGTTGGCCAGGATAGAGACCAGCTGGCGATCGGTGTATGGCGTCTTTTTATCTTCCGCCTGGATGAGCTCACTGATGATGCTTTGGATAACCTTATTACTAATGCTATTCCCTTCCTTATTGACGATGCCTTCGGTAAAGAGGTCTTTCAGGAGAATGGTGCCGAAGGGGGTTTCTATATATTTATTACAGGTCAGGCGGCTCACCGTCGAGATATCAACCTTGACCTTGTCGGCGATGTCCTTTAGCTTCATGGGTTTGAGCAAAAGAATATCTCCATACTTGAAATAATCGTATTGCATATCCCGGATGGCCCGCATGATCTTTAACATATTGGACTCGCGCTGCTGGATGGCATTGATAAACCATTGTGCGGAGGAAAGTTTGCTGCGGAGGTATTGCCGGGCTGATCTTTCCACCTTGTCATTCTGCGATGCGTTATGTACCATTTCCATCCAGGACTGGCTGATGTGAAGACTGGAGGATCGTTGTCTGTACAGCGCCACTTCCAGCTTTTCTCCTTCGTCGAGAAGAACGAAGTCCGGCAGGATGGAAGGATTGGCCTGTATAGCGGTTGTCGCCTGACTAAAGGGTCTTGTCTTCAGGTGGGACAATAACCCCAGCACGATGCGTATCTCTTCGTCGTCCAGGCCCAGGATCTTTTTCAACCTGTCCAGATTGGCTCCCCGAAGGTCCTGGAAATGTTCTTCCAGAATGCAAATGGCCATGCGTACATCGGGCTGCTTGGTATTCATTTTTTTCAGCTGGAGAAGCATATATTCCTGTACATTCCTGCATCCGGCGCCAAAGGGCTCCAGTTCGCGGATATATTTCAATACATCTTCGAGTTCGGAGGCTTCAATCCACGTCTTGCGGGAGAAGGATATTTCCGAGGCCAGCTCTTCCAGGTCCTGTTCGAGAAAGCCATTCTCATTCAGGGAGTCGATGATGAAGTCGAAGAGGAAGTATTTGTCTTCCGTGATGGTCAGGAAGCGGCACTGGCGTTTGAGTTCGTCCCTGAAGTCCGGCGCCTCTGCGAGGGGCTTTTCGGGGACATTCTCGGTGGAGAGGTAATTCTTATATTCCGTCTTGTAATCAGGGATATCGTCATAACCATACTCCTCCCAGTTCTGAAAGTCCTGTACAGTGTCTTTTGAAAATTTGTCGGAGGCATTCTCATCGCCTGATCCACTCTCCTCGAGGACTGGATTTTCGGTCAATTCGTCCTGGATGCGCTGCTCCAGCTCCAAAGTATTCAGGTGAAACAGATTGAGAAGCTCTATCTGCTGCGGGAGAATGGTGTGTTGTTGCTTTTGCGTTTGAAGTTGCTTTAGCATAGTCAACAGAATTTTGTAGGTAGCCTACGACAAATCGGACGCCAGAAATTCAACAGGTTTAAAGCAGGGAATCAGCGGCCTGAGCCTGTAGAAAAATAGATACGGCATTGGGGAAAAAACGGAACAAATGCCTTGAATAACAATCTTTTCCTGGAAAGGTGGGGCAGATGGGCAGGAAAGGGAAAGTGGTCTATATTTTGACAGATTAGGGTATATTTAATGAAAATATTTATGATCCGACGGGTGGTGAGGATATTCCTGAAAGTCGTGGCTTCTATCGTCATCATTCTGGTCATTGTGATCTTTTTGGTCCAGACGCCTTATGTTCAGAATATTATACGCAGCAAGGCGGAGAAATATCTTTCCAGGAAGTTGAATACCCGCGTCAGCATCGGCAATCTATATATCAAATTCCCCGATAATGTGGTGCTGAGGAATATTTACCTGGAGGACAGGCAGAAAGACACGCTGCTGGCCGCCGGCCTGATCGACGTGAATATACATATGTGGGGGTTATTACACAACAATATCGATATCGGGAAGGTGCAGCTGCAGGGGATCACGATGAAGGTAAAGCGTTTGCTGCCGGACACCGCATTTAATTTCCAGTTTATAGCCGATGCGTTCTCCAGCCCGGGGAAGGCGACACCTGCAAAAAAGGATACTTCTTCCATGAAGATATCCCTGGGTGAGCTGGAACTGGACAAGGTGCGGCTGTTATACAGGGATACGGTGACGGGGAATAATGTGGAGGTTTGGATCGATCATAGTCAGACCGTTATGAAGCAGTTTGATCCCATGGGGATGCATTTTCATGTGGGAGAGTTCAGAATGAAAGGATTAAGAATGAGCGTGGAGCAGGGGAAACCTTTGATAGTTAAGAAATCTGTCGATACGACGAAAGGCCAGCCCATTGACCTTCAACTGGGAAGGATCGAGCTGGTGGACAGCCGCGTAAACTACGGGAACGCTGTAAACAAGCTCACCACCAATGTGCAATTGGGTGGATTGACGGCGGAGGTGCAGTCAGTGGACCTGGACAAAATGGTGTTCCGGGTGAAGTCTGTAGAGCTGGACAGTACGAATCTGCAATTCGATGATAATAAGCAACGCCGGCAAAAAAAAGGGATGGATTATGCTCACCTGGATATCAAGGGGATGAGCCTGCATGGCAGCGATCTTTTATATAGCGCGGATTCTATCAGCGGGGTATTGACAAAGGGGGAAATGTCGGAACAGTCGGGGTTCACCTTGTTGGAATTGCGGACGGGTTTTGTATACACGGCACATGAGGTTTTGCTGAAGAACTTATTATTACGCACGCCCGGCACCCTGCTGCGGCGGGATCTGGCCTTACATTATTCTTCCCTGGCGGGTATTACGAAGGACCCTGTCCATACGCTGGTGGACCTGGATCTGTCAGACAGCAGGATACAGGTAAAAGATGTGCTCCTGTTTGCTCCTTTTCTCGCTACACAGCCTGCCTTTCGTAACAGCGATATCTGGAATGTGGATACACGGATCAGGGGCAATCTGGACAATCTGCGGATCGAGCGTCTGCGATTCAGCGGTTTGCAGGACTTCCGGCTGGATCTTTCGGGGACGGTGTTGCATCCTATGGATACGGCACGGGTGGCAGCCAATCTGAACATCGGCAGCATTTCCGGCAGCCGGAAAAGCCTGGAGGCCTTGCTGCCTAAAGGAGCGCTGCCTGCGAATATCGTCCTTCCCGCACGGTTTACTCTTCGTGGAAAGCTGGACGGGGGTATGACGGGATTCAACAGTGATATGACGCTGTCCACCACGTCGGGAGTGTTGGTGGTGAAGGGATATGTGCAGCAATTCAGGGATATGGAACGCGCCCGGTATGACCTGGCTGTGCAGACAAGGGCGCTGGATCTGGGTTATATTTTAAAGGATACTGCGCAATGGGGGTTGGTGACTGCGGGCTTTACGGCAAAAGGGAGAGGGTTCGATCCACAGACCGCCAATGCCGCGCTCCATGGCCGGCTGCAGAGCGCCGTTATTCGCGGATATAACTACCACGACTTTTTGTTCGACGGGAGCATCGCCGACAAACATGTTGCGCTGCAATCTTCTATTCACGACACTGCTGTCAAATTTAATCTGACGGCTTCCGCCGACATGTCGAATAAATATCCCGCCGTAAAGCTGGACTGGCGGATCGATAACGTGGATATGCATGCGCTGCATTTTGCAAAGGACACGTTACAGTTCAGGGGATCTATCCACGCGGATCTCTCCAGCACCAATCCCGACTCGCTGATGGGTCGTCTGAAGATGGACAGCCTGCTGCTGGTGCAGGGCAAACAGGTCCTGACTACGGACAGTATCCTATTGCTGGCCGATCATAAAAATGGCATACAGGATATCCAGCTGCATACGGAAATGGCCGATGTGGACTGGAACGGGCGTTACAAGATCTCCGAAGTGGGGAAGGCGCTGAAGCATACCATCAACAACTACTACCGAATCAATGGATACAAGGATTCCGCCTTTACGGAGCAGGACTGGAAGATGCAGCTGCAATTCAGGGTCTCTCCGCTGGTGCTGATCTATATGCCTTCCCTGAAAGGGACGGATACCATCGGCGGGATCATTCATTTCCAGAGCCGTTACGATGATCTGGGTGTAGATATCAGGGCGCCCCATGTTCAATATGGCAGCCAGATCTTCGAGCAGGTGACGGCGAAGGCCTCCAGCGGGGGGAAGGACGAGGGGCAGTTCAGGTACAGCGTGGACGTGGCATCCGGGCAGGGCAGCGGTATCGCTCTTTATAAGACCTCCGTGCATGGCTGGCTGGCCGAAGATAAGCTGTTTACGACCCTGCAGTTAAAGGATAAGAAGGGGAAGGACAGGTACGAGTTAGCGGGACAGCTCGAAAAACTGATCGATGGATTGAAATTCACCCTGCATCCGGATAGTCTCCTGCTGAATTACGATAAGTGGGATGTCAGCCGGGATAATTATTTTCAGTATGACAGCGCCGGTGTTATCGTACAAGATCTGTCCATCAGTCATAATAGCGAGAACCTGAAGGTAAACAGCCAGGAGACGAAGGCCAATGCGCCGATAGATGTCGTGTTCAACCAGTTCAGCCTGGCGACATTGAGCCGAATGGCGGATCAGGATTCGCTGCTGGTGGACGGGCAGCTGGATGGGAAGGTGGAAGTGAAGAACCCAATGTCTTCGCCCATATTCACCTCCGACCTGAAGGTGCAGCACCTGAGCTACAGGGCGGATTCGGTGGGAGACCTTTCCATTAAAGTGAGCAACGAGAAGGCGGATGCCCTTGCCGCGGATGTGGTGCTCAGCGGTCACCGGAACGATGTAGAGGTCAAAGGAGATTACAATATCAAGGCGGGCACTATGGATATGAAGCTGGATATGCGCCAGCTGAACATGGCTTCCCTGAAGCCGTTCGCCACTTCGCAGGTGCAGGATATCAGCGGGTATCTCAAGGGCAGCCTGACATTGAAAGGTACAATGGACCAGCCCGGGATCAACGGCAATCTTCATTTCGACAGTACGTTGATCATACCCGTGATCACAGGGGAGCCGTTGAAGCTGTCGAAGGACAATATTGAATTCGACCAGGACGGATTCAACTTCAGCGAATTTGCGTTACAGGACTCGGCCGGCAATAAGGCCACCTTAGACGGCAACGTGTATACAAAAGATTATAAGGATTTTCGATTCGACCTGTTCTTCAATGCCAGTAATTTCCGGCTGGTGAATGCTCCGGAGGCCAGGACGAGGTTGTTCTATGGCACGTTGAATATGGATGCGGCTGCCAATATATCGGGGGATATGAGCACGCCCAAAGTGGATGGGGATCTGCGGGTCAACAAGAAAACCAACTTTACTTTTGTCCTGCCTGAGGACAATCCTGAAATTGTGGACCGGGAGGGTGTCGTGCGCTTCATCGACAGGAACCATCCGGGGGATACGCTGGTGGATCGGGCGGCAAAGCTGATGGCCCTGCGTCATTCGGACATAAAGGGTATGGACGTAAGTCTGAATATTGCCACGGACAGCAGCGCCATTTTTACCATTATCGTAGACGAGCGGAATGGGGATCGGCTGACGGCAAGGGGAAGATCCAATCTTGTATTTAGCATGGACAAGTCGGGACGGATGGAGTTGACGGGGGGGTATGAGGTAGAGAGCGGGTCCTATAATCTGTCGTTGAATCTGCTTAAGCGCAAGTTCGACATACAGCGGGGCAGCACCATCACCTGGACGGGCGATGTTATGCGGGCCACCCTGGATATAACGGCCACTTACACCGCCAATACTCCGTCACTGGACCTTATTGCCAATGAGATCACTGACCGTACTCCGGAAGAGATCAATAAATTCAAGCAAAAGCTGCCTTTCCTGGTGACGCTGAAGATGGAAGGGGAGCTGCTGAAGCCGAAGATAACGTTTGATATCACTCTGCCGACGAACATACTGTCCCTTTGGCCGGATGTGGATCAAAAACTGCAGCAGATAAGGACGCAAACATCGGAACTGGACAAGCAGGTATTTGCATTGCTGCTGCTGAACAGATTTGTCGGGGAAAATCCCCTCGAAAGTGCGGCGGGCGGCGGCAGCAGTGTCGGGAGCCTGGCATTTCAGAGTGCCAGCCAGATACTCACCAACCAGCTGGATCAGCTGGCAGGAAGTCTGATCAAGGGGGTAGATATCCATTTCGACCTGAACCAGCAGCAGGATTACAGCACGGGCAAGGAGAATGATTATACAGAGCTGAATGTCTCCGTATCCAAGCAGCTGTTTAGCGACCGGGTGCAGGTCAGCGTAGGGAGCAATTTCGATGTACAGGGGGCCGGCAATCCCAACCAGCAGGCTTCCAATATCGCGGGTGATGTAGCCGTGGATTATAAGCTGTCAAAGGACGGGCGTTATATGGTTCGTGCCTATCGTAAGAATCAATACGAGGCTGTTCTGGAAGGACAGGTGGTGGAGACAGGCGTAAGCTTTATACTCACCTTTGACTACAACAAGTTCAGGGAGCTGTTTGGACGTACGAAAGAAGAAAAGCTGGAGGAAAGACACCGACAAAAATCTTCGACGCCGGACGCGGCGCCGCAGCAGCAAACAAATCAATAAGCATGGCAATTCGAAGGACCTTATATCTTTTTTGTATCGTACTGCTGGCAGCTTGTAACGAGTCCAAATATCTAAGCGAAGGACAGAACCTCTATGTCGCCAACGAGATAAAGACAAAGACCACCGATGTCAAGAAAAAGAAGGCGAAGGAGGTGGCCGGCGAACTGGAGGGGCTGCTGCGTCCCCGTCTGAACAGTAAGGTGCTGGGTATACGGTTCCGGCTCTGGATCTACAATATCGCCGGCAAGACCACAAAAAACAAAGGCTTTAAACACTGGCTGAAATATAAAGTAGGCGAACCCCCTGTGCTGGCTGCTCCTACTATGCTGGAAAAGAACAGGGATGTCCTTCAAAATCATCTGGAGAACAAGGGATTTTTCAAGGATACGGTGATGCTGAGCACGTCTGTGAAGAACAAAAAGCTAAAGGCCATCTATACGGCTCAATTCGGTCCGCAATATACTATCCGGCATGTCAGCTTTCCCAATGACAGTGATGAGATCAGCAAGCGGATCGACAGCGTGAAGGACCGGAGCCTTTTGAAAAAAGGCGAACCTTACGATCTGGATGTTATCAGGGATGAGCGCAACCGTATCGACGCCCGACTGAAAGGGAGGGGTTTTTATTATTTCAATCCCGGATTCCTGGTGGTGGATGTGGATTCGGCCGTAGGAAATCACCAGGTAGATATGTCGATTAAATTTAAGGATGAGATGCCGGACGAGGCGAGGGAAAGATACCGTATAAGGAATATTTTGGTATTTGCCGAGTACGATCTGCGTTCGGATACGAATAAGCGGGGGATCATTACGCCGGCAAAGATACGGCTGGTGGATACGGCGCATCTTTTTAAGCCTTCCCTGTTCGACAATACTATTATTTATCGTCCCGGGGACATTTACCGGCTGAATTTTCACACCCAGACATTGAGCCGGCTGGTGAACCTGGGAGTATTCAAGTTTGTAAAGGCCCGGTATGAAAAATCGGATTCCACCGGCAACGGGCTAAATGTGATCTATTATCTGAATCCCACTCAAAAGAAGTCCATTCGATTTGAAGTGTCGGGTCTTACGCGCAGCGATAATACCACGGGCGGAGAAGTAGCGGTGACGTGGCGAAACCGCAATCTGTTCAAGGGCGCCGAACTTTTTACTTCCTCTGTGTATGCGGGATTGGAGGAGCAGTTCATCGGAGGGGGCAAACGTATCTCTACCCGGCGGGCCGGAGTAGATCTGAACCTGTATTTTCCCCGTATCATATCGCCTTTCCACTGGAGCACCAGCAGCGCCTATGTACCCAAGACAAGGATCAATGCCGGGTATGATATATTCGACAGGAGCGATCAGTATACGCTGACCTCGATCCGGACAAGCTTTGGATATATATTCAAGCAGTCGCTGCAGACCGAGCATAACGTGACCTTATTTGGCGTCACCTATGTGAAGCCAACGAATATTACTCCCGAATATCAGGCTTTGCTGGATACCAATATTATGGCGAGAAGGGCTATCGAAAAGCAGTTCATCATCGGCAGCAGCTATAATTTCAATTACAATTCGCAGGCGCGGCCCAATCATAAGCCGAATAATTTTTACTTTAACGGGAATGTGGACGTGTCGGGGAATTTGTTGGGGCTGATCACCGGCGCCAACCTGGACAAGGGGAAGGAGGTCCACATTTTCAACACTCCATTTTC
>Ga0105237_10004604_pt1 | contig 15907 bp, 17 predicted proteins | sample KBSC24metaG_FD_81520 | JGI IMG/M metagenome (GOLD analysis project Ga0105237, IMG submission 81520) | Corn rhizosphere microbial communities from Kellogg Biological Station, Michigan, USA - KBS C2-4 metaG | ecosystem: Host-associated > Plants > Roots > Rhizosphere > Soil | place: Michigan, USA... | reverse complement strand
CTCGTCGGCGCCGACGAGGTGATCGAATAGGAATGTCATTTTGTGCGGTGCATGAGTCTAAAAATGGCACCTTTGAGACGTGGCCTCGGACTCTGAAAATGTCTGCTTATCGGGGTAGACCGGAAGTGATCGTCGCACGGTCAAAATGACGCGTCTGGACCCGAAGCGACCTCCATCTATCGGCCGGCCGTCGGCTCGGACGCGCGAAACTGGACGCGATCCGACCTATGCTCCGTTCGCGAGCCGCCTTTTTAGCTCCTATCCGCTTCAGCCCGGTACCGCTCATTCCTGCTGGTCGTTACCGGTCCGCCTTCTTCGTTGCGTCCTATGCTGACGCGGCTTCAAATGGCCCGCGGGCGGTAGTATCTTTGCGCTCAACGCATTTAAGCGTCGGCACGACGTGCGGCCGAGAACCAGAGCAACAAAGGGGGAAATGACCATGCAATCCAGTTCTCATTCGCTGCTGTCTTGGGCCGACGGGTTCGCCACCAAAAGTGCTGACGTCTTAATTTTGCTCGGGCGCATCCTGCTAGCGTGGGTGTTCGTGGGGGTCGCGTACGGAACGATTATTAACTTCGCCGGCTCGCTGAGCTATTTCACATCATTGAAGCTCCCCGCGCCCGCGCTGTTCACGTGGGTGGCTCTCGTGCTCGAACTCGTAATATCCGCCGGTTTGATACTGGGCATTGGCACGCGCTACGCCGCAATTCTGATATTCGTGTTTGTGGTGGTTGCTACTGCAATCGCACATCGATACTGGGAGTACCCGGCCGGCCCGCAGCAGATCGGCCAGTACAATAATTTTCTGAAGAATATCTCGATCATGGGCGGCGCGTTGACGATCTTCGTCACCGGTGCCGGCCGTTTCTCCCTGGATCACGCGCTAGAAAAATAGCAAGTTTACGCGGGTGCGGATCAGCGCGTGGTTGATTTCATTGCGGTGACGTTGTCGATGCCTGCTTTTGGCACCTTTGAGACATGGCCTCGGACTCTGAAAATGTCTGCTTATCGGGGTAGACGGGAAGTGATCGGCGCACGGTCAAAATGACGCATCTGACCCATCTCGGACATTGAGCATCATCGGCTGGAGGCCGGTTGTTTCCTATTTCTCTCGCCATCCAGTTCAAGGCTGCTATATTTTAGGGATTGCAAACGGCGTGACCCTCGTGAGGGAGGCACATGCAACGACGAGATTTTTTTGCGGTGCTTGCGGGCGGGGCCATGGCTTGGCCATTCTCGGCGCGTGCGCAACAGGCTCTGCAAATCAAGCGAGTTGGCATTTTGGTCCCGTTCGCGGAGGACGATCCCGACGCGCGCGAACAGGTGGCCGCCTTTCGTACCGAGCTTCAGCGCCTCGGCTGGACCGACAACCTGCGCATTGAGGCGCGGTGGGCTGGCGGCGACCGGGATCGCATCAGGGTGTTGGCCAAGGAACTCGCGGCGCTAAGTCCCGATGCCATCCTGTGTCGCGCGACACCGGTGGCTAAAGCGCTATTTCGGGAAACCCGGGACATTCCCATCGTTTTTGTCAACGTCTCCGATCCGGTCGGCGACGGTCTCGTTGCAAGTTTGGCGCGCCCGGGAGGCAACGTGACCGGCTTTACCAATGTCGAAGATTCGTTGAGCGGCAAATGGCTGGAATTGCTCAAGGAGATTGACCCTGGGGTGAAACGAGTCGCCGTGATCTTCGACCCGAAAACGTCACCGGGCGGGGGCACCTACTATCTCCGGCAGATCAACCAAGCCGCGGCAGCGTTGCATCTGACCGCCGTTCCGACAATCGTGAAGATTGCGGCCGAGATAGAGCAAGCAGTGGACGCGGCCGCCCGCGAGCCAAACAGCTCGCTCCTGGTGTTGCCCGACGTTACCACCACCAGCCATCGCGACCTTATTACAACCTCGGCGACGCGGCGGAGGCTGCCAGCCGTCTACTCGTCCGGCTATTTCGTCAAGGGCGGCGGACTGATTTCTTATGGAGTCGAAATCACAGATCTGTATCTGCGGGCCGCAGGCTACGTCGATCGGATTCTGCGTGGTGCAAAAGCTAGCGGATTGCCGGTGCAGGAGCCGGTCAAGTTCGAGCTTGCCATCAACCTCAAAACTGCCAAGGCGCTTGGGCTGACTGTGCCGCCGGCCTTGCTCGCCCGCGCCGACGAGGTGATAGAATGAAGCGATGACTTCCAAGTTTGTAAAGGTTTTCGGATGCCGGCCCATGATGAACGGCGCCCCGCACTCGGGGGCCGGCGTCCGCAAACCTCCAAGGGAGGAAACCGCGGGAGGCGACGAAGTTGCGCGTCAGAAGTTATGGGGATTTCGGCGCGCGGATGTCCGCTATTGTGTGCCGGGTAAAGCGGACATTGTACTGTCGGCGTTCTCGGACGTTGCCAACATGGGCATTGGTCGCACATTACCCGGGGTGGTAATTTAGAGTATCGTGCATGCGGTCGGAGGAGCTGTGATGCAATTGCGGGCCTTTGGGCGCACGGGAATGCAGCTCTCTGTGCTGGGCTTCGGTTGCGGCGCAGTGGGCGGGCTTATGGTACGCGGCGATCCTGCCGACCAGGAGCGTACCGTCGCCCGGGCGATCGCCGCTGGCGTGAATTACTTCGACACCGCGGTGCAGTACGGCAATGGTGAATCAGAAAGGAACCTTGGCGGCGTTTTGCAGAAGCTGAAACCACCCAACGTAGTCGTTGGCACGAAGGTCCGGTTGCCGCCCAGTGAGTTCAGCCGCATTGCGGACGCGGTTACGATGTCGCTCGAAGGCAGTCTGGCGCGACTACGTCTTGACCAGATCGACATCTTTCACCTGCACAATGAAATTACCGAGACAGGAGGCGGATTGGCGCTGAGCGTCCGACAGGTGCTCGACGACGTGGTACCGGCGTTCGAGCGCCTGCGTCAGCAGGGAAAGACCCGCTTCCTCGGGCTTACGGCAGTAGGCGACACGGCGGCACTGCATCAAGTCATCGATGCACGCTCCTTCGACAGCGCTCAGGTCGTCTACAACATGCTCAATCCATCTGCCGCCGAGGAATTGCCGACGAGCTATCCGGCACAAGATTATGGACGCTTGTTCGATCACACCAAGGCAGCCGGCGTTGGCGTAGTAGGCATCCGCGTTCTAGCCGGCGGCGCACTGTCGGGCTCAGCCGAGCGTCACCCGATTGCCAGTCCGGCACCCGAGCCGATTGGTTCGGCTATGAATTACGATGTCGATGTCGATCGCGCCCGCCGTTTAACCCCGCTGGTAAAGGAGGGGTTCGCCACCAACCTGACCGAAGCCGCTACGCGGTTTGCGCTGTCTCACCCGGCGATGGGCACTATCCTGGTCGGTATGGCGACGCCGCAACAGTTCGAGGACGCACTCGCCGCGGTCCAAAAAGGTCCACTACCGCGAGCTGCGCTCGACCGGCTGTCAGCACTGAGGCAGTCATTATCTGGCGAACCACGATGATCGCTCCGGGCAATGAGATCTCCAGTCACTTCACCGGCGGTTGGCCACAGGCCGCGTTCAAATAGCGCAGCAACGCCCGCTGGACCGAGCCGGTGTGAAGCTCGGGTTTGTCCCGCGCAAACCGGATAACATTTTGCGTGAGTTGGGAGAGGTCCATTTTCGCGTTTCGCACACAGCTCTCGTAATGATGAGAAATCCCAACCTCATCAGCACCGGTGCCAAAGCTGGTCAGCGAATCGAACGCCCCGGCAAGGCATGTTTCTCGCTCGGCGCGGTTGCGAGCCCCCCATTCCTGATAGGTGTAGAAATTCGCCCGCACGGGCGCGACCAGTGCCAGTACGTTCGAGGCCGAGATTTTTATATCGGCGGTTCAAACCCGCCCGTCGGGCCGGCGGGTTTTTCCTGGCGCTGCAGCGCCAGGTTGGGATTGTTTCCTGCAAGACGGATGGTACGATCCAATCGGCGGCGCGGGGCTCGCTGCCGGAGCTGCTTGCCTAAAATCTGCCCGCGGGGCGTCTTGCCTGCAGGTGCGCTTTTTATTTAGCCGCGCTCGCTAACCGGACCCTAGCCGATTAATGGCTGGCGCGGCTATCTTGGAGGCAAGCAGAGTTGGCATTTTTTGGTTGTTTTACTGTTTGTAGACGAATCTTCATGTTCATCAGATACGGTTTCAATTTGATTTAGGGGGCACCGACGTGAGCAAGCTTACTACCAATCAATCGCCGTTGCGGCACTCCTTGTTTGACCACGACATTAACGACTCTTTCGATTTCAGTTCGAACTCCGATCCATCGCACCCCGACGCGCCGATCTCGATGGTCATCGATGCTCCGCCATCCCTGTCCTTCACTGCTCCGACCTACGTCGTCTATTCGAGCGACGTCGATCTTCCGCCCGCTCATGCGCCCGAAATTGTGATGGCGGCAGGCCCCGGGGGAGGGGCTCCGGGCGGCGGTACAACGACATCGGGCAGCTCGACGTTGGTGACGAATGGTACCGGCACGGGCCTATCTATCAATGTGGTCTGGGATTCCAGCGTCAGCTCTGCGCCGACCGGGTTCACGGCAGGCATCCTGCAGGTGGCACAGTATTTCGTCAGTCACTTCACCGATCACGTCACCCTCAACATCAATGTCGGGTTTGGCGAAGCCGGCGGTCGTTCCTTGAATGGCGCCCTCGGTATGAGCCTGACGAACCTTCAGTCCTCCAGCTATACGCAGATCCAAAATGCCTTGGCGGCTGATCAAACAAGTGCTGCTGATGCTTCCGCGGTGGCCTCGCTTCTCGGAGATCCCACCAACGGCGGACATTATTGGATCTCGACCGCTGAATCGAAGGGGATGGGGCTGTTGACCTCAACCACCAACACCGATGGCTCGGTTGGATTTAGCAGCAGCTCGGGTATTTTCGACTACGACAACAGTAACGGTGTCAGCTCGGGCCAATACGATTTCTTCGCCGTCGTTGCCCATGAATTCTCCGAAGTCATGGGTCGGATCTTGCTGGTTGGTGCCACCGTCGGCGGTACCTCGAACAGCTACGACGTCCTGGATTTGTTTCATTACTCGGCGCCCGGGACGCACGACCTCTCGGGTTCGGTCGCTGGTTATTTCTCCGTCGACAACGGCACGACGGACCTGCACGACTTTAACGTTTCCCCGCTCGGCGGCGATCGCGGCGATTGGGCGTCAAGCTCGACGCCCGATGCGTTCGATGCCTTCGGTACTCCGGGCGTGGTAGAACCGATCTCGTCTTCGGATTTGACGGCGTTGGATGCGATTGGCTGGAACATGGCGTCGACTGCGCCGCCGCCGGCGCTGCCCGACCTCACTGTCAGCAACCTGACCATTGACGGTACAGGCACGAGCGTCAGCTTCCAGCTGAACAACATTGGCACGATGGATACCACGTTCGATGCGACCAAGCCGGCGGCGAGCGTCTATCTGTCGACCGACAGCACCATCACGACAGCCGATACATTGCTGGGTTCGGTCAGCGAATCTTCGCTGGCCGCCGGCGCGTCGATTACGATCAGCAACATGCAGATCGCGCTGTCGGCGCCAGCCACCGGCGGGACTTACTATCTCGGCGTCATCGCCGATCCGGCTGGCGCCATTGCGGAAGCCAGTGAATTCAACAACGCCTCAAATGTGGTGCCCGTCATTCTCGGTACAGCGGGCAACAACTCGCTCACCGGCACTTCGGGCAAGGATATCATCATCGGCTTCGACGGCAACGATACGATCACGGGCAATGGCGGCGGCGATACGCTGATCGGTGGCGGCGGTGCCGATCATTTCCGCTACAACGCCAAGACGGATGGTGTCGATACCATTGTCGACTTCACCCACAACGTCGACGTGCTGGACTTCTCGCGGCTTGCTTTCGGCAATCATTTGGCCGCGAACGGCGCCAACACCGGCACCCTCGATGCGAGTCATTTTGTCGCGAACTCCGACGGCCACGCCACGGTAGCGACGCCGCAGTTCATTTACGACACTACGCAGAACATTCTGTCATTCGATGCGGATGGCAGCGGCGCAGCGGCGGCGGTCAAAATCGCCCTGTTGGGCAACGCTCCCTCGCTCACCTATACGGATATCCACCTGGTCTGATCGCACAAGACGCGATGCATTGGGGACCCCGCCGAAGCATTTTAGCGGGAGCATAGAATTTCGTTCGCCGAGTTCAGCCGCAGCAGATAGCTGCTCGGCCCCCGGTTATCCTAAAAGGGTTGCGGCCGGGCCCCAGAACGTTTTGGAGGAGGATGCCTTGAGTGCCGCTATCGCAAGATTTCTCCCGCGTGTATCGGCGGCATCTGTCGTCGAGATCGATACCTTCGTCCAGGTGGCATTATTCAGTGGTGTCGGCCTGCTGCTGTCCTTGTGGATCTTGATCCTCGATCAACATATTGCCGGCGAATGGTTTTGAGATTTTGATCGGCTAGGCGGCGACGCCGTGCTTGGGTACCACCGAGACGATCCAGCGCATCGGAGTGCTGGACCTGTCTTCCCTGACCGAACGGACCATCCCCGTGACCGGCAAGCCCCGCAACATCACTGTCGCCCTTTGGCCCCGATATTGGGCATAGCGGCAACGGCGGGCCTCTACAGGATCGGTAATTTCGATGGTTTGCATGCATCACCCAAGGGGATCGCGGTACGCGAAACAATTCCGCGACGATCCGCAAGATATCAGCGAACCGTTAAGCAAAAATTTCCCATGTGAGCGACGCGCGTTGGCCGGGGTCATGGCTTTGCAAAAAAAAAGAATCCCCCTGGCTGTTTCCAACCGGGGGCTCCTTTTAGAGGTTTACTTGAGGCCATGACCCGAGTGCGATGGCAGGGTGGTCGACGACCAATCACCATTCGTTGGATGCCCACGGGACCGAATATGTTCAATGGACTCGAGGCGATCCTCCAGGGAAGCAATGGTGACCATGAGATTGCGGCGGCGCGTACCCAGCATCCCCGTCAGCACCGAATAATCCGCGTCCGAAAGGTCTTGCGCGCGCGCACGCCGCTCCTCAGCCGCAATGTCGGCGTCCAGAATTTGAACCGTGTGAGAAAGGTCGGTGATCAGCATCCTGATCTGCTCCGATGCCTCTTTCGACGCAATGCCACTCTCGGTTCCGAATTGATGATGATGCTTCATTTTATTGCTCCGGATTGCCCCAGTTGGACACAAGCCAGAAGCAACGGCGCTGTCTGGCAAAGCGACCAGCAAGGAAGGTGCCGTCAAGAACGGGATGGAACAAAAGAAGTTCCAGGGGGCGCTGCGGGTTGCGACGCTAACGTTTCGAGAGGCCAACGATCGCCTACCGCGCGTGTTCAATTTTTCCGAAAGTGTTAGCAATTCATTTTAGGCGACCGCGTCGGATGGGAACGAGGAGGGGTTGGAGAAGGGCTTCAAGTGTCCAACTCTGCCGCAATGAATGCGAGCCCGTTCAGCACAGCCGCGCGCGAGTCTGCCGATATTCAGCGCGGCATTGTCGGCCCGATCTTGCTTCGGAAGATATAGCCTGTCGAAGCAGCGGACGCCCTCGGGGACGTCGCGCGGTTCGCCTCTAAAGCCAATGAAATCCCTTGGCCAGAAGCCATGCCAGCCCGAACGCCGCGGCCATGAGTGCGGCAAAAATCAGCCGAAACTCCGATCGCGCGTTGGCCCTGATGATTTGCAGCTCGGCTTTTATCTCGGCAATGTTCCGCTGAAATTCGATTCCTGCTTCAAGCCTTGCTACTCGAGCCTCAAGCCCATCCGGCTCGGCCGGGCGGCGCAGGTTTCTGTCGGGGAACGGCAAACGAGGAGCGTCGATCGCCTCCTGGATCGCGGATAGCACATCTTCCGTCGGGTTCCCCGATGATCGGGAAGGCTCTGTCATATCGTAAACTTAGCACAAATCCTGGTAAGGCGGCTTTCACATTCGGGATAGCCGACGCGGCTTGCGCGAAACGTGACGATGGTGAGGACGCTGCCGCACTTTCGCCTTGGCGTAACCGTCCTGCCAATGGCGGCTGATGATTTTCGTTATTTGTTTCGGTGCAGCCTCCGGCTGCGCGATTGCAATCGATCGGATGATCTTCTTATCGGGAATTTCTTCGACGTCGAGTTTGTCAGTCTTGGCCAGGGCATTCCCGGAAATCTCAATGACTTCGTCCGCCAGGGCGGCTTGCTGTTTCGCAGGCCTCGCGATGCCGACTTTCAGCGCGGCCAGGGCGCAGATGCCTATTAAAAATATGAGAGCGAGCCAAAGCGGTCTAGCCATCACGCCACCCCTACAAACTCAATTTACGTCTCCCAACTCAATCAAAACTTCAATTTTTTCGCGTCGCTGCCTAAACGTTGATCGGCCATGCACAATCATCGAGCCCGGCGTCGGCGCATCCGTTCTCATTGCTTTTCCCAAACATTGCTGGCGTCTGCAACATATTCAATCAAGGCACCACGTAAACGTTGGCTCCGATTTGTACTTTTTCGTACAGTTCGACGATGTGAGGGTTGTGCATGCGAAAGCAGCCATGCGAAACCGCGCCGCCGATCGAGCCGGGCCTGTTTGTCCCGTGAATTCGGTATAGCGTGTCGCCGAGGTAGAGCGCCCGAGGCCCGAGCGGATTTTGAGGCCCTGGCGGGACAACGGGTGGGACGTCGGATTCCCACTGGATTTCCTCCGGCGGATACCAGGTGGGGTTTTCGCGCTTGGCCGTGATTGTTTGCACGCCCTCCCATTGGTCAACGGGCTTGCCGATCGCTACTGGATACCGGATTGCCTGCCCGGTCTCCTCGACAAAATACAAATTACGCTCGTGATTGACGATCACGATCGAGCCCTTCGCATACTCCTCGGCTATTGCCGCCTTTTCCGGTTGAGGGATCTGGACGATGGCCGCCTTGGGCTGCGCCAGCCGATTGGCCCGCGGTGGCGGCGTGAAATACTGGTAAGTCGGTGGCAGGTAGTATTGGCGTGCCGACGGCGAACCAAACTGAAAATAACTCTCGGCCCAAGCTGGCTCGCTTACAAGCACAAGCAAGGCAGCAACCGTCAGGAGCGTTCTCATAGCCCGGCCACCACGCGGTTCAAATCAAGACGTCAGATATCGCAATATGGCGCCTTGCCCGGCGGCCATTCATCTCGATCGCATGGTATAGCATTCTTCATTTTGCGGTCTTCTGCAATGACCAACACCGCGCTCGCCCGCTCGCCAAAATCGAGCTCCCGCCTCAGCCGATGAACCTGATGCCGAGCGTATTGCCGCGTCGCCAAATAACTTCGCACCGGCGCGTGGCAGCCCGGGGCACGAAAGCGATATCCAGCAGGCTTCCAACTTCCACGGCGGTGTCGACGGTTATCTTCGCGCCGCTTTGTGAGACATCCGCGACCTGGCATTTGTGATTGGCCGTGCCGTCACCCAGCGTGATCCACGCCGATTGATGGCGGCGCCGGCGCACCTGCTGTCGCTTTATTTTGAGCTTTGGCCTGACCCTATTCATGCCGATACGCTTACCGTTAAGCGGTTAAATTTGGTTCACCGCGATCCGTCGCTTTGTACATGTAGGTTGGCTTCAATGTTAAAAGCGAGGACGCTTACCCAGAGATCAATGAAGGCTACACCGAAAAGCTACCGGCGAATGCGACAAACGAGGTGGGCAGAGCCGGCGCGTGCCAACCTCATCGGCGCTCAATTTGATTCCACGGGCGCGATGAGATCGGCAATCCGCAACAGTCCCTGGCAGACCCGCCAGATACAATTGGTGCCCAGGAACAACTCGGTCGCGTTATTCATGTCCCCAAACTGGAGATGATATCCATTGGCCACGACGTTGACCGAGATGCGGATGCCACTGGTCACCACCATCTGGTTACGGGCGCAATGAACGGCTTCGATCAATCGCCGGCCGAATTCCCGGGCGTCCTCAAGGTCGAGTGCGACCAGACGCGGAGGCGTATGGCTTTGATTGAAGGGGTAGACCGCTTCAACGAAAATCGTTCTTCCGTCCGACAAAAACAGCAATTGGCTGACCGATTTGCCGGCCGGGAAAAGATAGGCCCGCTCATCAAGGTCAACCTTGATTTCGTGTTTCGGCTTGAACTCCGCGATGATCCGCGGGGCGGGGTTAATAGCCATAATTTGCGCGCGCCTGTTGGTCCCGGTTGGATTTCAAATCGTACGGTCTCCCGCCACCTGGGGCAAGCCGGTTCGCCGACATACCTTAACAGACCAAACGGATCTGTGGCCGATGCGGAGCGCCCCGCGCGCGGGGAGAGGTCGTCCGCTGTGACGAGTGTCCTCACTTCCAGTTTTCCACGGACGGCTTCCTGGAGCGTTTACTTTTTGACCGTCCGGATGTGGATACCGGGCACTTGCAATTTGACCGTGACAAGGACTGTCTCGTTTCGCTAACGTCACGCGATCACGGGGAAGGCCGGGTTAATTGCAGTCCGGCTGGTCCCAAGGGGAGGGGAAACGAATGGCAATCAGGATCGACGAGGTTAAGTCTTCGAGCCTCTCGGACGACAAAAGAGAAGTTATCGTTGGCGGCCGCGGGAAATATGTCGGGAACGTCGAGCTCAGGTTTGCGCGTGAGTGCCTCGATGGTCTGATTGACGCCCTGGTCCGGGCGAAAAGCGCCCTCGAGCCATCGGCTGATTCCGGTCTCGTCCCAAACGTAACCGCGGCTGCCGCGCCCAAGCGCAATGGCGGTGCTACTACCAATCCGGATGAGATCAGATTCGAGATCCCGAAGAATTTTACGGTGACGGCTGACACCAGCGGCCGGGGCCTGGTCCTGCTCATTCTCAACCATCGCCTGGAGAACCAGGAAGGCTATGCGCTATCCCCGGATGCGGCAAAACATGTGGCCGGCGGCCTGACCAAGAGCGCCGATGCCCTGCTTGCGCTCAAGCCGCCCGCGACGCCGCCAAACTGATGTCTGGCGCTCCCCAAATAGCCGTGCGAACTCCCGCCACTCTCATGGCCAAGCCGATCACCCTCAACGCCAGCCCCAAATGGCCCGACGTCAAGGACGATTACATCGTCCGCTATGACGGGCATTTGGTCGGCCGCATGCGGTTAGCCGGCGAGCGCTACGCACATGGGACCACGTGGGAATGGAGCATCACCGTTGCCATGGCGATGCCGGCCTGGGCGAACGGGACTGCGGAAAGCCGCGATGCGTGCATGAAGGATTTCACGGCAGCGTGGGGAAGGTTTCTGAAGCAGACCAGTTCGGACCGTCTGGAGCGCGCGTGGGAACTGGAGCGGGCCTTCGAGGCGCGTCAACAAAGACGGGAAATGAGCAAACCCGACGCAACCTAGAACGAAGCTCGTGCCGATCATTCGGTAGCTGACACATAGTCGTGTCCAGAATCGAGTTCGGCTATGGAACTGAGATCTCCTCGTAAGCTGCTGCTTTCTTTATGAAATCCTATTTGGGTTCGTTCTGGAGCAAGCTGGGCCATGTGTTTCGCCGAGGCGCCGCGCTCCGCATTCCGAATGACACGCCGGGCAATGAACCGGCCAACTAACTGGCGCACTGGATATCGAGAATATCCAATTGGAGGAGACGGACGAGAATAAAATTCATCGCACAATCCAGTAAGCCTTGGCGCGCTTTTGGCGGGGTGGGTGCAGTCTCAGGCGCTACCCCCAGCCGGCCGATTTCACTGCCCAATCCACTGCGAATGCAGCCGTTATGGTCGATTGAGGCTTGATTTGGCCTCGTTAGCGGCCTTACAAAGGAAGTTCCAGCGCCACGGGGCGGCAGGAATCGTCGCACCGCTGCCGTGTTGGCCGGAGTGAAGAGCATGTTCAGGCGTTACCTGGGGAGGACGCAGTGACCGTTGCTGAATTGATTGAGAAGTTATCGGCGCTTCCGGATAAGACTGCACGCGTGGTGAAAAGTGCCGGACCATGGGATGGCTTGAATGAACCGGGCCTTATTTATGACGGCTATGTCGACCAGGATATGCAGTTCCCAGTTCAAGCCACTGAGCCGAACGCAATCCACGTCGTTTATCTTTGATAAGCCCGCCGGGGTTCACGTTCATCGATAGTACCGATATGGCCGGACGGTCAGCATCGCGACCCGGTGGCGATACCGGTAAGGCTCCGGAAAGTAGCCGAAGCGGTACGGCAGGGGATCATAGCCGAATGAGTAGTGAACAACGCGAGTCGGGCGACGCCATGTGCACGCGCACCGCTGTCGTGAGCTGATCTCGGATGCTGCACTTTCAGGCGGCTTCAGCATATTAGCTGACGCTCGGCCTGAAAGGAAGCAGACCGCACTTAAGGCGAGAACCATCAAAAGGCGAGGCATAGCCAAGAATTCTCTTTTCCGAAGCCCCGACTGATAACTACCCAACAATGGGCAATGTTCCCCCAGGATCGAACCCAAACGCGTCGAGGTCCGCGTCAGCACCAGCGTCTATCGATCCCGCGTCAACTTCCGGTCTCCCCAGTGATGGCACTTTCCGATCCGCATTGAACACGCGCTCGACGTGGCGGTTCATCCCTACCGACAGTCCTTGTTTTCTGTTCAAAACCTCGGCGATACGCGTGCGCGTGCCAATGATCTTCTCCAGATCCCGGCGGGTGCGCCCGTTGCTGCTCCATACGGAACTTGATCGCCTCGATGGAGTCGGGCGGATCCATCGGATAACCAAATCACGGCTTGACGTAGGTCCAGCCTTGCTCCTGCAGCTCCATTACCCGCACAACGCCGGACTTCACGACTGTCGCCTCGGGAATAATGGGAATCTCCTTGTTCTCGACCTTGCTCATATTTTGCTGGGTATTGCCGCAGGCCTTGAAAGAGATTGCTGGCGTGCTCTCGCTGATCGCCTTGATCCGCGCCTTGACCGGCGAGGTGTCGTCGCGCAGCATATGCAGGCCGGGACCGAAAGTGACGACCTCGATCGCTACTTTCTCGCCGAGATCCTTATAATATTGCGCGACATTCGTCGCATTGTTGAGCGCGAGATTCATCATCGCAGGGTCGTTGGTATTCACCTGCAAGATAAGGCGATGCAGCTTGTCGTGAGCGGCGGGCCGCTTCAACATTTGCACCGCCGCTGGTTTCTTCTCCAGCGCCACCGCCGATGGCGGCGCGACGATGAGCAGCGCCACGAGGCCCGCCACCACTCTAACAGCAGTTTCAAACTTCATCATTATGCATCTCCCATGGTAGTTCGATGACCATCAGTTGCGTGGCTTGGCAACGGTGTGTGGCCATTTGCACGCCGCGGCTACCTTCTCTCGCACTATCTTCAGTCCGCCAAGCAAAAAATCCCCGTCCAGAGTGGCACCCGTTCGGGTGGAGAGACGGACGGCGATGTCGCCCTCTTCGGGGAGCGACTGCAACAAGCGTACGACGTCGCCCGTGAACGCAGCGCCAGCGCCAGACGATGGCGCGCCTGCCGCAAGTTGCACCGGCTGACCGTCATTGATGCGATAGGATATGGCGTAATCCGCGCTGCTGCGGGAGACGGCAGGTCCTGCGACCACCAGTTCAGTACGGCCACCACGGCACTGAATGGAGAGCTGCATTGAGGCGCCATTCGAGCCGCCGCGAGAAGATGTGGTGGCAATGACCATCGGCGTATAGTCCACGGGCGAGGTGGTCTCGCTAACGATCCACTTGTCGCCCTCAGGCGCCGGGCGAGCCGGCGGCTCGATGCTACGCGACAGCTTTTCCAGACATTCTAACCGCTCTGCACGCTCCATCAGCGAGCAAGCGCGAAGGCGGGCCGCTGGATCGCTCGCTCCTTGCGCGAAAGCGACTGCGCTCGCGACCTCGAATGCCACAGATAGCGGGATCGCGGCGGTCTTCATTGTGGCGCCTGCGCTCCTCGCACCTTGCGATCCAGCCATTCCTGCGCCGCCGGGAAGCGAGCGAGTCCGGGCACTGTCGCGCCGAGATTGATCGACTTCCATTTCGGGTCAAAGCCCGGCGCCTGCAGCTTGTCGATCCGGGAAAAAAGATAATCAACGAAGCGGGCGACGCGCTGATAGCGGTTGGACGCCTTTGGCCAATTAAAGGCGACCAGAACAGTCGGTACCGCAATCGTTGAAACGCGTTCGCCTTGCTTGACCAGATTGGGATAGTCGCTGGCCTCCAATACCGCGGGAAGATAGTAATCCTCGAACTTGCTGTCGTAATTGACCGGGAGGAACTTGAAGCCAGGCTCCCAGCGTCCACGTACGAAAGCGTCGATCGGCTTCGACGTGATGAAAAAGACCGCCGCCATCTCGCCTTTGCGCATCTGCTCCAGCGCGACCTGATGGGGAATGAAGGTCTTCTCCACGTCGATGCCGAGGCGGCTGAAGATCAGCGGTCCCGTGTAGGCGGCGGCCGTGCCCTGGGTGTTGAAATTCACTTTCTTGCCGGCGAGATCCTGCAGGCTCCCGATCTCCGGCCGAACGAAGATGTGCACCTCCGACGGGAAGAGATTGAGCAGGTAGGTGATGCGGCTCTGTATCTGCGGCACTTGAATCTTGTACTCTTCGAGCGAGTCGGAACTGATGATCGCCATATCGACGCCACGCAGATAAAGCAGCGAATTCACATTTTCCGTGGGACCACGGGTGACGATCGGCAGGACATGCAGATTCGGCCCGTCGTCGACGACGCGGGAAATCTCCGCGGCAAGGCGAATGGGCGCACCTTCAAGCAAGCCGCCGGCGAGCCCAACCGTCCAGGCGTTCATCTTCTCTTTTTCAGTCGTGTGCGCTGTCGGGTCTTGCGGCTTGCGGGCGCTCTGCTTTTGCGCATCCACGTTGGCAGGCTGAAGCGCCAGAATCACCGGCACCGCCACGGCAAGCAGCAACAACAAGCGTGGCCTTGGAAGCGTTTTCATACATGAACTCCCTCTTGAGCGCCAAATTCAGCTTTTTCCGGCAGCCATCGCACCCCACCAGGCCGGGGTGCGTGAATGCCAAAACGTCATCCTCTCCTAACGCAACGCGTCGGATCGATCCTTGGCCTCCTGAATGCCGCCGGCCTGAGCCTTCGCATATAGCTCGCGTGCCTTCGTCGCGTCGCCGCGCGTTCCGTATGTCTTCCATGTCGAAAGAACGAGGGGATCATAAGTCTCCGCGAGCATGAAGCTCGCCTGTGCGCTGCCCGTCTCGACAGCGCGCTCGAGCACTATCCGCGCCGCACCGATATTTCCCTGGGCGAGCAGGGCGCTGGCGCGCGCCAGCAACCTGGCCGCTTCCGGACTGCCTTGCACCTCCGCGGCCGCTGGCTGCTCCGTCGCTGGCGCCTCTGCGACTTGCGTCGCCTGGGAGATCGGGCTGTTCGACGCGCGTTCGGCCGCCATGCGCGCCCCGACCGTGGGCTGCGTGGATTCACGACCCGGCGCCAGCGCCTCGGCCCGGTCGCGCTCCTGAGACTTTCGCAGCTCCGTCTTCGCGCTCTCGGCAGCCTGCTTGAGTTGCTTGAGCTGGGTTGCCTCGTCACCCGCCTTGCTCGCCAGCGCCACCTGCGTCTTGATGTCCCGCTGCGCACTCGCCAGCTCGCTCGCCAGCGCCTCGGCCCTGTCGTGCTCCTTCTTCAAAGACTGTCGCAGTTCCGCAGCAGCACTTTCGGCAGCCTGCTTGAATTGCTTGAGCTGCGCCGCCTCGTCACCCGCCTTGCTCGATAGCGCCGCCTGCGTTTGCATGTCACTCCGGGCCTTCGCCAGCTCGTCCGCCAGTGCCTCAGCCCTGTCGTGCTCCTGCTGCTGAGACTTTCGCAGCTCCGCCGTCGCGCTCTCGGCAGCCTGCTTGAATTGCTTGAGTTGCGCCGCCTCGTCACCCGTCTTGCTCGCCAGCGCGGCCTGCGTCTTGATGTCCCGCTGCGCGCTCGCCAGTTCGCTCGCCAGCGCCTCGGCCCTGTCGTGCTCCTTTTTCAAAGACTGTCGCAGTTCCGCAGCAGCACTCTCGGCAGCCTGCTTGAATTGCTTGAGTTGCG
>Ga0105237_10004603_pt1 | contig 15912 bp, 14 predicted proteins | sample KBSC24metaG_FD_81520 | JGI IMG/M metagenome (GOLD analysis project Ga0105237, IMG submission 81520) | Corn rhizosphere microbial communities from Kellogg Biological Station, Michigan, USA - KBS C2-4 metaG | ecosystem: Host-associated > Plants > Roots > Rhizosphere > Soil | place: Michigan, USA... | reverse complement strand
CTGATCGAGACGCACGACCCCGAGCAGGACCCACAAAAGGGCGGCCTGCTACTCGCCCGTTACGGCAAGGGCGCCTACATTTACGATGCATTTGCGCTGTACCGCCAACTCCCCTCGGGAGTCCCCGGTGCATACCGGATCCTTGCCAACCTCGTGAGCTTGGGCAAGAATCCTCACTTCGCCAAGTAGAGGCTGACTCCGTTTTGGCTTGCGGCGTTCCCGATAGACACTTGTATCGGGTACGCCGTCGCTGTCACTGCCGGAACCGGCAGTAAACCTGCGAGAGCGCTACTGCCCCCCGCTGGCAGAACCACGTTCACCTGGTACAGACCTGCGATCGTATCCGCGGTAAACCCGGCGTACGCGACCGCCGAGGGCAGCACAATATTGCCGATCTTAACCAGGACCTTCGAAGGATCGAAACAGGGAGGTAGCGAGTACGGCCCGAGAACCGAGCTGTCGATCAGCGCGCCGTCGAACGTAGTCCAGGTCGGGTGCGACAACACGCTCACGCCAAGAAAAGAGCCGGTCGTCGCACAACTGGCAAAACCCGGCATCTGCGGCCCGGCATTCCCTGCGAACGCGCTCCCATCGGTAGGGTTCCCCAAACCAGAGAGATACAGAACGATCGTCGAACCGAGCTTTGCCGGGTTCGAGCTGGAATTGATACTGTTATCAGCCGCATTCACGATGACTCCCTGACCCGCACCGAACGTCATCAATCCGGGACTGGCGCTGACGACATTGAACGTCGTCGCTCCGCTCAAGGGACTCGACACCGACCCGACCATCACCGCGAGCTTCAAGTCCTGCCCCGCTGCTCGCGACGGCACCAGCACGTTGATCTGAGTGGGAGTCCACAGCAACAAATAACCGTCTGAATCGGCATTTAGGGCATTCCCCAACAGATCAGTAAAGTGTACCTTGAGCGTATTTCCAGCATTGTCCGTCAGCACATTCGGCAGGCGGCCATTACTGAACCCGATGGTCGCTCCGGATGCGCTGCCGAACGTGCCAAAGTTATCTCCAAAGATGCTCAGCATCTCGTAGGGAGCGACGTTCAAGAACTGACCGGCCGCTGGCTGCTGGAATGAGGCAGCGTCCGACACCGCATAGACAATCGGCGTCGTGACAACCGGAATATTGATATTCCCGGAAAGTCCATTCACGCCAGCCGACAGATACAAATTGATCTGATTGGAAGTCGAGGCCGCGCTAGCGAGTGTCGCCGCCGATAGCCGCAGGAAGAATTGCCCGCTCGATTGCAGACACCACGCGTCTGTCGTTCCCGTGGCAAACCCGGTGCAACTCGACGGCACGGGCGTACCAGTCGCGCCACCCAACCTCACCGCCATTCCATTGACGAAGCTACTCCCCTGTACTGCGATCGTGCGCACCGTCCCAGTGGGAATCACCTGCGGCAAACGACTCGGCGAAACCGACGAAATCGTGGAAAGTGGTGCATTGACCGTAATCGAAATATTAATCGCCGGCAGGGTCACGCTGCCCGCTTTCACCACGATCGTTCCTGTCAGCGAAGCACCCACCGTCGGATTGTCGAAGGCCGTTTGGGCAAACGTCACACCGATCGGCGTCCCCCACGAATACGCCACGGCACTGGGAGCGCTCAGGTTGATCCAACTCGTACCGCCAGTCGAAGCCGGAGGCGCCGTAACCGTAAACAGCACCGGATCGCCAGAGGACTTCACCGTCAGAGTTCCCGTAGGCAGCGCCATTCCCGGAGTCCAACCGGCCGCAGGAGCGATCACCAGACTGGCCGTCACCGTTGGAGCCGCATTGACGATCGTTAAACTGACGGGCAATAGCAGAGGAGTGAGCCCGGAACTATCCAATTCCAACACCGCTGAATAATTCCCCGCTGCCACGTTGGCGGCCACCATGCTCGGCGTGAAGCTCAGTATCGCGGGAGCCGCCGACGTGCATATTCCACTCGTCTTATCGATCTGAAGCCACGACGGCAGCGTATCCGCTTTGACCGTAAAGTACACCGACCCCGTTGTGCCGGCCGGGGCGACTGTGATCTTTGTGGTCGGCAAGGCACTCGCTTTCGTGTAGTTCAGCGCAACTGAAGGGGGTGTCGCGGTGAGCGTAGTCGCGGCGCGCAAGAGAACACCCGGTGTGATCAACCACAGGAATGTGAAGACAAGGCGCATCATGTACAAATTCACGATCGGCTGGCAGACGGAAGAACTTTAGAGCCACACCGCGTTTATCCTGAAAATATGAATCTGAGCTTCATCGGCCTCGGCCAAATGGGCGCCTCAATGGCTCGCAACCTCCTGCGCGCCGGACATCACGTTACCGTGTACAATCGCAGCCGCGACAAGGCTGACAAACTCGGCGCTGAGGGGGCGCGAGTCGCCGCTACTCCGGCCGAAGCCTGCCGGGAGTCGGAAATCGCGCTCAGCATGCTCGCCGACGACCACGCTACCGACGGAGTTGCGTTCGGTGCAAACGGCATAGCCTCGGCGCTTGCCAAAGGCGCTGTCCACGTCTCCTGCAGCACCATAAGCACCGCCATGGCGCGCCGCCTCGAACGCGAGCACACCGCTCGTGGACAGGAATATCTGAGTGCGCCTGTTTTCGGCCGCCCGGAAGCCGCGGAGGCGAAGAAGCTGATCGTAGTAGCCGCAGGCAAGCCCGACCTGATCGATCGCTGCCGTCCGGTTTTCGATGCGATCGGCCGCCAGACCGTCGTGGCCGGCCCCGAGCCCGCTCAGGCGAACGCCTTAAAGCTGTGCGGCAATTTCATGATCGCCAGCATGCTCGAGACATTCAGCGAGGCCTTCGCCACTTTGCGGAAGTCGGGCGTCGAACCACACCTCTTCCTCAGCGTGATGAACTACCTTTTCGCTTCGCCCGTCTACGCCAACTATGGCGGCATGATCGTCGATGAGAAGTTCGAGCCTGCCGGCTTCACCATGCGCCTGGCCTATAAAGATGTCCGCCTGGCACTCGAAACCGCGCAGGAAGTCGGCTCGCCAATGCCCCTCGCCAGCCTGATTCGCGATCACATGCTGTCCGCTATCGCCAACGGGCAATCGGAGCTCGATTGGTCGAGCCTTGCCTACGTCGCGGCCCGCAACTCGGGACTGCGCTAAACCTTATTGGGGGATCGGAGTTGCTTCTACCTTACGGATCAGCTTGAATTTAGGAGCCACCCACTCGTAGAAGTAGGAGGCGCACTTTTCTTCCTCAGGACAGCCGCGCGCGATCAGCAGCCGGCTGCCCTTGTCGAAGTCCAACGGCGCGAATTCCGGCGTGTTCGATTTGTACTTGCCTTCGTAAGTGAACATCGCCCACGACAGCACCTGGAATGGCCCATCATAAACTTTTCCGTCTTTTGCGTCGATAACCGCGATGGAGACACAGCCTGCGCCGCAGCCCCAATCGGCGATCGTGTACCGTCCGGCAAAGTTCGGGCCCTTGGCTGCCCCTTCGCGAATCATCGTCCGGAATTTTCGCTGGCCTGCGGTTTGAAACACCGGAGCTGCCGGCTTGCCTGAGAATCTCTCGCTGGCGGGATACTCCGCGAACGAAGGGAGCTTAGCCGATTGCGAGTCTGCGCGAGAACCGATGAGGAGAGCAAGTATCAAGACGGAGAGGTGTCGCATCAGAGGGGATTTTACTAGATCATAAGATTCCAGGCACAATGGTGAAACGGGCAGACCATGTTCCACGATCTGCCCCGCGGTGCAATCAGCTGGCTAGACGCTGCGTGACCGCAAACGGCGGTACAAGAGCCCAGCGCCAGCGAGTCCCAGCATACTCCAGGTGGCCGGCTCCGGCGCTCCGCGCGTCACCTCGTTCAGTTGCACATTGTCAATGCCGGCTTCGTTGTCGGACCCCACCGTAGCATTGATGAAATCGATGGTAGTCAAGGCGGAGGTCGCCGTGAAAGTGAAAGTGATCGGAGCCCAATTCAAGTGATTCGCCGTGACGAGATTGTTCGTGAAGGTCTGGTCTGCCTGTCCTGTGATGCGAACCAGAGCAGCACTTGCGTTCGGATAGTTGCTTGCGGCATTATCCATGTTCCCCAGGAAGAAGGTAAGTGAGTATTGGGTCCCGATCGTAGTGGCAACGGTCTGCTCGACCCCACCATCGACGGTATTGCCACCGCCGGTGATGTCGATGCTCTGATTTCCGCTCTGCGCCTGAAAAGTGATCGTGCCGATGTTGCTGGGCTCGGTATACGTGCTGCTGTTGAGAACCAGAACGCAGCCACCTGAGCTTGCAATACAGGCGGTGCCGATCACCTTCCAGCCTGGTAGAGACGAAGTGTCGCCGGAATTTAGAACTACAAAATTCGCAACGGGATTGGTTTCGAAATCGCCATTCGTGATCAGATTGGCGGAACAGATTGGCGCGCCCACACATAGGGCGGCCAGTAATAACGTGACTTTCATTAAATTCCTCCGAGTGCTCCTGCCGCTTTTTCGCGACTAGGGCTCGGAATATTATAACGAAAGTTAATATTGCCGCAAGGGAAAAAACATGGTAACCGGTACCATATCCGAAAAGCGGCTTCGCCGCGGCAGCCGCTACGCGATCGTCAGCAGCAGGTCCTTCGCTTCTACGTGCTGGCCCGGGCTTACCAGCAGCTCCGTCACCTTTCCCGATACAGGCGAGTAGACCGTGCTCTGCATCTTCATCGCTTCCATGACCAGCAGGCGATCGCCCTTCTTGATGATCTGATTCAGCTCCACCGCGACCGTCGAAACCACGCCCGGAATCGGCGCGCCGATCTGTCCCGCCTGGCTCGGATCGGCCTTCGGCTTGGCTGGCTGCTTCACTTCCAGCTTCCGGTCCCGCACCGTGACTTCGCGAGGCTGACCGTTCAGCTCGAAGAACACCGTCCGCGTCCCGTCCGGGTGCGGCTCTCCGACTGTCAGAAACTTGATCACCAGCGCCTTACCGGGCTCCAACTCGACCGCGATATCATCACCGCGTTCCATCCCGTAGTAGAAAGCCGGAGTCGGTAGCACCTCAACGTCCCCGAACGTATGCCTCGCCTTCGCATATTTCAGGAAAACGTCGGGATACATCAGGTAGCTCAACACCTCGTCATGCAACGGATGCCGTCCGATCTTCTTCTCGAGTGCCGCCGCCGTCTCTTCCAGATTAATCTTCGGCAGCAGCGCCCCCGGCCTGCCCTTCTGCGGCTTGGCCCCGCGCAGAATAATCTTCTGTATATTCTTCGGCCATCCGCCCGCCGGCTCGCCCAGCGAGCCCATGAACATATCGATCACCGAGGCCGGCAGCGTCATCGTGTGATCCGGTGTCTGCCGGGCGAACTGATCCATGGTCATCTTGTGATTCACCAGGAAGATCGCCATGTCGCCGACCACCTTGCTCGAGGGCGTCACCTTCACGATGTCGCCGAAGGCCATATTCACGTCCGCGTACGTCTGCGCCAGCTCGTGCCAGCGCGCCCCCAGCCCCATAGACTCGGCCTGCTCCTTCAAATTCGTATACTGCCCGCCCGGCATCTCGTGGATGTACACTTCCGCCGTCCCCGCCTTCGGACCCGTATCGAAAGGAGCATAATACTCGCGCACCGTCTCCCAGTAATCCGAGAACTGATTCAGCGCGCCCAAATCCACCTGCGTGTCGCGTTTGGTATTCCGCAGCGCCGCCACCATCGAGTTCAAGTTCGGCTGGCTCGTCTGCCCGCTCATCGAGGCCACCGCGCCATCGGCGATATGTACGCCCGCCTCTGCCGCTTTCAGCACCGACGCCGCATTAATGCCGCTTGTGTCGTGCGTGTGGAAATGCACCGGAATCCCGATCTCATGCCGCAGCGCTTTGACCAGCTTTTCCGCTGCGTACGGTTTGCACAAGCCGGCCATGTCCTTAATGGCGAGCATATGCGCCCCCATCTTCTCCAGTTCCTTCGCCATCGCGACGTAATACGTCAGCGGATACTTGTCGCGCTTCGGGTCGAGAATATCGCCGGTGTAACAGATCGCGGCCTCGCACACCGACTTCGTCTTCCGCACGGCCTCCATCGACGCCTTCATATTCGGCAGCCAGTTAAGCGAATCGAAAATGCGGAAGATGTCCATCCCTTGCGCGGAAGCTTCGTAGATAAACGCCGCCACCACGTTATCGGGATATGCCGTGTAGCCCACCGCATTCGAAGCGCGCAGCAGCATCTGGAAGCAGATATTCGGAATCGCTTCGCGCAACTTCCGGAGCCTGACGAACGGATCCTCGTGCAGGAACCGCATCGTCACGTCGAACGTCGCGCCGCCCCACATCTCCAAACTGAACAAATTGGACAAGCGATGCGACACAAAATTCGCGATCGCCAGCATGTCATGCGTGCGAACGCGTGTCGCCAGCAACGATTGATGCGCATCCCGGAAAGTTGTATCGGTCAGCAACAAACGGCGCTGCTTCGCCACCCACTGCGCCAGGCCCTCCGGTCCCTCCGCTGCCAGAATCTGCTTCGTGCCGGAAGGCGGTGCTGACGAATCATGCGACGGAATCGGAGGCGTCCGCAACCGCGTGGGCACGGGCTTTCCCGCCACTGACGGATTCCCGTTCACCACCACATCCGCCAGGTATCCCAGCAGCTTGGTCGCTCGATCCTTGCGCGCCGTGAATCGGAACAATGCCGGCGTCTCTTCCAGCCAGCGCGTCGTAACGCTGCCCGCCTGAAAGTCGGCGTGATTCACCACGTTTTCCAGGAATGGGATATTGGTCTTCACTCCACGCACGCGGAATTCGCGCAGACTACGATCCATCCGCTGGCAGGCGTGCTTGAATTCCCTGCCCCACGCAGTCGTTTTCACGAGCAGCGAATCGTAATAAGGCGTAATCACCGCGCCGCCATATGCCGACCCACCGTCCAAACGAATTCCAAATCCGGCCGGCGACCGGTACGTCGAAAGCCGCCCGTAATCCGGCACAAAGTTATTCGCCGGGTCCTCCGTCGTTACGCGGCACTGCAGCGCATAACCATACAGCGGAATCTTGTCCTGCGCGGGCAGATTCATCTCCGGCCCATGCAGCTTGTGCCCCTGCGCTACCTGTATCTGGCAGCGCACCAAATCGATGCCGGTCACCATCTCGGTGACCGTATGTTCCACCTGAATGCGCGGATTCACCTCGATGAAGTACCACTCGCCCGAATCGGCATCCACCAGAAACTCCACCGTGCCTGCGTTCTGGTAGCCCGCCGACCGCGCCAGCGACACCGCCGCATCCGCCAGTTCTTTGCGAATGCGCGCGTCCAGACTCACCGCCGGCGCCACTTCCACCACCTTCTGATGCCGTCGCTGCACCGAGCAGTCGCGCTCATACAAGTGCAGGATGTTGCCGTGAAGGTCGCCCAAAATCTGCACTTCAATGTGCTTGGCGCGACGCACGAAGCGCTCAATAAACACGGCGTCGTTGCCGAATGCAGCAGCCGCTTCCCGGCGCGCTTCCTCCAGCTTGCCCGCGAAATCGGCCGCCTTATCCACTACCCGCATGCCTCGCCCGCCGCCGCCGAACGCCGCCTTCACGATCAGCGGAAAGCCGATCTTCGCCGAGATCTTCTCCGCCTGCTTCGCGTCCTTCACGGCGACTTCCGTACCGGGCACCACCGGGATGCCGGCCTTCTGCGCCAACCTTCGCGCGGCAGTCTTGTCGCCCAGCAGGTCCAGCAGTTCGGCGTTCGGCCCAATGAACGTGATGCCGGCGCGCTCACAGGCACGCGGCAGCGCGGGGTTCTCGGACAGAAAGCCATACCCGGGATGAATCGCGTCCACGCCCTTCTCGGCCGCCAAGCCGACAATTCCCTCCACGTCCAGGTACGCTTCCACCGGCCCTTTGCCTTCGCCGATCAGGTACGCCTCGTCGGCTTTGAACCGGTGCAGTGCGAGGCGATCCTCCTGCGAATAAATCGCTACAGTGCGTAGTTGGAGTTCGTTGGCCGCACGAAGGATGCGGATAGCGATCTCACTTCGGTTGAGTGCAAGCAGTTTTTTCACGGGATGTTTTCAGGGTATCAAAGGCTGCATGTAAGATGGTCACAAGCCCTACGAGATGGAGATCCGTTCCGCCGACAACATGTTGCGGGAGTACGCAGTGTGTGCCGAACCAGACGCTTCCGAGGCTCTCCTCGCCGCGCTCATGGTTGACCACGCCCAGCCCGCAATCCGCCGCATCGTCAAGTACAAGCTGGCGTTCCAGGGCTCGCGCGAATCGCAGGACATCGAAGATGTCACATCCGAGGTGACCATCGAATTGCTCGGGCGCCTCCGCGCGATGAAGCAGAGTGGAACCGCGGACTCGATTGGCGCCTTCTCCGGCTACACGGCCGTGGCGGCCTATCATGCCTGCAGCGAGTACCTGCGCCGCAAGTACCCCAATCGCCACCGCCTCAAGACGCGCCTTCGCTACCTGCTCAACCTCGACAAGAATCTCGCCATCTGGGAGACCGGCCCCGGCACCTGGCTCTGCGGCCTGGCGAAGTGGCAGGAGCGAACCCTCGGCAGTCCGGTCAACGCCAAAGACCTCCTCGCCGACCTACCCCACGGCCGCACCGCACTCGAGCCGGCCGACCTGTTAAAGCGCATCTTCGACCGTACCCGCGCACCCGTGGACTTCGACGAACTCGTCGGCCTGGTCGGCGAAGTCTGGGGTGTGGACGATCCACCGGCCGCTCCAGAGCGCGCCGCTCAGGACCTTCCCAGCGGCGACGCCGATCCTGTCGATCGCATGGAATTGAAGCGCTGGATGACCGAGCTCTGGGACCAGATCCGCGACCTCCCGCAGCCGCAACGCGCCGCCCTGCTGCTCAATCTTCGCGGCGGCGCCGACCAGTCGGCTATCGCCCTGCTGCCGCTCGCCGGTGTCGCATCCATCCGCCAGGTGGCCGAAACGCTGGATATTCCAGCGGAGCAGTTCGCCGAGCTTTGGAACCGCCTGCCGCTGGACGATTTCGCGATCGCCGCGCGCCTCGGCGTCACCCGCCAGCAGGTCATCAACCTGCGAAAGTCCGCCCGCGAGCGCCTGGTCCGCAGAATGGGTGGGAAATATCGTTTCCCCTAGTTAGTAATATGACCGCAATTTCAACTTCCATCTGGATAGGCGATGACCCAGCCTGATCATTTAACCGACGAGCAGATTGCTCACTACCACGCGCGTACGCTGGCTCCCGCGCAGCTCTTGGCCGTGGATGACCATCTCGCTCACTGCGAAGAATGCCGGGACCTTCTGTACCACGCTGCGGACGCCGGATCGCAGATTCGGGCATTGCAGGCCGACCTCGCCGTTCGTTCGCCGGCGCGCCAGTTCCCCTTCTGGCTTGCTGCGGCCGCCGCCGTTTTGCTCGCGGCGGGCTTTTTCCTGTCGCAGCGCAAGCCTGTAGAAGTCGCACGAACGACAGCGCCTACCGAGGCTCCCCTTACCGCGGAACAGGCCGCCCTGCTGAACGCACACAAACTGGAACGTGCCCCGATCCTCGCTCGCCTGACCGCTCAACGTGGCGTCCTCCTCGGCCTTGAGCCCCAACCGAAAGGCTTCGCCGTCACCCAGCCGGTCGGTACCGCCGTCGTCACCGATCGGCCGACCTTCCAGTGGACCGGGGACTCCGGCAAGTGCGTTGTCGCAGTCTTCGATGAAGGCTTCAATAAGGTGCTCGAAAGCCCTGCGATCACCGGCAACGAGTGGCAGCCCGAGAAGGCGCTGGCGCGCGACCGCATCTACTACTGGCAAGTCAGCACCACCATCAGCGGCAAGCCCGTGCATGCCCCCACGCCGCCTGCTCCCGAAGCGCGTTTTCAGGTAGCCTCGCAGACGACCGCCGACAGCATCGAAAGCGCGCGCCGCGATCATCCCAACGACCACACTCTCCTGGCCGCCCTCTACGCCAGAGCAGGCGCGCTCCTCGACATGAACAAGGAACTCGACCTGCTCGCCGCACAAGACCCGGCCACCGCCGCCGCGCTCCGGCAAAGCCTGAAGTGACGCAAATATTCTTGTGGGGCAGGCGCTTCTGAAGTGGCTGGTTTTTGAGAGAAATGCCAATTTGACAACTTTGCCGTTTGCTGCATTTTGGTGGATGCAGCGCCTCCGTCTTCCATACTGAGCTTACCTGGGCGGACGTGAGGAGCAACCCGAGCGACCCACCCAGCGGCCGGAATGGCAGCGGGGGATCGATTCAATAGGGTCTACAGAGTCCCTTATACCGTCTTCCAACGAGTAGTGTCCAACATCATGGAACCGGGTGCAGCGCCCACCCGAAATGAATGAGAGTTCCCGCCCGCAGGAGTCTCCATGAACAAGCGTATTGAGAGGTTGATTCGACAACGACTGGAAGCGAAGCCGATTACCGCCCCGCCAAACCTCAATTCAACTTCCGCTTCACGGCCCGATTTGGAGAGGATTGGACCCTCCACGAACCTCCCCGTCACGCCGCAGTCGGACATGGAGCGGTGCCTTGCGATCTGCGTGAAGGCAGGGGTGTACACGATTGCGAACCCGTCTCGAATGATGCGGTGCGGGAAGGATGCAACGCTTTCGGTTGTTCAAGAAGGAACCCGGAGTGGTCCGATTAGCGAAGATCTACAGAATCCCAGGACCGTTGTTCAGCGAGTGGGGCGGTGAGTGAAGCTATTCCGTGCTCACCCCTTCCCAGTCAGAATCACTCCACGGAAAATGCCTCTCCCATGTTGAATGAGACGGTCAAAAACGCCTAACCGCCCACAGAAAACGCAGAAGAACTCCTTCGTTTGCAACAAAGTGGCCAAGCAGAACGGCTAAGAGTAAATATTGAACTAGCGCATGTAATTGATAGAAAACAGGGCACTTGCGAGAAGCCCTATCGACATTCAAGCCCTCTCATCCGCTACCAAAGATTCTAAAGTTATTCAAAGAGAGGCCATCCTTACCGGATGGCCTCTCTTTCGTTATGTGCAGGGCAGAATAGCACCGCTGAAAATCACGTCAAAACTTTGAGGAAGTACTGCTTCCTTGCGGTCGTGGCTCGGAAATATTTCGCGCTACAAGTGTACCGAGCCGCGACTGCGAAGGAGCGGTACATCCTAGTTTTTCATCCCATGTTGTGGCCGCGGCATCTCTAATGGTGCGCAACATCGCGATGGAAGCGCACGCGACGCCGGCAAAGATCAAGCATGGTATCAGGATCGGGTCGAACAGCCAGGAGGCCAGCGGGGATACAGTTATCAGTGCAACACCAAATTTGAACAGTGCGAAAGGCGCTATCCGTTTAGTGAGCGGCTCATTGAGGCGACACGCGCCATCTCGCGGGAATGCTCAGTGGTTACCCAGTCCGGTTTTCATGTTCTGATCATAATCCCACATCTTGCGCACGCTACGGTTCGGATTGTTCCGGATGAGATGCTCGTGGAGGCTTCACAAGCTGTAATTTGCCGCCCGTCCTCTCCCTGTCCCTCCGAGTGGGTGGAGACGATCCCCAAGTCGGGGTCGAACCCTACCGTCGTGACTACTCCTGCCGATTGGCCCTTGAACGGCACCATTGGCTTGCCTACGGTAGCCGTCCCGATGACAGCGAACGCCGCCAGGATGGCGGCCAGTAGCCTAAATCCGAACGATTGTGGTTTCATGTTGGTTCCTTTTTTCCCTTTCACTCCTCAAGCGAAATCGGGAATGAGGAACTACAACCAGGTCCACCTCGGGAATCACGTTGTCCCCCGCCAGCGTGCAGCGGCGGCGCCTTCGCCCGGTCGAGAACGTTTCGGGGATAGTTGACGCTGCCATAATCTCCCAGCGGGATATCCGTGTCCACCGTATCCTGAAGATCACCAGGCACGTGTCGCACACGACGAAATTGACCGTCCTGTCCCCGCCGAAGATTTGGTCCCATAGCGGATCGGCACTCGAATTCCGGCGTAGCTTACCCGCGGCGAAGTGGATCAGGCAGACTTGTTTAGCCCCCGCTGTAGCCAGACTTTGGCCAGCTTCCAATCGCGCATGACGGATTGTGGAGACATCTTCAGCACGTCCGCGATCTCCTCCACACTCAGCCCCCCGAAAAACCGGAATTCGATCACTTTGGCTTTTCGAGGATCCATTTCGGCCATGCGGCTCAGGGCATCGTCCAGTGTCATCAGCAATATACCAGCCTGGCGGATCTCGATACGGCATCCTCACTGTTGCCGTTCGGGCACAACTATTCTACGGTGGCTCCGCGGATCCTGAATATTCAAGAGGTCAAATGGGGAACCTCATCCTGGTCGGCAGCCGGCGAGGGATTCCGTCTGTGAAACTGTTCGAGCCGTCGCTCCAATTCTCGATGGAGGAGGACGCTGCGGGCAGGAGCTTTCTTTCGCAATAAGCACCCACTGCCGGGCGAAAGAGCCGATCGGCGCCAGAGGGTAGAGGCGGGGAGAGCCACGCTGACCTGGCGGTGGTACCGAACCTGGGCAAAGCCGGCTACGTGATTCTGCTGAACAAACTCACGACGCAGGCGACCGAAGCGGCCGGCGCTCGGCTCTCCGAATCTACCTCGATACTTCGAAGTACTGATGAGGACGCGCGTGATCGCAGGAGCGGCTGGAGGCGCGGAAGTGGTCGCTACGCGCGTGCTGGAGCAGGATTCAGCAGGAAAGCGAGCACTTGGCGCCACCGCCGGGTTATGGCAGCGGCGGTTCCGTGGGGGAGCCATTTCTTTGTTCGCGGCGGTATTGAGCGGGCGGCAGGCCGAACTCGCGCTTAAAGGCGCGATTGAAAGCTGACTCGGATTCGTAGCCAACTTCCGCGGCAATTTCCGCGACACCTTTCGGAGTGCGGGCGAGCGAGCGCGCAGCCAATTGGAGCCGCCACCGGGTGAGGTAGGTCATCGGTGGCTCCGATAAGTAGCGCGTAAAACGCTCAACGAACACCGAACGGGACAGGCCCACCTGGCTGGCAAGTTCGGCAATGGTCCAGGGATAGGCAACCTTGTGATGCAGCAATCCAAGGCTTTTGCCCACGATTGGGTCACGGGCTCCCGCGAGCCATCCGGTTTGCTGTTCCGGCAGGCTAGCGACGTACCGGCGCAGCGTGTCGACGAAAAGAGCTTCGGAAAGTTTCGCCAACATCGCATCACTGCCGACACGGCCAGACACCGCTTCGTCCACCAGGTGCGAAATCGAGCTTTCAAGCCATTGGCCGGATCGATCGGACCTAACATTGACCTTGAAGACGGGAGGCAAACCGCTGAGGATCGGACGGCTGAGGTGTGGATCGCAAGCCATGAACCCACAAACAAATCGGGCGGTTTCGCCACCACCCCCGGCGATTAGAGGGCTCAGGTCGCGATTCATCACCTTATTTCTGATCTCGGAATCAAATTGCGATTGAGCGGGCCCTACCCGACTCTTGATGAAGTGAGGATCTCCATGTGGAAAGATGACCACATCACCAGGTTCGAGCGCGATTGGCTGTTCATCCGATATTTGCGCGAGCGCACGACCTTCCGTTAACAGGTGATAGATCACGACATGAGGCGCGCCCGGGGCTAAGGTGGACGCCAGCGTTTGTGAAGCCGGCGAGGCGAACCCCCAGGGATCGGAGAACTCGGCGTTGAAGAACAACGCCCCGTTCAGTTTGACGCCGCTCAAGATTTCAGAAAATGCGTCCACGAAGTCCTCTGGACTATCGGCAAAGTTTGACGGACGTGCCGCGGGTCACCCAGTACCCTCCGGACGCCTGGGCAAGAACCGGCGACGCTTGGGCATGGTTGATTCGCCGATCTTTCTCCACAATTGTAGCGTGGCCTGGAAAGCACAAAAGAACAAAGTAACCAAGAGGAGGGATCATGAGTCCGAATCAAGCATTGTGGGAAAAAGGCGATTTTACGGCGATTGCCGGCTTCATGCGTGAATCCGGAGAAGCGATCGTAGAGTCGCTCAGGGTAGCGCCACCGCTTCGAGCCTTGGACCTCGGCTGCGGGGATGGAACTACGGCTGTTCCGCTCGCGCATACGGGCGCTGAGGTAACGGGAATCGACATTGCCAGAAATCTTGTTGACGCCGGAAAGAAACGAGCCCGGCAGGCGGGGCTCTCGCAGCTGAAGTTTCAAGAAGGGGATGCATGCAACTTGCAGGGGGTCGATGACCAGTCCTTTCATCTGACCCTCTCCGTATTCGGCGCCATGTTTGCTCCCAAGCCTTTCGATGTCGCCAAGGAGATGGTGCGCGTTACGAAGCCTGGGGGACGGATTGTGATGGGCAACTGGATTCCGAACGATCCAACGTTCGTTTCGCAATTGCTTAAGATCAGCTCCGCCTTTGCGCCACCGCCTCCGGAAGGCTTCGTCAGTCCGATGACCTGGGGTGTGGAGAGCCAGGTGATCGAACGATTTGCCCAAGCGGGAGTGCCCAAAGAAAAAGTATCGATGGTCAAAGACACCTATTACTTTGCGTCGTCCGAGAAGAGTCCAATGGAGTTCATTGAATTATTCGAAACATCCTATGGCCCGACCATGAACGCAGTCGAAGCGGCTCGGAGTAACGGGAAAGAAGAAGAGCTTCACAACCAACTGGTGGAACTGGCGAAGGCTCACAACAAAACGAAGGACGTGGGCACTTTGATCCCTGCGACCTTCATGCGAGTCACAGTTTCCCTCTAACGAAGAATTATTAGCACTCCATTACTTACGAAAGGTACCGATATGAAAAACAGATCTGAAGCCCTTGCCGTCCGCTTAGAGGCCGGCGCAAAAGCCTTGGCGGCATTCGCCGCAACCCTTACGGAAGCCGAGTGGCAGACGCGTATTCCGAAGGACGGACGAAAGGTAGGCGTGGTGGTACATCACGTTGCCAGCATGTACCCGATCGAGATCCAGCTTGCACAACTGCTCGCCGCGGGCCAGCCAGTCACGGGCGTAACGTGGGACGCGGTTGCCGCTATCAACAGCGACCACGCCAAAGAGAGCGATGGCGTCACAAAAGAGGCGGCGCTGAGCTTATTGGCCAGCAAGAGCAGTGCAGCAGCGGCGGCGATTCGCGCCTTGAGCGATGAGGAGTTGGATCGCGCCGCGCCCATATCGCTGAATAGCGATGCTCCGCTTACCTGCCAGTTCTTCCTCGAAGATCATGCGGTGCGGCACAGCTACCACCATCTCGCTGGAATTCAGGCGGCACTGGGGCGTTAGGGCCGTGAACGCAATATCGACATTCCGGGTTGGCAGGCGGAAACGCCTGCCCCACTGGGCGGCAATGTTGAAGCAAGAAAAAGCTTGCGATTGAGAGATGTGTATGAAAGGGCGAAAACAGCTTCGGTTGATGTGCGTGGTTGCCCACCCGGACGATGAGTCGCTGGGTATGGGTGGAGCATTGGCCAAGTACGCAGCCGAAGGCGTCGAGACATACGTCGTCATGGCCACCAAGGGAGAGCGGGGGCGTTCCGTAAGTAAAGAGCCGCTCACACCGGAAGCCGTTGGCCGCCTAAGGGCGGCCGAATTGGGCGCGGCCGCTGACGAACTCGGTGTACGCGAAGTAAGCTTCCTGGAATATTGCGACGGCGAGTTGGATCAGGCGGACCCAAGCGAAGTTGTCGGCAGGATTGTAGACCAGCTTCGACGCGTAAAGCCCCACGTGGTTCTGACGTTTGCTCCTGACGGCGCGTACGGCCATCCGGATCATATCGCGATCAGCCAGTTCACCACCGCCGCGGTGGTCCGTGCGGCGGACCGGGAATACCGGGTTGCCAAGCTCTATTACCTGGCGTGGCGCAAAGATAAATGGGCGGCCTACCAGGCGGCGTTGAAGAAGCTGGTCATCACGGTTGACGGTGTCGAACGGCAGGCGACGTCCTGGCCGGATTGGGCGGTGACCACCGTAATCGATACGAATGAATTCCACACGCAGGTATGGCGGGCCGTCAGTTGCCACCGAAGCCAGATCGCGATATACGGGCAACTCTCGCAGCTCT
>Ga0105237_10004601_pt1 | contig 15915 bp, 10 predicted proteins | sample KBSC24metaG_FD_81520 | JGI IMG/M metagenome (GOLD analysis project Ga0105237, IMG submission 81520) | Corn rhizosphere microbial communities from Kellogg Biological Station, Michigan, USA - KBS C2-4 metaG | ecosystem: Host-associated > Plants > Roots > Rhizosphere > Soil | place: Michigan, USA... | reverse complement strand
TAACCATGCTCCAGGCAAAAGTCACAGATTTAATAAACAAAGGCTTTAGTCCTGCCATAAATGGCAAGGGATCTTTTTTCTGCGTTGATGCACATACGTGTGGTAATCCTGTTCGTCTCGTAGCGGCCGGTGGCCCAATGTTGGCAGGAAATAACATGAGCGAAAAACGCCAGCATTTTTTAAGAGAGTATGACTGGATTCGCAAAGGACTTATGTTTGAACCGCGTGGTCATGACATGATGAGCGGAAGCATTCTTTATGCTCCGCATGACGATGCAAATGATGTAGCTGTTTTGTTTATCGAAACAAGTGGTTGTCTGCCTATGTGTGGTCATGGTACCATTGGCACAATTACCATTGCAATAGAAGAAGGTTTGATTGTTCCGAAAACACCAGGCATTGTTCGCATGGAGGCACCGGCAGGACTGGTAATGATTGAGTACAAACAAGAAGGTGAAAAAGTAAAAAGCGTTAAGCTAACCAATGTGCCTGCATATCTAGCTGCGACAGAGTTAACAGTGGATTGCCCAGAATTGGGTGAACTGGTAATTGATGTTTCTTACGGCGGCAATTTTTATGCAATTGTTGATGTTCAGAAAAATTTTAAAGGGCTTGAACATTATCCTGCAGACAAGTTAATTGCGTGGGCAAGAGAGATGCGTAAACGTATTAATGAAAAGTATGAATTTGTGCATCCTGAAAACCCTACGATTAATGGATGCTCACATATCTTATGGACAGGTGCTGTTATTGATCCATCATCTACGGCACGTAATGCAGTTTTTTACGGTGATAAAGCGATAGACCGCAGCCCTTGTGGTACAGGTACTTCGGCGCGTATGGCGCAATGGTACGCCAAGGGCAAATTGAAAAAAGGTGATGAGTTCATTCACGAAAGTATTATCGGCTCAAAATTTATTGGGCGCATAGAAGAAGAAACAACGGTGGATGGTAAGCCATCCATCAGACCTAGTATTGAAGGGTGGGCAAGAATTTATGGATATAATACCATTTCTATTGATTCCGCTGATGACCCTTACGCTTACGGATTCCAGGTAATCTAACGTAGCTATTCTACTCACAATATTCATTAACCAGTAATCATCAACACCTGTAAAAAATGAAAAGATTTTTTTGTAGCTATACGGTCCTCGTTGTCATGTGTTTGCATGCATCGGCACAATCTTATATACCTGAAAAAAATGACTTTCGTTTTAAGGTGAAACCCGTGGTGCAGTTAAAGGCATATGGTTTTAACCTGCAGGATGTAAAGCTTCTGCAAGGCAGTCCGTTGAAACACGCGCAGCAAAAGGATTCAGCTTATTTATTAAGCATTGATGTAAACAGGTTGTTACATCGGTTTTATCAGAATGCAGGATTACCAACGAAAGGAGATGTGTATGGTGGATGGGAGAGTGAAGGTTTATCGGGTCATACAATGGGACATTATTTATCGGCCATAAGTATGATGTATGTGTCAACCGGTAACCCTGAATTTAAGAAGCGTGTTGATTATATTGTTGATGAACTGGCACGTTGCCAGGCTGCAAGAAAAACAGGTTATGTTGGAGCGATTCCTAATGAAGACAGTATCTTTTATAAAGTATCTGTGGGACAAATTAAAACAGGCGGTTTCGATTTAAACGGCGGATGGAGCCCCTGGTACACAGTGCATAAAGTTATGGCCGGACTTGTGGATGCTTATCTCTATTGCGGTAACACAAAAGCGATACAAGTGGTTACAGGCATGGCCGATTGGACAGGGAATGTGCTGAAGAACTTAAATGACGAACAACTGCAAAAGATGTTGCGTTGCGAATACGGTGGTATGAATGATGTACTGGCAAATATTTACGCTATCACCGGTAACAAAAAGTACCTTGATCTATCATACAGGTTTTATGATGATTTCGTGATGAAACCTTTATCACAAAAGGTTGATCCAATGCCTGGCAAGCACAGCAACACTAACGTTCCTAAAGCTATCGGTAGTGCAAATCAATATGAGTTAACGGGTAATGAAAGTGATAAAACCATTGCGTCATTTTTCTGGCAAACAATGGTGCATCATCACAGCTATGTAATTGGTGGTAACAGCAACTATGAGTATTGTGGTGAAGAAGACAAACTTAATGACAGGCTTAGTGATAATACCTGTGAAACATGTAACACCTATAATATGCTTAAGCTTACAAGACACTTGTTTAGCTGGCAACCTTCATCTGCATTAGGCGATTATTATGAAAGAGCATTATATAACCACATACTTGCATCGCAGAACCCGGAAACAGGTATGATGTGTTATTTTGTTCCTTTACGTATGGGCACCAAAAAAGAATTCAGTGAGCCGTTTAATACGTTTACATGTTGTGTTGGAAGTGGCATGGAAAATCATAGCAAGTACAGTGAAGGCATTTATTATGAAGGCACTGATGGCAGTTTGTATGTTAACCTTTTTGTCCCTTCACAACTAAACTGGAAAGAGAAGCATGCGGTAATTACACAGGAAACAGCCTTCCCCGAATCAGACGATATAAATCTTACTGTACAGGGAAAGCCAGGCAGTTTTGCGCTGCGAATCCGCAAGCCTTACTGGGCAAATAATACAGCAGTGCTTGTAAATGATAAGCCTGTAAATGCGGCTACCGATGCGGATGGTTTTATTGTAATCAATCGCAAGTGGAAAAATAACGACAGGATTAAACTAACACTTACTAAATCACTTCACACACAAAGCATGCCTGACAATGCCAATCGTATTGCTGTAATGTATGGCCCTTTGGTGTTAGCTGGTGTACTTGGCGATACCATGCCTGATCCTGTTTTTGGAACGCCCGTTCTGTTAACCGATAATAAAAATGTGAACGAATGGATAAAGCCCGTAAGCGATGCTCCGCTTACATTTGAAATGAAGAACGTTGGCAAACCTTACGATGTAAAGTTGATTCCGTTCTACAAAGCATATAACAAATATTACAGTGTTTATTGGGATTATTTTACGAATGCAGACTGGAGTGCAAGGCAAGCTGAGTACGAAGCAGAAAAGAAACATCAGAAAGAAATTGCTGAAAGAACAATTGATGTATTTCGTATTGGAGAAATGCAACCTGAACGTGATCACAATCTCAAAGCGAGTGAAAAAAGTTATGTAAGCGATGCCATTGGGGTTAATGGAAGAGAAGTACGTGCAGGTGGCTTCTTTTCATTTGAAATGAAAGTAGATCCCTCTTTGCAGAATAATTTATTGCTAACTTATATCGGTGATGATAAAGACAGGAAATTTGATATTCTTGTTGACGGGACAAAAATTGCCACCGAAGAATTAACCGGTGGTAAAACCGGCAAATTTTATGATAAGCAGTATAGTATTCCAAAAGATGTTGTTGGCGGCAAAACAGGTGTTACGATTCGCATAGAATCTAATTATCAAAAAACAGCTGGGCGTGTGTTTGGTGTAAGAGTAATCAGGTAATACCAGCTGCGGTATTTCATGGCGACTTAGTTGCGTCGCAATCCGTTCATCGTTTAGTTCATTGGGGAATATTTAGCGAAGATGATTACATTATTTTTACTTTAAATGTAACAGCATTTCGGAAGAAAAGGAAGATGTTACACTTTGCTCAATAGAGAACAAAACGCACACGAGTGCGACGCAAGAGAAGGTTCATAGTAGCAATAAAGATGGGCTCCTAAAAAGTATAGAACACTAAAAAAATGAAGGTGAATATTCAGTATGATGTTAATTCCACGTCTGCGGGAAGGTCGGGGAGAGTTGTAGTAATCGGCGGCGGTATTATTGGTTTAAGCTCTGCTTATTACCTGCAAAAAAGTGGCTGGCAGGTAACAGTATTGGACAAAGAAGATTTTAACGATAACTGCTCGTATGGCAATGCGGGGTATGTTTGTCCGAGCCATTTTATACCGTTGGCCACACCAGGCATTGTTAAGCAAGGCTTAAAGTGGATGCTTAATTCTAAAAGCCCTTTTTATGTGCAACCAAGATTGAACAGGGCACTGATTGACTGGGGCATGAAGTTTATGAAAAGTGCTACGCCACAGCATGTAAAGGTTTCAGCAAAACCATTAACGGATATTGCCTTGCTGAGTCAACATGAGTATGAGAAGTGGACACGTGAATTTGATTTTTCTTATGAGCATAAAGGTCTGCTGGACATCTTTCAAACAGAACCAAACAGGGAGCATGCAAAACACACTGTAGAAAAAGCACATGAACTTGGCTTAGATGCAGCTTTGCTTTCTTATGATGAAATGCAGGCACTGGAGCCCCATACAAAAATTAATGGACTGGGTGCAATCTTCTTTAAGTGTGATGCGCATTTGTATCCCTATAAATTAATGCATGGCTTGATGGACAGGTTGAAAACTACCGGTGTTCAACTGCAACCTAACGAGGAAGTTGTGCGTTTTGAGAAATCCGATGGCAGAATAAACAGGGTGGTTACAAAAAATGGTGTGTATGATGCGGATCATGTAGTGATAGCAACCGGCTCATGGAGTCGAGAGATTGCTGCCCTGGCCGATACAAAAATTCCTTTAATGCCTGGCAGAGGGTATTCATTAACGTTGGAAAACTCACCTTATAAATTGAACTATCCAGCTATACTGGTAGAAGGCCGCGCAGCTATCACACCAATGGATGGTAACAAAATACGTTTTGGCGGAACGATGGAAGTAACCAGCACTAACACGCCACCACGCATGAATCGTATTGAAGGATTACTCAATGCTGTTAAAAGATTCTTTCCCGAATTTGATGTGCCTATGCCTTCAATGGATAAGGTTTGGTATGGTTACAGGCCATGCTCGGCAGATGGGGTTCCTTATATCGGCAAAATAAAAAAATATAAGAACGTAGTTGTTGCTACCGGCCATTCAATGCTTGGTCTTAGTCTTGGCCCAGGTACAGGTAAGTTGGTGAGTGAAGTCGTAAATGAACAACCGGCAAGTATTAACATGAAAGCTTTTGAAGTGGAAAGGTTTGGGTAGGGAAATTAAACTGGGCGAATTCGAATTACCATTTTTCTAATTTGATGCCATCAATTTCTTTAAAATATGCATCTCTTGTAACGACTATCAAATTGTGTTCGTAAGCGACTGCGGCAATCTAAATGTCGTTTGTTGGAATGGGTTTGCCTTTTTTGTATAAAGTCGCGGTCATTTCTCCATAAAATTTAGCTGTCTTGCTGGTTACTTCTAAAACTGTAGACAGAGTCAAAAAGTTGTTGAGCATTTTCAAATGCTTCGCTTTGTTTGTTACTCTGTTTATGCCTACATATAGTTCTCCTAAAACTATTGCAGGTATATAAAAAGTGGAGAGGTTATTAATTTTATCAGCGATTGCCTTGTTTCCATCAAATATTTCAATGATTATATTGCTGTCAAGCAGATAATTATTTCCAGTCATTTTCATTGATAGTTTCACAGGTTTCTTCAATCGCTCTACGCATGTCGGTAGCTTCTTTTTTGCTTATGACACCTACAAAATCATAAATGCCATGTCGTTTTTCTTTTGCCCTTTTTGCTTTTTCAAGCACAGTTTCCAGGGCTGTTAAAGTAGATTCGTCTTCTACTTTTAGCACTTCTTCAATCAAATGTATTTTTCTTGATTCTATGTACATAACTGGCCTTTTGTTACTGCAATTTAACTTTTAAAACTTAAGTTGAAAAGAGTAAATAAGATGATATTTAAACTTAAAACATATGAAACACCACCCAGCTCATGCCGTAAGCCAGGGCGGTCATATAGCCAAGTTGAAGAGCGGGCCATTTCCAGCTTCGGGTTTCTCTTTTTACAACAGCAAGCGTACTCATGCATTGCATGGCAAGTACGTAAAAGACCATTAAAGATAAAGCAGTGGGTAATGTATAGACTTTGCTACCATCTTCTCTTACAGCATTATGCATTTTTTCACGGAGAGAGGTTTCATCATCACTCTCTTCAACACTGTAAAGCGTTGCCATCGTTCCAACAAAAACTTCTCTTGCAGCAAAAGAAGTGATCAATGCAATACCAATCTTCCAGTCAAATCCCAGCGGTTTAATTACCGGTTCAATGGTTTTGCCAAGTATGCCTGCATAAGAGTTTTGAAGTTTTTCGCTGTTGTATTGACGGTTAATTTCAGGAAGTTGTTCTTGCGTGGATTGTTGCTTAATTAAAGCATATTTATCATCCACCTTATGCATCCTGTCGCCCGGGCCGTAACTGCTCAGAAACCATAGTAAAAGGCTTATCAGCATAATCACCCTGCCGGCATCAATCACAAAAATCTTTGCTTTTTCAATCATGGTAATGCCAACATTCTTCCATCGCGGAGAGCGATATAAAGGAAGTTCCAGAATAAAAAAGCTTTTCTCTTTAAGTTTTACCAGGTGCTTTAAAACATAGCTTACTATCAATGCCATTACAATGCCTAACAGGTAAAGACCCATCATTACAAGCCCCTGAAGACTTAAAAAGCCTATATAATACTTGTTCGGAACTGCGAGTGATATCAATATGGTAAACACTGGCAGCCTTGCACTGCAACTCATTAACGGGGTTACCATTATTGTTAACAGACGCTCTTTTTTATTCTCAATGTTTCGTGTGCTCATAATAGCGGGCACGGCACATGCAAAGCCGCTAATCATGGGCATTACGCTTTTGCCGTTGAGCCCCACTTTACGCATCAGTTTATCACTTAAAAAACTAATGCGTGCCATATAGCCGGTATCTTCCAGTATGGTGATGAGCCCAAATAAAATCATTATCTGGGGTACGAAAACAACAATGCCTCCAAGCCCTGCAACGAGTCCGTTGATTAGCAAATCGCTCCACCATGCTGTTGGCAACACATTGCCAAGCCATATATTGATTTGGGTAAAACTCCATTCAATGCCATCCATCGGGTATTGCGCAAGCCAAAAGATACTTTGAAAGAGCAGGAACAATACCGCCAGCAAAATAAAATAACCCCAGAAACGATGTAATAGTAAGTCATCTAATTTATCTGTAAACAGTTTCTTTTGCAGGGGATCAGGTTCTACAACATTTTGATGCATTACCTGCTTTATGCGGGTATAGCGCTGCATAATCTCTTCTGCCTGTGCCTTGGTAGGATTAAACTTATTGGCTATTTCCGTTTCTTCAATTGCATCCTGCAGGTTTTGTGATAACGGAAAATTTTCATGATTGATTAAATAATGCAGTGAAGCGTATTCACTTAGCTGAGGCAACATTTTTTGAACACTCTCAATAGCCAAAGGAGCCAATTCTTTTGTTGCAATAAAATCTCTTTTGGGAGGATGATACTGGTGTTTTGCTGTCTGGGACACTGCCTTTTTTAATTCGGCAAGGCCTTTGTTTTTTCTTGGGTTTACCACCACTACCGGAACACCCAGCTCACGCTCAAGGCCCGCCACATCTATTTCAATACCTTTTTTACGGGCAATGTCCATCATGGAAAGCGCCACGACAACGGGTACTTTCAAATCAATAATCTGGCTGCAGAAAAGCAGGTTACGTTTAAGGTTGCTGGCATCGGCTACCAGCAGAATCATATCAGGCCTAATGTCCTCATCTGCATTCATCAAAACGCGGTAAGCTACCCATTCATCAGCACGACGGGGGTAAAGACTGTAAGTGCCCGGCAAGTCAATAATAGTGCTGTTAAGTTCATTATCGAGCTTCCAGTCGCCAGTCTTTTTGTCGACTGTAACACCGGGAAAATTGCCCACTTTCTGATTAAGCCCTGTAAGTGCATTAAACAAAGAAGATTTACCGCTATTGGGGTTACCTACTAATGCTATGTGAATATTGTGAGAGGCCAAAATTCTTCCTGTTATAATTTTCTTTTACCGCCAATGATTGTAATACAAATAAAAACAGCCCGCAAATGTAACGGCAAAAAACCATTGTGCATTACGCGAAAGGGAACATTTGCGTAATGTTATGGTTCCTTAAAATTTGATTTGCTTTAAAAAGAGAAACGCGTTGCCTAAAACAAAAATAAATAGCGCTACAGGCGAAATTCTGTGTAACCAAAGGCGTTTTACAATACAGATAGCAATCAATCTCAGATCAATAATACAAATAAGGCATGGATTTAGTAATAAGTTGATGAGCGTATCTAAAACATCGGCTTAATTTTGTAACACCAAACCAACATCTATATATGAAAAAACTTTTGTTTGTGCTTACCCTGGTTCCCTTACTGGGTATAGCGCAAAGCAGGAAACAGCGAAAGGCAGAAGAAAAAGAAAATAAAATTATACTCGCTAACCTGGAGGCACATGTAAAATATCTTTCAGATGATAAGCTCCAGGGGAGAAGAACTGGTTCTGAAGGTGAAGTGCTTGCCATGGAATATATCACCAAACAATTTACTGAGGCAGGTCTTGAGCCGAAAGGTACCAATGGCTTTGTGCAGGAATTTGATATTAATGAAGGCAAGCAATACGAGCCTCAGACCACCTATTTTGTCGTTAACGGAACAAAGATGCGCTTTAAAGATGAGTTTTTTCCCTTGCCCTATTCTGCCAACGCTTCTGTGGAAGGGACGGCATCCCCGGGGCTACGCGAAAAAGATGAACCCTGGTTTTGGGATGTAAAAGACCTGCTCGATGATAATAAGAACAATCCTCATTTTGATATTAAATCTGCAATTAAAGACGAAGCAAAGAATGTAGCCGCGAAAGGAGGAAAAGCTTTGATAATCTTCAATAATTCTGATGTTGTGGACAACATTCAATACAATAAATTTGATAGCACTGCACCATTTAGTATTCCAGTTGTTTACATAACCAAAGACGGGACAAAAAAATATTTTTCTGATGCCACCGCAGTGTATGATATCAAGCTTGCTGTTGAGCTTAATCTTAAACAACGGAAGGCAAGAAATGTGGTAGGATATATTAACAACGATGCACCCAATACTGTAATCATCGGCGCCCACTACGATCATCTTGGTTTTGGTGAAGATGGGAATGCACTTGATGGGCAGGGGCAGGTGCACAACGGGGCAGATGATAATGCCAGCGGTTGTGCTGCCATGATGGAGCTTGCTAAACTGATGAAAAAAGAAACTGCAAAAAATAATAATTATCTGTTTATTGCTTTCTCAGGCGAGGAACTTGGATTGTTTGGGTCAAAATACTGGCTTGAGCACCCAACCGTAAATATTACGCCCAACTACATGATCAATCTTGATATGGTAGGCAGATACGACACCGCAAGAAAACTCACTATTGGTGGTTATGGCACCTCTCCTTTATGGGGGCAATTATTTACTACTGTAGTTAATAAGAACCTAATCGTGCATTTTGATAGCAGTGGCACTGGTCCTAGTGATCATTCTTCTTTCTATCGCAAAAACATTCCTGTATTGTTTTTCTTTACCAATAGCCATAGTGATTATCATAAAGCAACGGATGACTGGGACAAAATAAACTATTCTGGAGAGGTGCAAATTGTTCGATATATTCAAAAGCTGGTAGAAGGTGCTAATGACAAAGGCAAGCTTGCTGAAAGAATTGGCCTTAAAGCAGGCGATGTGCTTACTCAGCTAGGGGATTACAAATTCGTAGATGTGCAAACTTATATGCAGGCCCTGCAGCATTATAAAAAAGGCGACAAAACAAAACTTCATGTTTTAAGAGACACCAAAGAACAGGTGTTTGATGTGGAATTTTAAAAGAGTAATTTTGACGCTTGATAACCCGGCTTAACAGCAACAGGCTTATGATGATATTATGAAACTTACGCTCAACATAGACGATGTTACCGAAGACTTTTTCAGTGATACGAGATTGCTGGGCATAATGGCCGGAGCAAAAAATTATCGTTTTTGCTGGCAGGTAAATAATTATCTTGGTTATAGTTTCAGGCTGAACAGGGATATTGAGATACATCTTCGCAAAAAGGATCGCAGCTACTTCTTTCCTGTATACCAACACAACGTTCATAACAGTTTTTTACAACATTATATCTATCATAATTGTTATGATGGTGAGTATCTTTTACCTGAGTTTAAACACATAGATTTTCTTTGGCTGATGAAAGGCGATTGTGTTGCTGATAATGATTGCGGCACACTGGTGAATGCCGTAAAAAGCATCAACGGCGTACAATTGGTAACAGAATTGACTAATGAAAAAATCAAACATAAAGGGCACCTGGTTTTTTGAATAACCAACAAGGAACAAGGAATTTGAATAATGAATGTTTCAGTTGCTGGCTCATTTCTTGTTTGATAATCTTTAAATTTTAAAATCAATTACCATGTCTGCACAAAACGATGGTTGGAAGGAAGCTGACAATAAGCTTTACAGGAAGTTTGAGTTTAAAGATTTTTCTGAAGCATTTGCTTTTATGATACGCGTTGCAATGGAGGCCGAAAAAATGAACCATCATCCCAACTGGTCCAATGTATATAACACCGTAGAAATTTCTTTAAATACACATGATGCAGGTGATGTGGTAACGGATAAGGATCATAAGCTGGCTGCAAAGATTGATAAATTGGTATCGACTGTGTAAGATTAAATATTGAGTGTTAACTATAGAGCTAGTCCCTGCATAAAACGCCTGCTCTTTGTTGCAAGTATCATTTAGTTAAGACGTATAAACAAAAAAGGGATTGCCCAAAGGGCATAAACTTTTAATAACCCTGGATAAAATCCGGGGCAGGAAAGATGGTATCAACATCAACCCTGCAAGGGTTGAATTAATAAACTGTTTAACCCTTGCAGGGTTGATGTACCATTTGCTGATTATAATCCCGGCTTGCAGCCGGGGCTATTGAAGTTAAAGCCTTCCTGGCTTTTGAATATTGAGTGTTTGACAAACAAGATGCTGGCTTATACCAAGCCTGTTGCACTGTGCTGAATAGAGAACAAAGCGCAGAAGAGTGCGACGCAATGAAAGCTCAATAGTTGCAATGTGGTTGGGTACATAAAATATTCTTATAAAACCAACGTGCCTTTTCCTTTCAGATAATCGTAGATGTTTTTAAGAAGCTCACTTTTAGTGCTGTCAATTTTAGTAACGTCTTTGCACCAAAAGAAAAACAACACCTGTACTGACTTGTCGTTCATGGTAGTTAACAGCATTTCAGGATCCTTGCGGGCAAGTACATTGCTGTGCGATGTAATAATTTTTTGAATACTTTCTTTTACTTCAGAAAGATTTTCAAGCTTGTCTATTATAAAAGAAAGTTGCGCTCTTATGTAATTATCACTTAACGTCCAGTTGACAATATTGTGAGAGAGTATATCTCCATTAGGTATAATAACTTCAGCGCCTTCGGCAGTAAGCAATGTGCTTGAACGTATGCCTATTTCTTTAATGCGGCCTTTTTTATCGCCAAGTTCCACCACATCGCCTATGCGTAACGGCCTGTCGAAAATTAATATAATGCCGGAAACAAAATTGCTTACAATATTCTGTAGGCCTAGTCCGATACCAACGCCTAATGCGCCAAGTATAACCGTTATTTTATCAACGGGAAGGCCAGAGGCGGCAACGGCCAATAAGAATCCTGATGTTAATAAGACTAATCTTGTAATAAGCAATCTTGAGCGCTGCCCCTTGTTATCGAAAGCGGCATCATCACCTGTGTCTCCAAAGAAATAAGCAATATATTTCTGAAGAAAATTCGCCAGCCAGATAATGCTGAGAAATAAAATAACTCCCCATATAGTAAAAGAAAGATTACCTACTTGCCTGGATGTAGTTAACCAATCATGAAGAAAATCATTTAGCGTATCGAACAGGTTTAGATTAGTTGTAAAAACAATCGCCCAAAGTACAAATGCCAGTGCCAATGCAATGCGCCTTATGCCCTTTTGTATGGGATGAAATTCAAAATAATCGGGATATTTTTTTCTTACACGGCTGCCGAGTATTTGCAGCAGGAAAGATTCAGTTACTATTCTAACAAAAATCACCAGACTTATCATCTGGATAAAACCATACACAGCGGTAGAACCAAAAATACGGGCCAGCGTAAGCCTGCCGAAAAGATTTGATAACGCCGCAAGAAAATTAAAAACAATATAAAGTCCTGTTGCAGTAAACATGATTTTCCTTTTGGGAAAGGAAACCTTTAGAAGTTTTATGAAATGAATTCCGAAAACAAATGAGCTTATATTGGTTAAAAACATGAGCCATCGTTGCCATGAATAAGGAACACCGATAAGCCTTGTAAAGGGCAGGAAAAAGAAAAGGCCCAGGATGATGCACCACGCATAAAACATGCGTCGCGGCCATTGTTTCCAAAACACGATCGTTAATACAATCATTAAAAAAAATTGTATGGACTCAATGTATATCGCCGGGGCATTAATATCTGATAACGGGGCAAGCGTAAGCACTACAATAAGTGTTGCCGTAAAAGGTTTGGCATTGACATATCTAAAGCTGAAGGGCTCTGTTGCTTGTAATTTATCAGACTTTATAAGACTTCTGAAATTATAGAAAACCCAAAAGAAAAATATTATGCCTGCAAATAACAGCCATACACGTTTGCTGCGGGTTATGGAGAAATAATACTGAGCGGCCTTTTTTTCATTATTTACGGACCTTCTAAAGTCGGTTGAGAGGCCTGGCCTTTTGGTAAAAGCATTGGCTTGCCACAGGTAACTTACTTCTTTTCCAAAAGCCTTTGGCCCCAATTGTTTTAGTTGCATGTCAGCCTGGTAAGTGAGTTCAGTTATCAGAATGTCGTTGGATGATGCATGCGTTTTTAAATTATTAATAAGGTTAGTGGCCCTTCTTACAAGCGTGTCTGTATTTCTCCATTTGGAACGCAATATGAGTAGTTGTGGCGCAAATGTTTTTCTGAGTAACGAATCACGAAACACATGCCTCAGCACAGTATCTTTTCTTAGATCAAGAATTTCTTTTTTCAATAGGTCAAGCGTTGTGTCATACGCATTAAGTTGCCTGCTATATTTACTGTTGTTCTCCTGCAAATCGTCCAGCAGGGTTTGAAACATTTGTATGTTGCGCAGGTTAAGTATTCTGCTGTCAAGAGAGAGCCCTTCTTTAATAGTGCTGATGGCAGAATCATCCACTACGAGGTTTTTTTCTATCTCGTCCGTGTTCTCAAAAGAGGATGTGACAACGGGGACTTTATTTAATGTTTCATGAATTTTTTCAAACCTTATAAGATAATCGCTGCTGGTAAGTGTATTGGCATCAGAAAAAAGAGAGCTGTCAAAATATTTTCTGCCCCTTGAAGTATCAGCAGGATTGCCATGTTTGTTTTTAAGTGTATCCTGCGCATAAGCACCGGTTAATAAGAAAAATAACAAGACAGAAAGAATAAAAAGGCGCATGATACTACATTTATAAATTCGCTGAGAGCTGTATTTAACGTACAGGTTTAACCGGTACAGAAAAAATTGAACCAAAAATAAATGCGCAGCTTATTTGATTGTCTTAAAAACACCCTCATTAATCTTTAGGGGATATTTTTTCTTTAAATCTTCTATCCATCTTTCTTCTACTACCTGTTGGTAATCGTTAATTACCATGCCCCTTGCATCTTCAAAACTTCTTTGTTCTTTACTGGGGAAAACATCGGTGATATAAAGAAAGGACCAGTTATTATCATTCTCATTTTTTTCAGGCTGACTCATATACCCTTTTTCAATACGGACCTTCCTGACAGGTAACTGATCGTTCTCATAGCGGCTGCTATCGCTATACACCTGTGTACCTAATGATTCTGCAATGCCTCTCCATTGCTGTGGGTTAGCTTTTATTTTTGTAGCTACTTCTTCGGCCTGTTCTTTTCCTGTTGTAGTAATAAACAGGGCGCTTACACTTGGTTGCCATGTATAGGCTGTTTTATGAGCTTCGTAATATTTTTTCAAACCAGCAGTATCATTAGATGCTTTGCCCCATACCTGCTTATCCATCACGGCAAATAAGAGGTTGGCATCATTAAATTCTTTCAACTGATCTTTTATTGAAGAACTATAATCTTCTATATGTTCTCTATAATATTGATCGCAGGATGTTTTGATGAAATCGGCAAATGCTTCTTTATATTTTCTTGCCGCAAACAAAGGATTGCCCGCCGTGTTGGTGCCGGCATATTGTATCCAGTCTTTCACTTTAAAAGTTTGTTTGGCAAAAGAAAACAAAGTTGTTTGAGGAGTAATGCCTGTAACACTCTTTGCATCTCTGTTGTGTAAAATACTGTCTGTGTATTTCCAGAGATTGTTTTCATCGAAAGTGGCTTGTTTAAATTGTGTAACCTTTAGCCAGTCATATACAAGTCTTTGTTTGGCAATGGTAAGCCTGTCATCACGTTGTACCTGTTGTTGAAGCATGCCTTTGGTAACAATATCAGAGGTGTCTTTACTTACTGCATTTATCTCCAGCAGCTTTATAATGTGATAACCATAGCTTGTTGTAAAAGGCTTGCTTACTTCGCCAGGTTTTTTTAGTGAAAAGATCTGCTGCTCAAAATCTTCACTATACTGTCCTACGCCAACATCACTTAATACACCATTCGAAGAGGAGCTATTAGTATTGTTTTGTTGTGCTACCTGTTCAAATGGTACACCAGCTTGTATAGCTGCATATAAAGAGTCTGCTTTATGTTCTGCTGCCTGTCTTTCCGGTTCTCCGGCATTGCCAGGGAATGGTATTAATACCTGCTGAATTTTTCTTTTTCCTACCGCTGGCCTCACACTATTTACTTTAAAAATATGATAGCCTATGCTGCTTTTATAAGGTGCTGCATACTGACCCGGTGATAAATGATAAATGATGTTCTCAATGGTGTAAGGCAATGAAAATACGGTAACATAACCCATCACGCCTTTGTTATATTTTGCCGCAGCGTCTGTTGAATAATTTGCAGTCACTTCATCAAAGCTTTTGCCTGCCTTTAATTCTGCGTAAGCTTTTTGTATTGCCTGAAAGGCCTTCGTTGTATCAGTATTTGGAGCTACTTCAATAAATACCTGTGCAAGCTGAATATCCTGCTGGCTACGTAAAAAAGCTTCTTTAACAAGCTTATCAATATTGGCCTGCTCATTTATAAAATTATCGGCAACCTGTCTTTTAAAATTATCTGCTTCCAGTTTAAAATTTTCATCAGCCTGCAGGTTGGCTTCTTTTGCTGCCTGTACTTTTAGTTTGAATTTTATATACAGTTGAAGATAATCGTCCAAGGCCTTTTGGCGGTTGGTTTCTGTAGATGGATTCTTATTAAAGGCTTTGATAAACTCATCTTTGCTTACAGCATATTTGCCATAAGTAAACAATGTTTGACTAAAAGAATAACCTGCCAGGGATAACGACAAAATAAAGGGGAACAGATATTTCATTTATGTTAGTTGGATTTATAATTTCTGAATTAAAACTGCATGAGGAAAGCTACCTAATGATTTCATCGTGCAATTTTAAATGTCTTATTAATTCTTGCTGCTTGCTTTGTTTTTCAGTTTTGCCTCAATCACCTCATCAAATTGTTCAAGAGAAAGCTTTTTTGCGATGATATGTTTTTTATCATCCAGCAAATAAAATGTTGGTGTTTGAAACACATCATACAACTGCCTGAAATTTGCTTTACCGGCAGATTGCTCTTTCTGCCTTTCTTCAGTAGCCTGGTATACATGAAGCCATCCATCCAGGTGGTGTTCAAGAATAAATTTTTTCCATGGGTCCATGGCTTTTTCATCAATATTCACCGCATAAATCTTAACGCCCATTGCTTTCCATTTCGCATCATAGATAGAATCAACTCTTGGTACCTGCTCTTTACAATGGCTGCAATTCGGATCCCAGAATATTACAAAAGTAAACGGTGCCTGTATGTTGTACAACGGGGTTTCCTTACCTGCCGTATCAATCAAATCCATCTGGGCAGCCTGTACCCCAATCTGGTTGGCCATCAG
>Ga0105237_10004600_pt1 | contig 15921 bp, 10 predicted proteins | sample KBSC24metaG_FD_81520 | JGI IMG/M metagenome (GOLD analysis project Ga0105237, IMG submission 81520) | Corn rhizosphere microbial communities from Kellogg Biological Station, Michigan, USA - KBS C2-4 metaG | ecosystem: Host-associated > Plants > Roots > Rhizosphere > Soil | place: Michigan, USA... | reverse complement strand
GGACCTCGCGAGGTTCGGGCTGCGACTCTGCGCTCGCTCCCACCAGCCGAGATGCACGAGGAAGCCTTCCCAGGCGCCCCAGAGGGAGTCCTCGGCGGCCTGCCCGGCGATGGGCTCGCCGAAGTTTCGGCGCCGCAGGTCTTCGTCGCGCACGAAGCGGAGTAGCTCGGAGCCGGGAAATAGCGCCAGCTGGCTGCCGATCGCGTGGGGCGCTTTCACGAGCGAGATTTTGCGGTTGACGGCCAGGGCTATGATGATCGTGTAGAGGAGGAGCGTCCCGATCAAGACTTGGAGCACGATGGTGATGCTCTGGTCTTGGATCAGCTTGGAGCGCATCGTCACGACCTGGGCGTCGACCATGGCTTGTTGGGACTGTGTTGCGGTCATGGGGTCGACGAATGGGCGAGCGGAGTCGATCATTATCGCGGCGAAATGCTTCAACACTTTGCCGCCGGCCTTGGAGAGCAGTCCCGGTGACTTGACGAAGTCGTCGTCTGTGAATTTGGGGTTTCGCATTTTGATGATGTTGTACAAGAGGTTTTTTCCATCGAGGGGGTAGACGCTGCGGAATGTGGAGAGTCGGTTGATGTTGGTCCAGTTCAGGTGTGAGATGTTGTAGATTTCCATGTCCTGAATCGGGGTGACGGAGAACGGGTCGTAGGAGCTGACGGCTAGTGGGAGGGTTCGTTGCGTGCCTAAGGCAGCTTGTCGAGGACGACTCACAGTGACGTCGATTTCGACGGCCGAGAAATTCAAGTTACACCAAAAACTTGCAACGTCGGTTATCTCGAATCCAGGGGCTGTGGGGTCAGGTTGATTTGCCTTTGCTAGTAAGAATGTAGTCACGTTCTGTAGGACATTGAGCCCATCTGTTTCGGGGCTTGAAGGCGGCTCGTGGGACGAGTTAAGGGTGGGAACTAGGGAATTCCTGTTCCAAAAGTATTCAAGGTCATCTGTTCCGTTCACCTTTGCCGTGAACATCGAGTCCACGGTCTGGCTGGGGCATCTCCTAAGCCCGCGTCCCTGCTGACAAATGAGATCAATCGTCGGATTCCCGTCGTCGTCCTCCGACAGGGTGACCATGGTGTAATTTCCTCTGCTGAAGTGTCTACAAATTGGGGTCACCTTTATAGCGGGGATACGGATGAGCATGTCGGCTCCAGTATCGAGGATCGTATCGATATCTTCATTGCTCAAGCGATTTGTGACGTTGCTGAAAATAAGGCCATCCAACAGTCCAACTGGCGAAGTCTCCTTGAGTTTGTTAGTGGACGACTGGATCAAAGTCATGGCTCTCGTACGCAGGAGTTCTTCATGCGCATCTGAGTTCTGGAAGTTGGTGAGGTTGTATGTGTCGAGGTTGCTCACAATGCTAGATTCGAAGGGCACGGTTGTCGTTTTGAGTGAGGGCCGCAGTGCAGTGAAGAATAAACCCGCGGCGGCGAGTTTAGCTGCAGGGATCACCAGGTGGGCAAGCAGGCCTAGAGTGGAAACTGTATTCCAAGATTGCCTTATGGACCGAAGGTCGATCGTGAAAGGCGAATATGTGATGGGATTGAAACTCAGGCCCCTGATTGCCCGCTGGGGTTTGCTTGAGAGTTGGATGTATGGTTGTAAACATTGGACGGCTCCATCAACCATCTGCACAGCATAGATCAATAGTATCAGCAATATGGGGAGAAGGTAGATAGCGGCATGGCTTCCTTCGCCACTTGTGGGGGTGATCCCGGAGGTTTCATCGTTCCGCCACCACGCAAGGCCTAGTATCAATATTGCGATCGCAATTGCACCTCCCAGCGCCATAAGGTATGGGAGGGTTAGGCTGGTGTGGTACCACGGGCGGGGCTTTACTTCCCTCCGCCTGTTGAGATAATGCAGCATTTTAGAATATCTCTGGCTATCTTGAAGTTCGAGGATGGTGCGACCTTCTTTGAATGTTGTCCTCATATACTGGCCCCTCATAAGTGATAGGAAGGCGCGTTCAGAGAACCGGCCTGCGTCCTGGAGGAGCTTTTCAAGCGTATCACTTCTTGCTAAAAGCGCGCCCATTGCACCGAGGCTCCTCGGGTCGGTGCGTAGATGTGTTTTTGGTCTTAGTATTGTGCTTGTCAACAGTGTACTTATGGCCAGCAAGCACAGGATGACCTGTAGGGTTCGTAGGGAGCTTTGTCTCATTCGTATGACAGGGGTTGATATCGTCAATAGGCCGTCGATTTCATAAGCATCTCTACGACGATACTCGGTGCTAACAATCTGTGAGACAAGCATTTGTAAAGTATCTGTCATGTCTTTCTGCATTTGTGCTGGATCCCTGGCATAATTTGCTATGCGACGGTTGTTACCCTGTGACATCAAGAGAATAAATGGATCGATACCAATTGCGTCTGTCAGATTGGAACTGGGTCGGATGGCGCCCGGGAAATATGCTGTCTGTCCGTTTCCGAAGTATTCAGACGGCGTGTAATCTGCCGCTTCAGATAAAGGATCATCGAGGAAGACTTCCACAGGGAAACCACGATCATTACCATTGGCAAGGTTGAGGTAACCCCCGTTGCTTGGCCTCAGAAACTGGTTGATCTTGAGAGCAATGGACTCTGGATTCTTTATCGATAGTTGCTTGGAGGAAGAGGGAGAGCTTCCGACGCTTAACAGTTTGGCCTCTCTGGCATCGACACGGATTTCGTACTCTTCGGTGAAGAATCCTATCTTGCACAGGAGGCTCGGAACGGTTGCGGTGCTATTTGATATTGACGATATGTCCCCGCTGAAGGTATCGGGGTTCCATATGTTCAGTACCAAGCGCAGATCGTCGTTTTCGTTTTCTCCGCAATTCTTCGGGTTGAGGGAAAGGGAATCTGTTGGTGCATTTAGACACCGGTTCTCCCCGCAGGCTGTGTAGTTGAACCATGCAGTGACATTGGCAGCGTCAAGCGACAGCTGGGGATAATCTTCCTGACTCATGATGCAACCCGCCTTGACGAGATCTGTGAGGTTGGGTTGGAGCCGAGTTTGGGTGATACCAGTATCCACGTCGGTCACACCATCAAAGAACCTCCATGCTAGGGGGTCGCAGGTAGTGTTGATGCTGAACGCACTAGTTGTGGCAGTCAACGTGATATTCGCATCCTCGGAGACATCAAGGTTCAGATCTGTCCCTGTGGCGGTCAGACTGAAGCCGTCGAAAGCATGTTGTTGAATCGTCCACCTGGGGAATCTCAAGTTCTCTCTTTGAATAGACATGGAGGTAATGAAAGACTGGGGGTCGAAGGCAGACGAGTTTTTGGTTGGACCTCCGTTTCCAGTCAAGGTGTCATTGACCATCAGCCGTGAAGTTCTCACCAGGGGGTTGGGGGATGTGGTCATCCGCGGTATTGGGTCGGTGAAGAACAAGGTATTGGCGAAGGGCAGTAAAGCACCGCACAGAAGAGCGCCGATATAGCCCAGACTGACACCAAACTGACGCATCTTGACTGAAAGAAGGAATCCTCGAGGGTCTATAATGTCAATATAGTTGGCCACATACAGGCCATCCTCCGCTCGTGTCCAGCCTCTGGCCATGAGTGACCATGGACCGACCTCTTTCAGGTTCTGCAAAACCATACTCCACAAGAGCCCGAGCAGGACACTGAACGCGGTTGGAATGTAATTTGCCCGGTTTCTCATGTCGTCTCGAATGGCGAATCCACCACGCCTGCGGTCCAAGATGTCGAAGACTTCCAAGAGAAGAAAACAGATTGCAAAACACGCAGCAAGGGCGCAGCTGGGCCATCGTCGAAGCATTCGAGGGATCCATTCCTTGTCGTGCTGGTAGTGATCCTGACCTGGGGTTGAACCCTCCTCGGCGCTGCATGCATCGGTAATGTGAACAGTCACAAGCTTTTCCTGGGATGATGCTGCCGACCGTGCCTCAAGGTCATGGAACTTTGAGAATCCAAAGGGCTTTGACAAGCGACCAGATATATTCTTGTAATTGACGGTCTGGATGGGCCATACTTGGTAAGCAATACTGGAGAGAGGCGTCTGGGGTTCAGATGTAGGTCGAGCTGGAGGGTTTGCTGAAGGGTTTTGGGGCCTGGGATTGTTAAGCGTGGCCGGGTCGGTGTCTAGGAAGGGGAGCGGCTTCATCAACGCTGAGATATGTCTAGCATGACTGTAGCCGGCACTGCTCACGCGCCTCGGTTGAGTTGGGGGGGTGGGCGACTGCCCATCCTCTTCCGACACTTCGATAAGAGGCTCCTTCATCAACGACGAGATATGTCTCGCGTGTTTGTAGCTTGGAGTCGCATTGCTTGCCGCTGGCGCCATCTTGAACTTTGACCATTCGCTGGTTGGCTACTGACGCGAAACGTAACAGTATATCATGATAGACATCATGTCCAGCAATTGTGGCTAAGTGGCCTCTGTAACGAGCGCTTCCTTGCCCTGCCAAAGGGTTCTAGGAGGATGGTATATTGAAAGAGAACGATAACGAACACCACAAACCATGCGACGACCAGCGCCTCCACACATACTACTCGTAGACCACATGTTCAGAGGAGAGCAGAAGCCGCACATAACATACCTAGTGCAAAATTCAACGACGACCTACAGGCCTCCTAGAGGTGTCGAGAGTCGACGGTGTTTTCCAAAAGTTGAAACCCAGTCCGTCGGACTATGTGGTGGGAAATGGTCCAAGTGTTAAATGGGGCGCAAATCGATGGAACTAAGATGGGTTTGAGATCGCTCACGAGGGTGTTTCTAGGCGGAGGCGTGGCGTACACTAAACCGTCTTCGCATCTGCTCGACGCCCCAGAAGCGCGCACAGTTCCGATGAGGAACATGAAGTGTATCACAGTCTTTGACTAAGGATATATGCCTCATCCTCAATTTGAAATTGCCAACGCCTGGATTCGGAATGTCGGCAATGCTCAAACCCAATCGCTACACAGTGCCGAGTACCCCAGCTTCAAAACATCCACAATGTGGAATGAAGATGTTCAATCAAGATACGGAGTGATCAATCGTTGATCAACTGGAAGAACCAAAGCCTCGGGATCTTGTCTGCCGTCTGTTCGATGTCATTAGCACCTCCCTAAAGGCACCTTGTACTTGAGGACTTGGATGGGTTACGGACTGATTCAGGCCTCAGGCCAATCAACTAATTAGGTCTCAGTCCCAACATGGAACGTGGGACTCCTACCGTTCTGGTACGCATTGCATACAAATGGAAATTAGAATGTAAAGGTATGGACTCCTTACCGTGGCCCCCTACGGATTATGAATGAGGATGAAGACAATATCAATCTGTATTCACAGCCTTTTTCTGTCCAATGCAAAGACATCTACTCTGTGGGCCACTGAATAGTTTGCACTTTAACGCCACCCAACGCCTGGCTCAAAAACCTTGAGAGATCTGTAACTGGGACTATCCTTAAAGGAATATTCTGTCACGCAGTTCCATTGACGGCCTTGCCCTCGGCCTCCAGCTTGGCCATTTCCTCCAATGCCTCGATGTCATCATCGTCATCCACCCCAGGAAACTCTTCTTCCGTTGGGTTGGGCACATCGTCAAGCACCTTGGCGGGGGACTTGACTGGTTGCTGAGGGTCGAGATTCCAATTGATCGGACCTTCTTTTCCATACCGTTCCTCCAGCCACTCATTGGCCTTACGGAAATGGCCATTATTGAAGAAGCCCGGGCCTTTGTATGCACTCAAGGGGCTCGGGTGCACGCTTTTCAGGACTAGGTGCCGAGTTCCAGTTATCTTGTCGCATCTTTTCTGGGCCGGTGAACCCCAGGCCAAGAAGACCACGCCATTAGTGCGGACTTTAACTACCGTGTCGATCACTTTCTGTGTGAATCTTTCCCAGCCGTGGTCCTTGTGTGAGTTCGCGTTTCGAGCGCGGACGGTCAAGCAGGTGTTGAGAAGAAGTACGCCTTGGTCGGCCCAGGGAGTCAGCAGGCCCCCTCTCTTAGGCGGGGGTTTGAAGGAAGGGTAGTCGACTGCGATGGCTTTGTAGATGTTGACCAGGGAAGGCGGTGCAGGCTGAGGTGGGAGGACGGAGAAGCAGAGTCCGTGGGCTTGATTTGGGCCATGGTATGGGTCCTGGCCGAGAATGACCACTCGGACTTTGTTCAGAGGGCAATGGCGGGACCTGGATTAATAGTAGTGGTTAGTCGTTTCGATTGTCATGCAAGTCCAGTCAGTGAAGGATAGATGTAACGCACCAACTGTAGACATCCTCCATGGGTGGATAGATTGTCTGTGTCTTGACTTCCTTCTCGAGAAAACGCTTCAGATCCAGGAATTCCTTGCCCACGAGTTCCTCCTTCAACACGCTCAGCCAGCTAGGGTCGAGGGTATCGATCTCAAGCTTCAGGAGTTGCTTCTGCTCAGCAGTCAGGCTAGCCACCCATTTCTCCTTGTCAAACTTGCTAGCAGGCGCAGACGCCGCTTGGGATGGGCTTGATTGAACTTTTGGGGCTTTGAAGAAGGATGTCAAGTCGCCATTCTTCTTGGATTTCTTCGCTTCCTCCCTTGCGAGCGCCGTATTGTCCTTGCGTTTGAGGGACATTGTGGAGGTGGTACAGATGAATCGGGGTCTAGTAGATATGAATATTTGCTGTCGAAATGTGCACGCCCGACAGATCAGCATAGACTTTTATTCGGCCATGAACATGTAACTTGGAAAAGTGTGATGATGAGTCCAACCCCGTGTCCAAGCAACAATCTGGGGAGTATTGGGGGATAAACGCGAAACTAACACGTCATTAGCATGAGGCGCGTCACGCGAGTTGACGAGGAGTACGGAGGTGCCGGTCTCCGGAAGGTCCCTCCAAATTGCTTGAGGATCGGATACGAGGACTGACAGGCTCCAGCAAGGATGCCAGTCACTATCACAGATCAAGTGCGAGACATCACGTCCTTTCAGCCTGCCGCTAGGATTTAGTGCAAGGCAACCATTTGCCTTGGTCAAAGATAAATGATACATGAATAGAAGGAGTGCCTCGTTGAGTGCCTTGTTTCGTAGAACGATGGTCCCTTGGCCAAGAATTGCCTAGTAGTCACTCCTGCCTCTTCGCGGCTTAGGCATGCATACGTGGCGGATCTCTATCTCGTTCAACAAAGTTCAATCCTCCTCTTCTGAAAGGACGATTGTAGGTATCGTGGTGTATCGTTGTCCTCCCTTACGATGACCCTCCAATTCCAACGCCATACTTTGGGCATCCTCTTTTCCGCGATCCACATCAACCAAAACCATCAAAGGGAGTGGCAAAAATATCAGGACTGCAAGAAACACAAACGCTGGACGAATCTCACCATACCTGTCCGTGATTGCACCAACAATTGCTGGTCCGAAAACACTTGAGCCCTTGTCGGTTATGGCATATAACGCATAGAAGGACGCCTCGAATCCAGGTGGGATCAGCTCCCCGAAGAAGGCTCTGCAGTATGACGATAGCCCACCTAAGACAAAGCCGTATATTGCGCCAAGAGGATACATCTCCCATGGTTGTTGTAATCCAAACACGCCGTACCGTTTGATCGCGGGTATAAAGCCCAGGAGGCCGTACAATGGTATGACCTCGAACAAACAGATGCAGGCTACAATGGTCTGCGAAGCACGAAGATTGAAGAATCGAGACAAGAAACTCCAGTAGAATGCACCAAGAACCCCGGCAACTGTGGCAATCACGTTGATAAGCCCCAGAGCTTCTGTCTTCATTCCCAGGGTCGTTTTGGCAAAGAGTACAGCCGTTCTATGAAGAGGTCAGCGTTGGCCGGATTTGCAAGATTTCTTGAGACTCACCCGCTAACAGTAGCTATACTGTCACTAAGCAGAAACCATGCACACAAAAAGATAAACATGTCCTTGAGCTTTCGGGCGTGGCCAATCGTTTTGAACAATGACTTCCACGCATAGATAATGTAGGCCACCCATGCACGATGGCCCGTCAGAGCGGAGGGTAGTGGAGGACCTGGCCGTGGACGCAACCACATCGCCGCTGGTATAGTGAACAAGAACCACCAGAGACCCACCACCATCAAGACTAGCCGGAGCGAAAAGGTAGTTGAGCCGGTTGCCACCACCAGAAGTATAGCTACTGACTGAACCACCAAACCAGCAATGTACCCAATTCCAATTCCATTCGAAGATATTCGAGTTGACAAATTGAGTTCGGGGGAGATGGCGGGTGGAGAGTCCACCGATGGAGCGGTCGCACCTGGGTGGTCTCGCACTAGGAGCCCTGAGGTTGATGTAGCTAGCTCATGATGATCTTGCTCAGTATATTCGTCCTCCTCTTCGGAAGGCCGCGATCCCGCTATTGACCCTTCCCCGTCATAGCGTGAGTGGAGGATTGAGGGATGATAGCGCACTAAAAGCGGTAGGAATGAGTTGAGGAGGACAAAGGAGGCTCCAAAGCAGGTGTTGGAGATGATCGCGAGGAGAGCCCCGAGAAGATAGACCTTAGGGATGACGCCTATGAAAAGGACGGTAGCGGTGGCGCCGGCAAACGCGAAGGCAAGGAGAAAGGTTTTGCGGAAGCGCCCGTGGTCGGCAGCACCAGACATAGAAATGATCAGAAGCGCTTGAATCAGGACGCTGATAGAGAAGGTGTACATGGCGAAGCTGGCCGTGTTGATTTCAGCTCCAAGAAAGTAGATGACGCATGAGGGAAGCTCGCTGTGTCCGTGTTTTGGAGCATTGGGGTTGGGGGTCGTTGTGTTAGACCCAGATCCAGTCTGCCAGCCAGCACGACAAGGCGTGGTCTTGTCTTTGAAGAGCACACCCTGGTCTCTGGCCAGCTGCTCGAGAGTGATGGGCAGGAAGGATCCTGGTCATGTTAGTTATTGGATGAAGGCTCGAATGGGCGTGGCATACCCATGGCACAGATGGCAAAGACCTCTGCAGCCCAGCCATATGAATACCATCCCCAGAGCTCTTTCCGGCTGGTGGGCCTCGTATCCTCATCAGCATGTCTTGCCTCCTCTGCGTCTGCCCTCTCCCGCTCGTCGAGGTCGTCCATGGCGGAGTCGGAGTAATCCCAGGATGAGTCGTAGTCACGCTCGTCGTCCGCCTCCACAGAAGGGGTGGGGGAGATCAGGCTAGCACGGGATTGAGAGAGTTGATGGGACGGTAGTGGCGGCCGTGTGAAGACAGAGAAAGCGGAATCTCCATGACGGGGAGCCTGGAGGAGAGTAAGAATGAGGGTGAAATAGACGATGGAATGAATGGTGGAAGGCAATGTGACGTGGAGGTGCAGGTGGAAATACTGTAGTAAGCAGGGAGGGGATCTAACCATTTTGGCGAATCAACGCTGCAAACGCAGCTACCAACAAGCCCGTGAGGGCCCTTGTGGGCGGCCCGTGGGCTACCCGTGGACCCTAACTCGATGCCTAGAGGCTCCCTATTCAACGCCCAATAGGCACCCGATAAGCACCCCGTACAGGCACTTACAATGAGTGCATGTGCCCAGTGCCCAATGCCCAGTGCCCACAGCTCATCGCTGTTCGTGGTGCTGAACCATCAGCCTCAATAACGCTGGTACTACTCCTGTCATAGCAAACACCGTGGCCAGATTCTTATCATGGTTCGGGCTCGGCGAGGTTTCGGTGCAGATTTCAATTTTCAGTATGGAGGGCTGTATGTATTCGGGGGGCAACTTCAGCTGCCAGTCTTTGTAAATGCCCTGTAGGTGCTGTTAGGGTTGTTCGCCAGATGCTCATACCACTGCACTTGAAGTTGACAAGGTTTTGCATCTGTTTTGCAAATCAGAAGCGCGATGGCGGCTCTTATATTCCCTTAGACTCCTCTGCACGGACTACGGACTACGGACTATCAGCATCTTTATCTCAGAATCGCCTAAGGAAAGATTCAAGATTCTGCTAAGGATGCGGCATTCGGTTAGTATGGTGGTAAATGGTGGTGAATGGTGTCCATCTTTTTGGTTCAGCGAGTGTTTCTGTCAGGCTAGCCTACCAGAGGCGGCGTCGATCACACCCTCTTGTGTGCCTCTACTGCTGGATCGATGCCATCTCTGGGTTGGTGCCTTCGATGGCTTGCAGCTGCTAGATCCAGCGCACTCGAACCAGAGCTTGACCGCCCAATCAGTGAGATAGGATGCCATCTCAGAGATGATAGCCCACAACATGTCGTGATTGAGGAATTCCTAACTCGACAACTTTCTCGTATGTGCCCCGTTAAAGTCGCACGAGGGAGCATCTACGAGTACTCCGTCTTTCAGGTTACTCGTAAGTGGCTACTAGCAACGCATGTCTCCGTTATAGAGCGGAGTCTAAGTCCTCGTCAGACCTTATGAGCACTTCTGAGGTGTTTCTCGTCTTATACTCCACCGTACACTGAACTAGGCTTTTCCCGGTAGCCGCGTTAATTAGTCCAAATACGGATTAGCGCATCCCATCCGCGCCAAGGTCACGTTTTCGCTAGTTGGGCCTTCCCTGTGGTTTGTTGGCTGGTGGCTGCCGACTTCCGCGCGTGTCAGTGTCATTCCTCATTCCTCATCCTCTTCCTCCATCTCAATCTCATTCTGATTGACCTTTGTCAATCTCTCAGATTCTTAACCACCCTCGCTCTTCACCAACTCATCCTTCGCTAGACATATCAGGCACTAATCATACGAGCCATCACCATCGCCTCCCTTCACTCGAGCAGCAAACAGTCAGGCGAAATTGTAGCCAACCCCAGCCTAGCCGAGTTCTATCCTTCTTCCTCCCTTCCGAATACAACACACGCCAGCGCCCAGGACGCTCTGCGCCAACAGCCACACGATCACGACTTACCGTTCCGATCTACAGGTGCGTTCTGCTTGCCCTCGAAGCCGTACGTCCCCGATCTAGACTGAGGCTAGCGATTTCCATTGCGCTCCACCACCCGCAAGTCATACCTCGCCGCATTCGCCGTTTGCGACCGTCCCAGCACAGACCATCACAGGCCAAAAGAGTGTGCCCTCTTGTGTGCCAGTCATGTGTCGATTGATGGTGCGACTCACTTCAGTATGAACGGGGACCGGCCGCCGACCAACGCCAACGGAGACCTGCACATGTCGAATGGAAATGGCATCCAGCAAGATGGCTCAAGGCCTGCTTCCCAGTCTACAACCCTCAAAGCAGAAAAATTGCCCTCGAGGCATGACCAAGGGCAGCAAGGATACCAAGAACATGCCAATGGCGAGCCGAGCGACATGTCTCTGCGTCACCCCACCCCATCGCACGCTTCAGCCATACACTCCGACCCAGCTCCTCTAGAAATCCTTCAGTTGATCTCCAAGGACAGTTATCTACCATTGGCTGCTCTTGTGAGCCGCTCTGCGCAGTCATGCTGGAATAGTCTTTCGGTATTGCTGGACCAGCTGGCATCCATTCACGTCTCCGATCAGACCGCCGAATCTTCCAGGCCACTCCCAAACGGTCAGATAAACAATCAATCAAAACCCAATCTGGAAAAGAAAGATAAATTACTGCAGTTCGCAAATGAACAAAAGGCAAACTTCATCAAATTGCTCGTCCTCCTTCAATGGAGCAGGGATGTCGACGACGTCAGCAAGACCATCTCCATCAACTACTGGCTCATGACCCGCAGGCAGGCGTATTGGGATGCCATTGCCTCACTTGCCCTCATCAAGCAAGACTCCGCAGGTTTCCAAGTCCCCAATCCGGACCTGAAAACTGCCGCCGAGATTCTCTCCAAAGGTAAAACCATTGACATTCCAACCCTTGGATATATTCCGCAACCCGACCTGTCCAGCAAGCAGATGCTCCATGTTCTGAAGTCACTCAACCGTTTGTTGAGCATCCGATTAGCCCTGTCCGAGAGCCTACCTCCACCTCTACAAAAGTTCCACATCCACGATGGCCGAGCAACATTCATCATCCCGAATGAATTTGAGATGGACGTCTCCATTCTCGATACTAGCCCCGAATCACAATTTCGAATGGTCGACTTTCGCTTTGCCTTTAGCCCTGCGCCGTCCGTATCGGATACCATGCGAAGTGAAATTGAACATTTTGCTAATTCTAATATCGAGCGGGATGGGCTTCCCGGATGCTACCTCTTCCTGCAGGAGCTGGTTCTCTCCTTCAAATTGGCAGAATACCACAGGCAAGCAATAGAGCTTGCGCGAACCCAGTGGGCCGGAAACTTACGCGTCGAGCTGATTCGACGAACATTAGTCGTGCAGTACTGGCCCAACAGGCAAACATCAAAGAGCTGGATCGAGATCGGCATAGCAAGTGGTCATGGCAAGTCTGAGCTCTCGGAGAATGTGCCACACCTGGAGGTGAAGTGGACTAGGCACGGCCAGCCGATCATTTCCCCGGTCCTCTCAACCGCCCAGTCGGTTCTTAACCTCGAGGAACTACTACGCCAAGTAGTAGCCCAGGATGCGACACTACTTATTGACGACATTTACGATCATCTCAATTCCACGACTCTTTTCGCCAATGGAGACTTGTCGTTAGAGCAAACCATATCAGTTACATGCCCCGAAGAATGCGCCCTTACAATCGAGCTTTCCCGCTCCTCAGAAATCGAGTTGAGGATTGATTCCGTGACAGGATCTTTCGTCATAAGTCCAGTCACCGAAAAGAGCGAACGACTCCAATACGAGATTAATAGGGCCCACGGTGTTGGTGGTGAGATTGCCACAAAACTACTGAACTTCCGATGCAGTGTCTCCGAATCAACCACCAGTACCGCCATGTTAGCCACGAATTGGCAATTGCTACGTTCCTTCAGGTTCAGCCAGTCGGAGATCAAATCCCTGTTTGGTGGCCCTGTGACAAGGCTCAATTTGTTTCGCAAATCCCATTGGGGCTCCGATTATTTCCTCGCGGTATCCCATACACACAACGGGGACCAGTGGTGGCTGCTCCACCAAACAAAGCTGATCAATTCAAGTGGTCAAGGCCAGTTTCAAGTTATTAAGAGCCAGAACATGAAAATCAAGCGCAAATCTGGACCTGCATATTTCGACCGCCTGTCTGAGTATACCACAGGAATCATCTGTCTAAGGCGAAATTCCGAGTGTTTGAAGGACCGAAATCATACCCACGATCTACCTACATTCCCAGATTTTGAAGACGGATATAGACTACCCGAAATATCTTTTAGACTGAGTGGCCCCCAACAGAAACTTTCAACGGTTGATACCAATCATGTCAATGACAAAGCCAACGAACACCAAACAATAGTCCATCTTCGTTTTGGTGGAGTTGACCCTGGAACGAATATGGCAACCGTCATTGGGAGGGTACATATTGGCGCCAATGCTGGCATCTCCAAATACCTCGACCGGTCAACTCTAGATCCTGACGTATCGTTGAATGTCGGTGACCGAAGTGCGACTATCCGTGTGGAGGCTTCCATTACTGAGGCGGCAATTCCAACCATCTTGGACAAGGCAGTCCATCTCAAGAACATGATCTCCACCGTACAGGAGATACACCGACTTCCAGGAATAACGTTGAAAACTGTCTCCAAATCCGGGTTTTCCGTTTGCTATTCCAACGCACCAACCAAAGAGTTATCCGTTCAAGTGTCATTTAGAGACAATGGTCAAGCGCCACAGCTCGTATTCCTTCCCCGCGAAGAAAACCCGCATTCCCTCCTCGCAGAAAAGTACTCTGACACACTCGCCTTTGATCGGCATCCGTTTAAGACCAGAATTCATAACTTTCTGACCTCGCTGATCATGACATATCCTTTGGTTCTTTACCTCCACACTCTACAGAAGGAGCATGATCAAGGAGTGAAATCAGAATCCAATTCTACATCCACGGAAACTAGCCCACAGCTCCGAGTTCACATCCTCGTGCGAACTGCCCAGCATTTTGCCATTCAATATTTCACAAATGTGAACCCAAATTCTAAAGATGCTGGATCTGAGGGTCATACAAATCTGGTAGCTCGCTTAGAGATCCTACCGCATGTCGACCATGGGTCTAAGAAACCAATGTGGCTAGTTCGGGCGGCAATGGAGGAGTTTCAGGCTTACTCCAGACCGTCATTCTCCAGCACCGCGCTCCGACAAAAGCTTCGGCAGGGCATCTTCTCAAGGACGGAGACACCAGCGAAGTGGCTCACGCTGGATACAGCAGCTGCTTGCCTCGCTGACAATCCCGAACCACTTTTGCGAGAGATCCATGTCCTTATTACGAACTTCATCACTGAACAGAGCACAAGTCAAACTGGCGACGTACCAGTTAAAACCGATACTCAGAAGTCCTCATCTAGCGGTGTCTCTAATGGAAATGTCAAACCCAAGGCTCCACCTCGTGCACCAGGCAAAATGCCAGCTCCAGCAGGTATTCCCAATGGAGCTGTGAAGCCACCACCACAACGGGCTAATAATCCTGCGGGTCGGTCGTTCCCTGCAAAATCTCAAATGAAATCAAGTGCGCCGAACAATCAGGACAATCCAATAACATTGGACTAGATGATACGATTGTCATGACATACGATGGCTAAGGGAGGGGTTTTAATCTTCCATTTCACTTGTGTACTTTCTCTCAATGTATTTGTTTCACCATGATCAGGTGCTTTAGCGCAATACCCAACTTGAATGAAGGACCCCAGCGGGGGTTTCGAAGTGCAATCTTCGGCATAATCGCATTATGCGTCTTGGTTGGACAAGATAGAAATATGAAATAGCTTAGCCTACCCTTCTGGACGGCGTGCAAATCACAACCAATAGACATGTCCAACTTTCTTCGATTTGCCTGTTACATACATATACGTGTTCTGTCTGACACTCGCGCTTCATGCTTATGAGGCTCTCCCGCAACTATGTATCTGGTTTGCCTCCCGCTCATTTTATCTTTCCCACGCACAGTAATCCTGGTGGGTGCCTGGTGAGTGAAGTCCCTAAGCAACCTTGGGGCTGGCCTGCCTTGGCTTAACGTCGCGCAGCGCAGTGCAGCTCAGCTCAGCTCAGCTTCTCGAGCGACGCCTTGATCTGGAGGGCCAGCAACTTGGAGTAATATCTGCACAGGGCGAGATTGCCACCCATGAACCAGAAACCCGGGTGGCCGGTGGGGCGCCAGATGGTGCGCATCTCGCCCTCGGCGTCGTAGCCCCAGATGTCGCCGACACGGTCGGCGAGGTCGTCGCCGAAGATCTCGCGCGCCTGGGTGCGCATGTTCTGGTAGCCGGTGGCGAAGATGATCTCGTCGGCGGGCAGCTCGGAGCCGTCGGCGAAGCGCAGGCCGTGCGGCAGCACCTCGTCGATCTCCTGGCCCTGCTTCATCTTGACCTTGCCGTCGATGATCAGCTGCGAGCCGCCCACGTCGATGTAGTAGCCGCCGCCGCGCTGGAAGTATTTCATGAACAGCCCGGCGTTCTCGGGTCCGCTGTCCAGCTTGAAGCCGGCCTTGGTGAGGCCCTCGAGCGTCTTGGCGTCGTGCTGGCGCTGCAGTTCCGTCACTTTCACCTGGAGCGACTTCAGCACCTCGGACGGCAGGCTGTGCAGCCACAGGTCGGCGTCGTCGACCGGCGGGCCGTCCTCGTCGTACAGGCCTGCCAGGCCGATGTTCGTGATCGCTTCGCTGGAGATGACGCACGTCGTGGACCGCTGCACCAGCGTCACGTCGTAGCCCTTCTCGTAGAAGTCCTGCGCAATGTCGTGCCCGGAGTTGCAGGATCCGACCACCACCGCTTTCTTGCCTTTGCTCGCCGGGTTGGCCCCCTTGAACTCGGACGAGTGGCAGAGGACATCGCCCTGGAAGTTCGCGAGGCCTTTGGTCGCGGACGGAAAGTTCTTCTTGCCCGAGTGGCCCGTCGCTTGGATGACGTGCTTGGGCTTGAGCGTGCGTGTCTCGTCGGTGCCGTCCCGCTTGGTGCGTTTGACGGTTACGGTCCACGTTTCGGTCGCCTCATCCGACGGGCTCGACTCACGGGTCGTCCTCACCCAGCCCTTGAGTC
>Ga0105237_10004594_pt1 | contig 15938 bp, 8 predicted proteins | sample KBSC24metaG_FD_81520 | JGI IMG/M metagenome (GOLD analysis project Ga0105237, IMG submission 81520) | Corn rhizosphere microbial communities from Kellogg Biological Station, Michigan, USA - KBS C2-4 metaG | ecosystem: Host-associated > Plants > Roots > Rhizosphere > Soil | place: Michigan, USA... | reverse complement strand
GGCGTAAAAGAAAATGATCATTCCATCCTCGATATAGCTGATATCGTTTACCTCGATCCGGTGAACACAGGATTTTCCAGGGCTGTCAGCAAGGATGTCCCAACGTCCCGCTTCTTCGGAGTGAATGAGGATATCAAGTACCTGGCGCAATGGATCGCCACCTTCGTATCCCGCAAGGGCCGCTGGGCTTCACCCAAATTCCTCATCGGCGAGAGCTATGGCACTACCCGTGCATCGGGTCTTGCCCTGGAACTGCAGGAAGCGCAGTGGATGTATCTGAATGGCGTCGTACTGGTATCTCCCACCGAACTGGGTATCGAGCGCAGCGAATTTGTAAAAGCTTCCCTGCGGGTGCCTTACTATGCTGCTACGGCCTGGTATCATAAGGCGCTCCCGTCTGACCTGCAGCAGAAGGACCTTACGGATGTATTGCCCGAGGTGGAGAAATTTACCATCAATGAGCTGATACCCGCCCTTGCAAATGGCGGTTTCCTGGATGAGGCGAAGAAGAAGGAGCTGGCGACCAAACTGTCCCGCTACACCGGACTGTCCGATAAATTTATCTTACAGTGCAATCTGATCATACCTACCAATTATTTCTGGAAGGAGCTGTTGCGGGACAAGGGCTTCACCGTGGGCAGGCTGGATTCCCGGTATCGTGGCATCGACGCACAGGACGCGGGTGACGGTCCCGATTACAACGCTGAGTTAAATTCCTGGAACCATGCATTTATGCCGGCGATGAATGTGTATCTTCGCGAAGATCTGAATTATAGGACGGACCTGCAATATTATCTCTTCGGACCCGTCCATCCCTGGAACAATCAGAATGATCATACAGGGGAGAATTTGCGTCAGGCCATTGCCGAGAACCCCTTTATGCATCTGCTGATCCAGTCAGGATATTACGATGGCGCCTGTGATTATTTCAATGCCAAGTATAGTCTTTGGCAGCTGGACCCCAGCGGCAAGTTGAAGGACCGCCTCCATTGGGAGGGTTATCGCAGCGGGCATATGATGTACCTGCGCAAGCCGGATCTGGCGGAAGCTACGGATAATCTAAGGAAGTTCATCAAGGAGGCCCTGCCCAAACCCGGGCAGCCGGCTAAATATTAAACTACCAGACTGGGCGAACCCCGGTGGTTAAGTCTTTGGTTACACTACACATAAATGTTCAATGCGGCGCCTTTCCAGGCGCCGTTGTTTTTCCGGGAGTCTGTCACCCGGCGCCCAGGGTGATCCGTATGACGACCAGTTTCGACACGGGCGTATTGCTTTTGGCCGCCGTGTTGTCGATGGGGACCAGCACATTCGTCTCGGGGTAATAGGTTGCCGCACAGCCTTTGGGTATGGAATAAGGCACGACTACAAACTTGCGGGCCGTCCTTACGACATCATTGTAATGACTCGACAGGTCGACGATATCTCCCTTTTTAAACCCCTGTATCTGCATATCCTCTTCGCTGAGGAAGACCACTCTTCGCTCGTCGTAGATGCCCCGGTATCGGTCATTCATCCCATAGATCGTCGTATTGAACTGGTCATGGCTTCGTATCGTCATCATCATGAGCTCGCCGGGGGCTAACGTGATCTTTTCGGGATATACCACGCTAAACTGCGCCTTTTGAGTAGCCGTGGTGAACTTCCCTTCGCGTGGGGCATTGGGGAGATAAAATCCGCCCGGATGCCGTACCCGCTTATTATATTCTTCGAATCCGGGTATCGTCCTTTCGATGTCATCCCGGATGGCATCGTAGTTCTTCAGATATTTATCCCAGTCGACTGTGGAGCGCTGCCCCAGCGTAGCCTTTGCGAGACGGCAGACGATGACGGGTTCGCTCAGCAGATGGTTGGATATGGGTTTGAGCATTCCCCTGGAGGATTGTACGACACCCATGGAATTCTCGCAGGAGACAAACTGGTCTTCGCCGTAAAGGGCATCCTTGTCGCTGCGGGCCAGGCAGGGGAGGATGAAAGCTTCTTCTCCATGTATAAGGTGACTGCGATTGAGCTTGGTGCTTACGTGTACCGTGAGCCGGCAGCGGCGCAGGGCTTCCGCGGTATAGAGGGTGTCGGGTGTGGCGGAAAGGAAATTGCCTCCCATGGCAAAAAAGACCCCGGCCTTCCCCTCGTACATGGCTTTGATAGAAGCAACCACATCGTATCCGTGCGCCCTGGGCGGGTCAAAGCCAAAACTCTTTTGAATGGAATCCAGGAGCTTCTTTGTGGGGCGCTCCCAGATGCCTACTGTTCGATCGCCCTGCACATTACTATGTCCGCGCACGGGGCAGGTACCCGCACCGGGCTTGCCGATGCTGCCTTTCAACAGCAGGAGATTGACGATCTCTTTTATGGAATCCACCGCATTGCGGTGCTGCGTAAGCCCCATGGCCCAGCATATGATGATCTTCTTTTTGTCTTTTAGCATGTCGGCTGCCTGCCCTATCTGCTGGATGGAGATGCCGCAGGCCTCTGAGAGTTCGGATAGGGATTGCTGTTGGAGATGTTCCGTGAAAGCCTCATAGCCCTCCGTATGTTGTTTTATAAAATCATGGTCGAATACTGTGCCCGGCTGGCGTTCCTCCTCCAGCCACAACAGGAGCTCGATGGCTTGCAGCAGGGCCATATCTCCGTTGAGCTTCACCTGAAGGAAGAGGTCTGTCAGTGAGGTGGCGCTGCCTAAAATTCCCTTTACCTCCTGCGGATTACGGAAGGCCATCAGCCCCGTCTCGGGAAGGGGGTTGATGGAGATGATCTGTGCTCCCTTCTTTTTTGCCTTTTCCAGGGCCGTCAGCATACGGGGGGCGTTGGTACCCGGATTTTGTCCCATGATGACGATAACTTCCGCGTGATGAAGATCGTCCAGCGTGACCGAACCCTTGCCAAGACCCAGTGTTTCGGTGAGGGCTACGCCGCTGGATTCATGGCACATGTTGGAACAGTCGGGGAGATTGTTGGTCCCGTATGCGCGGACAAAGAGCTGGTAGAGGAAGGCGGCTTCGTTGCTGGTGCGGCCCGAGGTATAAAAGACCGCCTGATTGGGCGAAGGGAGGGCATTGAGCGCGGCGGCTATTTTATCGAATGCCTCATCCCACTCGATGGGCTGATAATGAGTAGCTCCCTTGGGGAGGTACATGGGTTGAGCGATACGTCCCTTTTTGCCTAAATCATGATCCGATAGGGCGGACAGACCGGCCACGGAGTTTTTGGTGAAGAAGTCCGGGGTAAGCTTTTTGGTGGTGATCTCTTCGGCTATCGCCTTGGCGCCATTCTCACAGTATTCGGCTATGCCAGAGCGTTCGTCATCCGGATCGGGCCAGGCGCAGCTGGGGCAGTCGAAGCCGTCTTTTTGATTCATCTTGCCGAGGGCCTTCAATCCCCTGACCAGACCGCCTTCGCCAAGCGCGTAGCGGAAACTGGATATGATGGCGGGGAGGCCTACCGCGTCGGTCTTGACCGGGCCCGTATGAAGATGGGAAAGCTGTTCGGGGTTCTCCGGGGATTCAGCCATAATTATATTTTTATCCGGGCCGCGCCGGCGTATATATTAAAACGTTGGTCTCTTAAAAAGCCGATAAGGGTCATATCATATTCTTTGGCCAGCTCCACCGCCAGGCTGGAAGGGGCGCCTACGGCCGCCACTACCTTTATACCCGCCATCGCCGCCTTCTGGATCAGCTCGAAGCAGGCCCGGCCGCTGAGTAAGAGTACATGATCCGTCAGGGGCAGCAGGCCTTCCTGCAGGGCCCATCCGATGAGCTTGTCCAGGGCATTATGCCTTCCTATGTCTTCTTGTAATGCCAGCAGGTGACCTTGTCTATGGAAGAGAGCAGAGGCATGGAGCCCGCCCGTGGAACCATATATGTCCTGCTGCTGCCGCAGCCGGTCCGGGAGGGGATGTAATAGCTCTGGGGTGAGATGCCAGTGCGTTACGGATGCCGGCGAAGGGCACACCGTCCGCAGGGAGTCCAGGGAAGATTTGCCACAGACGCCACAGCTGGACGTTGTGTAGAAATGACGTTGCAGACGTCCGATGTCCGGGGAGACATCTTCACGGAGACTGATAAGAATGGAATTGGGAATGGCCGTATAGGTGCCTTTTACCGCACCCGCGTCCGGCAGGATACCTTCCGTATACAAGAAACCCATCGCCAGCTGGACATCATTGCCCGGCGTGCGCATGGTGATGGAAATGCTTTGCTCCTGCCGATGGCCCGCGGGTCCGTATTGCAGGCGTATCTCCAATGGCTCTTCCACCGCCAGTTCGTCGCTGGCTTCCAGGACGTCGGTGTCCTGTATCTTTTGTATGGGCATACGTGCGATGCCGGGGGATTGAATCATAAAATAAAGTTACGCAAAAAGCCTGCCTTATGTATCGTAACCGTACAGTAGGTGTATCAAAAATGAACTTGTCCTTTTGGATCATCATTTTTAAATATTTGAATTTCAATTGGGTTGTTTTGGGAAGGGTGTTTGATGTTAAATAAGTTCATCAATTCTTCATCATGCTAAAGAACTACTGGAAGATTGCTATTCGCAATATCATGCGAAGCAAGGGATTCTCCTTTTTGAATATCACCGGGTTGACGCTTGGGATGGCCAGCGCCACCCTCATCCTGTTGTGGATACAGCATGAGACCAGCTATGACCGCTGGCATGCAAAGGATGCCCGTTTGTATGAGCTGATGACCAATCACTTTGCCGATGGGAAATTAGGTACCGGCAGCGCCACTCCTGAGATCATGGCGCCTGCTATCAAGAGAGACTGTCCCGAAGTGGAGGATGTGATACGTGTATCATGGAATTCTTATTTGCTGTTCAACTACCAGGACAAAGCGGTCAAACTGGACGGAGTTTCAGTGGACACCGGCTTCCTGACGGCATTCAGCTTCCCGTTGCTGAAAGGGGACGCACAGTCCGCATTGCGAGATCCCTATTCTATCGTTGTTACGGAGACGGGGGCGAAAAAGCTGTTTGGAAACGAAGACCCGATAGGTAAGGTAGTGAAGATGGATAATAAGGAAAATTATAAGGTGACGGGTGTGTTGAAGGACATGCCGGACAATACGCAGTTCCGATTCGAGTGGTTGATGTCTTACAATTATTTGACGATGAAGGGATATATAGACAGTGACTGGACGGATGTCAACAACAGGGCCTTTGTGCTGCTGAAGCCCAATACCACCGAGGCGTCCGTCAATGCGCGCCTAAAGGGAATGATCCATCGCTACTCCGGGGGAAAGACGACGACCGACGCATTTATTTATCCGCTGAACCAGATGCGCCTGTATTCGGAATTCGAAGGCGGCAAACCTTCGGGCGGACGCATCTCCACCGTACGCATATTTGGGCTGGTGGCCGCATTGATCCTGTTGATCGCCTGTATCAATTTTATGAACCTGTCCACTGCGAGGAGTGCGCGGCGAGGCAAGGAAGTGGGTATCCGGAAAGTAGTGGGCGCCCGAAGAACTTCATTGATCCTGCAATTTCTTTGTGAGTCCCTGCTCATTGCCGCTATCGCCGGGGTATTGGCTCTTTTTGTCGTGCAGTGGAGCCTGCCCGCCTTTGGCAGGCTGACGGATAAACATCTTGTATTGGGATATACCAACCTCAATTTTTGGGGGGCGGCGCTGATCTTCGTAGTCGTTACCGGAATACTTGCAGGAAGCTATCCCGCATTTTTCCTTTCGTCTTTCCGGCCTGCCACGGTGCTGAAAGGTACTTTTGCGAGGATCCATGCGTTGCTGACACCGCGAAAGGTGCTGGTGGTGGTGCAATTTACATTTGCCGTCGTGCTGATCGTCTCGTCCCTGATCATTGCCAAACAGGTGCAGTATGCCGAGAGCCGTAAGACAGGATATGACCAGAACAATCTTATTTATGTATATATGGAGGGAGATATCAAGCCGCATTATTCCTCTATCAGGGCAGACCTGCTGGCTTCCGGGGCCGTGACGGCCATATCCAGGACCCAGGCGGCGCTGACACAGACCTATAGCTGGGGTTCCGGACTCAATTGGGAAGGCAAGGCTCCCGATACACATATTGGATTTGCGCGATCCGCTACCAGCGGCGGTATCGTAAAGGCGGCCGGTCTGACGCTTGTCCGGGGCCGGGACATCGATATCGAGAACTATCCGACGGATTCTACAGCCTGTCTGGTGAACGAGGCGGCATTGAAAGTGATGAACCTCAAGGACCCCATCGGGCAATGGGTCTTCGATGACCCCACCAAATGGCATATCGTTGGGGTGTTCAAAGATTTTATTCTCGGCAATCCTTATGAACCCATCAAGCCGTTTATTATCAAAGGACCCAGGCAATATCTGGGAGTCATGCATATCAAGCTCAACGGAGAACACTCCACCGCGCAGAACCTGGCTGCGATGGAAAAGATCTTTAAGACCTACAACCCTTCCTATCCTTTCGAGTATCATTTTATCGATGCGGATTATGCGGAGAAGTTCAAAGGGGAGAAGCTGACCGGTACACTGGCGGGGCTTTTTGCGGGGCTGACCATTCTTATATCCTGCCTGGGTCTTTTTGGGCTGGCGGCCTATATGGCGGAGAGCAGGACAAAGGAGATTGGGATACGGAAGGTGCTGGGGGCTTCGGTGGGGAGGATATCTTTATTGTTGTCATCAGGCTTTATACGATTGGTGGTGATCTCCATCGTGATCGCTGTGCCCATTTCGTGGTATGTGATGTATAAGTGGCTGCAAGGGTACAACTACCGGGTGGGGATAGAGTGGTGGTGGTTTGCGATGGCCGGACTCGGGGCTGTAGTGATCGCGCTGGTGGCGGTGAGCGTGCAGAGTATAAGGGCTGCGGTGGCTAATCCGGTGAAGAGTTTGCGGGCGGAGTGAGAAGACTCTTCGTCCGAAGGAAATTACGTATATTGGACACATGAGAAGACCGCCCATCGGCACGGACCGGAGGTTCGTCCGTACATTGATTTGGACGTTATTGATGATATTGACTGCCCAGCCGGGTCATGCACAAAACTCCACGGCCGGAGAGCTCAAACGCTATGAGGCTGAAGCCCGCGAAGTACAGATCATACGCGACAAATGGGGCATCCCTCATATTTATGGCCGGACGGACGCAGCCTGCGTATTTGGACTGATGTACGCTCAGTGTGAGGAAGATTTTAGCCGGGTGGAGAAGAACTACCTGGAGATGCTGGGCCGGCAGGCAGAGGCGTACGGCGAGAGCTATTTATCCAACGACATTATGATGCGCCTGATCTATGACAGCGTGCAGGCCATCGCCGACTATAAGAAGAGTCCTGCCTGGATGCATAAGCTGCTGGATGCTTTTGCCGACGGCGTCAATTTTTATCTCTACAAACATCCTTCCGTCAAACCCCTCGTACTGCAACACTGGGAACCCTGGTATGCATTGATGTTCACGGATGGCAGCGTGTCGGCTACCAGCACCGGCGGGGTTCACCCTGCGGCGATATGGGATTTCTATACAAAGAATAAGGAGCTGACCGTGTCACAGGCCCGGAAGGTTACACATGTGTCGGCCGTTGAAAAGATGGTTTTGGAAGATAGAGGGATCCCGGCACCCCCGCACACGAGTCAGCCAGGACCGGCCGCCGATCATCAGCCGGGTCCGCCCGAGGTCGATCCCGACCATGGCTCCAATGGCTTTGCCATCGCCCCTTCCCGCAGCGCATCAGGCAACGCACTCCTTTATATCAATCCCCATGTCCCGTATTATTTTCGGATGGAAGTGCAGATGGTCAGCGGGGAAGGCCTGAACGCATACGGTGCCGTCACCTGGGGGCAGTTCTTTGTCTATCAGGGATTCAATGCACATTGTGGCTGGATGCATACTTCAAGCTATGCAGATGTCGCCGACCTCTATACAGAGAAGATCAGCAGGAAGGATGGAGGCTGGGTCTATGAATATGAAGGGCAGTCCCGACCCGTCCATGTCAAACCTTTTACGCTCTGGTATAAGAAGGACGATCAATGGCTGTCACATACGATCAAAGGATTGTATACGCATCATGGTCCCGTCGTAGCAGGCGAGAAAGGCGCATGGCTCAGTCTGAAAGAATACAATCGGAGCCTGGATGCCCTGCTGGAAGCATGGTCGATCACCAAGGCCCGCAACTTCGATGAATACAAGCAGGCAATGAAGCTGCGCGCCAACACTACGAACAATACCGTATATGCGGATGATAAGGGAAATATCGCCTACTGGCATGGCAACTTTATGCCCCGGCGGGACAGCTCTTATGACTGGTCGCGGCCCGTGGATGGCAGCACCGCTGCTACGGAATGGAAAGGGCTTCACGAACTGGATGAGATCGTGCATGTCTACAATCCTTCCACCGGCTGGATACAAAATTGCAACTCCACACCTTACAGCCTGTCCGGCAGCAGCAGTCCCCGTCGTGAGGACTTTCCTTACTATATGGCGCCCGATGGAGAGAATTTTCGGGCATTGAATGCAGTGAGACTGCTGGAGAATGCACGGGCGATGACGCTCGACAGTCTTATTGCCAAAGGATATGATACTTACCTGACGGCTTTTGACCGGCTGCTGCCTGCGTTATTCGAGGCATACGGGACGGCCGGTCCGGCCGCGGGGGTGAATGCGGGTGATCCGAAAGCGCTGCAGGAAGCTATCGACACTTTGAAGCTGTGGAACAGACGGAGCTCCGAACATTCAGTCGCCACCACGATCGCCATCGAATGGGGTACCCGCATGACCCAGTATGCGCCAAAGGCGGTGCGACCGGAAGATGGCTCCCACCAGGTAGATAATCTCATGGCAGAACTCAGCAATACCACACCGGAACAGCGGCTGCATGAACTGACAAATGTCCTCGCTGACTTGCAGCGGCGGTTTGACAGCTGGAAGATGGAATGGGGAGATGTATGCCGCTATCAGCGCCTCACCGGCAAGATACTGGAGACTTATGACGACAGACTGCCCAGTCTGCCTGTAGGGCTTGTTCCATCCTCCTTTGGCGCGCTGCCATCGGTAGTGAGCCGCTATATAGATACCAAAAAGAGATACGCCTATTCCGGCAACAGCTTTATCGCCGCCGTAGAATTTGGTAAAAAGCTGCAAGCCCGTACTATCGTGACAGGGGGAGAAAGCAGCGACCCAGCCTCCCCGCATTTTTCCGACCAGGTAGACGGCTATCTCCATGGGCGCTTCAAAGAAGTCCTCTTCTATAAAGAAGATGTAATGAAGAATGTGGAGAAAAGCTACCGGCCCGGAGAAGAATAATAACCTTGTTTGATGGCTTGTTTTTTGTAATTTGGACGTCCTCCCCTGACCTCCTCACCCCCTTCACCCGGACCATCTCATAACCATTAAAAATTATATTATGAACAACAAAGCCCGTGTTGTATTGCAAGGCAGCGCCCGTCAGGTCAGGCCGGGTGCAAAAGTGCTTGGAAATGCCGGACCGGATGAGTGGATCGAGGTCACGCTAAAACTTAGACGTAAGCAGCCGCTGCCCGATCTGCCGGGACGGCCAGCGCGGATCTCAAGGACGGAATTGGAAGCGAAATATGGGGCAGCGCCCGCCGATGTGGAAAAAGTACGCACGGTGCTCACCGGTCTGGGAATGACAATCATCGAAGAGGACCCTGCCAGCGCCAGCATGAAGGCCGGCGGCCCTACCGACATCGTAGAAGATACATTCGGCATAAAGCTCATGCACTATTCACATGAAGGAGAGACCTATCGGGGGCGCCGTGGCAATCTGCATGTCCCCGCGGAGCTGGCTGGCATCATCACCGGTGTGTTCGGACTCGATACGCGCCGGATGGTAAAGAGAAGACCCCTGCGCAAGAAACATAAATCAGTAGAACTTGCGAGGAGGAAGGCTGCCGCGCGCAGCTGGTTTTTTCCGGCAGAGCTTGCGACGATCTATAATTTTCCGGATGGGGATGGCAGCGGGCAGACGGTGGGGATACTCGAATTTGGAGGTGGCTACTTCCAGGATGATCTGGCCACTTTCTCTCAGAATGCCAATATACAAATGCCAACTGTCAAGACGGTCAGCGTCAACAATACTCCCACTGATCAGCGGGATGGGGCAGAAGGGGAAGTTATGCTGGATGTGGAGGTGGTAGGCGGTGTATGTCCCAAAGCCACGATCGTAGTATATTTTTCCACGTTTGATGAGAATGGGTGGATCAGCGCCCTGGATACGGCCGTACATGATTCGGAAAACCCATTGTCTGTCATCTCCGTCAGCTGGGGTTATGCCGAGGATGCGCAAGGCGCCTGGTCGGAAGGCGCCATTGATGCCATTAACGATACATTGAAGGCGGCTGCGCTGGTGGGTGTTACCGTATGTGTCGCCGCCGGCGATGATGGATCGGATGATCAGGTGGGAGATGGATATGCGCATGTGGATTTCCCTTCCTCCAGTCCTTATGTGCTGGCCGTGGGTGGCACCACACTCCGGAAAAGCAAGAGTGGTAAGCTGACGGAAGTCGCCTGGAAGGATGGCGATGGTCTTCGCCAGGACAATGGAGGCAGCACGGGCGGTGGAGTAAGCGTCCATTTCACCCGTCCGGACTGGCAGACGGTGTCGGTACAGTCTGTGAATCCCGGGGCGATCGATGGACGTGTGATACCGGATGTAGCCGCGGATGCCAGCGCCAATACAGGTTATTGGATGGTGGTGGATGGACAGGGCGGGGCCAGCGGCGGCACCAGCGCATCGGCTCCTTTATGGGCGGCATTGATTGCAAGGATCAACGGCAGCCTGGGTACCGGCAAGCAGGTGGGATACCTGACGCCTTTGCTGTACCAGGGGAACAACAATGCGGGCCTCGGCGCCTCGGGTTTTAAGGATATTACCAGCGGCGATAACGATACTGCCAGTACAGGCGGATATTCTGCCGGGCCTGGCTATGATGCGGTGACGGGATGGGGAACACCCGATGGGGCCAAGCTGCTGGCGGGGTTGAAGGGAGTGTTATAAGGAGCAGGCCCGGCCAGGTACTGACCCTATGGCAATACATAAATGACCGCTTCGTAAGGTCGTAGGGTATTGCCCTGCGGCCCCGCGCCATAATTGTCAATCAGCAGCCTTGCTTTGTCAGTCGGGATGCCGGTAATGACAGAGGACGCCTGTGTGGAAAAGTTCAGGAGTATGAGCATACTTTTCCCTTCCAGCGTCCGGGTATAAGCATAGACATGCGGATTATTTTTATCCAGCAGTCGATAGCTGCCATATACCAGCACCGGATTATCCTTTCGCAAACTGACCAGCTGTCTGAAGAAATTCAGACAGCTGTTGGGATCGGCCTCCTGGGTGGCAGCATTGATCGTGGTATAATTGGAGTTGACTTTTATCCAGGGCGTTGCCGTGGTAAAACCTGCCTGGCTGCCGGCATCCCATTGGAAAGGCGTTCGGCCATTGTCACGGGCGCCGAACTGAGCGGTTTTTATAAATTGCTGCAGACTCCCTCCCGTATTTTTTACATGCCGGTATTCATTCAAAGTCTGCACATCCCTGTAATCCTCTATTTTGCTGAAACCCGCATTGGTCATGCCCAGTTCATCTCCGTTGTAGTAGTAGGGAGTTCCGGGCATGGTGAGAATGAATGTCGAGAGCATTTTTGAAGACAGCGCTCTATAAGCAGGCTTGTCATTCCCAAATCTGCTCACCATTCTGGCCTGGTCATGGTTGGCGAGGAAGATGGATAACCAACCTTCTTGTGCAAAGGCGCTGTCCCAGCGGCTGAATACTTCTTTAAAATGGAGAAGGCTGTAACCGTTGGCTTTTGGAATATCCACGCCGTCAAAGGCATAGGCCATGTTCAGCTCCCTTCTATCCGCATCGACCAGGTTATGGGCGTCCTCGAAATTATTGCCTGCCCCTTCCGCGACACTCATGACATCATACCTGCTGAGGACTTCCTTATTCATCTCCTGGAGATAACCGTGCAAGTTGCCCTGCATGGCATAATACCGGGTAAAATTCTTCTCAAACCCTGTCGGAAAGGCGGGGAAGGTGGTGTCTTTTGCGACGAATTGAAAGGCGTCCAGCCTGAACCCATCGATGCCTTTGTCAGCCCAGAAGCGCATAATATCATATACTTCCTTGCGCACTTGCGGATTCTCCCAGTTGAGGTCTGGCTGCTTACGGGAAAAGTAATGCAGATAGTATGCATTTGTCAGCGAGTCATAGCGCCAGGCATCGTGATTGACATCGAACAGACTGTACCTGTAAGGAGGCTTGCCGTTCTCGGCATTCCACCAGTGATAATAATCGCGATAGGGGTTGCTCCTCGAACTACGGCTTTGCCGGAACCATTCGTGTTCATCACTGCTGTGGTTGACCACCAGATCCATGATCAGCCGGATACCCCGGGCATGCAGACCTTTTAACAGCTGGTCAAAATCATCCATCGTGCCAAAGTCCTTCATGATATTGCGATAGTCACTGACATCATAGCCATTGTCATCATTGGGCGAACGGTAGATTGGATTGAGCCAGACGGCCGTAACACCAAGACTTTTAATATAGTCGAGCTTCGAGATAATTCCTTTGAGATCACCGATGCCGTCGCCGTCGCTGTCCTTAAAGCTGCGCGGGTAGATCTGGTAGACGATGGCTTCTTTCCACCATTTGCGGCCGGTGTTTGCCGGCTGTGCATACGTAAGAGAGCCCGGAAGAGTCAGGAGAAGTAGGATGGCAGCAATTCTCATACAGATGTTTGTCGGATAAAGATAAGGAAAAAAGCACCTGTCCTCCGACTGGCCCCTGTCTACTGCAGACAGTTCGCCTTTATGCTGGTAGCGCTCCCATACAAGGCTTTCGACACTTTCGACAGGCTGGTCTGGGAATTGTTCGCGACATTGTAAACCATCACTCCCGCATATCCATTGTTCTTTATAAAATTGGAAGCGCCTGTCTGGTCTGCCCCATTGACGTCGATGCCGACGCTCAGCTTGGTCTTGGCCATTCCCGCATTGACATAGGGTTGCAGCCTGCCGGAATAATTCGTATTGCCATAGCTCATCTCCCATCCATAATCCAGGATATCACCGGCCTTCTTACCCATATAGGTGGCGCTGAAATACTGGATATCGCTGAACAACGCCTTGGTGATGTATCTGGAAGTGCCAAGTCTGGCACGGAGCGCGGATACCGACAGCACCAGCGAATTGGTGTTGGTCGTACAGGTGGAATATTCATCGTCGATGTCGATGCCATCCAGTCCATATTGCGTGACGGCGTTGGCGCATTGTACGGCAAATGCATCGGCGGCTGCGTAAGTGGTGAAGCAGCCCCATCCCGCATTTTGATGGTTGCCCAATACATCCAGCAGGACCTTTATACCCAGGGATTGTAAATAAGCTACGTTGCCGGAGTTCAGCGTGCTTTGGACCTGGGGGTTGAAGTAAAGCGTAGGTTGATTGTTGGTGTAGTTGATATTGGCGGCAAAGATCACGGCAAAGCTAAAAAGCTGTTTGGCCGAACTGCCATAAGTATAACAGCCCGGATTCTTAAAGCTGTTGGAATTCACTTCTACATAGGCCGTCGTGAAGGGCGTCGTCACCGCCGCCGCGCGTGGACTTGTTGGAATGGTTGGAGATAGATGATCGTTCTTGGCGCAGGTAGATAACAAGAGTGCCATGCATAGCATGGCCAGTGAGGAGGTAAATGATTTCATGTGACAAGGTTTTGAATAAATATCGGGTATTCGGCCTGGAAAGGAGGCCGTACGGTCGGAGTTATCCGGATGGGTAATGGTTTTTCTTGCGGCGGGGCTACAGGGCACATCTTAAGGCTTGACCTTCTCCGGATCCAGCAGCACTCCCCGCTGGATGACGCTCTCCAGCTTCCGCAGATTGGCCAGATCGGCAACGGGGTCAGCCTTCAGGATCAGCATATCCGCCGAGAGGCCCGGTCGTATGCTGCCGAATATTCCTTCTTTGCTCAGGGCCTTTGCCCCACCCAGGGTACTGGCCGTGATGATCTGCCAGTTGCTGAGACCGGCCTGCTGCATGGCGCGTATCTCCTTAAAGAAAGAGGAAGCGTGAAGGGTGCCGATATTGCCGGCATCCGTACCCGTGGCGATGATGATGCCGGCGTCGGCCATTTTCTTCAAATTGACCTTGCGGATGGAGTCCTGTTGTGCATTGCGTTTGGCTCTTATCCGGGCCAGATTGTGATAACCTTTTATAAGGTTTGTGTCAGGCAGATGGTTCAGGTCCTGCAGGGATTTAAGCTGCTCGGGATCACCGAACGCAATGTCCTCGGGAGTAGGAACATAATTCCCTCCGAATGTATCAAAATAGCCGGACACGACCACCAGGGTAGGACAAAGGACTGTTCCATGATCCTTTAACAGTTTGACAAAGGCATCGTCCACCACTTCATCCTCCACATCGTGCACCAGGAAGTCTGCACCCGCCTGTACGGCCAGTTGTGCTGTGATCCTTTCCGTGGCATGTACGGCAATCTTATATCCGTGACTATGCGCATCTGCAATGGTAGCTTTGACAGAGGGAAGATTTTTTTCTGCGCCAGCCTTTACATTGGGATTGATGATGATATACCAGATCTTTATAAAGTCGGGGTGGTAGGGGTATTCCTTCGTGAGCTGCTGTACTGCCTGTTCGGGTGATGTCACCGCATAGATGGGTTTGTCAGGAACAGGGAGACTATCAAAGACAGGAGGGACATATTCTGTGGAGATGAGGGGACCGGCCATGTATATGCGAGGGGCGTAGTCCTTATTGGTAAATGTATCCCTTTGCTGGAGGAGTGCAGGGGTAGTTCCATCATCGATCACTGTCGTGATCCCGGCTGACGTATACCTGCGCAGCTGCTGTTCCATATGTTGTTTGTACCAGGCAATTTCCTGTTCGTACGGTTTGTATTTACGCAGATCGATCCCATCGGGACGTGTGTAGAGACCGCCTGTCTGAAAGAAATGAACGTGCGCATCCACCATGCCCGGCATGACCCATTTGCCCGTGACGTCGATGATGGTCGCGCCTTTGGGGGCCTTGATCTTAGCGGACGGGCCTACCTGCAGGATCTTGCCGTCCTTGTAGACGATGGTTTGATCCGGCAGTGTCTTTTGTGTGACGGGGTCTACCAGGCTGGCGTGATTAAGAAAGGTTTGGGCGTGGGTAGTGAGAAAAGAGGAAAGAACGAGGATAGGAAGGATGAGCTTTTTCATGTGAATGAAAGTAAGATATTTGACCGAAGTGACGTAAATTGGGATGTGTGATTTTTGGCTGTTTTTACACAATTAAGGTCAAACCATTTTGAGAAAACTAACGCGGAGAGAATTTCTGACCCGGACAGGAACGCTGGCTGGCGTTGCTTATCCTGCTATGCTATCCATGGGTTTTTTACCGGCTGCTCCTGCTCATCCTTTCCGGCTGGAAGGGGATGGCGCGGGCAGACAGGTCCTGATCCTGGGCGCCGGGCTGGCAGGTATGTCGGCAGCATATGAGCTTGGCAAGCTGGGCTATCGTTGTACCATCCTGGAAGCCAGGGACAGAGCCGGCGGACGTTGCTTTAGCGTACGCAAGGGATCCACCAATATCGAGACCGGCCAATCCCTCCAAACCGCCAATTTTGACGAAGGGCAGTATTTTAATGCCGGTCCGTCGCGAATTCCTCACCACCACGCCCTCACCCTCCACTACTGCAAGGAACTCAACGTCCCGATCCAGGTATATAATAATATCAATGAGTCAGCCTATTACTTCAGCGAAGGCAAGGGCCCTTTGTCCAACAAAAAGATCCGAATCCGCGAGGTACATAACGACGTTCGCGGATGGCTTTGCGAACTGCTGGCCAAAGGGATGGATGGCGGCAGGATCGACGCACAGATGAGCAGGGAGGACACGCAAAAGATCATCGAGTACCTGCGGGCAGAAGGAGGACTGGACATCGACAAATTATACAAGGCATCCGCCCG
>Ga0105237_10004593_pt1 | contig 15940 bp, 10 predicted proteins | sample KBSC24metaG_FD_81520 | JGI IMG/M metagenome (GOLD analysis project Ga0105237, IMG submission 81520) | Corn rhizosphere microbial communities from Kellogg Biological Station, Michigan, USA - KBS C2-4 metaG | ecosystem: Host-associated > Plants > Roots > Rhizosphere > Soil | place: Michigan, USA... | reverse complement strand
TGATCGCGACGCTCGAGCGGCTGCGCGACATCGGCAACACGGTCGTCGTCGTCGAGCACGACGAGGAGATGATGCGGCGCTCCGACTGGCTCGTCGACATGGGGCCGGGCGCCGGTCTGCACGGCGGAGAGGTCGTCGCCGAGGGGCCCGCGTCGAAGGTGGCGCGGAACCGCAAGTCGGTGACGGGGCAGTACCTCTCCGGCTCGCGTGCGATCGCGATCCCGGAGCGGCGCGACGACGACCGCGGCACGTTCCGCGTGCTCAAGGCGTCGCAGCACAACCTGAAGGGCATCGACGTCGAGTTCCCGGTCGGGAAGCTCGTCTGCGTGACCGGCGTCTCGGGATCCGGGAAGTCGACGCTCGTCAACGAGATCGTCTTCAAGTCGCTCGCGAACCGGTTGCACAAGGTGCGCGTCAAGCCGGGCGAGCACGTCGGCGATTTGCGGATGTGGGCTGCGATACCCCACCAACACGAATGACCACTCGGAACGGCGCGTGGCCACCTCGAGCATCAACTCCCAATCGATCTGCTGCTTGATGTATCCCGCGTATCCCACCCGCGGATGCGGAATATCGCGAATGTCCGCCGGCTCGGGAACTCGCGTGGCGTACGCGTCGTAATCCACGCCATTGGGTGTGAAGGCAATACGCCGCGCATATGGCCCCCGCTTTTCCATGAGCGCCGCCGAATGCACGAACACCTGGTCCACGCGCCCCAGCAGGGCCTGCTCCTCGAGACCCACCGGTGTTTCCGTCTCGGAGAACGAGTATTCGTCGTCCACATGATACGAGCTCACGTCGTACGGCACCAACTCGAGCGCGTCGGCGTATTGCGGCGTCCAAATGCTGATGATAATCCGGTTGCACCCACGCTCGGCGAGCCATTGACGCGCGTGTGCGAGACGCCGGCGCGCGGTCCAGGCGGCGAGCCATGACGGATTGTAGAGCGTCGGCAACCACGCGTGTGGCGTGTAGACGGTAAAGTTTGGATGATCGGCCAAGGGCATGGACCAGACCGGCACGCCATGGAAACGCCCGGGAATCTCGCGCCACTCGTGCGCCGGATTCATCCACACCACCGGGAACCGCTCGGCCAGCCGCGTCAACACTTGATGCCGCGTCGACCACCGATCGATCCACGGATCGGGGACGAGCGCGATGATCCCTGCACGATCAGTGGACGACGCCCGTGACGCCATGGACGGCGTGTGCGCCTCCGGTCTCGCGGCCGGCGTTCCGTTCGCGGGCGAGACGACCGACGTATTCACCAATCCCCTCGCGGCACCAAGCTCGATGAGACCATGCACAACATGCTCACGACCGCGCTCGTTTGAGGAGCTCGACGAATGACATGACCCGATCGCGGAACAGGAACCATAACGCCGCCGCATAGACCACAGCACCGAGCAGAATCTCGACCACTAGCGCCACTTTGGGCGACACAGCGGCTTCGAGAGGCGGGCTAGCCAGCCATAGGGCCGCGGCCATGAACGCGGTGCCGGTTATTGCCGGCATGAGATTGCCGAAGTACGACTTGACCGACAGATCGAGCACGCGAAACAGGATTTTGTACGCCGGGAACATCACCACCGGATACGAAATCACCCACATCGCGGCCACACCGCCCGCACCCCATCGAGTACCGACATAAAAGAGTCCGGGCAACACCAACGCCGCGCCAATGCTCACCCACATGCTCGCGCGCGAATGTCCGGTGAACACGAGCGCTTGCGGTGTGACCGTGTCAATAGAGCGAATCCCCGCGTACCCCGCTAGCAGCTCCAATGGTACGATGGCGGCAACCCACTTATCGCCCAGCACCGTGGGGACCATGAGCTTGGCCACCATGGCGATTCCTATGGCCGCCGGGAAGGTGAGCAATGCGATTCCGCCCACGACGCCGAGATAGTAGCGACGCACGCTCGCCAAATCGTGCTGGATGCTGGCAAAGATGCTGGGCGTTACCTGTCCTACCAACGCGCTCACGCGCTCCACCGGCACGGTGGCGACTTCCCATCCAATAGTATAGTTGCCCAGCACGACGGTACCGAGCACGCGTCCCACGATGGCGAAGTCGGCGTTTTGGTAGGCATACCAAGCTATGCGTCCGATCACCACGTGCCATCCAATGTGCAGTGACGGCCGGATCTCAGAAAACGGGAACGGCCACGCCAACTTGTGTCCACCCCACAGCAGCGCAAGCACGGTCCCGATGAGCGTGGCGGCAAGGCTGCTGTATACCAACGAGTAATAGCGGAAGCCGAGCCAGGCGAGCAGCACCGTGATGGCAATCTGGACCAGGCTGCTGATTCCATCGATGAACGCGAGTCGCTGAAAGGCCAGATCGCGCGCCAGCAACGCGCGTGGCAACACGCCAAGTGCACTGACGGTGAAGTTGAGACTCAGCAGCATGATGACCGGATGCACCGCCGGGTTTTCGTAAAACCAGGCGACGGGCGTGGCCAGCGTCAGCGACGCGAGCGTGAAGACCACGCCGATGATCACGCCAAAACCGCCCAACTGCGCGATGTGGCGCGATTCCAGATCGCGGTTCCGTAAAATGGCCGCGGTGAGCCCGAATTCGTTGATGAGGGCGACGAAGTTCACGAACACCATCGCCATCCCCATCACACCATAGTCACCCGGCGAAAGGAGTCGGGCGATGATAATGGTGGAGCCCCAGCTGACGATCTGGGTGGCCCATTTGATCCCACCCGTCCAGGCAATCCCCATGACGAGCGATTTATCGAGCGCGCGCTCCGACTCGGCCGGCGTCCCAGGCTGAGCCGCGGCCTCCGCCGCCTGTTCGAGTGGCGACTGGCTCTCAGGCGGAGTGCTATCGGGCACAGAGCCCGCCGAGTCAACGGCGGGCGTATCGAGGTTGGGCACGGAGCGCGTCGTTGGAACGGACATGTAGGGAAGGTACGCGATGAAGCGCTACGTCGTTGTATCGGCTGGGCGCAACACCGGAATTTCCCCTTGTTGCGCCGTTTCGGGATCAACGTCCGCCGCGTATCCGTACAAATACGAGTACTCCTGATACAATCCGGCCGCCGGCACGTCGTTGACGACCGCACCGATCATACGCACTGGGAAGCTACTCAGCAACTTGAGCTTGGCCTTGGCCACCCGCCGGTCGGTCACTCCGGTACGCATCACGAGGATCATGTTGCGCGTCACGACGCCGAGGGCAAAGGCGTCGATTCCGGCACCCAGCGGCGCGCTGTCCACGATGATCACGTCATATCGCGTCCGCATGGTATTGAAGAGCGCCGGGAGCCGCGCCGAGGTGAGCAGCTCGGGGCCACGGTGACGGCGCGTCCCCGATGGAATCACAGTGAACCGGCCGTTGGGCGAGACATCGCGCAACACGTCGGCGATGTCGGCTTCACCGGCCAGATAATCCAGCAGTCCTGGCCGGCGATCGAGATTGAATACCGAGTGGAGCTTACCACGCCGGATGTCGCCGTCGATGAGCAGCGTGCGATAGCCCGCTTCGGCAAACGATAGAGCGAGGTTGGACGAGATCATCGATTTTCCATCGCCAGCGCCAGGGCTGGTGATGGTGAGCATGACCGGCGGCGTATCAAAAGAATGGTGCAGCCGCATGCGCAGTCCACGGAACGCCTCGATGCTGTGCAACATCGCTTCGGGGTCGTTCATGGCGTCGCCCACATTGGGAACGGCCGGCACGGCGCCGATCACTTCGAGCTTGAGCTCGTCGGTGATCTGTTCAGGATACCGGAAGCGATGGTCGATGATGTCGAGCAAGAGCGCGAGCACGATCCCAAAGCCCAACGCGCCGATGAAACCGCCAAGGATAAGGATGACCCTCATATTGCGCTGCGGCGCCAGCGATGGGAGCGCGGGATCGAGAATGCTGACGTCGGGAATGGCGGTCACCGTGCTGAGCCGGCTTGTCTCATACCGCTTTTGCAAGTCCGTATACTGCGATTCTGCGATGGAGAGGTCGCGACGCAACTGCGCTTCCCGCATGCTGCGTTGTGGAATCCCTTGCAACCGCACGGAATCACGCGCCATCGCGCTCTGCAACCCGTCTTCGCGCGCGCGCAACGCGCGCGCGGCGCCGAGCGCGAGGTCCGGGATGGTTCTCGTCCGCAGCGTTTGCACGGTGTTGATCATGTCGCGCACGGTCTTGTAGTCGTCGGTATACGACTGCCGCAACGTACGCAGCTGCGACTCTTTGTCGATCAGATCTTTGAGCGCGGCGGAAAGCTCGGGCGTTTGCGTGACCGATGGAATCGTGGCGACCTGATCGGGGACCAGTGTCCCTTGGCGAGCCGCCGCGGCAACGTCTTCGAGCGCGACGCGGTCACGACGGATGTTGTCGTAATCGGCCTGGTTTCGGAAAAAGGCCGCGGCGAGCGCATCACCCGTGGACCCGCCCGTAGCGGTGGCCGTGGAGATGTTGGCGGCTTCACCGGGCTGCGTAATGGACTGTGTCCGGAAATCTTCCAACGCTTTTTCGGCGTCGCGCAGCTGCTGTTCGGCGGCCGCGCGTTGCGTGGCCACGATCCCCTGAATTTCACTCCCGTTGGCGCGGCGGAGCTCGGCGACTTTATCGACAAACGAGCTCATCCAGACGTTGAGGAGATCGGCGGTGCGCAGCTTGTCCGGACCAGAGAGCACGAGCTTGAGAAGGTTACTCTGCTCCTGCATGGAGACCTCGAGCCCGCCAATGAGCCCGGTGGCCACGACGCGGGGTTGGGCGACCCAAACCCCAACGGTTCCGAGACGACGCAGCACGTCGAGCGGTGGGAACCAAATAAAGCCAACCGAACGACCGATCGAATCGCCCACCACCCCCTGCTCGACGACGCCCCGCTTGGCTTCGCTCAGCGTATAGTGGGTGCCGCTCGGATCGAGCTTGAGTGTATAATCGCCCGAGACGCTCCCCAACGTGGGATAGAGGTAGCCAAAGAGCGCCGTGGTGTCTTTGGCGGTCTTGGGCGTATACCACATATGTTTTTTGGCAACCACACGGTCGACCACAGAAAAGCTTCGGAAGAGCTCGATCCAGGAGCCGGCCGGAAAGAGGTCGGGGCCGCGGAAACCATTGTTATTGTTTCCGTTCCCCCCGACGTCGGCGATCCAGACCGTGCCGTGGGCTTCATAGCTCGGCTTGATGAAGCGGCTCGCTCCGATGCCCGCGGCCCCGCCTAAAATGGCGAGAGCAATGATGAGCCAGCGGAAACGTTTGACTGCGGCCCAATATCGCCGGAGCTTGGCCCCCTGGTCGACCTTCCCTTCTTCTTCGCCCTCCCCCCCCATGTCGAAATAGGACGTGGGGACCCCACCCATTCCCGTGGAGACAGGAAGGGCATCGTTGGGGCCGACGGTGGGGACCATTGAGTTTTTCATCACTACGGTCGAAAGATAGGAGAAGGGAAAAGGTTGTGACAGCGTCGCGGGCGCGCAACAACAATGTGTATGCCACGGGCTACTTGCCGGCGGTCCCTTGTGCGAACAGGGGTTCGTCCCAATTTTGTTTATGAGACTGTGGCGTCCGTCCTACACATTACACAGTACGTGTTTCACCCTGGTTTCGACTCAATCACACCTCGGCTAAACTCATGAATTTTCCCATGTCGGGCCTTCTGTCCGACGGCCACGGCGCCAATAGCGTCGGGTTCCACGAGTCCATCTCCGCTGGCGCCAGGGCGTCGCTGCGGGTGCTGGTGGTGGAATGCGACGATTCGCTCCGTGAAGGGTGCCTGGGTGTATTGCGCGCCGAGGGTTATAACGCAACCGGTGTCGCTCAGGGTGATGAAGCTATCCGGCTGATCTCCAAACGGAAGTTCGAAATCATTCTCGTCAACCTCTTTATGAGCGGTGTGTCGGGGATGAAGATCTTGGAGCATGCCAGAAACACGTATAAGGACTCGCTCATCATCCTGATGACCGGGAATCCGAGCGTCGAGACCAATATCCGCGCGCTGCAGGCTGGCGCGTGGGAATATTTGGCGATGCCCTTCACGGCCGACCAGCTCCAGCTGGTCGTGGGCCGGGCGGCGCACGATGTGTTGGCGGCGCGTGGCGGCCTCATGCCGTCCACCAAGTCTTCCGCAACCGATGTTCCCGCGCCGGTGGGGAGCTCCGAATCGCTCCTCGGCGTGTCGCCCGCCTTCTGCAAAGCGGTCGAGCTGGCCCGCAAAGTCGCGCTCACCAACGCGTCGGTCATGATCACCGGCGAAAGCGGAACCGGCAAAGAAGGAATCGCCCAGCTCATTCATAAGCAAAGCCGCCGCGCGGGGAAACGGTTCGTCGCCATCAACTGCGCCGCCTTGCCGGCCCAGCTGCTCGAATCGGAAATGTTTGGGCACAAAAAAGGGTCGTTCACCGGTGCCGATCGCGACAAGCCAGGCTTGCTCGAAGTCGCGCACAACGGCACGCTCTTTTTGGACGAGCTCACCGAAATGCCACTCGCGCTCCAAGCCAAGCTGTTGCGCGTGCTACAAGATGGCGTGGTTCGGCGTGTGGGGAGCGAGCAGGAAGATGCCACGGTGGACGTGCGGTTCGTGTCGGCCACCAACCGTGATCCTGAAGAGGCGATCAACGGCCATTTGTTGCGGAGCGACATCTTCTATCGGTTGCGCGTCGTGCCACTACACCTGCCGCCGCTTCGCGAGCGGGTCGAAGACATTCCATTGCTGGCCAACCACTTTTTGGCACAGTACTGGCGCCGGCACCGGCAGGGCGACGGTGAGAGTCCCACGCTCGCGCCGTCGGCCATCGACTACCTGATGTCGCGGTCATGGCCTGGTAATGTGCGCGAACTGCAAAACGCTATCGAGCACGTTGCGGTGTTGGCCGACGCGGGGAAGTTGCTCCAGGCCGACGATCTCCCTATGCGCACCGAGATTGGGCATGGCGCCTCTACCACCAAGGGGTGGCCGACGCACGTGATGTCCAAGGCGTATCACGCGGCCAAAGAGGCGGTGCTCACGCACTTCGAAAAAGAGTATCTCTCGCTGCTGGTGGCACGCGCGGACCGCAACATGTCCAAGGCCGCGCGGTTGGCCGGGATCGACCGGACCACGTTGTACCGGCTACTTGAAAAGCACAATGTCTCCGAATCGTCCAACGCAGCGGCCAATCCGGCCAGCGTCACGCCACCCGCGGAAACGGCGGAGAACGACGGCGACCCGCTCAACTTCCCCGGCGATCCGGCGGCCGCGCCGCCGGGGATGCGACGCGCGGACTGAGTCGAACCACACCACAGCGTTAATACCTTTTTGAAAACGCCGGCGCAACGCCGGCGTTTCTCATTCCCCGTTATACGCTTGTTACACAGGGTACTAGGTGTGTTACACACGTTCGACCAACGCGGCAATCGCGTCGATCGTTGGATCGATTTCGATGGGTGGATTCGCCCGCACGTGTGCTCCCTCTATATGGTAGTCGGCGATGGTACCGGGATCTTTGAGCATGTGCCCAGTGAGCACGGCCACGACACGGTCGTTGGCCCGAATGTCGCCGCGCTGGCGTAACCGTCGTACGCCGGCCACGCTCGCCGCACTCGCGGGCTCGGCGCCCACCCCGCTCGCATCGATCACCGCTTTGGCGTCCAAAATTTCGTCATCAGTAACGGTGATGACGACGCCGTTGGTTTCGGTAATGGCGCGGACCGCGCGGTCGTATGATGCGGGATCTCCGATTTTGATAGCGGTGGCAACGGTGTGCGCGGTTACGCGATGGCGGGCAGTAAAGCCGGTGTCATAGCTCGCCGCGAACGGTGCTGCCCCCTCGGCCTGAATAGCCGCAAGGCGTGGGAGTCGGTCGATCACGCCCCAGGCCAGCAGCTCGCGGAGCGCTTTGCCAAAGGCCGCCGTGTTTCCCAAATTGCCCGCGGGGAGGACGATCCAGTCGGGGACGGTCCAGTGGAGCTGCTGCAACAGCTCGAAGACGATGGTCTTTTGCCCTTCGACCCGAAAGGGGTTGAGCGAGTTGACGAGATAGAGGCCCAGCTGCTGCGTGGCCTCACGCACTAACCGCAAGCAATCGTCAAAGTCCCCACGTACGAGCAGCGTGCGCGCACCGTACGCGATGGTCTGCGCCAACTTCCCTTCCGCCACCTGCCCAGCGGGGATGAGAACGTACGCGGGGAGGCCCGCATGCGCCGCATAGCTAGCGAGTGACGACGAGGTGTTACCAGTCGACGCGCAGATTACCGCTGGTGCACCGACGCGGCACGCCTGGGTGACGGCGACGGTCATCCCGCGGTCCTTGAACGAACCGGTGGGGTTATGCCCTTCGTGTTTGACGAGTAGTTCAGGAACGTTGGTCCACTGCGCCAACGTCTCACGAAAGAGCAGCGGCGTATTCCCTTCCGGATGGCTCACCAAATCGGACGGCGCGATGGGAAGCACGACGTCACGAAAGCGCCATACACCCGAGGCCATGGCGTCAGAGGCGATGACGTGCGTGCGCCAGTGATAATCCCAGGCGGCACGCAGTGCCGATCCGCTCAACGTGGGCGTTGGATGAATGAGCTCGAGTAGTCCGCCACACTCGGAGCAGATCGTCTCCAGCGCGGTGTCCGGAAACCGGTGTTCGCACGCCGCACACTGCTGCCACGGCGCGGTCGCCACCTCCGCGCTCGACGACGGATCGTATGAGGCGCTTTCATTCGACATGCTGTCGTGCGACGCACCGTCGTGTGACATCCTCATGCGAGCACTCGTGCGCCGTCCGTATCCACGGTCGTGACGAGCACATCCGTACTAATGGCGTGCTCGGCATACGCCTGCGTCATGGCGTGTGCGACCGCGTGCGCGGAGACGTCGCCACGCGCAAAGGCAAACGCGGTGGGACCGCTCCCCGAAATCGAACAGCCCAGTGCGCCCGCTTCGAGTGCACGCGCTTTGGCACTCGCAAAGCCCGGCAACAATGCGGCCCGCGCTGGCTCGGCGACATGATCGTTGATGGATACGCACAAGGCGTCGAAATCGCCCTGTGACAGGGCCAGCACCAACGACGCCACATGCGCCGCCTGCGCGATCATGGTGTGCAGATCGATCTGTGTCGGCAACACCGCACGAGCGTCGGCGGTTCGCATCCGCTGATGTGGATGGACCAGGACCACGCGCAACTCAGGCGGTGTGGGGACACGATACGTATCGAGATCATCCAACGAGCGCACCAAAATGCACCCACCCAACAAACTCGGCGCCAGGTTGTCGAGATGACGTCCCGCAACCGCCGACTCCGCCGTCAGGCAGGCGCGCAGCAGCGCGCGCCGATCGATGGGCGTGGCCAACAAGGCATTGGTCGCGACCGCGCCGGCTACGGCCGAGGCAGCGCTGCCACCTTGGCCGCCCGAGAGGGGGAGTCCTTTTTCGACATGCAGCGCGACCCCCAACCGATCCAGCCCTGCGTGCTGCAACACCGCGTGCGCGGCAATCCCGGAGGTATGTCGCGTCGCATCGGTCGGCAGATCGGGGTGTCCCGCGTTGAGGATATGAACACCCGGCTCGTCGACAACGGTGGCGGTAACGGTATCGCCGATGCCGTGCACGGCGAGTCCCAGAATATCGAGACCAGGGCCTAGATTGCCAACCGACGCCGGTGCGAAGACACGCGCACGCTCACGCGCGATGACCGAGGCAAGGCGACGCGTCATTGCGCTCCCGCCAGCTTGAGGACGTCGTTCAGTACACCACCAGCGGTCACAGCCGGCCCCGCGCCCGGGCCGGTAATGATGAGCGGATTGGTGTCGTACCGCGCTGTGGTAAACGAAAACTGATTGTCGGTCCCGTTCAGCGCGCCGAGCGAGCTCCCAGCCGGCACTTCGACCAGACCCACGGCGACGGACTCCGGGGTGGCAGTCGCACGATACCGCAGCACCGCGTCGCGCGAGCGAGCTTGCCCGATACGTTCGGCCCACATGGCATCGTACCGCTCGAGCGCTCCCAGAAATTCCGGAAGCGGCAATGACACAGCATCGTCAGGGACCAATGACTCGACACGGACGTCGTTGAACTCGCCGGAGAAGCCGAGCAATCGCGCAAGGATGAGTCCTTTTCGCGCAACGTCGGCGCCCGAGAGGTCATCGCGAGGATCGGGTTCGGTGTAGCCCAATTGCATTGCGCCACGCAACGCGTCGGAAAATGGTGTCCCCCGTCCCATCTCGCCAAACAGGTATCCCATCGTACCCGACGGGCACCCCTCGATACGACGCACCGTGTCGCCGGCTTCGACCAGCTTGGCAAACGTGTCGAGAATCGGGAGCCCCGCGCCCACCGTGGCTTCGTGCAACACGCGGCGTCCGTGTGACGCGGCGATCGAGCGGAGCGATTCGGCTTGTGCGCGGTTGCCGCCCACGGGACGTTTGTTGGCGAGTACGAGATCGGCGCCATGCGCGAGCGCATACTCCAACACCGACGAGGTTTCGTCGGCAGTGATGTCGACGAGAATGGGACGAACGAGTGCGTGCGCCAGCATATGCGTTGCCGCATCGAGCGCGGTACCGCGAACGCCACCGGGCGCGTCGCCGATCCCCCGCCCTGCTTTTTTGGCGCTAGCCAACTCGTGTAGCCGGTCGGCGCTCAAGCCCACGGGATCGAAGAGGTATCCGCTGCGATCGATCACACCGACCACGCGTACTGTGCGCGCCGTGCTGTCGCGCTCCAGCATCATCTCAGCCAGGGCGCGGCCGATCAAGCCAAAGCCGAGGAGAATGACATCGGCGCGATGATCGCCAACGCGTTGCGCGGCTTTCCCACCGCCGATTTTTCCGAGTTGGAATTCATCGTGAATCGCACGTTGCGCGCGCACGGCGTCGGCGCCATCGATGACGACCGAAATATTGATTTCGGACGACCCCTGCGCGATCGCGATGATGTTGATATCGTGCTTGCCGAGCGCGGAGCACAGTCGCGCGGCGACGCCGGGGTGCCCAGCCATCCCGAGCCCCACGATGGCAATGGTGGTGGTGAGCTCGCGCACATCGATGCCATCGATCTCACCGCGCACGAGCTCTTTCTCGAACGCGTCCACCAGCTGCGCCCGCACCGCGGCCGCATGCTCGGCCGGGACGCCCAGACAGATGGAGTGCTCCGATGAGGCCTGCGAAATGAGCGAGACGGAGATTCCCGCCCGCTGCAACGCGCTAAACGTACGGGCCGCGATGCCGGGGACGCCGAGCATACCGTTGCCACTCACAGTGACGAGCGCTTGACCGTTCATCGCCGAGAGCGCGCGGACTGGTTGGCGTGTGGGGTCGTGTGCGGTGGATATGGTGGTTCCCGGCGCGGCGAGATCGGAGAAGGGACGCAGGCGAATGATGCACTCCCGCCCACGCAACGGAATCAGTGCGCGCGGATGCAAAATCTTGGCGCCGTAATACGACAGCTCCGCCGCTTCACGAAAATGGAGGTGCGTGATAATACGCGCGTCGGGGATGACACGGGGGTCAGCGGTGAGAAAGCCGGGAACATCTTTCCACAGCACGACTTCTTCCGCCTCCAGCGCCGCCGCCAGCGTGGTCGCGCTGAGATCGGTCCCTCCTCGGCCGAGCGTGGCGATCGCCCCATCCGGGGCTCGGCCGATGTAGCCGGGGACGACGGGGATGATACCCTCTTCTAAGAGGGGGAGTAGCTGTTGCCGCGCCGCGACGGTGGTCGCCGCGAGATCGGGGACTGCGCCACCGGGCCGCCCGTCGGTATAGATGAATTGGGTGGCGTCGACGAACTGTGCGCGCACCTTGTGCTGCACGAGCGCTCCCACCACGAGATGCGCGGCGAGCTGCTCGCCGAGCGCGACGATAGCATCGAGCAGACGGGGGGTGAGCGTGTGCGAGGTGGCGACGTCGCGGAGAATCGCTTCGATCGCGGCAAAGCGCGTGGCGCACGCGTCTGGCTGCGGCTCGCCGGGAGCAATGTCGGCCCATGCGGCCTGATGTTGTTGGCGCAGCGCGTCGAGTCGCGCGATACTCGTATCGAGATGGTCCGCGGCCGCGCGTACGGCGAGATCGAACAGCGTATTGGTCACATTCGCCATCGCCGACGCCGTGACCACGAACGCGTGACGGCCATTGGTGGACGACGTCGCTGTGTGTGCCCCCGTGTGTGACGCCGTGTGTGGCGCTGTATGTGAGGCGGCATCGCGCTCGAGCTGCGCGAGAATGGAAGCAACGTGGACGATTGCTGGTCCATCGGCGAGCGCGGCGCCACCGAATTTATGGATGCTGAGTGCGAAAGGGCGTGACATACCGTGCGGAGTGACGGAATAAAAAAAAGCCTCTCGTTTCCGAGAGGCTCGATCGGGGACGACGCGCGGCTACACACGTCCCGATACGGCGCCTCTCTTACAGAGCGTCGTCATCGGAATCGTGATGGTAGTCCAGGCGGTGTGCATAGCACATAAGGTACCATGTCGAGGAAGGTGAGGGTAGCGGTCGTCTCCAGAACGACCGTTCAGTGCCGCCCGCGCGTTTGTCACGATATGGCCTCACTGTTGCTTATACAGGGTCGTGACTGAGTCCCTTTCCTGTAAGGGATACGGCATTCATTGAGGAGTACAGTTATGCGATCCATCTGTATGGCAGTGGCGGGATTGGCATTGACGTTGATCACGATGCCGGGCACGGCGCACGCACAAACCGGCGCAGGGGTGTCGGTCGCAACGAGTCAGACGCTGGCGGACGCGAGCGATCTGGTCGCCACACTCGACCAGGCGGGCAACTATAAAACGCTCGTGAATCTCATCAATCAAGCCAACCTGACGTCCACGTTTCAGGGCTCCGCGCACTTCACGATCTTCGCGCCCACGGACGAAGCGTTCGCCAAGGTACCCAAAGAACAGCTCGACGAGATCAGCGCCGATTCGGTGAAGCTCAAACATCTGCTGCTGTATCACACGATCAGCGGGAACATCGCCGCAAACAAAGCGCTCAAGCTCAAGGATGCACGGACGATGTACGCGGGGCACAAGGTGACCTTTATGGTCAAGAACGGCCGGCTCAGAGTCAATAAATCGACCGTGATTCAGCCGGACATCAAGGCGACCAATGGGCTTATTCATGGGATTGACGCGGTCCTGATGCCGAGCAAGCTCTAAGACTGTAAGACAGCATCCCCTAGATAGCATGAGGGCCTCGACACATTGGTGTGTCGAGGCCCTCATGTGCGTTGATCGATATAGTGTTTACGGCGTTTATCCCTGCGCTTTGCTGAACGCGTCGGCGCCGTCGAACTGCTGCAACTTTTCGATGTGCATCCAGCTGTACTTCCCCGAGACGCGCTGCAAGAGGTCCACGATTCCCGCATCCGTGACCTCGGCGCCTTGACTGGCGACGAAACGACATCGGAAGTGATCGACCAGTGCGACGTTCACCTGCCCCGCGGAAGGATAGACCGTGGTGCCGCGGTTGGCGATGGAGAGGAGCCGCATGTTCGATCCGTCGAGCGCGCTGTTGAGCGTAGAGACGATGGTGTCCGTTTCGTCCGTGGTTTCCAAGAAGACGTCGGCGCCCACGACCGCGCGCCGTGCGACGGTCACGTGACCGACGCCGGCGTTGCTGATCTTGGGTGGCGTGATGTCTTTGTAATCGCGCGATGACGCCGTCGTGGAGGTTTTTCCGAGATTGGCGATCACGGCGTCGGTGAACTCGATGGTACCGAGCGCGCGCGACGTGCCGGTCATGTCGCCGGTGCGTACCCCTTGCTCGAAGGTGACGAGCACCGCCTGCTCCACCACATTGGCGGCCTTACCGTAGCCGATGTGCCGGAGCATCATGGCGGCGCTGAGGATGAGTGCGGTGGGGTTGGCGAGATTTTTTCCGGCGATGTCGGGAGCGGAGCCGTGCACCGCTTCGAACATGGCGACGTCCGTGCCGATGTTGGCCGAGGGCGCGAAGCCGAGGCCGCCGGTGAGTCCCGAGGTGAGATCGCTCAGGATGTCGCCGTTCATGTTGGTGGTGAGAATGACATCGAACTGTTCGGGGCGCATCACGAGCTGGTGCGCACAGTTGTCCACCAGGATATGCTTGGCTTCGATCGAGGGGTAGTCGCACGCGACGTCCTCGAACGTGCGCTTCATCATCCCTTCGGTGAGCTTCATGATGTTGGACTTGGTCGCGCAGTGAATGCGCTGGCGTCCTTCGGCGACGGCGAGCTCGAAGGCAAAGCGCGCGACCTTTTCACATCCGGGGCGGCTGATGAGCTTGAGACATTCGGAGACACCGGGCGTCTGCATGTATTCGACACCGGCGTAGAGATCCTCGACGTTCTCACGCACGACGACGATGTCGAGCTTGCGTCCCGTGTACGGTGTTTGGACTCCGGGAAGCTCGCGGACGGGACGCACGTTGGCGTACGTTTCGAACAGTTTGCGGAGCGTGACGTTCGCGCTCTTGTTGCCGTAACCGATGGGCGTTTCGAGCGGCCCTTTGAGCACGACACGCGTGCGTTCCACCGACTCGATGGTTTCGCGCGGGACGCCGGATTCGACTCCCTTGGCAAAGGCGTTGGCACCGGCTTCGTGGACTTCGGTATCGAGCGTGACGCCCGCGGCGTCAATAATGCGCAATGCGGCGCTGACAACTTCCGGGCCGATCCCGTCACCCGGAAGGATGGTGACTTTTTTCGAGGCTAACATGGGTGGAAATTTAGTCCCCGGGGGTTATCTTTCGTAGCTTTCCCGAAAACGCGCGAGTAGCTCAGCTGGATAGAGCGTCGGCCTCCGGAGCCGAAGGTCGTGGGTTCGAATCCCGCCTCGCGCATGACCGTGCACCTGGGCGCTGTAATCCGTCGGATCATCGCTCGGTGGGCCCACATAACACCAAGCCCCACAAGCACTTATGTGCTGTGGGGCTTGGGCCGTTTTGGGGACTCGTCCGTCGCGGCTTGGGCGATCCGGCGGTGCGACCTTATCGGCTATTCCTGTACATCATATCCACCAGTTCGTCGTACATCGCCTCGGCGGAGGCTTCGTCGCTCCGGATGGCGGCGCTGGCGCAGTGTTTCAGGTGATTGCGCATGAGCTCACGCCCGACCGCGCGGAGCGCCTCGTGCACGGAGGAAATTTGCGTGAGGATGTCGGCACAGTAGCGATCGTCCTCGACCATTTTGTGCAATCCGCGGATCTGCCCTTCGATGCGCCGCAGTCGCTTGAGATTGCGGGATTTGGCGTCGGGATCGACCGAAAGCGCTTTGCGCCCTTCCACGGCATCGTCGCTCTCGGAATTGACGTGACAGCCGCACATGGCGGTGGCGGGTTCGTCGTTGATGTCACGCGGCGCCGATTGGGCGGCAGATTTTCGTCCTGGGGGGGTAGGCATTGTCGATGGCTCCAGCGTGGCGGTCGCTGCGGTCGCTGTGGTCGAATATACGTCGTGCGCGAAGTGTGGACTATGGACGGACGGCGTGACGAAGTCGCAGACTGTTGGCGACCACGCTGACCGAGCTAAAGGCCATGGCGGCGCTGGCCAGCACCGGGCTGAGCCAGAGTCCGAACGTCGCGTACAACGCGCCCGCCGCGATGGGGATGCTGACCACGTTGTAACCAAATGCCCAGAACAGATTTTCGCGCATCACGCGCGTCGTCTGTCGCGCGAGCTGGATCGCATGGACGGCACTCGTGAGATCGCCGCGCATGAGCACCACGTCGCCCGCGTCGGCGGCAATCGCGGTGCCGGTCCCGATCGCCATGCCAACGGTGGCGCGCGCGAGCGCTGGCGCATCGTTGATGCCATCACCCACCATGGCCACGCGGCGTCCTTCGCGTTGCAACCGTTCGAGCTCAGCGACTTTCCCTTCGGGACGGAGTCCCGCGACGACGGCCGTGATCCCCGCCTCGGTCGCGACGGCGTGCGCGGCGGTGGGGGTATCGCCGGTCAGCATAATGACGCTCAGACCGAGCTGGCGCATCGCGGCAATCGCGTCGCGCGACGACGGCTTGAGCGGATCAGCGATCGCGA
>Ga0105237_10004590_pt1 | contig 15948 bp, 14 predicted proteins | sample KBSC24metaG_FD_81520 | JGI IMG/M metagenome (GOLD analysis project Ga0105237, IMG submission 81520) | Corn rhizosphere microbial communities from Kellogg Biological Station, Michigan, USA - KBS C2-4 metaG | ecosystem: Host-associated > Plants > Roots > Rhizosphere > Soil | place: Michigan, USA... | reverse complement strand
CGGCGCCGATACCGGCAAGGCCTATCCCGCCTTGCCCGAGGTGGCGATCGCCCGCGCCGGGCTGCCCGACACCGTGCTCCGCCGCCGCAGCGACTATCATCCCCGCTACACGTTCGAATGGCTGAGCCGCGCCTCGCATCTCCGCATCCACCATGCCCGCCCGGTGATCGTGAACGGCCGGGTGGTGGCGGTGCTGCTCCTCTCCCGCTCGCCCCGCGCCCTGTTCCGGGGCCTCTACGAGGATCGCGGCAAGATCCTGCTCGGCATCGTGCTGATCTTCGGCGTGCTGGTGGTGCTGAGCGGCCTGCTCTCGCGCGGCATCGCCCGGCCGATCGAAGCGCTGGGCGAAGCGACCCGCGACGTGGCGCGCGGCACGGGGCGCATGCCCGCGCCACCCCGCACCGCCGCGATCGAGATCCAGGCGCTCTACGCCGACTTCGCCCGCATGGCCGAGGCGATCGAGCAGCGTTCCCGCTACCTGCGGGACTTCGCCCATGCCGTCAGCCACGAATTCAAGACCCCGCTGGCCGGCATCCGCGGCGCGATCGAGCTGCTCGAGGATCATCATGCCACCATGTCCGGGGAGGAGCGCCACCGCTTCCTCGCCAACGCCGCCGCCGATGCGGAACGGCTCGCCCAGCTCGTCACCCGCCTGCTCGATCTCGCCCGCGCCGACATGGCGGAGAGCGGCGCCGCGCCCCCGATCGACCTCCGCTCCGCGATCCACCGGCTGGCCGATGCGAATCGCGGGGAGACGGTCCGCATGATCCTCGCCCTCCCCCGATCCGAATTGCGCGTCGCGGTCCCGGCCGCGACGATCGAGACGGTGATCGGCGTGCTGATCGAGAATAGCCGCCAGGCGGGCGCCACGGCCATCACCCTGGCGGCCGATGCCGCGCAGGACCATGTCGTCTTGACGGTGTCGGACGACGGGCCGGGCATCCCGCCGGGCGACCGGGAACGGATCTTCGAGCCGTTCTTCACGAGCCGCCGGGCCGCAGGCGGCACCGGGCTCGGCCTGGCGATCGCCCGCTCGCTGCTCGCCGCGGCGGGCGCCACGATCGCCCTCGCCGACGGCGAGCAGGACGCGACCTTCCTGCTGCGCCTGCCGGCCCCCCGCCGAATCTCCGTTGACGGCGGCGCTCCGCCCGTGGCACTTGGCCGACGGATCGCTCGGCGCTTCACGGCAGGCCGCCAGCGCACGCGGGTGTAGCTCAATGGTAGAGCAGAAGCTTCCCAAGCTTACGACGAGGGTTCGATTCCCTTCACCCGCTCCATCCCCCGCGCGCTGAGGGCGCTGCGTTTCCTTCAATACCCCCGGGCCGATCCGCGCTAGAAGGCGCGGCATGACCCCGCCGAGGACCATCCCATCGTGACCAGCCCGGCCGCCCCGATCAACCCGGCCCGCGCCGCGCGCTTCGTGGCGGCGACGATCTTCATCGATGCGATCGGCTTCGGGATCGTCATGCCCGTCTTCCCCGCGCTGGTGATGAAGCTGGATCACGGCACGCTGTCCGACGCGACGCGGATCGGCGGGTGGCTGTGGCAGGTCTATGCCGCGATGCAATTCCTGTGCGGGCCGATGGTCGGCGGGCTGGGCGATCGCTTCGGGCGGCGGCCGGTGCTGCTCGGCGCGCTTGGCGGGCTGGCGATCGACTATGCCATCGTCGGCTTCTCGCCCACGATCGGCTGGCTGTTCCTCGGCCGCTTCCTCGCCGGCATCTTCGGCGCCTCCTACGGGCCGGCGATGGCCGCGCTCACCGACATCTCCTCGGAGGAGGACCGCGCCCGGACGTTCGGCTGGATCAGCGCCGCCTTCGGCATCGGCTTCGTCGTCGGGCCGGCGATCGGCGGGCTGCTCGGCGCACTGGGTCCCCGCGCGCCCTTCTACGCGGCGGCCGCCCTCGCCGGGTGCAACCTCGTCTACGGGCTGACCGTCTTTCCGGAAACGCTGGCGCCGGAGAATCGGCGGCCGATCGAGCTCCGGCGGCTCAATCCGCTCGGCGCGCTGTCGGCGATCGGCCATGCCGGGCTCGTCCTGCCGCTGCTCGGCGCCTATTTCTTCTGGCAGCTCGCCTCGAACGTCTATCCCGTCACCTGGGCTTATTATGCGATCGCCAGCTTCGGCTGGTCGAGCACGATGATCGGCGTCTCGCTGGCGCTGGCCGGGATCAGCATGGCGGCCGCGCAGATGCTGCTGGTCGGGCGGATGGTGACGCGCTTCGGCGAGCGGGGCGCGGTGATGATCGGCCTGGCCTGCGCGACGGCGGGCTTCGCGGTCTATGCGCTCACCCGCAGCCAGTGGGTGGCGTTCGCCCTGCTGCTGCTCACCGCCCTGCAGAGCGTCGTGCAGCCGTCCCTGATGGCGATGATGTCCAAGCGGGTGCCGGCGAACCAGCAGGGCGAGCTGCAGGGGCTGAACGCCAGCATCGGCGCGATGGCGGCGATCGTCGCGCCCTTCCTGCTGGCCCAGCCGCTGGCCTATTTCACCGGGCGCCACGCGCCGGTCTATTTCCCGGGGGCGGCCTTCGCGGTGGCCGCCGTGATGGGGCTGCTGACCATCGCGATCATCGCCGCGACGCCGAGGGCGGAACCGCGGGCGCAGGCGGCCTGAAACGCCCCTCTCCGTTCGGGCTGAGCCTGTCGAAGCCCTGCCCTTCCCCTTTCCATGGCCAAAGGGAAGGACAGCCCTTCGACAGGCTCAGGGCGAACGGGGTTTTTGGTGGGACTTAGATCCCGCCCGGCACCGTCTCGAAGCCCACCCCGGCCAGCTCCGCCGCGAGATCCGCCACGCAGCGGTCGAGCCGCTCCGCCTCGGTCGAGCGGATCACGAAGTTCGCGCCGACCTTGCCTTCGCGGAAGAAGGGGTAGCTGCCGATCTGGCAGCCTTCGTGGGTCCGCTCCGCCTCGCGCAGGACGTCGGCCACCTCGCTCTCCGGCACCCAGCAGCCGAGCGTCGCGGACAGCAGGGGCTTGCCGCCGGGCAGCGTGCCGGTCAGCGCGTCGATCATCTGGCCGGCGATATGCGGCACGCCGGCGAGGATGAAGATGTTGTCCAGCCGGATGCCCGGCGCGCCCGAGATGCGATTCTCGATCAGGCTGGCCCCCGCCGGCACGCGGGCCATGCGCAATCGCGCCTCGGTGAGGCCGCCGCGCGTCTCGTAATAGGCGTCCAGCACGGCGCGGGCGCGGGGATGCACCTCCACGCCGAGACCGAAGGCGGCGGCGATCGCGTCCACCGTGATGTCGTCATGGGTGGGGCCGATGCCGCCGGTGGTGAAGCAATAATCGTGGGCGCCGGCGAGGGTGGTCACCGCCGCGCCGATCGCGGCCATGTCGTCGGCGACGACGCGCACCTCCTTCAGCCGGATGCCCTGCAGGTTCAGCCACAGCGCGATCTGCGCGACGTTCCGGTCCTGGATGCGGCCCGAGAGGATCTCGTCGCCAATCACCACGATGCCGGCGGTCCAGATGCGCGTGTCGTCCATCGCGGGCCGGCATAGCGCGGACGCCCGACAAGCGCTATATGGCGCGGATGACCCAGTATATCACCGTGACCGCCGAGGACCTGATCGAGCGCGACGGCGCGATCAAGCTCTACGACGAGGCCGCGTTCCAGGGCATGCAGGCCGCCGGCCAGCTCGCCGCCACGATCCTCGACGCGCTGGTGCCGCACGTCGTGCCCGGCGTCACCACCGAGGAGCTGGACGACATCGTCCGCCGGATGACGCTGGAGGCCGGCGCGGTGCCCGGCACGCTCGGCTATCGCGGCTACACCAAGAGCTGCTGCACCTCGATCAACCATGTCGTCTGCCACGGCATCCCGGCGCCCAAGCCGCTCAAGGACGGCGACATCGTCAACATCGACGTGACCCCGGTGCTGGGCGGCTGGCACGGCGACACCAGCCGCATGTTCCTGGTGGGCGACGTGCCGCTCAAGGCGAAGCGGCTGGTCGACGTCACCTACGAATGCCTGATGCTCGGCATCGAGCAGGCGAAGCCGGGCAACCGGCTGGGCGACATCAGCCACGCGATCCAGACCCATGCGGAAAAGCATCGCTATGGCGTGGTCCGCGATTTCTGCGGGCACGGCGTCGGCCGCGTGTTCCACGACGCGCCCGAGGTGGTGCATGTCGGCCGCCCCGGCACCGGGCCGGAATTGAAGCCCGGCATGATCTTCACGATCGAGCCGATGATCAACATCGGCCGGCCGGACGTGAAGATGCTGGACGACGGCTGGACGGCGGTGACGCGCGATCGCTCGCTGTCGGCGCAATTCGAACATTCGATCGGCATCACTGAAACCGGATGCCAGATCTTCACGAAGAGTCCGGCGGGGCTGGATCACCCGCCCTACGCCTGAACCCTCGCGGTGCGGGCGGACACTGACGCCTGATCTCATTCCTGGAGTGTCGCCATGAAGCTCAGCCTGCTCACCGGCCTTGCCGCCCTCGCCTTCTGCACCGCGCCGGCCTTCGCCGCTCTGCCCGTGGGCGCCGACGCGCCGGAATTCGCCACCCAGGCGAGCCTCGCCGGCAAGGCGATGCCGTTCGATCTCAAGGCCGCGCTCAAGAAGGGGCCGGTGGTGCTCTATTTCTACCCGGCCGCCTTCACCTCGGGCTGCACCGTCGAGGCGCACGACTTCGCCGCCGCCACCGACGACTTCAAGAAGCTCGGCGCCACCGTGATCGGCATGTCGGCGGATTCGATCGACGTGCTCAACAAATTCTCGACCACGGAATGCCGCAACAAGTTCGCGGTGGGCGCGGCGAGCGCGCAGGTCATTTCCGATTATGACGTGAAGCTCGCCACCACCACCCGCGCCAACCGCACCAGCTACGTGATCGCGCCCGACGGCAAGGTGATCTACGCTTATTCCGCGATGGACCCCGCCGGCCACGTCACCGGGACGATGGACGCGGTGAAGCAGTGGAAGGCCAGCCACAAGGGGTGAGGCCACCCAATCCTCCCCAAGCTCGCTTGGGGAGGGGGACCGTCCGCGAAGCGGATGGTGGAGGGGCCGCCGGCGAAAGCCGGCGGTCTTCTTGTTTCAGGAGTCCCGCATCTCCCCTCCACCACCGCCTATCGGCGGCGGTCCCCCTCCCCGAGCAAGCTCGGGGAGGATTGGTGGAGGCGCCGCGCCGCATTGGCGGCGTCGTGCGCCAGCCGGATCGGCAGCGGCAGGCGGCGACCTTCGCTCAGCCCGAGCACCCATTCCACCGCCGTCTCCAGCGAGACGCGGTGGCCGGTCCCGACATAGACGGGCAGCGCCCGCGCCCGGGTCCTGAGCGCGATCGCGACCACTTCGCCGCGATCGACCAGCGGCGCGGTGGCGCCCGGCTCCTCGCCGAGATCGCCCTCGACCCGCCCGCACAGGATCGACTTCGCCACCCCGATCGTCGGCACGTCGAGCAGCACCCCGACATGAGTCGCGATCCCGCAGCGGCGCGGATGGGCGCGGCCATGGCCGTCGACGAAGAGCAGATCGGGTTTCTCCGCCAGCATGTCCCACGCCGCCAGCAGGGCCGGCGCCTCGCGGAAGCCGAGATAGCCCGGCACGTAGGGAAAGGGCGGAATGCGCGTCGCCGTGGCGGCGGGACGCGCGGTCCGCTCCGGCCAGTCCGACGGCGCGATCGCGGCGTGGATCGGGCCTTTCGAATCCCGCCACTTCATCGAGGTATCGGCCCCCGCCACCAGCCGGACCGTGCCGATCCGGTCCCGCGTCTCGCAGGCCTCAGCGATCTCGCGCTGGGCGACGGTGGCGTCGCGGAGCGTAAGCGGGTTGAGCCAGTCCGGATTCACGCTTTCTCCTCCATTCGGGCGAGTCTATCGAAGCCCTGCCTTTCCTTTTCCGCGCCTTCAAAAGAGAAGGACGGCGCTTCGACAGGCTCGGCGCGAACGGGAAAGGCGGGTTCCCTCACGCCAGCGCCGCGATCACCGCCCGCGCCGCGCGATGCGCCGCCTCGGGGCCGGCATCGCCCAGCGCGTCGGCGGCGAAGGCGCGCTGCACGGCCTCGTAGCGCGGATGGTCGGCCCGCGCGCGCGCCAGCGCCCCGGGCAGCGCGTCCAGCCGGTCGACCACCTCGCCGCAGGCCCAGAAATCGTGATCGTCGGTCGCGCGCCAGTCGATCGCCTCCGGGTCGAGGAAGATGCAGGGCCGCGGGCGGATCAGATATTCCACCACCTGGCTGGAGGTGTCGCCCAGATAGATGTCGGCCGCGCCCATATAGCTGCCGTCGACCATCGCGAAGCTGTCGCAATCGGCATGGACGTGCGGCAGGGACGCCGCCGCCGCCAGCACGTCCCGCACCTCCGGCGCCGTCTCGGCCAGCCGCTGGTGCGGCGCGAGGATGACGTTGAAGCGCTCCTGCGCGGCCAGTATGTCCACGATTGGCCGCCCCCATGCCCACCAGGAGGAGCGGTGGCGCTGCCAGTGCGGGGCATAGACGATCACCGGCCGGTCGTCGGCGAACAATCGGGGCGGCCGGGCGAGCCCCCGGAAGCCGGCCTTCACATAGCCGACCACTTCGATCCGCTCCGCCGGCACGCCGACGCCGATCAGCCGCGCCTTCTCCGCCTCGGCCGGCACCAGCAGGCGATAGGCGGCGCGGCGGCGGGGATCGCTGCGCGCCATCATCGATCCCGCGCCATGCGCCGCCTTGATGAAGCGCCAGCGCAGGAAGGGCAGCAGGCGGGGCATCCACAGGCTGGTCTGCTCGGCGCACACCACCGCCCGCGCGCCGAGCAGGTACGGCACCAGCCGGGCGAGCATCAGCGACTTGGGGGGAAGCGGCGGATTCTCGCCCCGCCGCAAGTCCGGCAGGGCGAGATAGCCCGGCGCCCGGCGCAGGCGGACGCGGACGGCGAGGCCCGCCTCGGTCAGCCAGCCCGAGAGCAGCCCCTCATGCACCGAGGTCGCGACCCAGCATTCGATGCGCGGATCCGGCGACTCGGCGGCGAGCGCCTCGACGATGGGATAGAGATGCGGGATCAGCAGCGTTTCGCCGAGGAACAGGAAGGCGATGCGAGGCGGCTTCGGCATTTCGACCATATAGTCCTCTCCCGCCTTCGCGGGAGAGGGTTGGGTGAGGGTCTTCTTCTTTTTCAGGCGCTTGCCATCAAAAGAAGAAGACCCTCACCCTCCCGCTTCGCGGGCCCCTCCCTCTCCCGCGAAGGCGGGAGAGGGAGTTTCACCCGCCCATTTCACGATATCCTCCGGCCGGTCGATCTCCGTCCACAGCCCGCCCGCGAAGGCGACGGCGTGCACCGCGCCCTCGTGCGCCAGCCGGTCGACGATCGCGTGGTGGAAGCTCTGCGCGCCGTCCACCTCGCGGATCACCTTGTCGAGCGCCGCGGCATAGCCCTCCCGCCCGTCGCCGGCCACGAAGCCCAGCGAGCGGTGACGGCCGAGGCTCGGCGGCAGCGCCTTGGAGACGGCGACCACGCGGTCCCCGTCCATCCGCACCAGCATGTCGTCGGGCTCCGGCGCGGCGATCGATTCGACGAAGAGGTTGAGGCCGGGCTGCACCCGCGCCAGCCCGTCCGCCACCAGCGCCGGATCGTAGACGGTGTCGCCGTTGAGCAGGCAGAAGGGCGCCGCCAGCCGGTGCCGCGCCGCCCATACCGATCCGATCGAGCTGGAAATGGCGTAGAAGGGATTGAGCACCAGCTCGGGCCGCTCGCCGTCCGCCCAGCGGTCCGCGACGAACGCCTCCAGCCGGTCGAAGCGATAACCGCCGACCACCGTCACGCCGCTGACGCCGGCGGCGTGCAATGCCTCGACCTGATGCTCCAGGATCGTCCGGCCGCCGACCTCGATCAGGCATTTCGGCCGGTCGGCGGTCAGCGGCAGCAGCCGCGAGCCGAGCCCGGCGCAGAGCAGAATCGCATGGGGAGCCTGGTCCGTCATGACGGAAGGGTTGCACTTCGATTGCGGCTCGATTGCGGCGACGAGGCGGCCAAGATTTGCCCAAAAATCGTGCAGGGGAGTCGATTTTTGCCCGCGGATCAGGCAGACTCGCCAAATGCTGCATGTGCGAGCCGCCGCCCGCTTGCGACTCCGCACATGGCACGCTTATTGAACCCGCAACACCGCTTGCGGGGAGGGAGCGCACACGAATGAAGAAGATCGAAGCGATCATCAAACCCTTCAAGCTGGACGAGGTGAAGGAAGCTCTGCACGAGGTGGGCGTGTCGGGCATCACCGTCACCGAGGCCAAGGGATTCGGCCGCCAGAAGGGCCATACCGAGCTCTATCGCGGCGCCGAATATGTCGTGGATTTCCTCCCCAAGGTGAAGCTGGAGGTCGTCGTCGACGACGCTCTGGCCGACAAGGTCGTGGAGGCGATCCAGAATGCGGCGCAGACCGGCCGCATCGGCGACGGCAAGATCTTCGTTCTCCCGGTCGACACCGCGATCCGCATCCGCACCGGCGAGCGCGACGCGGACGCCGTCTAACTTCAACATCTCTCAATAAGCGGGAAAGGGCACCCCATCATGGCGAACAGCGCCTCTGACGTTCTGGCGATGATCAAGGACAAGGAGATCGAGTGGGTCGATCTCCGCTTCACCGACCCCAAGGGCAAGTGGCAGCACCTCACGATGGTGGCCGGCGTCTGCGGCGAGGACGAGCTGACCGACGGCTTCATGTTCGACGGCTCCTCGATCGAGGGCTGGAAGGCCATCAACGAGTCCGACATGATCCTGAAGCCGGATCTGGACGCGGTGTGGATCGATCCCTTCTCGGCCACCCCGATGCTGATCCTGGTGTGCGACATCGTCGAGCCCTCGACCGGCGAGCTCTATGCCCGCGACCCGCGCTCGACCGCGAAGCGCGCCGAGGCGTTCCTGCAGTCCACCGGCATCGGCGACACCGTCTATGTCGGCCCGGAAGCCGAATTCTTCATGTTCGACGACGTGCGGTTCGAGAACAGCTACTCGACCAGCTACTACAAGATCGACGACATCGAGCTGCCGGGCAACACCGGCCGCGAATATGAGGGCGGCAACCTCGGCCACCGCCCGCGCGCCAAGGGCGGCTATTTCCCGGTCGCGCCGGTCGATTCGGCGGTCGACATCCGCGGCGAGATGGTCTCGACCATGCTCGAGATGGGCCTGCCCTGCGACAAGCACCACCATGAGGTGGCCGCCGCGCAGCACGAGCTCGGCCTCACCTTCGGCACGCTGGTGACCACGGCGGACCGCATGCAGATCTACAAGTATGTCGTGCACCAGGTCGCCCATGCCTATGGCAAGACCGCGACCTTCATGCCGAAGCCGATCAAGGAGGATAACGGCTCGGGCATGCACACCCACATGTCGATCTGGGATGGCGGCAAGCCGCTGTTCGCGGGCGACGGCTATGCCGGCCTGTCCGACATGTGCCTCTACTTCATCGGCGGCGTGATCAAGCACGCCAAGGCGCTCAACGCCTTCACCAACCCGACCACCAACAGCTACAAGCGGCTGGTGCCGGGCTACGAGGCGCCGGTGCTGCTGGCCTATTCGTCGCGCAACCGCTCGGCCTCCTGCCGCATCCCCTATGGCGCGGGCGCCAAGGCGAAGCGCGTCGAGTTCCGCTTCCCGGACGCGCTGGCCAATCCGTACCTCTGCTACGCGGCGCTGCTGATGGCCGGCCTCGACGGGATCGAGAACAAGATCCACCCGGGCGAGTCGATGGACAAGAATCTGTACGACCTGCCGCCGGAGGAGCTGGCCCAGGTCCCGACCGTGTGCGGCTCGCTGCGCGAGGCGCTCAATTCGCTCGAGGCCGACCACGACTTCCTGCTCAAGGGCGGCGTGTTCACCAAGGACCAGATCGAGGCTTATGCCGAGCTGAAGTGGGCCGACGTGGCGCGCTGGGAGATGACCCCGTCGCCGGTCGAGTACGACATGTATTATTCGGCCTGATCCGCACACCGGACAAGGACGAGCAGGCGCCTCGGGGGAAACCCCGGGGCGCTTTGCTTTTGGGACGATTTGGACTGGCCGCCACGGGTTGCGAGGGGCCGGGCCACCTGGGTTTTAGAGAAGCCGTCCGGTGGACGCACCGTTGGCGATACGGAGCTGACGTCGCCGGATTTTCAGCGGCACCGCGACGATCACGAACACCATCATCGCTGCGAACACCCACGCTTGCCCCGTCATGCTCCGCAACCAGGCGATCGCGATGAGGCATGGCACCGCGATAACGGGCGTAATCTTGGTGGCCCACCAAAGGCCGCCGCCCCATCCAGGCCGATCGCGAGCCTCCTTGCCCACGCTCAGCAGGGCCAGTGTAGCGACGACCTTCAAACTCAACGTGAGGACCACGACCCAGCTCAGAAAATCGAGCACAGTGGAATGGCCAAACGTCATCATGCATCAACGATGCAGCGTGAGGAGCCAGGGAGCAAGACATCCGCCTTCGGCTCGAAAGCGATCCGACCGCTCGGGTCTCCACGGACGATGCGAGCACCGTCCAGCTGCCGTCCCCCGCTCCGATGGCGAGGGACGGCGGACGCCACTGCAGTCCCTTCGTCTCAGTCGAAGGCGCCGTAGACGACGTCGCGGATGCGGCCGGTGCGCGTCTCGACCAGCAGCAGATCGGGCCCGTAACGCACCCAGCGGCAGCCATAAGGCGGCGGGCCGAAGCCGTAGGTGGCGTAATCGTTGAAATAATAAGCCGAGGACAGGAACAGGTGCGGCAGCAGCAGCCCGATCGTCCAGCGGCGATAGCTATAGCCCGGCGGATAGCGCCAGCCCGGCCGGTGGATCGGCCGGAAGTTCGGCGGCCGGAAGCCCGGCTTGTGCGGCGGGCGCGGGCGGTTGCTGCCATGGCCCGGCGGGCGCGGCCTGACCGGCGGCTTGACGGGCGGCCGGGGACGAACCGGACGCGGCGGCTGCACGCCGGGACGGCCGGGGCGCGGCGGCTGGATTTCGGGCCGTCCGGCACCGGGCGGGCGCCCGCCGCCGGGGCCGCCCGGCCGCGACGGCGCGGGCTTGGTCATCGGCGGGCGTCCCTGCTGCGCGCCGGGGCCGGGCCTGCCATGGTCCTGCGCCTGGGCGATATCGGGAGCGACCAGCAACAGCGCGGCGCCGAGCAGGAGATGCGTCTTCATCAGCCATCCTCCGTTATGTCGGCGCGGACGCTATGCTCGTTGTGATCCTGCGACAAGTCGAATCGGTGGTGAAACGAATGTGTTAGGGCCTGCTACTCGATCGCGGACAGCCCTCGACTTGGCATCGTCCCAACGAAGATTGCGAAGCTCCTGCGCGCGCAATGCGACCCGCCTTGCCCATTCCCTCCGTTCGTGCCGAGCGAAGTCGAGGTACGAACGGGGATATGCCGCGCGATGGATCCCGGCCTCCGCCGGGATGACGACCGGAGACCGCGGCTAGGATCCCGCGTCCTGCAGCCCATAGGCCTTGAGCAGATCGTACAGCGTCGGCCGGCTGATGCCGAGCAGGCGCGCCGTCTGGGAGATGTTGCGGTCGGCCCGCGCCAGCGCCTCGCCGATCGCCTTGCGGTCGGCCGCCTCGCGCACCGCGCGCAGGTTGAGCGCCTCCGGATCGCCGCCGGCGAGATCGAGGTCGGCGGCCGTCACCGCCTTGCCCTCGGCCATGATGATCGCGCGCTTCACCCGATTCTCCAGCTCGCGGACATTGCCCGGCCAGCGCGCGGCGGCGATGGCGTCGGCCGCATCGGGCGCGAGGCCGCGAACCTGCGGGTTGATCGCGGGCGCATGGCGGCGCAGGAAATGGCGCGCCAGCAGCACCGCGTCGCCCGGCCGCTCGGCGAGCGTCGGCAGGCGCACCACCATCTCGGCCAGGCGATACCAGAGATCCTCGCGGAAGCCGCCGTCCGCCACCATGGCTTCGAGATTGCGGTGGGTGGCGCAGACGATGCGGACGTCGACCGGGATCGCCCTGCGCCCGCCGATCCGCTCGATCACCCGCTCCTGCAGGAAGCGCAGCAGCTTCACCTGCAGCGGCAGCGGCACGTCGCCAATCTCGTCGAGGAACAGGGTGCCGCCGGCGGCCAGCTCGATCTTGCCCTCGACGGTGCGCACCGCGCCGGTGAAGGCGCCCTTCTCATGGCCGAACAGCTCGGATTCGAGCAGGGTCTCGGGGATCGCCGCGCAGTTGATCGCGACGAACGGCCCGCCGGCCCGCCGGCTCGCCCCGTGCAGCCCGCGCGCGACGAGCTCCTTGCCGGTGCCCGACGCGCCGAGCACCAGCAGCGACACGTCGGTCTGCGCCACCCGCTCGACCGTGCGCGCCACCTTGAGCATCTCGGGCGCCGCCGTCACCAGCCCGCCCAGCACCGTATCGCCGCCGGTGAGCGCGGCGAGCCGCGCATTCTCCGCCTCCAGCGCATATACGTGGAAGGCGCGCGCCACGATCAGGCCCAGCGTGTCGATATCGACCGGCTTGGCGTAGAAATCCCAGGCACCCCGCGCGATGGCGTCGCGCGCGCTCTCGCGCGCCTCGTGGCCCGAGGCGACGATCACCTTGGTATCGGGCTTGAGCGCCAGAATCTCGGCCAGCGTCGCGAAGCCTTCCGTCGTGCCGTCCGGATCGGGCGGCAGGCCGAGATCGAGCGTCACCACCGCCGGTTCGTGCAGGCGCAGCGCCTCGATCGCGGCGGCGCGATCCCCGGCGACGACCACCTCATAATCCTCATAGGCCCAGCGCAGCTGGCGGGCGAGGCCGGCATCGTCCTCGACGACCAGGAGGATGGGCTTGGCCAGGATGGGGTTCGCCTCGCTCATGCCGACAGTCGCTCCTCCGGCGCGTCCGCGAGCGGCAGCGCGATCGCGAAGCGCGTGCCCTCGCCCTCGCGGCTCTCCACCCCCAGGCGGCCGCCCATGCCGGCGATCAGCGCGCGCGCCTCGAAGGCGCCGATGCCGAAGCCACCCGCCTTGGTCGATTCGAAGGGCACGAACAGGCCGTGGCGCAGGAATTCGGCCGGCATTCCCCGGCCGCGATCGAGCACGCCGATCTCCACCTCCAGCCCCCGCCGCTCGACCGAGAGCCATACCGGCTCGCCGGCCGGGCTCGCCTCGATGGCGTTCTGGACGAGATGGTCGAGCGCGGTCTCCAGCCGGGCCGGATCGAACACGGCCAGGATGTCGGCCCGGCCGGCGAGGCGGATCGGGTGCTGGGCGCGGCGGCGCTGGGCGATCGCCTCCAGCAGGGCCATGGGCGAGGCGGCGCGCGGCGCGTCCGCGCGCACCGCCTGCGGGGACAGGCGCTGGAGCAGGCCGTCGAGCCGCGCCACCGATTCCTTGAGCGTCGCCACCATGTCCGCGCGGAAGGCGGGGTTGTCGGCATGCCGCTCGGCATTGCGCGCGACCAGGCCGAGCTGGCTCGCGAGATTCTTCACGTCGTGGACGATGAAGGCGAAGCGGCGGTTGAATTCGTGGAAGCGGCGCGCCTCGGACAGCGCCGCCTGCCCCTGCGCCTCGGCGAGGTGGCTCGCCGCCTGCCGCCCCGCGACGGAGAGCAGGTCGAAATCCTCCCAGTCGAGCCGGCGCCTCACCGGCGGGTGGCCGAGCAGCACCAGGCCCGCCAGCCGCTCGCCATGAACCAGCGGCACGCCCGCCCAGATGCCGTCATCCGCCACCAGCCAGCGCGGCGCCCGCGCGCGTTCCTCGGCGGTGGCGGCGGGGCTCGCGGCGGCGGCGCGCAGCGCGTCGCCGTCGAGGATGCGCTGGTCGCGCTCGATCAGCCGGGCGAAGTCGGCCATGGCGCCCTGCGCCGCGCCGGCCGGCCATTCGCCGGCCCCCGCCGGCTCCAGCCGCCCGGACGCGCCGGCGATCAGCAGCCGTGCGTCGGGCGTCTCGACGATGTCGGCGAAGGCCCGCGCGATGCGGACGGCCAGCTCCTCGCCCGGCCGCACGTCGCCGAGGCGGCGGGTGAAGCGCAGCCACTCCTCGCGATAATCGTAGCGATGGCGGAAGAGATGCTTGGCGAGCTGCAGCTTGAGCCAGCTGCGCGCCCGCCCCGGCGGCATCAGCATCATCGCCGCGAAGGTCGCACCGAACACGCCGAGCAGCCGCGCGGCCCATTCATAGGCCAGCCCCAGCGGCTCGACCGCCGCCATCAGGATCGCCGCGGCGGCGAGATAGGCCAGCGCCGCGCCAATCGCCAGCGCCCGCACGATCACCTGACGCGAGGGGCTCACCACCCCGGCGGCCATGGCTCAGCGCGCTCGCATTGGGGTGGCGATGGCGCTCATCGCGCCCACACCCTTGCCGACGGTGGCGCTCATCGCGCCCACATCCTTGCTGACGGTGGCGCTCATCGCGCCCCCGAGGGCCAGAGCAGCACGCGCACGGTCTGCAGCAGGATCAGCAGATCCAGGAAGGGCGTGTAGTTCTTGGCGTAATAGAGATCATATTCCAGCTTGTTGCGGGCATCCTCCAGGCTGGCGCCATAAGGATAGTTGATCTGCGCCCAGCCGGTGATGCCGGGCTTCACCATGTGGCGCTCGGCATAGAAAGGCAGCTGCTGGGCGAGATCGGTGACGAACTGCATGCGCTCGGGGCGCGGCCCGACGAAGCTCATCTTGCCCTTCAGCACCACCCACACCTGCGGGATCTCGTCGATGCGGACCATGCGGATGAAGCGGCCGATCCGCGTCACGCGGGGATCATTCTCCTGCGCCCAGACGGCCACGCCGGCGACCTCCGCATCCTGCCGCATGGAGCGCAGCTTGATCACGTCGAACTCCTCGCCGTAGAGGCCGACGCGCTTCTGGCGGTAGAAAGCCGGGCCCTTGCTCTCCAGCTTGATGAGGATGGCGAAGAGCAGCATCACCGGCGAGGCGAGCACCAGCAGCAGCAGGCTGACGGCGATGTCGAACAGCCGCTTGGCGGCCGTCGAGATCATCCGGCCCGAGGTGAAGCCGTCCGAGAAGATCAGCCAGCTGTGGCTGGCGGTGGCGAGGTCGACGCGGCCGGTCTCGCGCTCCAGGAAGGTCGAGAGCTCGTTGACGTGGACGCCGGTGGTCTTGATGCGCAGCAGGTCGGCGAGCGGCAGCGCGTTGCGCCGCTCCTGCAGCGCCAGCACCACCTCGGACGCCTTCAGGTTGACGACATGATCGGACAGGCTCTCGATCGCGTCGCGGTGGATGGAGCCGCGCACCGCCGATTCGGCATTGGTCATGCCGACGAAGCCGCACACCACGAAGCCGGCGCCGGGCTGGTCGGCCAGGCGCCTGATCCGCGCCGCGCGCTCGCCCGCGCCCAGCACCAGGACGCGCCGCTTGAAGGATTCCGATCCCAGCACCGAGCCGAGCAGCATCCGCGCGACGGTCAGCATGGTCGGCGCGATCAGCGCGGCGTAGAGCGCGTTGGAGCGCCACAGCGTGAGGCCCGGCGACAGGAAGGCCGCCACCGACACGAAGATCAGGCCGAGCGCCGTCGCCACCATGATCCGCACGCAGGCGAAGCGCACGGATTGCAGGGCATCGAGCCCGTAGACGCCGACCGCGACCATGGCGAGCTCGACGGACGCCGTGAAGGTGATGATCGGCCCGATCCGGGTGGTGACCGGCGTGATGTCCATGCCGATCTGCCAGGCGCGCAGCACCCAGCTGACCTCCGCCGCGCAGGCGAGCAGCACGATATCCACCAGGCCGAGCAGCAGCACGGCGTGCGGCACATAATGCTTGAACAGCCTGATCACCCGGGCAGGTCCCTTGTCGCACGGGCCCGCGTAGCCCGCTCGACAGGGGGTGTCGCCCAAATTGACAAATAAATCCTGAAACCTTGCGCGGCTTTGGAGAATTGAGCCATTCTCGCCCCGCCGTCCGCAGGGCCGCCAGCGAATCGGGAACGCCATGACGGAACGCCGACGGATCACGCCAGTCATATTGTCGGGCGGATCGGGGACGCGGCTGTGGCCTTTGTCGCGGACGGGCCGGCCGAAGCAATTGCTGTCGCTGACGCACGAGGAGACGAT
>Ga0105237_10004588_pt1 | contig 15950 bp, 10 predicted proteins | sample KBSC24metaG_FD_81520 | JGI IMG/M metagenome (GOLD analysis project Ga0105237, IMG submission 81520) | Corn rhizosphere microbial communities from Kellogg Biological Station, Michigan, USA - KBS C2-4 metaG | ecosystem: Host-associated > Plants > Roots > Rhizosphere > Soil | place: Michigan, USA... | reverse complement strand
TTGCGCAGCAGCTCCTTGGTCGGAGCGCTTAGCGTATAGCGTTTCTCGTGCGTAAGGTCCAGACGGTAGTGGAAGGTGCCGGCCAATAAATTGAGGACGATCAGGATGGCAATAACACCACCCGCACCCAGCCAGTCAGGCCGCACTTTTTGACTGCCGGCTCCCTTGGACATCCCTGCCCCGGTTTCACCGCTCCCCGCCGCAGGTTCAACGTTCTCCGTTCCAGTTTGGCCAGCCCCCGCCGCCGATTTGTTCTTCGGTCCTCGCAGCTTCCGCGCGAGGTTCCAGTTCGTCCAGCGAAGGAATAAGAAGATGATGCTGAGGAAGTAAATAATATCCCTGCTGTCAACCACACCCCGGCTGATGCTCCGGTAGTGAAAGTCAATCCCAAACATCTCGATATAATAATCTGCCCCTGCCGCAAATACAGGCAGCTGGCTCATAGCATTGAACCCGCTGTACAGGATGAAGCAGGAAAAGGCGGCCGCAATAAAGGCCACAACTGCGTTGCTCGTCCAGCTGCTGCACAATATGCCAATGGAAGTAAACACCGCCGAGAGAAAGATCAGCCCAAGGTAGCTGCCCATCGTAGCTCCCACATCGATGCCCGCCTGACCCGACAGCCGTTGTATGCTAATGAAATACAGGAGCGTAGGCACCAGCGCAATGACCACCACCAGGAGGCTCGCCAGGTACTTTCCAATGACCAGCTGCGTCCTGCTCAGCGGCACCGTCTGTAAGATCTCAAAAGTCCCCATCCTGAACTCCTCCGCCAGACTCCGCATCGTAATGGCCGGGATCAGCAGCAGCAGGATCCAGGGCGCCAGATCAAAGAACTTCTCCAGGCTGGCATACCCATAGGCCAGGATGTCCGTATCCGGGAATACGAACAGCAAAAGCCCATTCAATAACAGGAAAACGATAATGGCGATATAGCCCGTAAGATTACTAAAAGATTGACGGAGTTCCTTTTTGCAGACTGCCCACATGGCCACGAAAATAATGCGTTATCCGTAAATATCTATTACAATATATAATGACATCCTCCGTTTATCACCAGCACCATTTATACCCCAAACATTTTACGGTAGGAATGCGTCCACCTGGACAAAATTTGGCTCACCGGCCGAAGCAGCTTCATATATAGTAAATAATTAAAATGTGGAAAAAAAGTTAAATTAGATGAGTGTAAAAATGTACTTGATCAAAAGATAACCTTATATTCGCATACTCTAGTCAGAACAACCTTCCCTTTTGAAAAATAATTATGGTTAGGCAAAAATATTTGACCGAAACCAACTGCATAAAAGATCCGCCCCCTGTTTGGCGGATTTTTTACTTTAAACCCTCCTCTTATCCCTTGTCCTTCCCCTTTCCCCCAATCATAGTTGATTATCACCGTTGCTACCATCCAATTTCTCCGCCCCTCGTTCAATTGGTCCTTTGTCGCCTGGCCCATGCCCACGCTCCATAGCAGGTCAAGCCTCCAAACAGGCCCAGGCCCATGGTCCAAAGATTGCCCCATATTGCCCTCAAAGATCGAAAATGGTAAATATTATTAATAAATTGCATTTACTAATGCAAAAATAATACAATATATAGCAGAGTTCTCCGTAATTTACTATAAATCAATCTATTACCTCTTTTCAAGCCCCATTTCCTGTTTATACGCTTCCCACAAGGGACTCGCCGCCCTCAATCGATCTACTCCCTCCTTTAGCCGTTCTACCACATAGTCCACCTCCGCCGCCGTATTAAATCTCCCCAGCCCAAATCTCAGGCTGCCATGCGCCAGCTCATCCTCCAGTCCCAGCGCCTTGAGCACATAGCTTGGTTCCAGCGATGCAGACGTACAGGCCGATCCGGAAGATAAAGCCACCTCCTTATTGATCATCGTTAGCAAACCCTCCGCCGACACACATCGAAAAGATAAGTTTGTCGTCCCCGGCAGCCGCTGCTCCCTGCTCCCATTGACATATACCAACGGTATTTCCAACAACCCCTTCTCTAATCTGTCCCTCAGGGCCGATATACGCCGCACCTCTTCCTCCATCTCCATCCGCGCAAGCTCACAAGCCTTCCCAAACCCCGCGATAGCCGGCACATTCAACGTACCGCTCCGCATACCCCGTTCATGACCGCCTCCATCCATCTGAGCCGTCAGCCGCACCCGAGGATCTTTCCGGCGTACATACAACGCACCCACTCCCTTGGGACCATACAGCTTATGCGCACTGATAGCCATCAGGTCGATGCCATCCTTATTTACATCCACCGGCACCTTCCCCACCGCCTGGGCCGCATCCACAAAAAAGAGCGCCCCACGACTCCGTGCTATCCGGCTGATATCGCGGATAGGCTGTATCACCCCGATCTCGTTGTTCGCATACATGACAGCAATAAGCACCGTGGCAGGTCGGATCGCCGCCTCCAGCTCCGCAAGATCGACCAACCCCTCCCTGTTCACAGACAGATATGTTACCTCGCCTCCCAGCTTCTCTATATGATGACAGGTATCCAGGACAGCCTTGTGCTCCGTCGCCACGGTAATGATATGATTCCCCTTGACCGCATACATCTCAAACACCCCCTTTATCGCCAGATTGTCGGCCTCCGTTGCCCCCGAAGTAAAAACGATCTCCTTCGTCTCCGCCCCCACCAGCCTGGCTATCTGTTCACGCGCCAGCTCCACCGCCTCTTCCCCCTCCCAGCCATACGCATGCGTCCTGCTGGCAGCATTCCCAAACCTCTCCGTAAAATAGGGTAACATCGTCTCCACCACCCGCGCATCGCAGGGAGTAGTAGCATTGTTGTCAAAATAGATGGGCAGCTTCAGCATGGTACAAATTTACATAGTTTCACCGGTCGGCCCACCCGGTCCTTTCGCAGCTGACATTATTGTGTACAATCGTACTGCATGCTGTAGGTATCTATACTGCTCCCCTGGATAACCTTCATCGTGACCAGGTTGCCCTTGTCGTCCAGGGTGTAGTCAAGGTCCATAATGGGGGAACCAGGGTTTGTCAGGGCTGTTAGCTGGTGGGCGCAATTGAAGACGTGCGCCCCCGAATATTGCAACTGCTGCAGCAGGTAGAGATAGTCGTTCCTGCTGGAAGCCTTGCCGGTATTATAATACAGATAAGTTGTATCCGTGCCGTTGACAATGGTGTTCATATCCCCTCCGCTATAGCTGACAATGGACGTCGAGGGCGGATTGCTGCCGGACTGGCTGGTACTCTTCAACAGCTTGTTACTCCCATCGTACGTGTAGGTGGTATACGTGTAGCTGGTTGGGCTATAGCGCTGCGTCTCCGCGATGACATAACCCGCGCTGTTCGTTGCAAGGGAATCCGTCCAGGTCTCGGGAGGATTGCTGTTGTAGGTGTAAGTGGTGGTCTTCAAAATAACATTCCCCGCGTAGGTGAACACGGTGTTGTTGGTGCTGTTATTGCCGCCGTTGACAGTCGTGGCGTTTTCCGTTGTGATCTTGCCCTCGTTGTTATACGCGATGTTGGTCGTTGTAGTCGAACTGCTGTTGGTTTCTGTAACAGTGATCAGCTTACACGGCGTCGACGAAGAGCTCTTCTTACTGCAGGAAAGAACAAAGAGCATAGTGGTTGCAAACATTCCAATAGGTAATACGATCTTTTTCATAACATGGGTTTAAATTCGCAACAAATGTAAATACCTATGCATAAAAAGAAAATACCCTAAATGTGGTATAAATATTTCTCTCGCCTGTTGAAGCATGCATCCGCTTATGTATGAGAATTGAATCTTATTTTTGATAAAAACAGACATGCGCAAAGTCGAACACATTGGTATTGCCGTCAAAGATCTCACCGCCTCCATCCCTCTCTTCGAGACCCTGCTCGATACCCCCTGCTACAAGACGGAAGAGGTCGACAGCGAAAAGGTGACCACCGCCTTCTTCCGCAAAGGAGAGACCAAGATCGAACTCCTGCAGGGCCAAAGCTCCGACAGTGTCATAAACCGCTTCATCGAAAAGAAAGGAGAAGGCATACACCATATTGCCTTTGACGTAGCCGATATTTACGCTGAAATGAAAAGACTCGAAGAGGCAGGCTTCACCCTTCTCAACCCCCAGCCAAAGCCAGGGGCCGACAACAAGCTGATCTGCTTCCTTCATCCCAAAGACACGAATTCCGTATTGATAGAGCTGTGTATGGAAAGGCCGGCCGGCGAATAAGCACTATTCCGCACAGATGATCCGCCCCACTACGATCTTCGACTTGGCGAATACGCGGTCGTCCTTACCCGTTACCCACATCGTATTGCTTGCCACCGAACCCAGACGGGGCATACAGGTTGGAATATCCTTGTTGCTGAAGAGCGCCTTACGTGTATATTTTCCGGACATCATATCCAGGTCCAATTGATAACAGGATGACATGCCAAACCTGCTCGTAGCCTTGATCTTCTTTCCCGGCTGCAGCACATCCGCATTGGCGATGTTGTCGTTAAAAAAAAGATGGATCACACCCTTACCCGGCATGCTGCTGAATCCCGCATAGAAAGGCCGGCTGTCCTCCCCGTCAAAAAATCCCCAGACGGAAAAACCACCAGTGGAGCTGCTATGCCCGATCTGTACGGACTCGTTCTGGCTCTTTGGCAGAACATGCAGCCAGTCGATATTACCCGTGGCCGACAGCTTGCTCATATAGATGTCCCCGCAGTAGTAGTTGACATAGGTGTTGTAGGTCCAGGAACCCGACGAGTTCGGACCAAACCCGGGAGAATAATAGGACGTTTGCACCAGCCGGCGATTATATGATTCAGCGAGAATGACCAAACCATTGTCCGGAGTGACATAAAAACTCCGGAAGACAAGATTCGCTACCAGCCCCTCATCTTCATCATTGTCTTTATCCTTGTCTTTTTTCTTGTTCTTTTCATTCTTGTCGTCCTCATCGGCCTCTACCACCGAGATCATAGAGCTGTTCATATCCATCTTCGACGTCAGCAACACATTTCCCGTCGCAGGGTCCAGACGCTGGACGAGCATGCCATTGATCAGCTTGCGCTTCTTCTCGTTGCTGTAAAAGGCCGCCAGCACCAGTTCATTCTTCAGCTGTATCATCTTGCCCGTCACCAGGTATTTCCCATCGATGTCCGTCACCAATTCCCTGATCATCTTCCCCTGCAGGTCATAGATCCGGATATTGTAATTCTTAAACACCAGGTTCTTATCCTTTTTCTTCTTGCCTTCCTCGTATTCATAGATCCTGCCGATGAGGATGGCATTGCCGGAGGAAGTATATACAAAGTCCTGCACCTGGAAGGTCTTAGGGTCAAATTCATTGGAAATATTCAACGGCTTGCCCACAATCCGGAGGTTGGCATCCATCATCTTGATCTCATAACGGTTCTGTTCTTTTCCCGTATAAGTGCCCGTCAGCACCACTTTAGAGCTGTCCTCGCTAAGGGTGATATTATAATCTATCTCTTCCTTCTTGTCGTTCTTTTGCCAGGTATAGATCTCTTGCCAGTCGCCTTTCATATTACCCGACCCCTTGTCGATCTCTGTCGCATACAAATGCAGGGAATTGTCCTTTTTCTCGTAGTTCGTGGCAAAAAGAAAAAGCCGGTCATGAAAAAGGAACAGCCGGTCGAAATCCTTTCCCTTCAGCTCTTTATCAAAGTCATTCCGATATTGTTCCGCCATATTGCCATCCAGCTTTACCAGTATGCTGGACCTCCGCACCCTGCTGCTGAAAAAACCCACCTTTGTCAGATTGTGGGATTCTTCCATATAGACCCCCGACTTGTCGGTGTAGATGATACTGAGGTCCGTGCTGCCTCTATGCATTTTGAATTCTTCTCCCCAGGAGACCTTTGTTTGGGAGGAACTGTAAAGGGAAAGACATACCAGTGTTAGGGTTGACAGAAGTCTCATAGATATTGGTTTTGCATGTTACAACGGACCAAAAGCCCGCTGGACGTCAAAATAAAAGAAAAAGGTTAATAATCCAAACCGGCCAATTTTTAATTTCTTACTACATTAGACGTAAATGAACCGAGCGAGGCCCCTCTTTCCCACCGGATGGCTCACCTCCGGATTGCTGCTGCTGGCGCTGACCTGCTCCGCTCAATTATTGCCCATCCGGAACTACACCGTCAAGGAAGGACTGAGCAGCAACAACATCTACGCCGTCCTCCGTGATACGAGAGGCATACTCTGGGTGGGGACCAACAATGGCGTCAGCTGCTACGATGGGGACAGGTTCTTCCAGCCTCCCATGACTACCCGCACGGGACAGATCTATGTCACCAGCTTCTTCGAAGATCACGAGCACAACATATGGGTCACCAGCTGGTACAACGGGCTGTACAAGTATAAGGATGGTGGCTTTGTCAACTATCTTCCCGACAGCGCGCACCTCGAAGCACAGGCTAACAACACTTTCGACATGGTGGAATGGAGCCCCGGCCGCTATATCATAGCCACCGACAAGAATGTCTGGCTCTTCGACGACGCTGCTGCGCCGTCCCAAGGTTCACAGGCCTCGCGACCCACGCCCCAGTTAGCTGCCCGGCCCCAATTCCATCTCCTCGACTCCTCCAATACCACCCTCCAACAACAGATAGGCACGGTCCTGCTAACACCCGGCGGCGAGCTGCTCATCGGCTATGGGAAAGGGATAGCCCGTTACCACCTCACCCACTCCGCCGGTGGCCCCTCTCAGTCCACGGGTCCGTCCCAGTCCACGGATAACTCCTCCCAACCCCCGGCTGGAAAGAAATGGGTCTATGCCGGCATGCTCTGGGAAGGCCCCTATGTCAACAGGATCGCCCTGCTGGAAGATCAGGCCTGGCTCGGCTCCGACGGCGGCCTGTATTATTTTCCGCATTTCTCCGAAGCCCTACACGACCCCACACACACCAAACCTATGCTGCTCTATCCCCCACCTGCGACCCACCCCGGCGACTCCGTCGCCAATATAGAAGTGGACAGGGTCTATATAGACACCGAAAAAAATATATGGTTCACAGGCGGAGGCGGTGCGCGCAAGATCGCCGCTGGCAGCTACAGGAACCTCGCCCATGACTCCGTACAATCTTCTGACCGTCCTGTCCCGGCCCTCGCCTTCCGCACCTACAGCCATGCCAACGGTCTTCCCTCCAACATGATCCGCGCCTTTTATTCCGATCCCGAAGGCATCACCTGGATAGGCACCGAAGATGGTCTCGCCCGTCTGCGCCAGGAATACTACAGGTTCTACCCCATACAGCAGAAATTCCGGGATGCCCTCGACCAAAATGAACCCGCCATCATCATCTCCATTCATGATGACAGGCAAGGCAACCTCTGGATGGGCAGCTATAACGGACTCTACCAGGTGAAAAAGAAAAACCCCAAAACAGCGCCCATGTCCGGGATCACCAGCCTGGGGAAAAAGAAGGTCGGGTTCGTACACTGTATGATACATGACAGGCAGGGCCGTCTATGGGCCGGCACTGACGGCGGCATTCTCCTGATAGACGGCGACACCCCCATCATCAAGGACTCCCTCGTGGTCCGCTGCGCCTTTGCCGATCCCGATGGAAGGATATGGTTCGGCAGCAGTAAAGGCAGAGTGGCCTATCAGCAGGATGGACGGATCCATCGCTTACAGTTTGCCTCCCCCAACAATGAGCGCATCGATGGCATCTACCACGATCCAAAAGGTTTTCTCTGGCTCGGCTATGCCCTCACCGGGATGAGAAAATTTCGTATCCAGGGAGACAGCCTGCAACACATATTGGAATACACCGAACGTACAGGCTATCCCAATCTGCGTATACGATCCCTCTCTACTGACGGAAAAGGACACCTGCTCGCCGGCACCCGCACCGACGGACTATATATCATACCCATCGATGGAGACAGCTCGACACATCCGGTGCATATCACTACCAGCCAGGGACTCAGCGGCAATTGGGTAAAAGCATCCATCGCCGGCAGTGAGGGATGCTATCTCGCCACCAACAACGGGCTCGATCTCCTGGAACCCGCAGGAGATTATTCCCATGTTCGCATCCATCCCATCCCCTTCAGCAACGACCAGGTGCCGGTCGAGCTCAATACGCTCTTCCAGCAGTCCGATACCATCTGGCTGGGCACCGCAAAGGGATTGCTGCAATACGTGCTGCATCAGCAAGGAAAAAATACCGTTCCACCGCCCGTCTGTTTTATGAAGGTGACCATCAACGGACGGCTCGACAGCAGCTTTCAGCCTTTCACACAGACCAGCAATCTGTCCTCGCTGGACTATGAACAAAACAATCTTGCCTTCGACTTCGCCGGTCTCAGCTTCCGTGATGAGGGCAAGGTCAGCTATCGATATAAGATGGAAGGACTCGATAAAGACTGGAGCGCCCCCACCAGCCGACGCTATGTCAACTACAGCCACCTGTCACCCGGGTCGTACAGACTGCTCGTCATGGCCAGTAACGACGATGGAGTATGGAGTATAACACCTGCAACGCTGAGCTTTCATATCAACGCGCCCTTCTGGCTGCAGGGATGGTTCATTGTACTTTGCATCATCAGCGCCGCCACCTTCATATACCTGCTGTATCGCTACCGTCTGGATCAGGTTCTCAAGATCGAGCGGATCAGAACAAAGATCTCTACCGACCTCCACGATGACATTGGATCTACCCTTAGCTCCATCAGCATCATGAGCGATATGATCATGCATTCGCCCCATGAGCCCGACTGGCAGCGCATGGCCGGCGAGATAAAGGATAATTCCCTCTCCCTCATGGATAAGATGGACGACATCGTATGGAGCATCAACCCCCGCAACGACGAGATGGAGAACCTCATGATCCGTATAAAACGGTTCGCAGCCCCCCTCTTTGAAGCCAGGGGCATCGACTATGAGATAGTCATCGAAAACAATATCCGGCGCCTCAGGCTGTCCATGGAGCACAGACAACATATCTACCTCGTGCTGAAAGAAGCCATCAACAACCTGGTAAAATATTCCCGGGCCACACAGGCCATCCTGCGGGTCAGCTTTGATCAGCATATATTGGAATTGCTGGTAAAAGATAATGGGAAGGGATTTGATAACCAGTCACTCTCCACCGGAAATGGCATTCCCGGCATGCAGCGGCGCGCCGACCTCATGGGCGCTCAGCTGTCCATAACATCCGCCCCCGGCCAGGGCACCGAGATCAGGCTAAAAGTGCGGGAATAGACCCGCCGAACCGCGTCCAGCGGTTCCTAAAGAAGTTGAAGATTCGGTGAGGAGAGGTGATACACACATACTTCATCCACCAGGTGGTCGTATATATCATCCTTCTTATACGGTCTCCGGCCCTTCATCAGCTTCTCCGTGCCCGTACGGATACGCTCCACATCCGCCTGACCGAAATATCCCGATCCGATCAGCGTGTCCCGCACAAAGACCGCCATCTTTTTATGATTGTTCTTGTAATTGACATTCCCGTTGCGTTGCGCCTCATCCCGCAATGTCTCCACTGCCCGCAGCAGCTCTCCCGACAGGGATGTATTGGTAGAGGAAGGCTCGCTCCATATCTTTTGGACCAGCGCCGGATATTGCCATGCCGTAGGAAATTTCGGCTGCACCGTATAGGCAGGCCGCACCGCCGGTGAAGTCGCCTCCCAGCGGATCACCATCTCCTTTACTTCCGGCGCCGCATGATCCAGCCACGCCCGCGCATTCATATCGTATTTATTCTTCTGATCCAGGTCAGCGCCATGGAACAATATCTTTTCAAATACCCGATGGGATATGGCACGATCTTTCTCACTTTCTTTTCTCAAAAGAAAGCTCATTACCGCCCAATACACAATGTTGGAGCCGTCCGCGTCCGGTGTATTGACATCCGCATCAAAGTCAAGAAAGAGGTCCAGCGCATGGATATACTGGTGCTGCTGCACCGCTATATGCAGACAATTGTAGCCTTTGCTGCAGCAGATGTTGGGGTTGGCGCCATTCTCTAAAAGATATCTCAGCAGCCGCAGCCGCTCCGGCTCCGCCGGAAATCCGCTGGACAGCAGCACCTCCATCAACAGAGGCATCCAGTAGCTGTCACTGAGACATGCATTGACATCGAGATGGTTTTCTTCAACCAGTTCTATTACCTGGTCGGTGGTGCCCCGGGCAATGGCCAGGGACAGCGTATTCCACACATAGGTGGGAACGAGGGGTGGCATGGCAATCATATCCATAAGATAAAAATTATAATCGCCGTTTGCAAGTCCCCGGACAAAAAAAGTGTGGAAATTATCTGTCCTGTCGGACAAACCGCCCTGGCCGGCCCGAATTCATATAAATATCCGATTGGCCCTTATAAAAATACTCCCCATCTTTGAAGATCATGATCAAGGTAGCCATCGTAGAGGACAACAATACCCTTCGCAACAGCCTGGAGAGCCTGTTCAACAGGACAGAGGGTATGCGTTGTGTCGCCAGCCTCAACAACCTCCTGAACGTGGTGAGCGAGATAAGGAGCTCCATGCCAGACATCGTATTGATGGACATAGGATTACCCAATATTTCCGGCATCGAGGGGGTACGCACCGTCAAGGCTAATTTTCCCGGGATACAGGTGATGATGTTCACTGTATTCGACGACGACGAGAAGATCTTTGACGCCATCCGCGCCGGCGCCTCGGGTTATCTTCTCAAAAAAACGCCTCCCGAGGAGATCATCCAGGCCATCCGGGACCTCTACCAGGGCGGGGCCCCCATGACCGCCAGCATCGCCCGCCGCGTCATCCAGTCCTTCCAGGCCTCCCCCTCCACCGTCGTGGAAGATTACCAGCTCACCGTCAGGGAAAATGAGATCCTCTATTCCCTCGTAGATGGCCTCAGCTATAAAAAGATCGCGGATAAATACTGCGTCAGCATCAGCACCATCCGCACCCACATCTGCAATATCTACCACAAGCTCCATGTCAACTCCAAGGCCGAGGCCGTAGCCAAAGTGCTTTCACCGCCCAGGCCCCATAAAAAGGTCTGACCCCCTGGGTCGCCGGCCCCAAAATCATATATTCATCCGATTGACCCGCAGCTCATTTTGTAGTCATTTTGCAACAAACATCCCCTACAATGAAAAAGTCAACGCTATTGCTAGCCATTTGCTGCGCCACCCTCCTCACCCGCGCACAGGTCACTGATCCCAAACAGACAGCCGGGCAAGGCGCCACCGATAAGGTCAACAACAATGTCTCCAACACCGTCGGCAATGGCCTGGACAAAGCGGAGAATGGCATCAAAGGCCTCTTTAAGAAAAAGAAAAAAGACCAGCCCGTCACCGCCGCCGCAGGCACAAAAGATACCGCAGCCGCCGCGAACCAGACAGGCGGCGGCGCCAATGCACCCACCAGCCTGAAGGCCTACGCCAATTACGATTTTGTCCCCGGCGAAAAAGTGATATTCGAAGACGATTTCACCACCGACCAGGACGGAGAATTCCCCGCCCACTGGAAGCTCGAAAAGGGCCAGGCCATCATCAATAAGGTCAAGGGCGAACAGGCCTTCTTCCTCACAGAAGGTAATTACGTGCAGGTAGCCCCCCGTATGAAGACAGATGACAACTATCTCCCCGAGAATTTTACCATAGAGTTCGATTTCTATTCCACCCCCGGCGCCTATACTCCCGGCCTGCTCTTCAGCGAGCCCGGCGACAATGGCGGCGACCGTGATATTTTTTTCGGCAAAGAGGTATCCACCGGCTATTTCCCCAATAATCTATCCGCCTCCTTCCCTGGTGATGTCGACAACTTCGACGGTCGCTGGCATCATGCAGCCATGATCAAAAAAGGCAATCAGATAAAATGCTATATCGACCAGTACCGCGTCCTCGTCATGCCCGACTGTGGCGACTGCAAGGTCACCAAGCTGGATGTAGGCGGCATCGGCGGACAGGAAACACCCATTGTATTCAAAGACTTCCGCATCGCCGAAGGCGGCAGCATGAACATCATCGGCAAGAAATTCACCGACGCCAAGATCGTCACCCACGGCATCAATTTCGATGTGGACAAAGCTACCATCAAGCCCGAAAGCATGGGCACCCTCAACATGATCGTACAGGTGCTGAAAGACAATCCCGACGTCAGGTTCGAGATCGACGGCCACACGGACAACAGCGGCGCCGCGGCGCATAACCTTCAGTTGTCCCAGCAAAGGGCCGACGCCGTAAAAACACAGCTCGTCAGCATGGGCGTGGACGCCTCCCGCCTGACCACAAAAGGGTTCGGCGACACCAAACCCGTTGCCGACAACAATACTTTCGAGGGCAAAGCTAATAACAGACGGGTAGAGTTCGTAAAGATGTAATTATCCGGGCCACGGCAGCCGGAACTCCGAAACCTCGGCACCTGCAACTCCGGAACCCGGAACCCCAAAACCCTTAAATGCCCTATATGAGATCCTCCCGATATCAATGTCGTTTTCGAACGACGGCCATGGCGCTGCTGCTGTCACTAGCGTCTAATGCAATATGGGGACAGGTCGACTCCACCCATTTCCTCTGGTATACCGGCCATTGGAGCAAGACGAAAAAAAATGTCTTTGTCATTAACAGGAATAGTACGCCGGGAGGAGCGGGTGGCCTGAGTTCAGGCGGAACGGGCGGAGGCGGCGCCGGAGAACCAGGAGGTACAGGCGCCGGCAACGGTGACCCGGCAACGGGCAATGACGGAGGCGCCATTACGATAGGGCCGGACGGATCTGTATCGATCAGCGGTGCAGCGATAGACGCGTGGAACAAGCGGGTCGATGAACAAAAGCAGATGACGGACCAATATATCCAACAACTGGACAACCCCGGGGACAATCTCGATCCGGCAACGCACCGGCTTTTCGAAATGCTCAGGACGGATGCGGTGGCAAAGGTGCAGGAGTTAGAAGCAAGCTATATCATACCCAACCAGTTCCTCATCGGCATAGACGGTTCGGCAAGTTCCATAACCAGGGACCAGTTGCCGGATTATTGCCAGAAGATCAAAAGCCAGTATGACGAGGTCATCAACTACTATAAGGATCATGTGAAGGGTCATGAGCATGACCTGAACGTCCCGAACCCGCCTCGCTTTGACTACGATTGTTTTACCTGCGATTCCAATGTGCGGAAAAGCTATGATACAACGATCGCCCACTATGTCCGGGATTTCATGCACCCGGAGGACAGCATAATCAGGGAAGGCAACCAGATCCTTCTTCAGCTGGCGGTCCTGAGCATCCAGAACAATCTCATGACAGGCAGCGACTATGACGCATTTTTTGCAAAAAACAAGAACGACCCTTCCAAATCAGCCTCCTGCTCTTACATGCAGCTTGGGTTGCTCGCTACTGCCGTATATGAGACCATCCACCATCTATACCTGCGGGCCGACAAGCTGGTCGAAAAAAACAGGAACGATTTCAAGTCCATCGATGCAGTCCAGGCTGCCTATGTTGAAGCCGCCCGCCTGTGGGAAATGGCAACAGGAGGTCATTCGGGATTTGATGATGTATACAAGGATCTGAAGGTCACACGGGGAAAGGCGCTCGACCATTATGTCGACGCACTCCGGTATGACGACTGGAAGCAGATCGGCAACTTCACCTATACCTTTGATCTTTTCAGGGAGTTCGCGCTGATGGGCGGGGCGGACAGGTGGGAGGAAAGTATGGCATATCTGACTAAGCTGCAGCAGATGTTCAACGGTTTCAAACTGACGATCGAGATGGATATCAAGACGGGCAATGCCAATGCTTACCGCCTGGCACACGTGAAAGGAGAATGTTTTGTAATCCCTGAATTCAGAAATGATTCAAACCAGTGCTATCGGTGGGTGGTTGCCGACGAGAACAGGCAGGATATCCACGGCTTTTACCTGAGAAAGGACCCCCAAACCATCGACTGCAAGGTGATTGCAAACGAAATGGTCTCACCCCCGCAGGCGCCCAAATTAAATTATACAGGCACCAGGAACTACACGGCACAATTAGTGGGCCTGCGAATGGACTTCTGCAATCCGGGTCATGACACTATTTTCCTTAGCGGCTTTACGCCAAATCCCGCTGATGCCGGCCTATGGACGGTCCCATATTCACCCCCGGTGAATATGGGCCTGAATGGTCAGGAGCAATATTTCGAAAGCATTGCTGACAGGAAAAAGTTACAGCAGTCTGGCGAAGTGGACAAACAGGCGGATGAATTGAAGCAAAGCGCATTGAAATTAAAGGAGCAAATGGAAGCCATGAAGCAGGCCGGGGCATTCCGGAATGCGGGTACGGCCAACGGTCAAAACGCCATGGAAAAGGTCCGGGAGATGAGGCAAAAGATGGCAGACATGGTCACCAATCCTACCCTGGCCAAAATGCTCTATATCGATTTCCTGCTGCCGGTGCAGAACAATCAGCCGAAGCTGGTCGAAAGGACTTTCGACGCCAGGGAGATCAACCCAATGGAAGCGAATGTGATCATTTACGGCCGCTATACCATCCTTATAGAAAATGACGCGAACGGGAAGACAAAAAAGATCCCGCAACCCCCTATCCATGTTGATAATACTATCAAAAAATAGAGACATATGAAAAAACACCGGATCTTATTTGTCGCGGGCCTGCTGATCCTGGCCTGTACCATCGGGCTGAATGCAACAGCCCAGCAAGCCTGGCACGGAAACCTGAATTCCCTGATGTCACGGATCCCGCAGACCAGCAGCTGCTCCGGCGGGTATGGACTGTGTAACCAGCAGACCGCTGAAAATAAAGTTATCACTATCACCGGCCTGGGGACGTCTTTTACTGACCTGCAGAAACAAATGCTCGACGCGGCCGGCGCGCCCGTTCCGGGAAGTATGCCCGACCCCGGATCAGCACCCAGTCCAGAGCAGATAGAAGCTATGAAGCAGCAGGCTATGGCAAAAATGGCCGCCGCGCAGGGCATGACGCCTCAGCAGGCCGCTCAGATGCAAAGACCTACGGGCTCCATGCCTACCGTCGATCCCGTCCTGATGCGCCAGGTCGGACAGGCCCAAACAGCAGCCGGACAGATCACACAACTGATCAACGAAATGTCCCAAAAAATAAACAAAATGAACAAGGGATTGGACTCCATAAAATTGACCGGTGCTTGCAAGGAAGTCATGCAGGGAGGCTATGCCGGGCCAACTTGCGAATGTGAGATTGGCAGGCACACAAGCTATGAACAGCGGCGCACCGCCAGCCTGAACAAATATCTACAGGCAGTGGCCAACCTGGCGCAGGAATATATGACCCGCATGCGGCCCCTGCTGTCGATAGTGGATGACATGGAAGTAAAGGCGAAATACGGTGATGCCATCACCGACCCTTCCTTCCGGCAAATGGTGCTGGTCGCACAAAGACAGGCAATGAACGGCGTCACCGCCATCCTGTCCGTGTACAGCGGCATCGCCAAAGACGGCGCCGAACAGCAAGCCAACCTTTTGAACGCAGCATTGCCTTTGTACGGCTGTGTTCAGAAATAAGGAGGATAGGCGGCCCCGTCACAAACTCTTTCATTCACAGTGGTGTTCAACCCCGTCACGGTCTCTCAGCATTACGGGCGGGGTTTTCTATTTCACCTTCCTGCCTTCCACCTTTATCATCGTATGAAGCTTGACAGGTATCTGCCTGCCCATCATCGTCAGCTGCCCCTCCACATCCGAGCTGATGCTGCTGTTCAATACCATGCCCGTCGACGTCTCTACCTCGAACTGTCCCTCTTGCTGCCCTTTCAGGTCCGCCGTATAGTCATAACCCGAAATATTACCCGATGCGCCATCACTCGTAACCTCACCCTGCGAGGTGATGACCGCCACACCATCCCGGATCTCTTTTAATTGAAAGGAGGAATTGATACGCAGCTTGAGCAGATCCTGCTGCACCGTGGAAAGCTTCCACCTATCCCCCACATGCACCGCCGAATCAGGAAAGATATTGAGGAACTGCTCT
>Ga0105237_10004586_pt1 | contig 15952 bp, 12 predicted proteins | sample KBSC24metaG_FD_81520 | JGI IMG/M metagenome (GOLD analysis project Ga0105237, IMG submission 81520) | Corn rhizosphere microbial communities from Kellogg Biological Station, Michigan, USA - KBS C2-4 metaG | ecosystem: Host-associated > Plants > Roots > Rhizosphere > Soil | place: Michigan, USA... | reverse complement strand
TCACCACCGGCTAATTTCTCTCATCCCTCCGGGATGGGCGTTGCGCCACGTCATCCACGCACCAAGAATTACGCCTCCGTTTTTGGCCCTCAGAATGACACCGATGTCGAAGACGAAAAACGTGCTATTGCTCAGGATCGGATGGCTCTGTTCCGTCGCAACGATTTACCTCCACCTCCGCCCACGGAAGTTAGGGCGGTGACGGAGCACCGACCCTCCAGCGTTTGGACGACCGCAAGCGTATTGCCGCGCGCAGGCGGGCAGGATCCACCGTGACTTACCGCTTCGGTTTGTCCATCGCGTCGAGCTTGGCCTGCGCATCCTTCACCAGGGCCTCGTCGGATCTTAGCTCGATCACGTGCTGGTAGGCTTTGCGGGCGGCGTCGGCCTTGCCCAGGCGCGCGCAGTTATCGCCCAGGTTGATCCACACCAGCGCGTCGTCCGGCGCGATAGCGGAGGCTTTTTCCAAAACAGGTTGGGCGGCCTTCCAGTTCTTGGTCAGGCCGTGGTAGACGGCGAGGTCGTTGTAACCCTTGGGGCATTTCGGGCAGGCCCGCACGAGGATCTGGGCGATCTCAAAGAAGCGCTGGTCGGCCGCCTTGTTTTCCAGCTCGAATTGCTCGTGGGCAAAGCCGTGGAGTTTGTCAGCGAGGAACTCGCCCTCCGGTTCGTCGAGCGGTTCGTCGTGGCACCAGCGGAGTTTTCCTTTCTGGCTCTGAGCGGCATCGACGAAGGCGCGCAAGGCCTCGACGTGTTCGGGCCACATCTGACCACGGGCATACACGGTGGCCAGCCCGCAATACATGTCCGCCCGATATGGCCACTTCTTGAGCCCCTCCGAGATGAACCAGGCCGCCTTCAGGATTCCGACCCGGGACGGATCGGCCACGATATCACCGGCAGGTTTTCCGTCAGGTCCGATCACGACCATCTTGTCGTCGCGCAGCTCTAGGCTGTATTTGCCCTGCGGCAAAGCCGGGCCGTTGTTGCTGCGGACCTTCACCCCGTCCGACTGCTCCAGCGCCCAATTCGCCGAGAGGATCCAGGCGTCGGGATTGTCGGGGTCTTTCTTGCGCCAGTCGGCCAGCGTTTTGTCCAGGTTCTCCTTGCCCACCTTTTCCTTGAGCGCCTTGTAGTCCTGGACGTAGTCGCTGGCGTGGAGGGTCACGGCCGCCAGCAGCACCGTGGCAAGCATCGCTTTCATGAAGGGATTCAGAACCTCTTTCGGGCTCCAGACAATGACAACTTACCGGAGGGCCGATGCAGTAGCGGACTCCTGCTACTGAATGGGCTTGCGGGGGAGGGGGTTCGCGCGTATCGGCAGCGGTTTCCATGAGAGCCGCTTTCCGTGCCACCCATCCCGAAACGCCCGATCCGGCGGAACTGATCGAATTTGCCCCGGCGGATTATTTCGCCCGCGCAAAGATGAGCGATATCTTCGAACGCGAAGCGCCGCTGGAAATCGATCTCGGCTCCGGGGAAGGCGCGTTTCTCGTCGCGATGGCGGCGAAGCATCCGGAACACAATTTCCTCGGCGTCGAGCGGCTGCTCGGGCGGGTGCGCAAGGTGTGCCGGATGGTGGTGCATCATCGGCTGACCAATGCGCGTCTGCTCCGCATCGAAACGGCTTATGCCCTGCGTTACGTGCTGCCGCCCGGGAGCGTGACCACGGCGCACGTCCTTTTCCCGGATCCCTGGCCGAAGCGGCACCATCAGTCGCGCCGGCTGATCCAGGATGGGTTCATGGAAGCGCTCCACGGCATCCTCGTGCCCGGGGGGGAGTTGAAGATCAAGACGGACGATCAGCCCTATTTCCTGTGGATGGAAAAGGTGCTGGAGCGGGCCAAGGGGTACGAGCGTCTCGACTGGCCGGAAGATCCCGAATATCCGCAAACGAATTTCGAGCGGCGCTTCCTCGCGCAGGGCCTGCCGATCTATCGCGCGCGGCTGCGGAAGGTCTGACCGTTGAGGTAGCCGCGCAGCGTGAAGGCGTCGTCGCGGAGTTCGACCTGGACGGCGCCGGAGAGGTCCTGGCGGAAGACGGCGATGCCGCGGGCGGTCAGGTCCTTCACCCATGGATCGAGGGTGGCCGGGGATTTTCCGTAGCCCAGTTGCCCGCAGATCACGGCCTGGGGCTGCACCCGCGCGAGAAAATCGGGGGTGCCGGAGAGGTCTTTGGCGTGCTGGCCTTTGATGAGGACGTCGCTGCGCAGGTCGGGTTCATTTTCGATCAGCCATTGCTCGGTCGTGAATCCGGAATTGGACATGAAAAGGGCGCGCCGGCCGCCGGCGTCGAGTTGCAGGACGAGCGCCATGTCTTCGGCCAGGCTTCGCTTCAAGCCCGCGGGCGGGTAGAGGACGCGGATTGTGGCTTGTGGGCCGACGTGGATGAAGTCGCCGCGCTCGTAAAGGCCCTTGGGGGACCCACGCCGGTTGAGTTCCTCCTGGAGGCGGTGGCGGGTCGGGGAATGGTCCTTGAGCACGGAATCGGCGAGCAGGTAGGGACGGAAATCGTTCACCGCGGCGAAGGCTCCGCCGATGTGCCGTGAGCTGCCGTGGGTGAAAAGCAGGCCATCGAGCCGGTTGACCCCGCGGCTGCGCAGATACGGGAGCAGGATGCGGTCATAATCGTTGGCCGCGCCGCAATCGAGCATCCAGTCGTTGCCCTGCGCGCGGAGAAAGGTGGCGCCGCCATCGCCGAGATCGAAGACCAGAAACTCGCACGTGGGAGGGCGCGTGAGGCGCGGGGTCTCGACGTAGACGTAGCTGCCCGGCATCAGCGCGAAGAACTCGAGGATCTTCAAGAGCACCTTGGCGCAGAACCAATTCGCGTTGTTGCACAGGACCACCCCGGTCGTCCAGACCGGTGCGAAGATGACCGAGGCCAGGCCGAGCACGAGGATGACGAAGGCCAGCGGGACGGCGAGGAGATTGGCGAAGATCGTGGCGAGGGAGAAGAGATGGAAATTGGTGACGGTAAAGAGAAGCGAACCGATCCACGCGGAGAGGGTGACCCCCATCGCCGCCGCGAGCTGGCCGATGCAGAAGACGCGGGCGCGTTGACGCAGATTCCACAAGTCGCGCGGAAGAAAGGCGTCAGGTTGCCCGGCCCGCTCGATCTGATGCTGGATTCGATTGGCGAGCACGACAATGGCGATGACGAGCACGAAGGAGAATTGAAACCCGAGGAGGAAAAACTGCTCGGTGTCCCAGAGCAGGATGAAGAACGCGGCGGCGCCGAGCCCGTTCAAGGCGAGCGGACGACGATCCACGACGTAGCCGAAAAGCACCAGCGCCACCATGATCGTGGCACGCACGCAGCTCGCGGCCAGGCCGGTGACGAGGGCGTAGACGATGAGGATCGGAATGATGACAAACACCGCGGCGCCCCGGCGGATGGCGAAGGGCCGCAGGATCGCCAGCACGATGGCGGCCAGCATCGCCACGTTCAGCCCGCTGACCGCGAAGAGGTGCATCGTGCCGGTGCGCTGGAAGAGCGCCTTCATGTCCTCCGGCGTGTCGCCGCGCATGCCGAGCACCATGCTGGTGATGAGATCGGAGATTTCCGGGAACTTTTCGAGGTCGACCTGGAGCTGACGCTGAATCCAGTGGCTGGTGGCGAAGGCAAAGGCCTGGACGCGCTCGCCGTGCCCGTGGCTTTCGATGCGGCAATCCGCGGCGTAGCGGGTGTGGATCTCGGAGTGGACGCCGCGCCGGCGCTGATAGCCGACGAAGTCAAACTGGCCCGGGTTGCGTGCTTCCTCCAGGTTGGTGGCGGAGCCGAGCAGGGATACGCGATCGCCGTAGACGGGCATCTCCCCGGCCCAGGCGACATTGATGAGGAGCTCCGCCGGGACCGGAATGCCGGAGACGGTGAGCGTCTCCGTCTTGAGAACGAAGCGCGCCTTGGTCGTCCGGCTCGTGGTGGCGGGCTTATCCGGTTCGCTCCATACGATGCCGGTCGCCCGCGCCACCCGCGGCGCCGGCGCGAGAATGCGGGCCAGTTGCCCCGCGTCGCTGCCGTAGTGGCGGATGGTGTGCAGCTCGAAGAAGGCCAGGCCGCACAGCAGCCAGCAGGTGATGGGCGCGGGCCGCCGTACAACCGCCAGCACGCCGAGCGCGGTCAGGCCAAACGCCAGCACCGGGGGGGTCTCCCAGCGGTCCGCCGCGCACACTCCGAGCACCGCCGCGATCGCCAGGCCGATAAAAGGCTGGCGGGGGCGCGGCGTCCAAAAGCTCATGGGCGGCGAGATGACGGGCGGGCCAACCCGCGGCTCACGGCGTGGCGTGCTTGCGCTGCCAGTATTCGGGATACCGGCTCTTGATCTTGTTCAGCGTTTTGTTCGCCTCATCCTCGCGGCCGCAGGCGCGCCAGGCATCCATGGCCTTCTCCAGGGCCTCGGGCGTGATCTCCGGGTCGTCGAGCATCACCGCCACGCTCTCATACACTTTGGCCGCCTCTTCCGGCTTCTTGCGCGCCATGAGGATGTCGCCGGCCTTGATGCGCGAGCGTCCATTGAGATCGCCCTCGGGTTGGAGCATGAGCGCTTCGTCCACGGATTTCTGCGCTTCTTCCAGCGCGCCCGTCGCAATCTGGCAGGTCGCCAGCAGGAGCAGTCCATTGACGCGCGGCGTCGGCAGCTTCACCGACTTGAGATACTTTTGGAAGGTCTCCACCGCTTCCTTGGATTTGCCCACTTTGCTCTCGCTGTCGCCGAGGAGCAGCAAATCCTCCGGCGTCGCCTCCTCCCGCGGGATGAGCATGTCCAGATACTTGATCGCGCTCTCGTGCGAGCCGCCCTCGTTGAATTTCCTGCCCAGCCAGCGCAGGATTTCCACCGGGACCTTGGTCTTGCCCTCCTTGGAGTAGAGTTCCACCTCCCGCGCGGTCCCGGTGGGATCCTCGAGATAATACTGGTCGAGCAGCAGGCGGATGCCGGCTTTCTCTTCGAACTGCTCCTTGTCTTCGGCATTGGGGTCGCCGGCCTTCTTCGCCCTGGCGAGGTCGCGGGCGTCCTTGAGGTAAGGCGCCGCTTCCTTGTAGTTCTTGGCCTCGAAAGCGACGTAGCCAATCCAGTAGGAGGCCTGCGCCCGGGCGGCGGTTTCCGGAAATTCCTTGAGCAGTTGCTTGAAGCTCTCGGCCATCGCCGGGTAGTTCCCTTCCTGCCCCTGGATCAGCGCCTGCTGCTGCAAGGCGAGTTCCCGTTGCGGCACCTTCGGGTGGTTCTTGAGCAGCGTCTCGTAGTCCTTGAGGGCGCCGGTCAGGTTTTTCATCGACTGATTGGCCAGCCCGCGCTGGACCAGGGCCATGGGCACCAGCTTGTGGGTCGGGTAGCCATTGATAAACGCCGTGAAGACCTTGATCGCCTGCTCCAGGTTTTGCGTCTGAATCTGGCACCAGCCGAGACGGAAGAGGGCATCCGCCTTGCGGGCCGGCGAGAGCGTCCGCGACATCTCGAGCGGAGAATAAATTTCCATCGCGCCGAGATAGTCCTGCTTCTTGAAGAGCACTTCCGCCTTCATGAGCAGCACTTCGTCGCGCTTCTGTTCCTCGGGATTGGCCAGCAGATACTTGTCGATCTCCTCCACCAGTTTGGGGTCGTTGCTCGCGTACATCTGCCGCAGCCGCTCGAACTGCGCTTCCTTGTCGTAGACCGAGCCGGGAAACTCCTTCGCGATCTGGTCGTAGGTCGAAAGCGCGTCCGCGTTGTTGCCGAGCTGGCGTTGCGCCGTCGCGACCGCCATCAGCACCTGCGGCTTGATGTCGGGAGAAATCTGATCGCCCAGCTTGTGATAAGCATCCAGCACCTGCTGCGACTTGCCCGCGTCGGCGAGGATCTTCATCTGGCCGAGCTGGGCAAGCTGTTTCCAGGAGCTATTGCCGGGCATGGCCAGCACGGCCTTGAAATCGGCGTCCGCCTGCGTGGTCTGTGGCGGCGTCATTTCGAGCGCCCAGAGGCCCGAACGCGCCGTGGCTTCCAGCTTCAGCTCGGGGTTTTCCGTGGTTTTGGCGAGCGTCTGAATTTGCTTGAGCGCCTCGGGGACGCGATCGCCATCCTTGAGCAGCAGCGCAAAGGAAAGGCGGCTGGCGTCCTGGAAGGGATTGTCCTTGGGCGTCCCGACCAGATTTTCATATTCCACCCGCGCATCCCGCTTGCTGCCCAGCGCCTCCATGCAGCGGGCGGCAAAGAATTTCGCGGCATTGGCGACGGCGGGTTCTTTCACGCGCACGGATGCCTTCCGGAAAAGGTCCAGCGCCTCCCGGTACTGCTTCTCCGCATAGTAGAGCTCCGCGAGCCGGTAGGCGGCCGGCCCGATGAAGTCGCCGTTGACGAATTGCTTGAGAAGCGTCTCGTAGGCGTTCTTCGCGGCGTTGACTGAACCACGGATCCGGTAGCACTCGCCCAAGCGGAAAAGAGCGGTCACGCGATCCGGGCCATTCGGGTAGAGGCCCAGGTAGCGCTCATACTCAGGCGCCGCCGCTTCATAATCTTTCTTGGCGTAGAAGCTGTCCGCGATTTCGAGTTGAGCCTGCTCCGGGCTGGTCTGGGCGCTGGGGCTGACGCGAATGCTGCCCGCCGGATCCTCCGGTCCCGGGGGCGTCATCGGTTTCGGGGTGGCCGCCGGTGCCGGCCCGGGCGTGCCCAGGGGCCTGACCGGGATGGCTCGTGGCGGCGTGCCCGTGGGAGCGGGAGTACCTCTCTGGACCGGCACGGCCCGGCGCACCGGGGTGCCATCATCGTTGAGGAACGGCTTGAGCGGCGGCGCCGGGTCTTGAGCGCCGAGGGGGAGCCGCGCAAGTCCCAGCGCGACGATCGTCAATCCGGCGAGCGGACGGCGTTTCATTGCACTTTGGCGGTGGCGAAGGCGACGTTCCAGATATTCGCCTGGCGGCAGGTATCGAGCACGTTGGCGATGAAGAGGAACGGCGCGCGCTCATCCCCGCGCACGATGATCGCGTAATCGGGGAAGAGAGTGGACAGGGCCTTGAGCTTTTCCGAGAGCTCGGGCAGCGAAACGGTCTTCTGATTCCAGACCACCGAGCCATCGGCTTTCACGTTCAGCACGGTCTGGTTCAGGACGGGATTTTGATCCTTGGCGTTTTGCTCCGAGGGCACCTTCACATCGAGCTCGTTCTCCTTCTTGGCGATGCTCCAGGTGACGATGAAGAAACAGAGGAGGACGAGCAGGATGTCGACCATCGGCGCGATCTGAAAGCCGAGGACATGCGGGGCGGTGCGCTTGCGGAATCTCATGCGACGATTTTCTAGAACTCTTCGTCCACGGCGACCCGCGACTGCTCGCGCTTCTTGTTATAGTTCAGCGCGATCAGGCCAAGAATGTGCGTGGAGGCAATTTCCAGGTCGGAAATCAGGCTCTGCACCCGATTGCGAAAGAGCGAGTAGAAAAACATCGCCGTAATGCCGAGGATCAGCCCGGTGGCGGTGGCCACGAGCGCCATCGAAACGCCGCCTGCCAGGTGGGTATCCCGCGAGACGCCCGTATCCGTGGCCAGTGTATTGAACGAGGTGATGATGCCGATCACGGTTCCGAGCAGACCGATCATCGGAGCCAGCATGCCGATATCGGCCAGATACACCGTGCGATGCTGGAGCGAGGCCGCCTGGCTGGCGCCTTCGGTTTCGGCAATGTCCTTGACGACTTCGAAGGAGGCGGTGGGGTTCTTCGTGGCGAAATCCAGGGTGCGCTGCACCACCCGGGCCACGGCTTCGCTGTGCCGGCTGGAAATGGCCAGCAAGCCGAGGTAATCGCGCTTTTTCAGCAGCACGTCGGCCGTATTCATGTAGTGCGGCGTGAGGATCGCGCCGCGGCGCAGCGTAAAGAGATACACCAGCACGAGCATGAGGGTGACCACCGAGAGGAACCCGAGGGGGACCATCGCCCAGCCGCCGTCCTGAATGAGCTTCCAGAGAGTCATTGAATTCATGGGTCCGTTCGAAGAAAGCTCCGGGGCACGACCACCGGGCCGTGCGGAATTGGGGCCCGGATCGCCTGTGGCCGGAGGCGGGGGGGCGGCCTTGTCCTTGGCTCCCCGTTCATTGATGGAAGTGACAGCCGTATCTCTGCCCGGCGCACCGGCTTGCGCCAGGAGCGGGGTGTCGCTCCCCGGCGGAAGCGTGGTTTCCTGCCCGAAAAGAGTCGCGACACTGAACATCAGGGCGAGAAAAAGTGCGGTGAAGTTCATGAAATATGGTCTGGCATAGTAGCGATTGGATCGAAGGATGCAACCCTGTGGGCGGTCGGACAGTTTAACAGCCGGTCTCTTGCCAGCTTGGAAGGCATCTGGCATGGCGCGAAGATACTGGATCGTCTGCCCCCAGGAAAAGAGGATGGAAGTATACCGCCAGCCCAAGCCGGAGGGCTACGCGGATCGAAGTGTCGTCTCTGCGCCAGCCATCGTGGAGTGCGCTTCACTTCCAAGTTTGCGAGTCGATTTGGCTTCGCTGTTCTCCTGAAACGCATTCATGCATGCGTGGCCTGCTCATACGGGCGCGATCGCGTGAGAGTTCAAACGCCCGGCATCGACGCGGGGCGAATCGTGCATAAATTGCTGGCGCCGCGATTCCACCCCACCAATGCCCACCCAGGAAAAGATCGATTTCAAAGTGAAGCTCCGCGACGTCCCGCACAAGCCGGGCGTCTACCTCATGCGCGATCGCTTCAACCGGGTCATCTACGTGGGCAAGGCGCGCAATCTGCGCAAACGGGTCAGCCAGTATTTCACGCCGAGCCGCACCATGCGCGCCGATATCAAGACCCGCGCCCTGCTCGACGCGATCTGGGATTTCGAGTGGCACCTCGCCGGCAGCGAACCCGAGGCCCTGCTCCTCGAGGGCCGGCTCATCAAGGAATATCGCCCGCGTTACAACATCAGCTTCCGCGACGACAAACGCTTCCTCATGGTCAAGGCCGACATGGCCGACGAATGGCCGCGCTTCCGGCTGTCGCGTTTCAAGAAGGACGACAACGCCCGCTACTTCGGCCCCTACGCCCACGCCGGCGCGCTGCGACAGACGCTCAGTTTCATGCGGAAGAAATTCGGCGTCCTCACCTTTGGCCGCGGCACGCCGAGCGAGCGGGAGCTGAAATCCTCGACCTACCAGGTGCCAATGAAGCTGGCCGACATCACCGCGGAGCAATACCGCGCGCGGGTGGAACTGGCCTGCGAATTCCTCGCGGGCCAATCGAAGGAGCTGCTGCAATCCCTCGAAGACGAAATGAAAAAAGCGGCGGCGGCGCTCGATTTCGAACGCGCGGCGGAACTCCGCAACATGCTCGACGATCTGCGCAAGACGACCAAGCCCATGGCCCGCTATACGCGGGACCAGCGGCATCGTCTCGGCACCACCCGCAGCAGCGATCCCGCGGCGGACGTGGCCGCCCTCGCGGATGCCCTCGGGCTCGGCGTCCCGCCCCGCCGCATGGAGTGCTTCGATATTTCCAACATCAGCACCACGCACATCGTCGCGAGCATGGTCTGCTTCCTGGATGGGCGCCCGGCCAATGCGGAGTACCGGCGCTATCGCATCAAGACCGTCGCCGGCCAGGACGACTTTGCCAGCATGGCGGAGGTGGTCCGCCGCCGATATTCGCGCGTGCTCCTGGAGAATCGCGAGCAGCATGCGGAAGCCGCGGAATTTTCCCAGGAGCCGCCCGCCGAAGCGCTGGAACGGCTTTCCCGGGCGGATGCCGCCAGCTCCGCGCCCGCCGTCCGGCTGCCCGACCTGGTGATCGTCGATGGCGGCAAGGGTCAGCTCGGCGCCGCCTGCCGCGAACTTCAGCGCCTCGGTCTGCACGAGCTGCCCATCATCGGCCTGGCCAAGGAGTTCGAGGAGATCTACCGCCCTGGCCGCCCGCAGCCGCTGATCCTGCCGCACGACAGCAGCGCCCTCATGCTCTTGCAGCGCATCCGCGACGAAGCGCACCGTTTTGCCAACGGCTACCACCAGCTCCTGATGAAACGCCGCATCGCCGAGAGCATCCTCGACGATTGCCCCGGCGTCTCCCAGCACCGCAAGCAGGTCCTGCTTCAGCGCTTCGGGAGTGTGGCGCGCCTGCGCCGTGCGACCGTGGATGAGATCGCCGCCACCGAGGGCATCGGCCGCAAGCTCGCGGAACAGGTCGCGCAATTCCTCGCGGAACGCGCGTAGCTTTCGGGCTTATTTCGCGACCTTCAGCCAGTTGGCGAGGTGGACGCAGAGTTTCGCCTTGTCCGCCACGTGCACCGGCTTTTGCTGCGGCTCCAGGAAGCCAAAGCCCACCCCGTAGGCCTCCCCATTCATCACGCACGCATCGCTCCGGCTTTCGTGCAGCTGGCGGATCGCCGCGGCCAGCACGTCGGCCCGGCTGCCGATCAACTCGTATTTCCAGCCCACGATGCGGCTCACGGGAAAAAGGTCGCGCAGATCGACGATCAGTTTGGCGGTGGGGTCGAGCGTCAGCGTCAATTCCCCAGCGCGGCTGGGGATCTTCGTGGCGGCGACTTCCGCGCCGCAACTGCTGTGCACGCTCTTGACCCGGTAGTCGCAAAGCGCGGCGGCGTGAAAGACGGCGCCGACTTTCTCCCGTTGCCCGATTTCCTCGAGCTCGGTTCGCAGATGATCATTCGTCGCAAAGGGCACGACGCGTGCGCCGACCAGTTTCTGCGGGCTGGTCGCACCCACGCCCCGGAAACAAGTGACGTCGCACCCCGCCTTGGCGAGATGATTGGCGAGCATGATTCCGAGTTCCCCGGTCGAGAAATTCGTGATCCGGCGCACCTCGTCGATCGGTTCATAGCTTGGCCCACAGGTGACAACAACTCTCATGGTTTCAATCTCCTCATACGTTTGCCGAACGCATCTAGGCTTGCGCCGAGTGGCGGTGGCCGCAAGCTTTTCCGCATGGACCGACCGACTGCCATCACCGAAATCCGCGCCGCCTGCCAGCAAATCGCCACGGGAGTGACCAGCATCCACCCCCTCCTCCCCGCCCTCGCCGACGAGCCCACGAAGGGGGAAATCATCAAAGCCTTGTTCGAACTCACGAAGAGCGTGGAGGTTGTGAAGAAACAGGTCATGCGCTTGGAGAAGCGGGACGACAGCTCGCTGCTGTAGAGCAAATTACTTCAGCGCCGCTTCGGCCCAGGGTTCGAACACCGGTTGCTCCGTCCCGGCCGTGCGCCAGCCGAGCATGTAGCGTAGGGAGTCTTTCAAATGGCGGGCGCGCGACAGCGTGAATGCGCCGTCCGCCCGGCGTGGCAGGACTTGAAAGCCGGTGCCAAATGGCTCGTCGTCTTCCGTCAGGCACACCACCTTGCCGGGCGCATCCCCGGAGAATTGTGGACGCACCACAATGTCCGGTCCCTCCACTTTCACTTTCGCAGTGAGCTTGGGCAGGGTGGCCACGAAATCCTTCTCCGCGGCGGCGATTTCCGCGCACTGGGTTTCGTAAGCCGCGGCGACGCGTTCGAGATTCAGACCGGCCGCCTGCATGGCATCGCGCCACAGATCCACGCCTTTCACGCCGGGCGCGGCGTTCGGGCGGGCCACGGCGTGCAGGAAGCGTGCGGGTGCGGACCGGCCGTGGGTCTCGATGAGCGCGCGGGCCAATTCCGCGCCGAGCGGGTAGACGAGATTGGGCTCGCGTTGCTTGCCGAGCACGCTGTCGTCCACGAGCAGCGCAAATGGAACTTTTCCCCGCGACCAGGCACCGGCGACCGCCCGCCGATGGCGCCCCTTCTGCTCCTCGCTCGAGGTCAGCGATTCCTCCACGTAGGTCGCCAGGCCCTCGTGCAGACAGCGAATCGAAGAGAAGTGGCTGGAGAGCCGGCCTTCGCCGAGTTGCTCGATGAATACGTGCGTCGTTTCATGCCTGAGAATGCGGAACTGGGTGGGAACATCCATGCCTTCGCCGAGCGGCAGCCGGATCTTCGTCCAATTCGTTTGGCCAGCCATGTGCGGCATCACCGGGCTGGCCAGATCCACGACCACCCGCGAGGGCGCGGCCGGCACGCCAAGGAAGGAGATGACCTTGTCATAAGTCTCGTCAGCCAGGAGAAAGAGATTTTCGGCGTCAGCTTTCTGCACGGTGCGGAGCAGGAATTCATAGCGCTTCGTTTCGCGGCGCGTGAACGAAGACTCTCCGACGGGAGTGACGGAGTCATCCTGCTGGGAGTGGTGATCGTGTTCCCCCAGGTAAATCAATGCACCCAGCCACGCCAGCGGCCCGAGTAATTTCAGCCCGGCTGCCAGACCCCGCAGCACGCGATGACGGTCGATACGATCGGCCAGCCGTTGCGCGTCGTCTCCCAGGTGCCGAAAGCCGAGCCACGCCACCGTAAGGAACAAGGTGGCTGCGCCCAGGTGTCCGCCGATTTGCGGCCACGGCACCTGCACACGGCCATGCTTGAGCGCCGGTCCCAGAAGCTCATAGGGGTCGACGTAGGCGAGCCAGTGCGCCCCCGTCTGCCGCAGCCAGAGGAAGCTCCAGAAAAGCAGGCCCGCGACCAGGGCGAACCAGCCCCGGACGAACGAAACCACCATCGTCAGCGAAAGCAGATACCCGCCCGCGACCATCTGCAAACCGGCCATGGTCCAGCCGAAACGCCACGGGAGCGGGCCATCGAGAGACGTGCGCGAGAACTCGCCGAATACCAGGTCGGACAGCAGCCCGAGCGCCGGCACCCATGCAATCACGCACAGCGCGGCGGCCGCTTTGGCGACAAATAATTGGGTGCGGGAAAGCGGCAGTCCGTCGAGGAATCGCAACGTGCCCTGCTCGCTCTCGTGAACGAGCAGCCCGGCTCCGGTCATGAGCGTGAACAAAAAAAGAACGACAAAGGTGGTTTCGCGCGAATTGCTGAGCCAGAGCTCCGGCCGGAATGGCTGGGCGTCGGGCAACTCGGTGGCCAACTGCAAGATGACCATGATCAGCCAGAGGCCGCCGATGCACCACACCATCGGGCGCAACGCTCGGACTTCCTTGGCCAGCAGCGCGCGGATCATGGCTGGGGATTTGCCGGTTCCGCCAGTGCCGCCCGCCATTCGCGCACCAGGTCCGCCTCCGTCCAGCCGGTGGCCGCGCGCAATCTCGCCGGAGCCGGGTTGATCATATCGTGCCACCAGCCGCGGGTATCGGCGGGCTCATGCACGCCCAGCATCGCGGAGAGAAAGTCGCGGACACTTTCCGCGCCCTTCCTCTCGGTGAGCACCGCGAGGCCGATTCCCGCAAATTGCCGCGCCTTCTTCTCGCCCATTTTCTTCCGTGTGGAGTACCACCGGCGGAGACTTCGTTCCGAAAAATCGGCCGGCATGGCCGAGCGCGACGCCGTGAGCGCCGTTTCATCCAGCGCATTCACCTTTCCGTGCTGCGAATGTGCCCACCACCAGGTAAAACCATCCAGCACCCAGGCGTTGCGTTCGCGTGCCGCGAGCAAACCGGTATGAATGATCAGGGCATGGCGCAGCATCCATTCCTGCAACGCCGGATCGTCAAATTTTTTCGTGGTCAGGTTGACCCGGACCATCACCCCTTGCGTGGGCTTCAATCCCCCATCGATTCGTTCCCGGGACTCGAGATCGCGACGGTGCACGATGTAGACCGGCGGAAACGACCGGCAGCGGAGAAATTCCGCGAGTTCGCCGAGCTGATCCGCCGTGCGGCGCGTCGCCGCTTCGAGGGCGGCCGTCTCGGCGCGGCTCGGAGCGTCCACGGCCGCCGAGGCGGCCACCCGCGCCACGCCGCGCTGCGTTTCCACCGTGCCGGGGATTTGCACCGGCGCCACCGCCTTGATTCTGTCATATTGGACAGTGCCGACGATGAGCCCGACGAGGACGAGCATCGTCATGAACACCTTCTCCCGGCTCGACATCTTTTCCGCGAGCAGTGCCGCCACCGTCGCATCTCGGACCAAGCCCAGGGCGAAACCCAGACCCGCCAGGGCGAACCCCAGACCGGCGGTGATGGCGAGCGCCCGCTCCGGCAGGATCAGGCGCTCGAAGGCAAACCGCTGGTCCACGAGCGCGAAGGGCCCGAAAGCGGCGATTTCGACGCCGGATTGGCCCGCGTAAATGATTCCGAAGAGCACCAGGACACCGAACATGATGCGGTAACGCCCGAGAAAGGCGTGCGCAAAACAGAGCGTAAAGAGAAACCAAACCCAGCCCGCTGACTTGAGCGCCAGCACCAGGGCGAAGCGCGGCGTCATTGCTTCGGCATGACGCGACTTCCACCAGGCGAGCGCGAGGGCCAGCGCCGTGGCGCCGAGCACCGACGTCAGGCCGAGCGCGAATTTCACTGCCAGCATGCGCCAGCGCGGGAGCGGCAGAGCCTCGAGGAAAAGCTGCGTCTTCTGCCGGAACTCCGTCGCAATCAGGATCTGCCCGAGCACCAGGCAGGCGAGGGGAGCGAAAAGCATGAGCAACACCTGCACCGCCAGGAACCCGCCGCCGCCCGCCCGCCGCAGCATTTCATTCGCGCCAATCAGAACGAGACCGCCCAGCAGGAGCACGCCGAGAAAGGCAAAGGTGAATCCGTGCTGCCGAAGTTCCTTTTCGAGCAATCCCCGGATCATAGCGCCACGACCCGGGTGCCCACGCAGGCGATGAATGCATCTTCGAGGGAGAGCGATTCCACGGAGGACCCGGCCGGTGGAATGAATTCGCTCCAGGCCGCCATGGGCGCCCGCAACACGAACACACGCTCGATTTCCGAGGATTCCTCGCGCCAGGTATCAAATCCCGCTCCCGGCGTGAACTCCACGCCCGGCGCGATGCGCACGCGCCGGACCGTCTCGCGCAGTTCCGCCAGCGCCCCCTCGAAGCGCATCCGGCCTTGATGAATAATGCCCACCCGGTCCGCGCATCGCTCTACTTCATCGATCAAATGCGAGGAGAAGAAAGTCGTGCGCCGGTGCTGCCGCGCCTGGCTGACGATGAGCTGCATGAACTCGCGGCGCGCCAGTGGATCGAGACCGGCCGTGGGCTCATCGAGGATGAGCACCGCCGGATGCGGCGCCAGAGCAAGGGCGAGGGCCAGCTTCGCGCGCATGCCTCCGGAGAGCTGTGACACGCGGCGCTCCTCCGGCACCTCGAGCACCGCCAGCAGCCGCGAGAACTCCGCCTTGTCCCACGTGGGATAGAAGGCGCCGACAAATCGTCCCAGCGTGCGGCAGGTCATCCAGGGATAGAAATACTGCTCCTGCGAGACGTATCCGATGCGCCGCTTCTGCGCCACGGAAGTGCGCCGCGTCGTCTCCCCGAGCAGCGAAATCGTTCCCTCCTCCGCCGCGATAATCCCGAGCAGCATGCGAATCGTCGTCGTCTTGCCCGCGCCGTTCACGCCGAGAAAACCGTAAATCTCCCCTTCATGGACATTGAGATCGACGCCATCCACCGCCGGCACCCGGCCGAAGTGCCGGCGCAACCCACGCACTTCCAGCACGGGAGGGGAGATGACCTCGATGGGCGTGACAACTTCTGCGGGTGCAATGGTCTCGACAGGAGCAGCGGCCTCGAGGGATGCAGCAGGTTCGACGCATACAGCGGGTTCGATAGGTGCAACAGGCGCGGGCTCGGACTCGGGTGACGCAAGATTGTCCATTTCCAGTGGCACGCTCGCAAAGCAGTCCCAGAAACGCCAGCGCGCAACGCCGTGAAATGCTATTTTCCGGCTGCGACGATCCGCGGAGGTAGTAGCTCAACTATCTGTGCGTCCCGATCCGGTGAGGGCTCTCGCAGTGAGCGCAAGCGCCGTCCCCACTCTCTGTCATCCTGAGGCCCGTAAAAACGAAGGCATAATTGTTGGTGCGTGGATGACGTGGGGCAAGGCCCATCCCGGAGGGATGAGAGAAATTAGCCGGTGGTGGAGCGAGGAACGAGCGCAACCACCGGAACCCCCACCCCCCAACGGATTTGCCCCAGCGGGGCAAGAGAAGTTCTCGCGCCACCTC
>Ga0105237_10004585_pt1 | contig 15954 bp, 14 predicted proteins | sample KBSC24metaG_FD_81520 | JGI IMG/M metagenome (GOLD analysis project Ga0105237, IMG submission 81520) | Corn rhizosphere microbial communities from Kellogg Biological Station, Michigan, USA - KBS C2-4 metaG | ecosystem: Host-associated > Plants > Roots > Rhizosphere > Soil | place: Michigan, USA... | reverse complement strand
TACCTCCTCGGCAACCACACGATCGCCGAGACCATGTTCAGGCACGATCCGAGGGCGTTGCTCTACGCGCCGCTGCGGGTGCTGGTCTACAGCGACGCCAACGGCGATGCCGTCTTCACCATGGACAAACCCAGCACGGCGTTCGGCAGCCTCGGCATCGCGGCGGTGACGGAGGTGGGCTTGGGCCTGGATCGCAAGGTCGCCAACCTGCTCAGAGTGATCGGCGTCGACCCGGGAAGCACGTTCGACTGAGTTGACGTGGCGGCTCACAACGGCGGCTCGCTACGCGTGAGCACACCGTGATGGGCGCTTCACACGACGCGACATGTCGGCAATATCGGCTCCATAGCCTTCGGCCATGGGTTCTGTGAAGACGGCTGTCCTTGTCGGGCACGGCATGGTCGGCCACCGGTTCGTCGAGGCGTTGCGTGCGCGCGACGAGGCAGGCGACTGGCGCGTCGTGGTGCTCGCCGAGGAGGACGACGCCGCCTACGACCGCGTCGGGCTCACCGGCTACACCGAGCACTGGGACCGCGACCTGCTCGCATTGCCTGGCAACCGGTATGGCGGCGACGACCTCGTCGAGTTGACGCTGCGCGACCGCGTCACCCACGTCGACCGGTCCGAGATGCACGTCACGACGGCGGAAGGTCGGTGCATCTCCTACGACGCGCTGGTGCTGGCCACCGGGTCGTATGCCTTCGTCCCGCCGGTGCCGGGGCACGATCTGCCGAACTGCCACGTCTACCGCACGCTGGACGACCTCGACGCGATCCGCGCGGACGCGACGCGTGCCCTGTCCGCGGGTACCGGTGCCGGGGTGGTGATCGGCGGTGGGCTCCTCGGCTTGGAGGCCGCGAATGCGTTGCGCCAGTTCGGTTTGCAAGCCCACATCGTGGAGCGCGCACCCCGCCTGATGAACCAGCAGCTCGACGATGCCGGCTCAGCACTGCTGAGCCGGATGATCACCGGGCTGGGCATCTCGGTGCATCTCGACGTCGGCACCGACTCGATCCAACCGCTCGATGACGACGCCGTCCGGGTGCTGCTCGGTGACGGCACGCTCATCGACGCCGGTGTCGTGATCTTCGCTGCTGGCGTCCGGCCGCGTGACGACCTGGCCCGGTCGGCCGGACTGGCCGTTGCCGAACGGGGCGGCGTACTGACCGACTCATCCTGCGTCACAGCCGATCCCAACGTGTACGCGATCGGCGAGGTAGCCGCGATCGACGGCCGCTGCTACGGGCTGGTCGGACCCGGGTACACCAGCGCCGAGGTGGTCGCCGACCGGCTGATGGGCGGTGCCGCCGAGTTCGGCGAGGCGGATACGTCGACCAAGCTCAAGCTGCTCGGTGTCGACGTGGCGAGCTTTGGAGACGCGATGGGCACTACCCCGGATTGCCTCGAGGTGGTGATCAACGACGCGGTCAAGCAGACCTACGCCAAGCTGGTGCTGTCCGACGACGCCGCCACGCTGCTCGGCGGCATCCTGGTTGGCGACGCCTCTGCGTACGGCATGCTGCGGCCGATGGTCGGCGAGCATCTGCCGGGCGATCCGTTGGCGATCATCGCGCCGAGTGGAAGTGATTCCGGGGGTGCGCAACTGGGCATCGGCGCGCTGCCTGGCGCCGCGCAGATCTGCTCCTGCAACAACGTCACCAAGGGGGATCTGACCGACGCGATCGCCGGCGGTTGCGCCGACGTACCCGCGCTGAAGGCCTGTACCAGGGCTGGCACGTCGTGCGGATCATGCGTACCACTGCTTAAGCAGCTCCTCGAAGCGGAGGGCGTCGAGCAGTCGAAAGCGCTGTGCGAACACTTCGCGATGTCGCGTGCCGAGCTCTTCGAGATCGTCTCGGCCACGTCGGTGCGCACCTTCTCGGGGCTCATCGCCCGCCATGGCACCGGAATGGGTTGCGACATCTGCAAACCCGTCGTCGCGTCGATTCTGGCGTCGACGAGCAGCGACCACATCCTCGACGGCGAGCAAGCATCCCTGCAGGATTCCAACGACCACTTCCTCGCCAACATCCAGAAGAACGGCAGCTACTCGGTGGTGCCCCGGGTGCCAGGCGGCGACATCACCCCCGAGCAGCTGATCCTCATCGGTGAGATCGCCAGAGACTTCGGCCTGTACACGAAGATCACCGGTGGCCAGCGGATCGACATGTTCGGCGCGAGGGTCGACGAACTGCCCGAGATCTGGCGACGCCTCGTCGACGGCGGCATGGAATCGGGCCACGCGTACGGCAAGGCTCTGCGGACCGTGAAGAGTTGCGTCGGAAGCGACTGGTGTCGTTACGGGCAGCAGGATTCGGTGCAGATGGCGATTGACCTGGAACTGCGCTACCGCGGTCTGCGCGCCCCGCACAAGATCAAGATGGGGGTGTCGGGCTGCGCCCGCGAGTGTGCGGAGGCCCGCGGCAAGGACGTCGGCGTCATCGCCACCGAGACCGGGTGGAACCTCTACGTCGGCGGCAACGGCGGTGCGACGCCACGGCACGCCGAGCTGCTCGCGAGCGACCTCGACGACGAGACGCTGGTCCGCTACATCGACAGGTTTCTGATGTTCTACGTGCGGACCGCGGATCGGCTGCAGCGCACGGCGCCGTGGGTGGAACAGCTTGGGCTCGAACACGTTCGGGAAGTCGTCTGCGACGACTCGCTGGGACTTGCCGCCGAGTTCGAGGACGCGGTGGCCCGCCACGTCGACGGCTACGCGTGCGAGTGGAAGGGCGTGCTCGACGATCCGGACAAGCTGTCGCGCTTCGTGTCGTTCGTCAACGCCCCCGACGTCGCGGATCCCACCGTCGCCTTCACCGAGCGCGCTGGCCGCAAGGTGCCGATCGGCATGCCCAAGTTCCGCCCACTTCAGGAGACCACGTGACCCTTCTCGAGCACCTCGACGACCTCGACCTTGAGGACGACGCGGCCTGGACGACGGCATGCGGCTACGACAGGCTGATGCCCTGCCGCGGCGTCGGCGTGCTGCTGCCCGACGGCACGCAGGTGGCGCTCTTCCGCCTCGACGACGGGTCGCTGCGCGCGGTCGGCAACATCGACCCCTTCTCGGGCGCCGCGGTGATGTCGCGAGGCATCGTCGGAGATAGGGCCGGCCGCGCCTGCGTGCAGACGCCAGTCAAGAAGCAGGCGTTCGCCTTCGACGACGGTCAGTGCCTCGACGACGCCGCGGTGGCGCTGCCCGTCTACCGGACCCGGGTGACTGCCGCCGGTGACGTGCAGGTGGCCGCCTAGCTGGCAACATCCCCATTGAGTGAGCGGTGAGGGCGTGGGCCACTCGCACCTTTACGCCGTGAGCGCTCGGTCAACGCTTACAACGCTCGCAACAGGCGCTTCTCAGCGGGCTCGCAGCCGTCGTCGATGACGTCGTCGCGGGTCGAGGTGTTCCACAGCTCGACCGTCTGCACCAGCCAGTAGGCGCCGAACTCCGCGATGAGCGCCACCTCGACGACGAGCACCGCGTGGTTGAAGCCGTCGAGGACCAGGTGCACGATCACCACGGCGGCCAGCGTCAGCACCATGGCGACCGAGATCACCTGGTACACACGGTGATACGCCCGCGTATTCGGGCACTTGTCCTGGTCCTGCCTGCCAGCCAGGAACGCGTTGATCAGCACCGTGACGATGAACGAGACGAACATCGTCACCGCCGCGATCCCGTGCGCGTTCGCCACGAACCACTGCGGAGCGAAGACGAGCGTCAGCAGGCCGACCGCGAGGACGGCCCGCTGGATCCACGTGGCGACCTCGCCGAGCGGGCTGCGGGTGCGCCCGGTCCTGGTGCGCCGGTACATCCACCACGACGCGACGCGGGCCAGCACCAACGCGATGACGAGCGCCCACACGTTGTCGATGACCGTGTCATCCGTCAGAGCCCCGGCGGGAAGGGCTGATTCGCTACACAATAGAACCGGTCGCGACGTCGGCACGAACGCCACGACGAACGCCAAGATCCCCGCCAGGTTGAGCAGGATGTCCTCGGTGTCCCTGCTGCCCTTGTAGACGATCAAGAGTGTGCCGATTGCACAGATCGCGCCGATGAACACGGCGTGCGCCGAGGTGAAGTAGTACGCGCTGATGGAGGTCTGCCAGCACGTCGCACCCGCACGTTCGATGATCAGCGCAGCGGCGAGCAGTACCAGCATGACCGGGATGCCGCCCCGCAGATACCGGTAGGTGTCCAACGCGGTGTCGCGGTCCATGCCGCCATTGTGCGCTCAGGCGGCGACAGGCAGCCGCGCGCGACGGAACCGGCTCGCGATGAGCCGCACGACCCCGGGATGGCTGCCAAGCGGTTCGGTCACGACGTCGGCGCCGGATGCCCGCAACCGATCTTGAAACAGCCCGTCGGCCAACAGATACGACGCGACGACCACCCGCTGTGCGCCGCGTGCCCGAAGGTCGGCGACGGCGGAGTCGACACGCGGCTCCCCGGTCGCCGCGTATGCCATCTCGACGCGGCCCCCGATCGCCGCCGACAACATCGCGGCGGTCACGCGAAGGTCGCGCAATGCGCCAGGGTCCGAGGTGCCCGCCGCGGCCATGACCACGGAATCCGATGATCGCCACCCGGATTCGACCAGACGGTCGGTCATCACGCGCACCAGCTGCGCTGAAGGTCCGAGCGGATCGGTCACGATGACGTCGGGATGACCGCTGGCAGCGACGTGCTCGGGGATGTCGGTGCGCACGTGGTAACCGCCGGCCAGGAACGCGGGGACGAGCACGGCGGGGCCGGGCACCTCCCGCAGCACGTCGGCAGGCGTCGGTCCCAACACGTCGACGAACGCGGTGCGGACCGGGACGCCGAGAACGCCGCCGACGCGCTCGGCGAGATCGCCGATCATCGTGACGCCGTGGGTCTTGCGGGTGCCGTGCGCGACCAGGATGGGATTCACGCCACGCCCGCGGGGAACTCGTCGACGGCCAATCGGTATCCGCGCTTCACCACCGTCGACACGATCTGCTTGTCGCCCAACGCCGTTCGCAGCCGCAACACGGCGGTCTCGACGGCGTGCGTGTCGGTGCCGCAGCCAGGTAGCGCCTTGAGCAAGTCGCGGCGGGCCACCACGGTGCCGGGTCGACGAGCCAGAGCACGGATGGTCGCCATGCCGGCAGGCGACAGTTCCTTGACCACGCCGTCGACCAGTACGCAGGTGCCCCGGATCTCCAGCGTGTGGCCGGCAACCTTGACCGTCCGCGACTGCAGCAGCGGGAGCTCGTCGGTGATGTGGCGGGCCAGCGCACCAAGGCGCATCCGCTCGGGCGCGGACGTCGGCACCCCGAGACGAACCAGGGGACGGGCGGTCACCGGGCCGACGCACATGGCGTGCACGTCGGTCCGCAACGCCGAGAGGACTTGGTCCTCGAGACCGAGTTCGACGGCGCGCATGAGCATCGCCGCGACGGCAGGGGCCGAGGTGAAGCTGACGGCGTCGAACTTGCGCTCGGCAATGCCCGCGACCAGCTGGTCGAAAGCACCGTCGCGAGGGGCCGGATGCCAGCGGTAGACGCGGATCGGCACCACCTCGGCACCCGCCGCACGCAACTCGTCGAGGAATTCGGGGAAGGGATCCCATTCGTCGGTGGCGCCGTGCAGCTGCACCGCGATCCGCAGCCCCTTGATGCCCCCTTCGACTAGGTAGTGGACCACCTCTCGGGAGGACTCCGAGTCGGGTGACCACTCCTCGGGCAACCCGGCCGCCCGGAGCGCCCCGGTGGCCTTCGGCCCCCTGGAGACGACCCTGGCCTTGCCCAGCGCCTCGATCAGGTCGTTGGCCAGGCCCCATCCGTCGGCTGCGGCGATCCAGCCACGCAGGCCGATGCCGGTGGTCGCGATCACCACGTCCGGTGGGGCCGCGATCAGGGCCTTGGTGTGCTCGTGAAGCTCGTCGTCGTCGGGCAGCGGGACCATGGCGATGGCTGCAGCGCTGGTCACGGTGGCGCCGCGACGTTGGAGCAGGGCGCTCAGTTCGTCGGCGCGTCGTGCGGAGGTCACCGCCACACGGAATCCGGTGAGCGGTGCCCAGGTGGGCTCAGCCATGCCACCAGTCAATGCAGCGCGTGTTTCCAAGCGATTACCCGGTCGTTGCCGGGCCGTGTCGCGCCTGAAAGGACACGATAACTTCCGCTCACCGCCGAGGTAGGCGGCTCGTGAGGCCTACCAGACGTCGCCGTCACGCCAGTCGCAGGTGATCTCGGCCGTGGTGTCGAGCGTCATCCCGTCCGGCAAGCCGACGGGCATGACCAACAACGACTGATCGTCTTCCGGCGTGCGGGTCACCCCTGCAGGAGCCAAGACCGACGTCGTGCCAAGCCATGGCACCCAGCCCCGCGCGACGTACAGGTGCCGACCTGCCTCCGACGCACTGAGTGCGCCGAGTTGGTAGGCACCGCGAAGCACTTGCTCGAGCGCCTCCATCACGGCCGACCCGAGCCCTTGGCCGCGCGCGTCCTCGCGCACCGCAACGGCTTCCACGTAGCCACAGCGCAGCGCGGTATCCCGGTAGATCATTCGGCGCTGGACGACCGCGCCGTGTGCGAGCAGCGCTCCGTGCTGGCAGATCAGGGCATGCATGCCGCCGAGCGCATGTTCCCAGTCGTCGTAGGTGAAGTCGTTGTCGCCGCCGAATGCGTCGGTGACCATCCGGCGGGCACCCTCGTGGGTTTCGGCGTCGAGGTCTGCGGTGTGGACCAGGCGGGCGGTCAGTATCCCGCGGACCCGAGAAGCACCGTGTACTTCTGTGTGCACACCTAGATTCCTACCAGGTTCCGAACCAGGGAGGCCCACCCGTGGGTGATCAGTTCACATTCGGGCGGCGTGGCCGCGACCAGTGCAGCCGGACATACTGGCCGGGCCGGATCTGAGCCAGCTTGTCGATGTCCTCGTTGGCCACCACGCCGATCACGGGATAGCCGCCGGTGACGGGATGATCGGGCCCGAGAATCACCGGTAACCCGTTGGGTGGCACCTGGATTGCGCCGCGGGTGGCGCCTTCGCTCGGCAGTTGGCGGTCGGGCCACCGGTGCTGCAGCGGCCTGCCCTCCAGTCGCATGCCCACCCGGTCGCTGCGGTCCGTGGCGACCCAGATGGTGTGCACCAGCGCGTCGGGGTCGGTGAACCAGCCGTCGCGCGGACCGGGCACCACCAATAGTTCGAGCAGGCCGTGCTGCGGGATGGCGGCGACCGGCGCCTGATCCAGCTCGGGGAAGTCGGCGGTGTGCTCGCCGACATGCAGCACGTCGCCGGGTTGCAGGGGCTGCGGACCGATCGCCGACATCACGTCGTAACTGCGCGAGCCGAGTACCGGTTCGACGTCGATGCCGCCGCGGACCGCCAGGTAACTGCGCAGGCCCGAGTGCGGCGCCCCCAGTGATATCACCTGCCCGTCATGGGCGTAGTGAATGCTGTTGGTACCGAACGGGACTCCGTTGACGGAGGGATCGGTGTCGGCGCCGGTGACAGCGATCGCGACGTCGCCGCCGCGCACCCGGGCGGAGAAGCCGCCGAACGTCACCTCGACGGTGGCGCGGTCGTCGGGGTTGGCGACGAGACGGTTGGCCAGGGTGTGCGCGCGGCGGTCGGCGGCTCCCGAGCGGCTGACGCCCATGTGCGCCAGTCCCGGCCTGCCGAGGTCCTCGAGCAGGGCCAGCGGTCCGGTCCGCATGATCTCCAGTGTTGCGCTCATGAAATGCCTCCTACCCGATGGCCCGGAAGCGGACCCACGCGCCGGGGGTCAGCAGGGCGGGTGGGTCGCGCTCGATGTCCCACATCACGGTGTCGGTGTGTCCGATCAGCTGCCAGCCGCCGGGTGATTCGCGGGGGTACACGCTGCTGAACTCGCCGGCAATGGCGACCGAGCCTGCAGGCACCCGGGTGCGCGGATCCGCCCGGCGCGGGACGTGCAAGCGTTCGTCACCGCCGACGAGATAGGCGAAACCCGGTGCGAACCCGCCGAATCCGACGCGCATCGGCGCCGCGGTGTGTGCGGCCACCACCTCGTCGCGGGTGAGCCCGGACAGTCTGGCCACCTCTTCGAGGTCGGCTCCGTCGTAGGTGACGTCGATCTCGACGTCGGCCCGCTGGTCGATCGGTGCGGTGACGTCGTCAATGCCGGTCCGGCTGACGACCTGCTCGATCCGCAACTTGGACAGCCGCATCCGGGTCGGTTCCTGGTATCGCGGGGCTGCCAGCTTGAGCAGCACGGTCCTCGACGCGGGCACGACGTCGAGCACGCCGAGAAGATCGGCCTCGCGCAACGCGTCGTTCCACGCCAGCACTTCGGCGGTGCTCTCGAACTCGAGCAGCAGCCCTTGGTCTCCGTAGTCCAGGACTTGGACACTGCCGGTGCCGCTAGTCACGTCCATCGATTCCGCTGTCACGGTCATCCCCACAAGCTACCCACGAGTAGCTAGCAATATGCCAAGCTTTAACACCTCGCCAGAGGAGCCTTAGCAAAGGCTCATAAGGCGAGTTGATACGTCGGTTCGTGGCGCTTGATGTAGGCGATCACGCGGTAGGTGATGGGCAGCATCACCACTTCGACGGCCGTCTTGTAGAGCCAGCCCTGCGCGGTGTAGATGGCCAGGTCGCGGACGTTGTTGATGCCGATCGCGCTTCCGGCGATGGTGCAGAACACCAAGGTGTCACCGAGTTGGCCCGCGAACGTCGAGCCGACCAGCCGGGCCCACAGGTGCTTCTCCTTGGTGCGCTCCTTGATCGCGACGACCACCCAGGCGTTGATGGTCTGGCCGACGACGAACCCGGCCAGCCCGGCGAAGATCAGCTGGGTATAGGAGTGCACGACGTTCTCGAAGTGCTCCTGGTTGGGGTAGAACTCGTAGGCCGGGAGATAGATGGTCACCCAAAAGGCAAGGGCGGCGACGGCATTCATCGCAAAGCCCAGGATGATGGCCTTCCTCGCGGCCTTGAACCCGTACACCTCGGACAGCACGTCGCCGATCACGTAGGTCAACGGGAACACGATGAAGCCGCCGTCGGTGATGATCGGGCCGAACGCGACGCCCTTGGTGGCGGTCACGTTCGAGATGATCACCAGCGCCGTGAAGACCGCGACGAGGACCGGATAGTAGGCGGATCCGACCTTGGCGAATGTGGGCCGGTCGCCGTCGACGAGTTCTGTCACCCGGTCATCTTCTCAGGTGAGCACCTTGGCAATCCGCTGTGGGAGTTGGTCGGCCACCATCGGGTAGGACAGCACGCTGGCGAAGGCGATCGCGCCGGCCAGATCCTTGCCAGTGAGGACGTTGCGGTTGGTCTTCGTCGCCTTCAACTGGGCGAACGTCGGATCGGCCAGCAATGCGGCCTGTTCCTCGTCGCTTTCGGTGGTCCAGATCAGGACGTCGGCCTCGTCGAGCACCGACGCCGCCCGATCGCGTGGGACGAGCGCTTCGTTGCCCTTCACGTAGTTGTCGATGCCGTCGGGTATGACGAATCCCATCTGGGTCAGGAAGTCGGTACGCCACCCCGCAGGGGTGACCTGGGCGACGTCGCCTGCGAAGTTGCCGCGCACCAGGAACACCTTCTTGCCGCTGAACGAGTGCCCATTGGTCTCTGCGTCCTTGCCCGCCTTGACGAATGAGTCGTCGATACCGGAGATGAGCGCCTTCATCTCGGCGTCCTTGAACACCGCCTGACCGATGGTGGTGGCCTGGCCCTTCCACGGCTCGAAGAAGGCGTCCTGACCGGACTGCGGGATGGTCGGGGCGATTGCCGTGAGCTTGGCGTAGGTGTCGGCGTCGATGCCTGCGCTTGTCGCGACGATGAGATCGGGCTTGCACGCGGCGATCTGGTCGATCTGGAGGCCGTTGGACAGGTCCAGCACGACGGGCTGCGCGGCGCCCAGTTTGGGCTGCGCCCATGGCCACACGCCGAACGGCTGATCGCCGAACCAGTTGGTCACGGCGACCGGTATGACGCCGACCGCCAACAGGTCGTCCTGATCGGTGTAGCCGGCGCTCACCACGCGCTTGGGAGGGCCGGGGATCTTGGTCTCGCCGAAGGCGTGGTTGATGGTGACGGAGCCGTCCTTGGCTACCACGCCGGACTTCTCGGAATTGCAGGCCGCGGCAGTGACTGCCAGGCCGGCGGTCATCGCCAGGAAACTCCGCCTGGACCACGTTGAGCGCACGCGGCCGAGCGTAACCGCTAACCCAGGGTGAAGCTGCCGAACAACACCGCGGCCAGGCCGAGCGCCACGACGATGTTCACCACGGTGGCCGACGCAAACAGTGCAATCGGCCGCCAGCCGGCTTCGCGGAGGCCCTTGAGGCTGAATTCCAGGCCGATCGAGACGAACGCGAAGATCAGGAACCAGGTGCGCAGGTCGTTGACGGTGGTGATGGCGCTCTTGTCGCCGCCCCACTGCAGGTACAGGGTGCCGATCACGGACGCTGAGATGAAGCCGAGCACGAACTTCGGGAAGCGCTCCCAGAACTGACCGATGGATGGCCGGGCTTTGTCGGCGGACTTGCGTTCGACCTTCAGCGCGAAGTAGGCGGTCAGGGCGATTGCCACGACACCGATCAAGGCGTTCTGCGTGGTCTTGACGATCGTCGCGATCTGCAGCGCATCTTCCCCTGCCAGTCGCTGCCGCCGCGACGGCCGCAGTGGTGTCGGTGTTGCCGCCGATCCAGGCGCCTGCCACGGCGTCGGAGAAGTGCAACACGTCAGAAAGCCACGGCAGCAGGAAGATCGAAGGCAACGCGAAGGCGATGACAAGGGATGCGGCATACGCCAGCTGTTCGCGTTTGGCCTGCACTGCGCCCGCGGCGGCGATGGCGGCGCTGACGCCGCAGATCGACACCGCGGAGGCCAGCAGGGCGCGAAGTTTGTCGTCGAGACCGAGCCGTCCGCCGAGCCACCAGGTGAACCCGAACACGATGGAGATCAGCAGCAGCGCTTGGATGATGGCGGGACCTGCGGCGGTGACGAGCACCTTGAGGTTGATCGATGCGCCGAGGAGGACAAGGCCGGTCTTGATGAAGAACTCGGTGCGGAAGCCGTGCGATAGGGCGTCGCGGACGGCCAGCTTGGTCAGGAGAACGTTGCCGATCAACCCCAACGCGATTGCGTAGAAGGGGAATTCGACGGACTTGGCCACCTTGGCGAACGGCGTGCCTGCCGCCCAGTGCGGCACCTGGGTCTCAAGGAAGCGGGTCGCGGAACCGAGGACGAGGACGACGAGGACGCCCGCGATCGCGTAACCCACTACGGGTCGCGTGTTCGCGGGGCGTTCCTCGGTGTCCTCGGTGGTCGTCCGTTCGGTCATGGGATCACACCGCCGGGTAGCGCGCCGGCGAGCACCAGCGCAAGCAGTGCCAGGCCCACGATGACGGCAAGCCAGTCCTCGTTCACGGGCCGGCCGCTATCGGCGCGCGACGCCGATCACCCCGGTTGCGATCAGCGCGAACGCAATTCTGTGTGATGCCTGTGTACGGCTAGTCGTCGTCGGGGAACGCCTCGACCAGCGCGTCGTAATCCTTGACGCGGCTGCGGATCTCGTCGCGCGCGCGGTGCACCGACTCGCCGATGCGGCCGCGGGCGGCGTCGGCGACGGCGCTGACCTCGCCGCGCTCCCTGGTGAAGACCTCACGCACGTCGCCGCCCTGCGTTGCCGACGTGGCGACCGTGAACGCGGCGTTGAGTGCCGATGCGGCGACGGTGCCCTGCGCGCGCAGTACGGCCTCGGCGACGTCGGCGGCCCCGACGACGACGGCGTTGGGCAGGGTGGCCTGGTTGCCGACGTACTCGCCGACCGCGCTGCGGACCCGGCTGCCCGCGCCGGTGACGACCTCGCGGACGGAGGTGCCGGTGCGGGCAAAGGCGGTGGGCAGCGTTGCGCCGCCGCGGATCTCGCCGATGACGCCAGCCGGAGCCTGGGCGAGAGCGGCCGAAACGACGGTTGCCGCGTCGACGAGCTCGCCGCTCAGACCCTGGCCCGCGACGAGCTGGCGCTCCAGGAGGTGGCGGATGACGATGCTCCGGGTCGACTCGGGCTCGGCGTCATCGTCCTCGGTGCGAACGACCTCGACGACGGTGACCTCGGTCGGCTCAGACCGGACTTCCTCCGCGGGCGCCTCGGCTTCGGCGGTTGCGCCTTCTTCGTCGATGGCCGCTTCTTGATCGATCGTGGTGTCTTGGTCTGGCATCAGGGGTCCTCCGTCGCAGTGATGGAACGCTCCGGCCAGTCCACACCGCCCGTCCGACTCGGAGTCGGCGGGCAGGACACGCGCGAGTGAACCGGGTGTGGCCGTCAGCCGACGACCCTGGTCATAGCCTCGACATGAACCCCTTGTTGCGCATCAGGAAGTCGGCGAGGTAACCGTCGTGCGGAATGTGCGGCGCCGCATGATGTGTGGCGATGGGACCGCGATAGACGTTGGTGACGGACGGTTCGGCGAGCAGTCCGTCGATGAGGCCGTCGTCGCTGGTGATGGCGGTGATGACCAGGGAGTTCCGCAACGGTGCCAAGCCGTCGTCGCGCTGCCATCCCGATACCCAGACACAGGGGAACGGGAGCTCGACGTTGATGGCGCGCACGTCGGGTCGTCGCATCACGTGCACGGCCGGGCGCAGCGCCGCGTAGCCATCGCCGAGATCGGCGACCACCTGGTCGGCGCCAAGTACCGCTCTCGCTCCGACCGCCGCGCGGGCGAGGTACTCCGCCAAGGCGTGGGCGTTGCCGACGGGCGTGGTTGGGAGCGAAGCATTTTCGTCGACGTTTGGCAACGGCTCGAGTTCCGATAGCCGTGCCGCGATGGCGTCCGCGAGTGGGGCGGGGTCGCCCTCGTAGAGCACGGCGGTGGCGTTCACGCACGCCATGCCGCCAAGCCCGGCGATAGAGTCGACGATCACGTCGAGGTGCTCGCGCCAGTCCTGCTCGGCGGTGATGACGATCTTGGTCTGACCGGGGCCGTTCACCAGCACCGTTGGGTCGTCGGCGTAGCGGTTCGCCACGTCCTGACCGCCGTACACCAGCGCGAGATCGGCGGCACGGACGAGCTCGTCGGACGTAGCGTGGTCCGACGGCAGGAACAGCGCATCCTCGTCGCGAAAACCGGAGCGGCGCAACGCCGTGACGAGCCGGTGGGCGGTGAACGGCTCCCGCCGTGACGGCCGCACGGCCACCCGATACCCCAGTGCGAGGGCCTGCGGCCACAGGCCGTGCACACCCGGGGCGTTGCCGGGTGCGTGCACGGCGAGGACGTCACCGCGGCGCGCCCACACCGCTCCACCGGGCTGGTCGCGCCAGTCCAGCGTCGCGCCGGTCGGGCGGGCCGGCCGCACCGCGTCGAACGTGGTGGCCAGTGAGTCCGCGACGACGCGGGCGCCTGCACGGGCGACGGCCATCGGCAGACCCGTCACTCGGCAGGTGAGCGCGACGTAGTCGTCGAAGCCAAGCCCGGCGACACACGACGTCACGAAGATCTCTGCGGCGCGGGCCAACGCCGCCTCGCGTTCGGCGATCGGCAAGGGCGTCACGGCCCGCTGCGCGTTGATGGACCTGGTGACGAACAGCCGGGGCGCCAGGCTCATCTCGGCGACGGGCACGCCGCCGGTGTCGCTGATGAGTTCGCGCTTGCGCGTTGGGTATTCGCCGTTCGGGCCGAGCGCGTCGAGCCTGATGAGGTCGCCCGTCATGATCAGTACACGCCCTCGATGACGGGTTCACCGCCGAACACGGCGACGGGCGCGACCTCGCTGACCGAATCGCCGACGTGTCCGGCAGGGCCCGGTGTCCGGATCGCGGTGTCGCGCTCCAGGTTGTTCGGAATGAACATGCCCTTGCTGACGTGGTTCATCACTACCTGGCCCCGCTCGCCGTACGGCACCTGCTCGCCGGTGTCGGGGTCGATCACCCAGAACACCACGTACGGGCTCCTCGGATCGAAGACGAACGTCTCGTCCACGATGCGGGTGGCGGCCTGCGACAGGATCATGGTGCTACCGAAAACCGTTGCGACGGCGGTGTAGGGGAACACGTCGCGCAGCACGTCGAGGGTGTCCAGGTCGACGTGCGCGCCGCTGAGCAGCATGTACCGGATCTTCTCGTTGACAAGGTCGACCAGGGCGTCGTCGCGGGCGATGGCCTCGAGCAGCGGGGGCGTGGCGTGCAGGTTGGCCACCGACTGCGTCTCGAGGATGAAGCGGGCCTGCTCCACCACGTGATCGACGTATGCGGCCACCTCCGCGGTCGCGTCACGGGCCGCGAGTTTCTTCACCCAGCGTGGATCGAGGTCGATTGGGTGGAACGTCGACCCGAGGCGTTCGGCGACCTCGCGGTCGAAGTGACCGACTCCGTGCGGACCGCTCGGCATCATGCACAGCAGCCCGCGGCCCGGCACGAAGCCGCCCGCAGTGAAGTCCTCGACCTGCCATCGGGTGACCTGCTCGATCCAGTCGGGCAGCTGCGCCGTCCGCTTCGGGGCTCCCGTCGTGCCACCGGACTCGTAGATCCGGGGAATGGGCACCGGTGATCCGTAGCCGCGGGGGATCAGATCCTCGACGGGCACACTTCGCAATTCGTCGACCAGGTTCGGGAACAGGCGAAGATCGGCATACGTCCGGATCTCGGTCAGCGGATCGAAGTCGAGGCCCTTGGCGGCTTGCAACCAGAACGTCGAGCCGGTGTCGGTGCCGAAGTGCCACGCGATCGCGGCCCGCAGGTAGGCGTCCGCATCCTTCGGCGGCGTCTCGCGGGGCACGTCGAGCAGGGCGAAGTCCGCAGGGAAATCGAAATGGGCCACGTCGCCATCCTGTCGCAGCGCGCAGGGCGTAAGCGGTTGGCGGCACGAAACATTCGGTGTCGGGACGGCGAACAGCGGGTACACGGCCATATCCGCAAAGCTCAAGGAACGTTCGCTCAGGCCTTGACTCTCCAGTGGTGGGCGCTCAGGATACATGGCATGAACTGTTGCGCATAGCGCGAGGGGGTGTGTGATGCGCAACATATGCATCACGCATCGCAGCCCACGGCGATAGAGGAGCCTCCATGACCAGCAGCGTGTCCGAGTCCACCGAGGAGATCCCAGGCGGCGAGGTGCGATCTCGAAAGGGTCCTCCCGTCGACCGCGTCGTCTTCGCGGTGGCCGCTGCCCTCGCCGTTGCCTTCGTGGCGTGGGGCGTCATCGCGCCAAAGAAGATGGATGACCTCACCAGCAAGGCGATGTCCTGGGTGACGGGGTCGTTCGGTTGGTTGTTCATCCTTACCAGTGCGGCGTTCGTGGTGTTCTCGGCGTATTTGGCGTTGAGCAGGTACGGCAACATCAAGCTGGGTCCGGATGACTCGGTGCCGGAGTTCTCCAAGTTTTCGTGGGTGTCGATGATGTTCGCCACCGGCATGGGAATCGGGCTGATGTTCTACGGCGTCGCGGAGCCGCTGTTTCATCTGAATGCTCCGCCGATGGGGATGGCCGAGCCAGGTACACCCGAGGCCGCGCAGCTGGCGATGGAGTACACGTTCTTCCACTGGGGCTTCCATCCCTGGGCGATGTACGCCGTAATCGGTTTGTCCATCGGATATTTCGCCTACCGCAAGCGCAACGGCAACCTGGTGTCCGGGGCGTTCCGGCCGCTATTGGGCAGCCGCGTCGATCGGGCGCCCGGCAAGGCGATCGACGTGGTGGCCATCTTCGCCACCCTCTTTGGCTCGGCGACGTCGCTGGGCCTCGGTGCGCTGCAGATCACCGGAGGCATCGACCGGATCTTCGGTCACGGTCGTGACTCCAAGTGGCTTGCCGTCGCAGTGATCGCCTTCCTCACAGCGTGTTTCGTGATCTCGGCGGTCAGCGGCATCGAGCGCGGCGTGAAGTGGCTGTCCAACGCCAATGCGATAGCCGCGGCGTTGCTGGTGCTCTTCCTGTTCGTCGTCGGGCCCACCGTATTCATCCTCGGTACCTTCACCGAGTCGC